>JABLTQ010094244.1_pt1 | contig 28983 bp, 28 predicted proteins | sample 7160101 | NCBI WGS metagenome assembly JABLTQ01 (sample SAMN14651228, study PRJNA627086) | human gut metagenome | isolation source: feces | host: Homo sapiens
CGCCTTTGCGGGCAAAAATTCAGAGGTTATCCACAGTTTTTATTTGGCACCTATTGTATAATGCGGATTTTGGTATTTATGCGGTGTTGCCTTAGATATATTTGTCTGACTTTTTGTGGTCACTTCAGTTCAAGTATTATACCATACTTGTCTAACAAATGGGGTGCTGTTCATTAGTGGACTGGGGTGAATTGCATTTTCAGATGCCACACGGCATAATGCCCACTGTATCTGCCGCCGTTCTCCCGGACATCGACATCACCTTCGATAGTGAATCCTGTTTTACACATTTCTTTTGTCAGCTCGATTGTCTCTGTATACTGACCATAGTCTGGCTTGGAATCATTTTCCTCCGCCCATCCACCAGCAGAGAATTTCTCTCCCGGCATAATGGAAACAATACTGCCAGATCGGACTGGCTCGTCATTGAAGGTGAATCCCGTACTCCAACTGTTTCCAACATGATCGTTGGATCTTATGCCGATGGAGGCAGATACGCGGAAGCTTTGCGGAGTAATGGCAACGCAGACAGGATATGTACCCTCGATACCGTTGGATGTGGTTGCGGTAATGGTTGCATCACCAAACGCAATGGCCTTCACAACGCCCTTCGGTGATACTGTTGCGACGGCTTCATCGCTGGATGACCATGTAGTGGTTTTGTCCGTGGTGTCCTCCGGGATAAATTCGGCTGTCAGCGTCATAGTGCTGTTCTTGCAGAAGGGCTTCGTGCTATCCCAGTCAGAACACAATTTCAGGCTCTTCGCAAGAACTGGCTGCACAGTTAATTGAATCGATCCGGATACGCCTTTCGGGTGTGCCGCCGTGATGATTGCCTCGCCGGCGGACAGCGCCTGATAGCTCCCATCGCTGTTGACTTTCAGCACCCTGGGGGCGCTGCTCTTCCATGTAATTTTTTGATTGGTCACATCGGCAGGGATAAAGTTCGCAGACAGAGTTCCCTCCATGCCAATATATATTTTCGAAGTGTCTGCTGTTACGGTGATCTCCTCCGGGAGAACATCTACAACACTGATCTGCTTTTTCGCAGCAACTTTGTCGGATGCTTTAATGGTGATCGATGTGCTCCCGGCTTTTATGCCGGTAATACGAACGACGGAGTCCCCGTTTTCGTCAAACAACACATCGGCGATTTGGGAATTGCTGGATGTGATGTCCAAACCTCCGCGGACGGCGTTGTCAGGCGAGATGGTGAAGGGCATTTCAAAAAAGCGGCCGACTCCAACAGAAATCTTTTCATTGGGAACCGTGATGCTCTCAATCTGGATCTCAGGAACACTTACGACCCCAGGCACTACCTCTACACTGCATTCTGCCAGAAGGGTATCCAGATAGTAAGCAGCAACAGTGGCCGTCCCTGGTTTCAAAGCAGTAAACGAATAGGGCCCGGTTTGCTCAAGAGAATCCTCATTCTCCACTTTGATCGTAATGCCGGCAAGGTCATCCCCATCGGCAACAAAATATGGAATTGTCAGGCAATCGTCCTCTGGGGCCGTAATAGCAGTTTCGGTGAACTTAAATTCCGGAATGTGATAATAGACGATCACTTCCGCGTTTTTGCCATATTGATCCCCGTGCCCGAATTCCAAAGTCCCATCGACAGAAATGCCTACAACCTGTTCCGGCTGGCTTGCTCCCCAAAGCGTGTCCGTGACAGCGACGGATGAAACATTTGTGAATCCAAGCTGCCGAAACTGCTGGACGCAATCATTCTGGCTTTTTCTCAGGTAGTAATTTGTGGAGTAAGGAAGGGAAATGATGCTTTTTCCCCGCGCAGCAGCAGAATCATTTTCTGCATCAGTTTGGAAATGTGCTGTAACAGCAATGGGGGTCTCCAAAGGCAAACAATTGCCTTTGGCAAAGACATCCTTGCCGTCAACGGTCATTGCAACGATGGGTCTGCCTGCATATGCAGCCGGACTAAGATCGTACAGTTCCTCAACAATGATATTCGTAAATCCGGCTTCATACAGAGACTTCAGCAAAGCTCGATATTCCGTGGTATCCAAGTCGGAAGACGCCAGCGGTAATTTGGCTTCTGTTTGCCGGAAGTATTCGACAACAATCGGAACATTGAAATCAAACTGCTGTCCGGCTGTAAAGACCTTATTTTCGTCGATGGATACAGAAACCACTGCACTGTTTACAGTATCATCGGAAGCCTCTGCAGTTTCAAGCACTTGAATGGAAGTGAAGCCGGCATTCATGAGGTCAGCCACTACAAACGAGCAGCCTTTTCCAATATAGAATTCGGCGCTGTTCAGGAGAGTAATCTGCTGTAATGGTCCTCCTGCAAATGTACCATCCTGCGGAATAGCAGACTCTGCGGTTCCTTCTGCGCGGGACTGAATCGGCAGAATACTTAGCAACATTATCAGCGTTAGCGAAAAACAAATTATCCGTTTCATGCACATCCTTCTTTCCTGATGGTTTCTTGTTTATTATATTGCAGGAGCCGGTATGAATCAAGATAATAGTGATTTTCCTGTAACGAAAATGGCACGGAGAGCATTGTTGAAAATGCCAGTACAGTTCCCTGGAATATATTCTGTCTTATACTATTCTCCAATAAAACAGTACAAATATAAGAAATGATGTGATGTACTGTATCTGGGTGATAAGAATGGCTTCCAAATATAAGGCAACACCGCGCAATTTCGTCTGCGAGTCTCAGCCGTCTTTTTGCTCCACTTCCGCAGTTCCGAAAATGGGAAATACACACAGTATTCCTCCATTTTCGGAACTTTGAATTGGAACAAAAATCCTGCCTGAGACTTCTTGCCGAATTGTGCGGTGCTGCCATAAATTCAGCGAGGAACAAATCAAAGAAATCGAGCAGGCTCGAAAAGACAACAAAGATAAGCGAGCAGAGGCCAGATTGAAAGCATTAGAGCTGCGTGCAAAAGGAGCATCATCTAATGAGGTAGCGGCGGCAACAGGATTCCATGCTGGCTCTGTGACACGACTTGTAGCAAAATACAGGGATCACGGTATTGAGGCGATTTCCGGCAATCATTACGGCGGCAATCATCGCAACATGAGCATAGAGGAAGAAGCTTCCATCCTGGCTCACTTTCAGGAACGGGCAGAAAAGGGAGAGCTGGTGGAAATCAGTGAAATCGCGAAAGCGTATCAGCAGGCAGTTGACCGTCCTATGAGCACAGGGCAAATCTATCGTGTTCTACATCGGCATGGATGGCGAAAGGTCATGCCCCGCAGCAAGCATCCCAAGAAGGCCAGCGAAGAAGAAATCGCGGCCTCAAAAAAATTAAAACCTCTGTAGAAGCCCTGAAAGTTATCCACAGCGAGAAGAAAATCCGCTTAATGTTCCAGGACGAGGCAGGATTTGGAAGAATAAACAAGCCCAAATACTGCTGGTGCGGGGAAGGGATACGACCCAGCGTGCCTTGTCACCACATCCGGGAGTATCGCTATGCCTATGGAGCGGTAGAGCCGATGACCGGTGATGGGTACTTCCTTGTTATGCCTTATTGCAATACGGTGTGCATGAATATTTTTTTGAAGCAATTATCGGAACATTATTCTGAGGATATCATATTGCTCTGCTGTGATGGTGCGGCATGGCATATCTATACGGCCTCCGCCCGCAACTGCCGCTTTGACGAGTATCTCTACTACAATGAACGAGACAACAGTGCGGCAAAACTGTTTTTTGAAGAATATCAGCAAAGTATCAGCATATAAGCGGCCACAGAGAGGATCAATGACTTCATGCTCTCCCTTCCTGTGGAATCCGGGCAATCCACGTTGTTTTTTGATGCCGGACACATTCTGATAAAGAAAATGGCAGGAAAACATCCCGGAACAGAACAGTGGAAATCTGCTTTTGCCGCGTCAGCGTTTTCAGCCGGACGCGTCCAAAAGCCGTGAAAAATAACTTATCACGCCTATTGACAAGACGAAATCTCCGGTGTATAATGTCAGCATTCTGAACGAAGTGCGCTTCAAATAAGCGTACTTTCTCAGCAAAATCAACAAATGGAGGAAACATAAACGATGAAAAAGATTCTTGCAGTTCTGATGGCCGTTTTGATGGTTGCTTCTCTGGCAGCCTGCGGCGGCAATACATCTGCCCCTGCTACCGAGCCTGCTCCGGCTCCCGCGGCCGCCAATACCACGGCTCCGGCAGCGGAGACCACTGCTCCCGAGCAGTCCCTGATCGACGCAGCCAAGGCCGAGGGCGAGCTGGTCGTCTACGGCTCCTGCGAGGAAGACTATCTGGCAGCTGCCTGCACTCACTTTGAAGAGCTGTACGGCATCAAGGTCCAGTATCAGCGCCTGTCCACCGGTGAGGTTCAGGCCAAGATCGAGGAAGAAAACGGCAATCCTTCCGCTGACGCCTGGTTCGGCGGCACCACCGACCCCTACAACGTCGTCGCTGCTGAGGGCCTGCTGGAAGCCTACGAAGCTGAGAACGCTTCCCACCTGCTGGGCAGCCAGTACCGCGATCCCGATGGCTACTGGTACGGCATTTACAAGGGCATCCTGGGCTTCATGGTCAACAAGGATGAGCTGGCTCGTATGAACCTGGAAGCGCCCGCCGACTGGCAGGATCTGCTGAAGCCCGAATACAAGGACCTGATCTGGCTGTCCAACTACAACACCGCCGGCACCGCCAAGCTGGTCATCAACACCATGATCCAGAAGTACGGCCATGACGAAGGCATCCAGTACCTGGTCGATCTGGACAAGAACATTCAGGTTTACACCAAGTCCGGCTCCGGCCCGTCCAAGAACGTCGGCACCGGTGAGTGCGTCATCGGCATCGGCTTCCTGCATGACGGCATCACCCAGATCGTGGACAACGGCTACGACAACGTCCAGCTGATCATCCCCTCCAGCGGCACCTCCTTCGAGATCGGCGCTACCGCCATCTTCAAGGGCGCAAAGCATCCCAACGCTGCCAAGCTGTGGGTCGAGTACGCTCTGTCCCCCGAGTGCGTTGAGCTGGCTGCCAAGAACGGCTCCTACCAGTTCCTGGTGATCGACAACGCCAAGCAGCCCGAGCAGGCCGCCGAGTTTGGTCTGGACCCCGAGAACGTGATGGATTACGACTTCGAGGACGCCAAGAACAACATCAAGACCTATGTTGAAGAGGTCATGAACGCTCTGGGCGGCGGCGACGACCGTTTCAAGACTGAGTAAGTAAGATTAGGAATTCCCAAGGAGGATGGCGCGATCCGCCATCCTCCTTAATCGTATCTGAGAACTGCCAAAATGCCAAAGCAGCGGCATTTTGCCGGTTTTCAAATATCTCTGCGCTACGTTCCCATTTCCCTGAAAGGAGAACTGCTTATGACAGAAGTTAAGACAAAAAAACAAAGCGCGTCCCTGGATCGCAGAAAGCTGCTGGCTGATCCAATTATGGTCACGACCATTGTGGTTCTGATCACTTTTCTGACCTTGTTTATTCTCTACCCTCTGGCAATCCTGCTGGTGGATAGTTTTTACAGCAAAAATGGCCTGACGCTGGACATCTTCAAGCGGGTTCTGGCCATGGCGAATTTCCGTACATCCATCGTCAATACCCTGAAGGTCGGCTTCCTTGTGGGCATTCTTTCCACGCTGCTGGGTCTGCTGTTTGCCTACGTGGAGGTCTACGTAAAACTGGGCAAATTCTCCGGCGGGCTGTTCAAGGTGGTGTCCATGCTGCCTGTCGTTTCGCCGCCCTTTGTGTTGTCATTGTCCATGATCATGCTGTTCGGCAAGGCGGGACTGATTACCCGGTTCCTGCTGAAAATATACGATAACAACGTATATGGCTTCTGGGGCATCGCCATCGTCCAGACGCTGACATTCTTCCCGGTGTGCTACATGATGCTCAAGGGCCTGCTGAAGAATATCGACCCCTCTCTGGAGGAGGCCGCCCGGGATATGGGCGCTTCCCGGTGGAAGGTGTTCGCGACCGTCACGTTCCCGCTGATGCTTCCGGGACTTGGCAACGCGTTTCTGGTGACCTTCATCGAGTCCATCGCCGACTTTGCCAACCCCATGATCATCGGCGGCTCCTACGATACGCTGGCGACGACCATTTATTTGCAGATCACCGGCGCGTATGACAAAGAGGGCGCTGCGGCGATGGCTGTGGTGCTGCTGAGCATTACGCTGCTGATGTTCGCCGTCCAGAAATACTATCTGGAGGCCAAAACCGCCGCGACCCTGACGGGCAAGGCGTCCCGGGCAAGAATGCTCATCTCCGATAAGTCGGTGACCGTTCCGCTGACGGTGCTTTGCTCTCTGGCGGCGATCTTCGTGGTCATGATGTACCTGTGCGTCCCCATCGGCGCGCTGTTCCCCACATGGGGCTACAAGTTCAGCCCCCTGACCTTCAAGTGGTTCACTCAGGTCTTCACCAAGTATAAGGGCTTGAAGGCGTTCAAGGACTCCTTCGTCCTGTCGCTGATCTCCGCGCCCATCACGGCGCTGCTGTCCATGATCATCTCCTATCTGGTGGTCAAGAAAAAGTTCAAGGCCAAGGGCTTTATCGAGGCGGTCTCCATGCTGGCCATGGCAGTTCCCGGTACGGTTCTGGGCGTCGGCTACATCCGGGGCTTCTCCGGCGGCCTGTTCCACACGGGGCTGCTCAGCGGCCTTTACGGAAGCGCGGCCATTCTGATCATCGTCTTTGTGGTGCGCAGCCTGCCCACCGGCACCCGCAGCGGCATTTCTGCTCTGCGTCAGATCGACAAATCCATTGAGGAATCCGCCTACGATATGGGCGCCAACAGCTTCCGGGTCTTCATGACCGTGACGCTGCCGCTGATCAAGGACTCCTTCCTCAGCGGTCTTGTCACCGCGTTTGTCCGCAGCATCACGGCAATTTCCGCCATTATTCTGCTGGTCACGCCCCAGTTCCTGCTCATCACCGTACAGATCAACGAATTTGCCGAAAAAGGCTCCTACAGCATTGCCTGTGCCTTTGCCACGATCCTGATCCTGATCACCTACGGCTCGGTGCTGCTGATGAATCTGGCCATGAAGTTCTTCGGCACCAGCAAAAAAATCAAGGAGGCTTGAGTTATGGAAAAAGAGAAAAAAGGCGTTCGCCTGGATCACATTTCCAAGATCTATAAAGACCCCAAGACCGGCAAGGACTTTTACGCGGTGAAGGATACCTGTCTGGAGATCCAGCCCGGTTCCTTCGTGACCCTGCTGGGGCCCTCCGGCTGCGGCAAAACGACCACTTTGCGGATGATCGCCGGTTTTGAAAGCCCCGACGAGGGCGAAATTTACCTTGGCAACGAGGCCATCAACGCCCTCCCCCCCAACAAGCGGGACACGGCCATGGTGTTTCAGAGCTACGCTCTGCTGCCCCACTACAACGTATTCGACAATGTGGCCTACGGCCTGAAGCTGCGCAAAGTCCCCAAGGACGAGATCAAGGAGCGGGTCACCCGCATTCTGGAGCTGGTGGAGCTGTCCGGCATGGAAGCGCGTATGACCAACCAGCTTTCCGGCGGTCAGCAGCAGCGTGTCGCCTTGGCACGGGCGCTGGTATTGGAGCCGGGCGTGCTGCTGTTTGACGAGCCGCTGTCCAATCTGGACGCAAAGCTCCGGGTGAGTATGCGCACGGAGATTCGCCGCATCCAGCAGGCCACGGGCATTACCGCCATCTACGTCACCCACGACCAGAGCGAGGCCATGGCGCTGTCGGATTCCATCATCATCATGAACAAGGGCGTGGTTGCCCAGATCGGCAGCCCTCAGGAAATCTACTACCACCCCAACAGTGAGTTCGTTGCCGATTTCATCGGCGAGGCAAACTTCCTGAAGGGCAAGTGCGTGGCGCTGGAAGATGGCTGCGGCGTACTTCAGCTGGCGGACACGCAGGTTCGGGTAGCCGCCACCGAGAACATGGCGGTTGGGGAAGATTACACCATCGTTCTGCGGCCGGAGTCTGCCGGGCTTGTTCCGGAAGGCAATTTGAAGTGCCGCGTGGTTCTCAGCTGCTTCATGGGCGCGTATCAGAACTACCATGTGATGGTTGGCGATACGCTGGTAAAGCTGACGGACTACAACCCGAAGAATCATCGGATCTATCAGGTTGGCGAGACCTGCGCCCTGACCTTCGAGCCGGACGGCGTGCATGTGCTGTAAATCAAAGATGTAATACTATTTCCTGATTAAAATCTTTGATTTTAATCAGGAAGGCATCGCCTAATGGCGCTGCCGGTTTTGTGATTTATAAGGAAAGAAATTACAAAACAAGTCTCATATGAACTCCTTGACCTTCGGGCAATTAAAACCTTTTTTAAAGTTTTTAATTGAAGTTCAGTATAAAATGCTCCTCACTGCCATTACGGCAGTGAGGAGTATTTTATACTATTTCAGAAGCTGCTTCAGGTCTTCCTCCGGCGTGGTGATGGGGGCAATGCCGAAGTTCTCTACGAGGTAGTTCAGCACGTTTGGCGAGACAAACGCCGGAAGCGTGGGGCCGAGGCGGATGTTTTGAATGCCCAGGTGCAGCAGGGTCAGCAGGATGCACACCGCCTTCTGCTCATACCAGGAAAGCACCATGGACAGCGGCAGGTCGTTCACGCCGCAGCCAAATGCGTCGGCAAGGGCAACGGCAATTTGGATGGCGCTGTAGGCGTCGTTGCACTGCCCCACATCCATCAGACGGGGCAGGCCGCCGATGGTGCCTAAGTCAAGGTCGTTGAAACGGTATTTGCCGCAGGCAAGGGTCAGCACCACGGTGTCGGCCGGGGTCTGCCTGACGAACTCCGTGTAGTAGTTGCGGCCGGGACGCGCCCCGTCGCAGCCCGCGACCAGAAAGAAGTGCCGGATGGCGCCGGTCTTTACCGCTTCGATCACCTTGTCCGCCACGCCCAGCACCGCGCCGCGGGCAAAGCCGGTCATGACCGTGGTACCGCCGTTGATGCCGGTGAACGTCCTGTCCTCGGAATAGCCGCCCAGCTCCAGAGCCTTCTCAATAACCGGCGTGAAGTCCTTATCTTCGCCAATGTGGGCAATTTCGGGATAGGATACCATGGCCGTGGTGAACACGCGGTCTGCGTAGCTCCCTCGCGGCGGCATCAGGCAGTTGGTGGTGAACAGCACCGGCGCGGGAAGCGCCGCAAATTCCTTCTGCTGGTTCTGCCACGCCGTGCCGAAATTGCCCTTGAGATGGGCATACTTTTTCAGTTCCGGGTAGCCGTGGGCGGGGAGCATTTCACCGTGGGTGTAGATGTTGATACCCTTGCCCTCGGTCTGCTCCAGCAGCAGCTTCAGGTCGTGGAGGTCATGGCCGGAGATGACGATGAACGGCCCCTTCTCCACGGTCAGCGGAACGGTGACAGGGGCGGGTGTGCCATAGCTTTCGGTGTTCGCCTTATCAAGGAGCGCCATACACTTGAGATTCTTCTCGCCGACCTCCATCACAATGGGCAGCAGCTCGTCCATGCCCCAGTCCTCGCCCACGGCAAACAGCGCCTTGGTCAGAAAGCGGTTCACTTCCTCGTCGGTATAGCCCAGCACCATGGCGTGATGGGCATAGGCCGCCATGCCGCGCACGCCAAAGAGAATCAGGGATTTGAGACTGCGGATATCCTCCTGCGCGCCCCAGAGCTTCTCCATATCGTAATCGTCGGTTCGGCCGCAGGCGGATGCGCAGACGGCGCAGTCAGGAACGAGTCTCGCCTTTTCTCCATGCACCCGGTCGATCAGAGCGCGGATGGTTTCTTCATTAAAATTCACATTGGTAACGGTGGTGAACAACCCCTCGATCATCAGCCGCCATGTATCCCCGTTTACATCCGGGGCATTGTCGGCGGCACGCGCCAGCCCCACCAGCGCGCCGGTCAGCTCATCCTGAAGCTTCGCCACATCGGCGGTCTTGCCGCATACACCCGCTTTTCCCGTGCAGCCGGTACAGAGCGCCGTCTGCTCACACTGAAAACAGAACATTTTGTTGTCCATTGAAAATCCTCCTATTTTTGGTGGCTTGCCTTTTCATGCGCATTATACTATAATGAAATCAATAAGTCGGTTGAATTTTCAACAAAAGAGGGTTTTTATGAAAGATTATTTATCTGTGATCCGGTCTTCCCAGCTCTTTTCCGGCGTTTCGGAAGAGGAGGTTATTGCCATGCTCTCCTGCCTCAAGGCAGAACGGAAGGACTTCCCGAAGGATGCTTTCCTGCTGCGCGCCGGAGATACGGCGGAATCCATTGGTCTTGTGCTGTCGGGAAGCGTTCTGGTCATACAGGAGGATATCTGGGGAAACCGCAATATTCTTTCCAAAGCGGGGCCGGGGCAGACCTTTGCCGCCGCGTTCGCCTGCGCCCCCGGCTCCCGGCTGAATGTGAGCGTGGTAGCCGAAGCCCCTGTTACTGCAATGTTTCTGAACGTAAAGCGTATTCTGACCGTCTGCCCCTCCGCCTGTACGCATCACAGCCGGATCATCCGCAACCTGCTGGGCGAGCTTGCCGGGAAAAACCTGCGTTTCAGCGAAAAGCTCACGCACATGGGACAGCGTACCACCCGGGCGAAGCTCATGTCCTATTTTTCCGCCGAAGCCCAGCGTTTGGGGAAATATGAATTTGACATACCCTTTTCGAGGCAGCAGCTTGCAGATTACCTTGGGGTCGAGCGCAGCGGGCTGTCGCTGGAACTTGGGAAAATGCGCGGCAAGGGGCTCCTTGACTTTCATAAAAGTCATTTTGTTCTGAAAGTGTAATGCCCAAAAATGCAAAGGGGGCTGTCTCGTTAATTGGCGGGGCGCATTAGACAGTTAACAGACACAGTGGATGATCTGCTGCACCGGTTCTTGTATAATTTATCCCTTGCCTCTCCCTCTGGGATAGGTGGCCGAGCGCAGCGAGGACGGAGAGGGTAAACAAGGTTGCAAAACCCTCTCATACTAAACTCCAATTAAAATCTTTAAAAAAGATTTTAATTGGAGTTCATATGAGACTTGTTTTGTGATTTCTTTCCTTATAAATCACAAAACAGGCAGCGCTTTCAGGCGATGCCTTCCTGATTAAAATCAAAGATTTTAATCAGGAAATAGTATCAGTCACCTGCGGTGATAGCTCTCCCGGAGGGAGCGCCAAGGGTGTGTACCTGCATTTTGGAACGAGAAATGGAGCGTATCTGCACCGATACGCTTCACTGTTTTACGACCACCCATTAAAGAGGCAGCCCCCCTGTTTTGGGTTACAGCACTTCCCGGCAGGCTTGCTGCAAGGCAGCTTCCTGCTGCCGGTACATGAGCGCCTGTGCGTAGTGAAGATACGGCTCGCAGCCGTGCCGACCGATGTACGTCAGCGCATTGGGCGTTCTGGTCAGAGCGGATACAAGCAGGATCATCTCCTGCCCCTCGCCAAAGCAGTCCGCCACGAAACGGAACCCGTGGGAAAGCTCCGTCTGGATGCGCCGGATCAGATCTTCCCGCCGCTGGACGTCCTGACCGAACAGCGTGCGCAGAAGCACAAGCTGCTCTTTTTCATCCCGGATATGCGCCTGCTTTACTGCCAGCTCCATCTCCCCCAGACGGTGCAGCACCCACTCTTCCCGCCGGGCTTCTTCCGTGGAAAGTAAGGCGTTCTGGCGTTTTATCTCCAGACTCTTTCGGTTGGCGGTGATAAACTCCGTCAGGGACTGGTTCCCATTTTTATACCGCCCCAGCAGTTCGTGGAGCCGGACGACCGCCGCGTCCTCCCGGGCGTAGGCCGCGAATTCTGCCCCCAGTGCGTCCAATACCAGATTCACCACCGTGATTCGCTCGTCAAAGCTGCCGCCCCGCGCCATGGCCACCCGCTCCTGATAGGCCTCCTCCGCCAGTGTCCCGTTCAGGATCTCCGGTATGGCGTAATCGGAGCCATAGGTCTGGTAGAGGCGGTAGTAGGCGGCAAAGTCTCTGACCGTTTCCTCATGGTGCAGGAATTGGGATACCAGTGCCTCCGTTACCGGGACTTGCAGCGCTTCATAGCCCTTTAGTATCTGGGACAGGTCTTCCCAGCCCCGTGCCGTTACAAACGACAGATTATCCTCCGTCCGCTTCACCATATAGAACCGCTCCCGCTTCACGGACAGATAGGAAATGACTGCGCCGTGGAGTTGCTTCTCCCGGGCATAATCCAGCCAGATATCCAAATCTGCTTCTACGTTGATCTGCCGCACCCGATCCAGCGTCACCACATCGAACTCCCGTACCGATTTGTTATACTCCGGCGGATTTCCCGCGGCCACGATGACCCAGCCCTCCGGGACACGGTGCGTGCCGAAGGTCTTGTTCTGCAGAAATTGCAGCATGGTGGGCGCCAGCGTCTCCGAAACGCAGTTGATCTCGTCCAGGAACAGGATGCCCTCCTGACAGCCGGTACGCTCCATGGTCTCGTAAACGGAAGCGATGATCTCGCTCATGGTATATTCCGTGACAGACATGACCTGCCCGCCGTAGGTTTTTTCCTCAATATGGGGCAGGCCGATGGCGCTCTGGCGGGTGTGGTGGGTGATGGTATAGGCCACCAGTCCCACGCCGCAGCGCCGGGCGACCTGTTCCATGATGGCCGTCTTTCCGATACCCGGAGGGCCCATCAGCAGAATGGGACGCTGGTGTACCGCCGGAAACAGATAATTCCCGGCGTCATCCTTGCGAAGATACGCCTGCAGGGTATGGATGATCTCCTGTTTTGCTTCCTGAATATTCATAGGATTCTCCTAAATCAGTAAAAGTCTGCCCCAAGCGGGAATCAGTTCCCGATGGCCGCTTTCCTTCAGCAGGGCAAAGGCCGTTTCATAGTCTGGCGGCGTTGTGGGGTACGCCCCGTCGCCGTCGGTAAAGTAGAGCAGCGCTTTTAAGTCCTTTAATTCCTTCCGCTGCCGCTGCTTTTCTACGTAGTCGAACACCGGCGTAAAGTCCGTGCCGCCCCGCCCACGGATGCGGATTTTCTTTTCATATGCCAGCCAGTCCTCCCGGTTCCGGATCAGGGCCACATCCTGAATCAGACAGTCGCACTGGATAAAGTATACCTTCATCCTTCGGAAAAAGTTTTCCTGCCGGGAAAGGATGGCATAGGTCTCGCTCAAGAAGCGGCTCACCACTTCCCGCGAACAGGAGCCGGAGGTGTCGATGGCAATGACCAGCTCCTCCAGCCGCCGCACTTCCTTGTATTCCAGCGGCTCGATCAGGGGCATGGAACCGTATTGCTCCATGCCGAAATTGTAAAAGATGTAGTCAAAGCTCTCGGTGTCCAGCTCCACTTCCTCCCGGGGGAAGGTGAAGCGCTGCAGGAACTTCCGGTAGTCGTATTTGGATTCCGCCGTTTCCATGGGGCTTTCCGTCGCCGCGCCGGATGTCATCCCCCGTTTTCCCTTGCCTGCCTTGTTTTTTGCCGCGTCCAAGAGCATCTGCTCCCACTGGCTGCGCAGGCCGCCAGTTGCTGACTCGTCCCAACGGCTGTGGTCATCAAAGGAAAACGCCGCGCGCATTTCCTCCATGGTATAGGGAAACGTCCCCGCTTCCAGCAGCTCCAGAATCCGCTCTGCGGGCAGCGGCTCATTTCCCATGCGGTCAAAGCAGTCTTTTCTGACGGCATTTTCCAGCGCCAGCCGGGGCTGCGCCTGCCGCTCGATCATCTGCTCCACCGCCATATCGCAGGCAAGATCCCACATTTCCCCCGCCGGTTTGAACAGATGCAGGAACAGGCAGTGCAGCAGCATATGCAGATAGCCCCGCCGCAGCGCCGCCGGTTCCCGGCTGTAGCATTTCAGCGTCTCCCGAACCGGGAAATACATGGCCTGCCCATCAACGGAGAAGCCCGGTTTGGCTCCAAGCCGCCATCTCAGGCAGTCAAAGGCCGCATCCAGATAGGGAAACAGATCACACAGTTCCGCCCGGCAGGTCTGCAAAATCCGCAGACACAATTCCGTTTGCTTTTCGTCCTGTACCATGGAAACCGCCCTCTGCCTCAAAGGTCAAAACTTCGGTCATGAAACCCATACTTCCGGGTTTTCCGTTCCAGCAGCCAGATAAACGCCTGTGTTTTCTGATCCCGGATGGCATAGTCCATACAATCCTCTATCACGGAAGCATCCATCCAGCCCAGTTCTTCCAGCACTTGCAATTTATCCAGCGCGTCTCTCTGGATCAGCGCCTCTGCCGCCGGCCGGATACGGAGCCTCAGATAGTCTCCAAAGTCCCTGTGCTGTTTATCCGTATAGCCGTCCGGCTGAAAAAAGCCCGACAGCGCCAGCTCCAAACGTACAGGTGCCTGTTTGGAGGACATAAATTTCTGATACAGCGCGTCTCCGTTTTCCATCTTCCCGCCTCCGTTTTCGTATAGAAATAGAATAGCAAAAAAACAGAGCGCGGTCAATCCATGGGGAAATTCTTTTCTCCCATATCCGTAGCATCATTGTAACACTTACAAATTTTCCGTGCACAGGAAGAAAACAGCCGTAGATTATTTCACATTTTTATGGTATAATTATCTAACCAAATTGAACGATTGGGGTGGACATATATGAGTCTGAATACAAATACATTGCCAACCGCATCTGATTTATCATCTGAAAAACGCAGCGTATGCCTCATTAACGATTCCTTCCCTCCGGTGATTGACGGCGTGGCCAATGCGGTCACCAACTATGCCTCCATCATCCAGCGCAGCTTTGGCGACGCCACCGTAGTAACGCCCTACTATCCCGACGCCGACGACAGCATCTACCCCTTTCCGGTGCTGCGCTATCCCAGTATCGATGTGACAAAGCTGGTTGGCTACCGGGCAGGTCTGCCCCTGTCCCCGGAGCTGATGGCACAGGTTGAGGGGCGTCACATTGACCTGATCCATAGCCACTGCCCCGTCACTTCCACGATCCTCGCCCGGATGCTGCGGCAGCGGCTGCATGTGCCGCTTGTGTTCACCTACCACACCAAGTTCGACATCGACATTGCCAATGCCATCCACAGCAAGCGGCTGCAGGAAGCCTCCATCAAGCTGCTGGTGGAGAACATCTCCGCCTGCGATGAGGTATGGACAGTCAGCCGCGGCGCAGGAGAAAATCTCCGATCTCTGGGCTATCAGGGAGACTACATCGTCATGCCCAATGGCGTGGACATTCCAGCCGATCGCCTGCCGGAGGAGACGGTACGCGCCGTAAGCGAAGGTCTTGACCTGCCGGAGGTTGTGCCGCTGTTACTGTTTGTGGGACGCATGATGTGGTACAAGGGACTGCGGATCATTCTGGACGCGCTGAAACAGCTGAAAGGCGAGGGGCAGGACTTCCGCATGGTGTTCATCGGTAAGGGCACCGATGGAGAGGCCATCCGTGCCTATGCCGAGGAACTGTGTCTGGGCGACAAGGTATTCTTTCTGCCGCCCTGCTATGACCGGGAAATTATCCGAGCATGGTATTGCCGCGCCGACCTGTTCCTGTTTCCCTCCACGTTTGATACCAACGGTCTTGTGGTGCGTGAGGCGGCGGCCTGCGGTCTTGCCAGCGTGCTGATCGCCGGAAGCTGCGCCGCCGAGGACGTTACCGACGGGCGCAACGGCTTTTTCATTGAAGAAAACGCCGTTTCCATGGCGGCGATGCTGCGCCGCCTGCTGCCCCAGCGAGAGTTACTGCGGCAGGTAGGTGAAAATGCCCGGCGGGAACTCTACATCTCATGGGACACTTCCGTTGCCAATGCCTGCCGTCGTTATGAGGTGGTGCTGGACAACTTCCGCCGAGGGGTATATCCAGCGCGCGACACCCGGGTGGACGAATTGCTGCTGGACACGGCAGAGTCGCTGGATGCCATCAACCGCCTCCGTGCCATTCCCCAGCAGCTGCGCGCTGCCATGGACGAGGATGTCCGCCAGTGGCATGACGAGATACAGGAAAACCGTCTGAATGCTCGGGAGAATCGCCAGAAGTTACAGGAAAAGCTATCGCAGCTGCGCCAACAGATCGACCGGTATCTGTAAAGGCGTTTATATAATATATTCCACGCTGTAATTCAGCAATAAATCCCCCACTGTTTCCGGACATTGCAGCAAAGGAATCACGCACATATAAATATATGGCAGCACCGCACAATTACGGCTGATACTATTTCCTGATTAAAATCTTAATTTTAATCAGGAAGGCATCGCCTGACGGCGCTGCCTGTTTTGTGATTCATAAGGAAAGAAATCACAAAACAAGTCTCATATGAACTCCATGCCCTTCAGACAATTAAAATCTTTTTTAAAGATTTTAATTGGAGTTCAGTATCATTGGTTTGGAACTCATTTGATTCTTCATTTTTAACCTCCATATTCTCCGGCGCCCTTTTTCAGGCACTGGTTATTGACTCTAAAAAAGCCGGGATTCTCATGGCACCGTGCCACAAAAATCCCGGCTGATTATCAAATGACATCCTCTCGAAACCTCTATATAAAAAGCACTCTTTTTCAACTTTCCTGCGGAATCAAAAAAGAGTGCTGCCCAATCTCTGGCTGCATCTGGCTGAACCAAGTCAAAAAATATACCGGCGTGTGTTTGCATCTATGGAACTGCAAACATTCACGTTAACATCTTGCTTTTTTGACTCATCTGTGCATGTTTTCCGCATTTTACCATAAAAGTGCCTTAGATGCGGGTGTTTTCGGCTGTTCATACCTGCAAATCCCCGAAAAATCATGCAAGGCAAGGGGGCTTGAGGCAGCAACATTAGCCAAGTCCGGAGGCTCTCCGAACACTCCGTTGTAAGTATAAAACAGCACCGGAATCAGCGTCAGCAGAATCGCCATCAACTTAACACACCCGTCGTTCCCCGCGCCTTTGCCAATTCAACTATCCAAAATGCGGTAAAATACCTGACAGATTCCGGCACAGCCCTGGGCGCTCTCACTTCTGCTCTTTCAGCGCCTCTTTCAGCGTCCGCCAGCCCAGCACCGCGCATTTGACGCGGGCGGGCATGTGGGCGATGTCACGGAGTGCAGAGGCTTCTTCCAGGCTGTCGATCTCATCCTCCGAAGCTTCGCCCTGAATCATTTTCGGAAAAACTTCTCCCAGTTTCAGCGCGTCTTCCTTCTTTTTCCGATGCTCATACCCAGCATGATATCTGCCGAGGCCTGAGAAATGGCGCAGCCGTCGCCGACGAACGCGCCGTCCGCGATGGTATCGCCGTCCAGCTTCAATTTTAGAAAAATATCGTCGCCGCAGCTGGGATTCACACCTTCCAGCACAATATCGGCATCCAGCAGGTCGTGCCTGAACTCCGGGTGTAGATTGTGTTCGGTGAGGATTTCATTGTAAAAGCTTCTATTTTCCATAACCCATTCGCTCCCTTAGTGTGGAAATGCTGCTGACCAGCCGGTCAACATCGGCCTCCGTGTTGTAAAACGCCAGACTTGCCCGCGCAGTGAAGGGGCGTTTCATATAGGCGTGCAGCGGCTGGGCGCAGTGATGACCCGCACGGAGGGCAACGCCGTCGCTGGCGAGAATTTCGCTGATATCGTGGGGATGAACGCCATCCACCGTGAAGGTGATGATGCCGCAATGCTCCTCCGGTTTTTCCGAATCCAGCACATGGACGCAGGGAATTTTTTGGATGCCCTCCATAGCCCGCCGGGTCAGGGCAAGCTCCCGGCTGCGCATTTCCGCGAAGCCAACGCGGTTTACATAGTCGATCGCCGCATGAAGCCCCACCGCACCAGCGGCATTGACCGTACCGGCCTCGAACTTATGGAGAAGTTCGGCATACGTTGCACTCTCACGGGTGACGGACTCGATCATCTCGCCGCCGGTGAGGAACGGCTGCATGTTGTCCAGGAGTTCTTCACGGCCGTAGAGAACGCCGATTCCCATGGGGCCGTAGATTTTGTGGCCGGAGATTTTGTGGCCGGAGAAAGCAAAGAAATCCGCGTCCAGCGTCTGCACGTCCACCGGAATGTGGGGCGTGCTCTGAGCGCCGTCCACAACCATCACTGCGCCGCGATTTCCCGGATGGGATTCACTCTGCCCAGGACATTGGAAACCTGGGTGCAGGCCACGATCTTCGTTTTGTCGGTGATGAGGGACTCGACCTTGTTAAGATCAAGGCTACCGTCCATCTCGCATTCCATAAATTTGAGGGTCGCGCCGGTCTGACGGCAGACCATCTGCCACGGCAGTAGGTCGCTGTGGTGCTCCATAATGGATACCAGCACCTCGTCTCCAGCCTTTACATGGGAAAGTCCGTAGCTGTAAGCCACCAGCTCGATGCTCTCGGTTGTATTTCGGGTGAAGATGATCTCGCGGCTCTTTTTGCATTCAGAAACGGCCGGACGGCTTTACGGGCGTTTTCATAGCTCTCCGTCGCAGCGACGCTCAGGGGATACAGTCCACGAAGCGGGTTGGCGTTCTCGGTCTTATAGAACTCCGTCACGGCATCCAACACACACTGGGGGCGCTACGCCGTCGCCGCATTGTCCAGATAGGCGATGTCCTGACTTTTGAGCAGTGGGAAATCGTCCCGGTATTCATGCGCCATCTTACAGCACCTCCTCCAGCTCAGCGAGGATCGCGGCCTGCGTCGTTTCATCTCCAATCGTGCGGGCCAGACGCTCAATAGCGGCGTGGGCCATGATGTTTTCCGCTTCCTCCGCAGAGATGCCGCGGCTCTCGAAATAGAACAGCGTGTCCTCGTCCAGCTCGCCGATGGTCGCGCCGTGATTGCCCACGACGTTTTCCTCGGCGCACAGGATCAGAGGCACCGTCTTGTTGGCGACGCCGTCACCCAGCATCAGAACCGTCTCCTGCTCGTTGCCAACGGAACCTGCGGAGCCTTTTTTGAAGTCGATGGTTCCCCGGAAAATCTTTTTGGCGTCGTGTTTCAGCGCACCGGAGGCGCCGATCTCACTGTTGGTTTTCTGCCCCCAGTGATTCACCACGAGGTTTATGTCCACGGTCTGCCGCTTCTGCCCCAGATAGCCAATGCCGGCATTAAAGCCTGCGCCGTCACCGTTCAGTTCAAAATAACCGTCGCTGTACACATCGCCACGCCCCAGCAGAATCTGTATCAGCTCCACCTGACCGTTTTCGGCGCATTCGCCGCTCGTTTCCAGACGGAGAAGAGAATCCTGCGCCGCATTCTGAATCTGCACCAGCCGCACCTTTGCGTCCTTTTCGACGTGGAGTGCCGTGCGCACCAGAAGGTTCTTTTCCGCTTTCAGCGTTTCAAACACGGTGACGCCCTGTCCTTCGGGGGCGTGGATGTCCACGGTCTTTTCGCTGTATTCGTTACTGCCCGTAATTTCAAGGCGCTCGGTTTGTCCGGCGGCGGTCTGCGCTGTTCCCAGATCGTCGGCCTGCCCCCAGACAAGGGCTGTTTCGTTGACGCCCAGCCGGTTCCATGTGCGGGTCGGGAGCCGGTTGATCAAAATTGTTTCGTTCATATCCAAACTCCTTTCAGCCGATGCTGCCCTTCATTTCCAGTCGGATGAGGTTATTCATTTCCACGGCGTATTCCACCGGCAGCTCCTTGGAAACATTGTCGGCAAAGCCGCTGACGATCAGAGCCCGGGCGTCTTCCTCGCTCATGCCCCGGCTCATGAGATAGAACACCGCCTCATTGCTGATGGCGCCGATCTTGGCCTCGTGGCCGATGGCCGCGTCCTTCGTGCGGATGTCCATGGCCGGGATGGTGTCGGATCGGGACTCGGGATCCAGCATCAGCGACTGGCAGGACACGGAGGATTTGGCTCCCTTCGCGCTCTTTTCCACCACCACGCTGCTGCGGAAGGTGCTGATACCGCCGCTCTTGCTGATGGAGCGGGTGTTCATATAGGAGCTTGTGTTCCTGCCCACATGAACGACCTTTGCACCGGTATCCAAACTCTGCCCCACACCGGCGAAGGTGACGCCGGTAAACTCCATGCGGGAGTTGTCGCCCTTGAGGATGCTCATGGGGTACAGGCAGCCCACGTGGGAACCGAAGGAGCCGGAGATCCACTCGATGGTGCCGCCTTCCTCCACCAGCGCGCGCTTGGTGTTCTGGTTGTACATGCTATCTAAGACTTGCGCCAGCATACATACCTTGATTTCCACGCAAAAAAGGTGGAGAACATTACGCAGGAGATTTATGTCAGGCTTATCATGTACAACTTCTCTGAATTGATTAGCTCACACGTAGTCATTCAGAAATTCGAAAGAAAACACCCTTGCAAAGCGAATTCCTCTGTTGCTGTACAGGTTTGCAGACAATTTCTTCTTGGTAATGTTTCTCCACCAGATGTTGAAGCTACCATAGGCAGGAATCTTTCTGTCATTCGCCCCGGCAGAAATAATCCTCGCAATATGGTTGTTAAACACGCCGTCAGCTTCCTCTATAGAGTAGCATAGTTTCATGTTTTTGAACAGCTTTTTTAAGCGGATTTTTTATTCCGCTTTATTGTTATGCCCATTTTGCAGAAAAAGTGCATCCCTTGCGGAATGCACTCATTCGTTATGGCGTTACATTTGATAACAATGTTGCTAACTTAGTGACATTGGTGTCAGGCGGTAGCCCCCTGATTTTCCCAATGCACTCTCAACCAGATTTGCACAAATCAGGGCCGCCATAATGCTTTCCAGGTATTTCTTGGAGAGCTGCTGGCGCCGTGCAATGTCGCTCAATCGCTGCCATTCGCCGTTTCCGTGCTTGGCCATATCCAGCATGACCTGCAGGGCGTAGCATCCCTTCGTTGAGACCATCACGGGACATTCCTCCTCATTCGTAATTGCCTATCTTTCCAATAGGGATTTCTAGCACCAAATCCCTACTGCGTCAATGGGCATTTTAGAAAATATCCGATTTTTCATCCGCAAAAGGCTATCGTCCCCTCAATGGGGAACTAAACCCAATTCCGTACTTGTCATTGCCTGCATAGAAGCCCTTTGGGTCTGGTTCTCATTGATTTGGAACTCATTTGATTCTTCACTTTTAACCCCATATTCCACGGCGCCCTTTTTGAAAATGAAAAAGCCGGGATTGTTATGGCTGCTTCCCCACAATAATTCCGGTCAATTTCCAAATGATAACTTTCTGAAAACTTTATAAAAATCAGCACCCTTTTTTCAAACTTCCTCCGAAATCAGAAAGGGCGCTGCTCAATCTCTGACTGCATATGGCTGATACAGTTCAAAAGATGCATCACAGCGTGTTTGCATCTATGGAACTATAAAAAATCGTGTTCACATTTTACCTTTGATTTCAAAACTAATCTCAGATGATTTCTCTTGAAATTATCCTAAAAAACACTTTAGATGCAACTTATTTCAAGTTGCATCTAAAGTGTTGAATAAACATGTGTCTTCGCAACACTTTAGATGCAGTTGTTTTGACCCATATTTACTTCAAATTGTGTGGGAAATCAGCCAACTTTCGTTCGCAAGTTTCGACATAGTCATACTTCCATCCACAGCGCATTCTCTTTCCGGTGTTAGTACTGAGATATGTTCATCCAAATGCTTATAAACAATCTCTGACTTCAATTCTGGTGTCCATATTCGATTTATTTGACCATTTTTTATTGTTACCATCTCCAACTCCATTTGATCACATTTATCATAAAAAAGGTATACCGGCATGATGGTTTCTCACGTGTCCTTCATCTTACAGCATCACATGCTGGTAATTTTCTTAGGGAATAAAGTACTTGACGTTCAGCAAAACATCCAATTTCTCAATACTCGCACCAGGAGACTGTTTTTTACGATTTTGTTTACCCTTTCAGGTTACCATTGCAGCATCTGGAGATAGATCCTGCCATAGAGCCACAGTTTGAGCCTTACAAGCATGGTCTGGATTATCTGCCTCAGGATCACTTCCAGCGACCAGCCGTGCTTTTCATACAATGCCAGCATGAAAAAGACAGCATAGTGAAAAAAGCGTCGCACCTGCAAGCACCGCCGCTCCGAAGTAGACCAACTGCCGTCGGATGAGACCAAACGTTACTTTGTAGTTTCGATCTTGGTAAGGTTTCGCGGAACGATGTATATGCAATAATTATCAGCGCGCGTAACTATATATTGTGTTTTCTTGTTGACAAAGCCACAATATTTCGTATAATATATTCTATGATTGAGCAAACGAACACTAATATTACAAAAGGAGGGTTCCTATGGGACTGAAGCCCGGTTAAAAAGCCAAAATCAAGTCAGTATTGCTTTATCGTCTCTCCTTACGGCAAAATCAACCACGAAGTTGCCGTTGTTAAAGGCAAACCAACATCGAAAAAGGCACAACTAGACTTACGTTTTTCTACTTACGGATTTATAGATTATAACCTGTTAAATTGTAAATAGCCAATAAACTCTTATTTTATCCAGCAAATTTAATCTTTTTTCACAGGTTTATACCTCGAATTAAAACCGCGTTTATTAAAATAATTTTAAAACACCTTGGAAAGGATATGATTCTATGGCAAACATTCACGAATTATTTACTTCTTTTAATGATTCAATTACTCTCTCTGATGCCAAAACTAGTAGCCTAAGAACCAGCCGTGACTCGTTGAGAAAAGTAATAAAACAGTGGTTTAGCGACAACAACAAACAGGAACCAAAGTTTTGCTGGCAAGGGTCATTCGCGATGAAGACTACCGTTAATCCGGTTAATGGAGGCGAGTACGATATCGATGATGGTGTATATTTGTCCGGCTATTCTGATATCGATTCTTCCGAATGGCCTGCCACGACCACTGTGCATAATTGGATAAAGAATGCTGTGGGTGGGCAAACAAGGGCAGATACGATTAACAAGGATACGTGCATCCGTGTAGTTTACGCGAGCGGTTATCATATTGACCTTCCGATTTACATTGAGCGGAATGATTCGATTTACCTTGCTCACAAAGCCGATGGTTGGATGATTAGTGACCCTAAAGCATTTAGAGACTGGTTCATTCAGAAAGTTAAAGATAACGATGAACAATTGCGTCGCCTTGTGAAGTATCTAAAAGCGTGGAAAGATTACAATTCCGTACCGTTAAAGGGAATTGAAATCACTATACTTGTTTCCAATAACTTCTGTATTTACGAAGGACATGATGAAAAGAGTCTACGTGACACTGTTCAATCCATAATTAATTCTTTAGAAAACAGCTTTGCTTGTAAGAAACCTGTTGCACCGTACGAGGATCTTTTTGAAGGATTTAGCAAAATAAAAAAAGACAAAATTCTGAACTCTCTGAAAAATATGAAGGGTGCACTTGATAATGCCATTAATGAAGAAGACCCTTTAACCGCATCCAACTACATGATTAATGTCTTTGGCAGCAGATTTCCTAAGGGAAAATCTTTAGAAAAAGCTGAAGCAAAGGCATCTTACATGCGAACCTCTGCACCTGGAGTATTAAAGCATGACGGAAGATCAGCGTAATTCACTTTATCAAGGAATGACATACCATGGATTCGACAAAATCGAAATCTCAGATACCGAGGTACGTTGCCACTGCACAATCGAAACCTATGAGATATCATTGATATGCAGGTTATCAGACTGTTTTCCATTTGAATTGCCTTCAGTATTTATTTCAGAAGAATCCTACAACTACATTGCCCCCTTGCCTCATGTGAACAGTGATTTAAGCATCTGTACATTTGATCGAACAATTTGTATACCAAATTTCCTATTTCCAGTGCAAATCATCTTGGATTCTTTTTGCCAAGCACGGACCACAATTTATCAAGGCATCACTAAAGAAAATAGTCAGGATTTCTTTAGCGAAATAGAAGCTTATTGGAATATCGAATGTGATTGCCTTGCTGAGAGCATTGTATCGCCAACAGGAATGACTAAAAGTGTTCAGTTATATTGCAGAGAACATAGCCTGTATTTGGCTGACAGCAAAAAGGAGCTAGATTTGTTCTTGTCCAACATAGGAATTAAGAAACGCTTTCAAAAATATTACTACGACTGTTTATACCTCCCCCTATCAATCAAGATTTACCCACCTTTTCCCAAATCAAACATTGAGTTGTTTAAGCTTCTTTGTTCTGATTCAACGATTTCCGAGGTATATAGAAAATATGCGCAGAAGCACATTCCCAACGGTTTTTTCGTATTGACTTCAACCCCAAACGCGGGAGCTAGATGTTTTCAATTATGGCATCATTCCTCAGTAACCACAAATATACCTGGTTTTCGTAAAGGTCATATTCCCGTTCAAATGGCATATTTAATGGATAACCATCCAAAGTCCATCATGAAGTTTTCTGTAATTAACATGGCACAAGACAGGTTGTTTTTCAGAGGAGGTGAGGGCTTGCATACATATGTATCAAAATGTGCCATTATAGGCTGTGGTTCAGTTGGTAGTTATATCATTGAGGCTTTAGCTGAATATGGTGTATCCCACTTCGTGCTAAACGATAATGATAAGTTGACGGCAGAAAATATTGCCCGCCATTTTTGTGGTTATGATTCTATTGGAAAGAGTAAGATATCAGCCATTAGTGATCAACTCGCAAAACATAATCCAAATATAAGTACAACACTATTCAATGAGAATGGCATTCTTTTTGTGGACTCCCATGAAAAAATACTCAATGACTGTGACTTCATTATCGTAGCCACTGCGTATACACCTCTTGAATACAAAATCATAGAAAAGGTTAATTCGTCAAATATAACTAAACCCGTCATAGTGGTATGGGTCGAACCACATTTAGCAGCTGGTCATGCAATAATTTTGCAGAAGCCTCAAGATATTTTTTCAGAGTATTTTGATTCTAATTTTTCATTTAAAGATAAAATACTCAAGAATTCTTCTGATTTTTCAAAGAAAGAATCTGGTTGTCAATCAACATTTATCCCTTATTCTGCATTTCATCTAAAACGGTTTATTTATTGTTTTTTGGAATTCCTTATGAACTTATTTGCTCAAAGGAAACAGGGAAACTTTATATTCACTTGGTGTGGCAATTTATCTACAATTAAGACGCTTGGCGGAATTCTCGAAGCTAAATGGGCTGATGCAGATAATTTCAGTGCGCATATTACGAGGATCGATTGATGCTGAAAATATCCCTTTCAGATGGTACTATTGTTGATATTGAAGATAGTGTCCTTTCTATATTTCAATCATATGAGCAGCGGCAATTATGGGAAAAAGAGGCCGGTGGCATTCTAATTGGCAAGCAGGTAGAAAATGAAGACCACTACGTTTTATCAGCTGTAACTACACCGACAAAGCATGACAAACGTACCCGTTTTTCGTTTACTCGAAGTATACTAAGTGCCCAGCCATTCATAAATAAGAAATGGCAAGAATCTAACGGAACAGAAAACTATTTGGGTGAATGGCATACTCATCCAGAAACAAACCCTATACCGTCAGAGACTGACAAGGCTCTAATACGGCAAATTGTATCTGACAAGTCCTCTCCTTTTCCTAAAATACTATTAGTCATAGTAGGACTTAATGGTACTATTTATATTGGAATTGCAGACTCACAAAGCTCCGGCGAAATATTTATGTTCAAAGAAATAGAGGCGGATTATGAATACATACGAAGTAAAGAGTGATATCCGGCAGACAGTTACCATATGGATAGCGATCATAAGTCTAATTTTGGGCAATACTCTTTTTAGATTTAGCAATTTCTTGGCGCCTTTGTTAGCAAAACACTTTTCAGAAATCGCTGACTTTTTTGCTCAGTGGGAATATTTGGGTATTCTTTCTTCCCAAATAACAGTTGCAACCATATTTGCATTTATTAGTTGGTTGTTTAACAAGTATCTTTGGCAAATTCCTTGTATTAATAAGTTATTGGGCGTTCCAAATTTAAATGGAATTTGGGAGGGGGTTCTGAAGTCTTCCTTCCAGGAGAATGGTGTTCACAAAATAATAGATATGAAATTGGAAATAGCGCAAACATGGAATAGGATGACCTGTACAAGCATCTTTCCAAGTTCAAAATCATTCAGCGATTTAGTGTGTTTGGATTCTGAAAGTTCACATGGGATAATGTTGAAGTTCACATATACAAACCATTCAGAAGATCTTTCCTCAGAATTAACTCAATTTGCAGGATATAACGAACTGAGACTTGATGATGCCAATACACTGAGCGGAACCTATTATACCAAACGAACTCCTAGTACTAGGGGTACTATCTTACTGGTAAGAAGGGCACCAGAAGGAGACATTAATGAGCCACTTAACGCGCAATGAATACAGGTGAGGTTGTAATCTTTTGATTAGCTGGAGGCTTGATTAAGCCCTAGAAGGGCATTCTATCGGTGTGCATCTTACATTCTTTCTTCTGTACCTACTGCTCTGCCGCCTGTAAGCGAACACTTGTTCTTCACTTTTGAACCTGTACTAATTTACTGGATTGCTTATTAGAAATTCGCTTCGCTCGATGTTTGGAGCTAAATCTTTTTTCACGGTACCTCCACCGGCAGATCCGGTGGCTTCCGAAATCAGTAATCAGGAGCGCCGGTTTCGTTAGATTCCGGTGCTTCTGATTTTTATGATCCAGGCGACAATTACAATCCAAACTCACCTCCTCCGCTCACTCCGTAGTACCGCTGCAATCCCCCGCATAACGTACTCCACGCAGGGGATGGCCACACTGTTGCCCAGGGCTTTGTAACAGGCGGAATCCGAAGCCCCTGAGATGTTTGTCCACCCGTCCGGAAAGCCTTGCAAACGCTCGCACTCAAGGGGTGTCAGGCGGCGAATCAGGTTTGCGCCGCGCAGGATACACGCTTGTTTCTCATCATCCGGAGGCTGCATCACCAAATCTGTGGCATCCTTGTGCTGCCGGGCGTTTTCCGTGCAGGCAATCTCGTTTTCCGTAAACACATCCACACGCTGACGGCTGAAGACCGCATGGCGATCCATGGCTGTCAGCGTGTAGGCAATATTTTCCTGATAGCCGCATCCATAGTCTATAATCCCGCCTAATGTAACAATAAATGGATTACCACCGTACATGGCCTCACTCAGTTTTGAAAAAGAGTAGTGATACTCAGGTGGACAATCAATATCGAGTAAATACTGCGAATGGATTTCTTCCAATCTCATATCTTGAATGTTCTCGAATAGATCGTCGATTGCATTCTGCAACGCATTTCGATATGCTTGTACGACCTCACAATTTTGCATATTGTGTATCGGTGTACAAAACACGATATGTAATTTCTGCAACTCATATCTATAATAGTCGTTTTGAAGCCTTTTCTCATTTTCCTCTATTAGTATCTCTATTTGCTTTAGAGGAGCATCAACTTTAGGAATTTGTTTTTCTTTCCATGAACGATTATATTGTGAAATCTGTTTGTCTATCTCTCCAACCAGCACTTGCAAGTAGTTATAGCGTTTTTCCGCAAATGTTATCAACTCAGAAAAGGAAATATCCAGGATTATGGATTCCATTCCCTTGGTATTGCTATAGAGCATAACCGAAAAATCTTTGCAGCCAAATCCACCTCCTGACCAACTCGCATAGCGTTGCTCTTTTCCTTCGCCATTAAAGCGGTCATTTAAGTTTACCGGATGTGCAGAGAAACACGCTCTTATTGTTTTGAAATATTCATTATCACTGGATTCATAAAGTTTATCGGTAAACACCGATGAATCATCCTGAAATGGAATAGATCGTGGGTCAAAAATCACTCTATGCAACTGTTGAATTGATTCCCAAAGTACGTCAACGCAGTTGATGAAGGTCATCATTTTTATGCTTGAAGCATTGTCATTTTTGCTGCATAGCTTTGAAGTATCTATTTCTTCAACGACAACATCAATCCAATCCATCGCCGAGCATATAATACTCCATTGGTTTTTCCCATTGCGGTCATGATAGATTTTCCACACCATATCATGATCGTTTACTTTCTCTCTGAAGTCATCAATGAGGGATCTGTCCATTCTCTGTGCAATGTTCCTTTCTATATAATATCATTGGAAAAACCAGTGTCTGGATTTTATTGGCAACTATATTCTATCACCTTTTTCTTTTACGCACAAGCTTTATTGCGCAAATTGAATTTCTCACCCCCTATATCGACATTGTTTTATCTCTAACTTGCAAATCCCTGAAAAGCGAGTAACTTTTAATCCCAAGTTTCGACATTGCCTTTTTCTTTCCTAACGATTATAGCTGAAATTCCGCCTCCTACTGATTCTCTTAAAATACAACAATGATTTGTTCTCCGCCAGCCTGTGACCCTTTTCATTAATCTAACGCACCGCTGCCCTACCGCCATTAAAATAGCGGTAGGATATTATATTTATTATGTATTTTCTCTTCCCTCGATCTCACTCCCCCCTTCTTAATAATTGATAGTTAAGCATTGCACTAATCGGCAAAATTTGATATACTTTTATTGGAAAGCAATTAAAATACAATGCAGGAACTTGGTCGAGGTGTAATTCGGACATGAACGTTACATTTTTGGTTGGAAACGGATTTGATATCAACCTTGGCCTAAAAACCAAATACACAGATTTTTATCCGTCGTATCTAGCAAAGGGTTACGACGACATTCTGTCGAAAGATATTAAAAACAATTATGAGAATTGGGCGAACTTAGAAACCGCCTTAGGGGAAGCACTCGCAAACATCTTCCCTGATCAAATACGTGAGTTCTTGGATTGTAAGGGAAACCTCGAAAAATGCCTAGCCGCATATTTGCGCAGCGAGACAAAACGCATCGACGTTTCCAGTGAGAAACTACCATGTGAATTTCAGAAAGGAATTACTAACTTCCATCAAGAATTTTCCAAGCAAGACAAAGAAGACTTCTTAACTTGGTTAGGAAAGGTTCCCAGCGTTATTTCTTATCAGTTCATTTCATTTAAGGCAATACCGCACAGAAAGAAGTGCCAAAAACCGCCGAGTGTGATATAATAAACTTATGGATAAACAGATGACAATTTCCGCATTCAGCGAAGAACTGGCGAAGTTGCTGACGAAGAAAAAGGAATTTCTCAGTCAGATCGAGCGGATCGTCCCGTGGGGAGAATGGCTTGCCATGATTCAGCCGTGCTATTA
>JABLTQ010081141.1_pt1 | contig 28889 bp, 36 predicted proteins | sample 7160101 | NCBI WGS metagenome assembly JABLTQ01 (sample SAMN14651228, study PRJNA627086) | human gut metagenome | isolation source: feces | host: Homo sapiens
AGATCGTCGGCCGCGGGCGCAACCGCCGTGAGGAGAAGCAGTCTACCGCCTCGCACGCCGAGATGGAAGCCATCGCGATGGCGAATGAGACGGTCGGCTCGTGGCGGCTGGACGACTGCACGCTCTACGTCACGCTCGAGCCCTGTCCGATGTGCGCCGGCGCGATCCTCAACGCCCGCATCCCGCGCGTCTACTACGGCGCGCGCGACCGCGCGATGGGCGCCTGCGGCGGCGTGCTGAATCTCTACATGGAGCCGTTCGCACTCACCCCCGCGCTCGTCGGCGGCATCCTCGCGGACGAGTGCCGCGCAGTGCTGGAGAGTTTCTTCCGCGGCATACGGGCGGACAAGTTACCATAATTTTTATTCGATTTAATACTTTTGTAACAACTGACCCGAACTTTATTAAAACTCAGCCGTTATCTTAATACTTGCAAGAGACAATAGCTTCTTTTCATCCAATCTTCCAATCAATAGGAAAAACGGCTGCGAGAGCAGCCGTTTTTCCGTTTTTGGCATGATTCCGTTGTTACCCCTCGAAATCCCCTGCCGCCTCCAGATAGGCAAGGAGCAGCAGCGCCGCGCCGAGGCAGGCGGCAAGACCGGCGAACCGGCGCGCGAGCGCCATATCCACGCAGCAGGCCGCCGCCAGCGTGAGCGCCAGATGTGCGGCGGGCGCAAAGCTGCGCGGAGCGCCGCAGCGATAGGCGAACGCCGCGAGATAGAGCGAGGCGAGGCAGAGCGCCGCGAGCAGCAGAAGCTCCACATAGAAATGCCCCAGCACGCTGTCGCGCGCGTTGGCGCGGTAGGTAACGATGAGCTGCACGACGAGGAAGCACACCGGCACGAGCAGCGCGGTCGGCGCAAACGCACCGGAGCGCCGCTGGGCGATGAGCGCGTAGAGCACTGCCGCGCCGGAGCAGGCGAGGAACACGGAAAGAATCAGCTCCAACCCCGCCATTCCCCCGCTCACGAGCCGCAGCGCCGCGGCGGCCAGCAGCAGAAAGCCGCCCAGGACCGCAGCGGTCAGCGTGAGCTGACCGTCAAAGCGGAAAATACCGCCGAAGTCCGCCGTGACCGCGTCCCGCGCGGGCAGTCCGCGCGCCGAAAGCAGGAACACGACCGCCGCCGCAGCCAGCACGGCGGGCAGGTACGGGAAGCCGCCGGTCGGCAGACCGGCCGGGTCATAATTGTTTTTCAGCTCCAAAAACCGCGCGGCGGGCGCGGCAAGGAGAAAAAGGATCGTCGCAAGACGATCGGAGGTCTTCATACAGGGCATCGTCCTTTCCGATAAAATATCCGATCGACGCTATTGTAGCACGGCGGAGGTGATTTGTCCACGCATTTCGCGCCGCGGTCTATCCTTGGGACAGCCCCTCATATAGTAAATGAGAAACAGCCTGCAAAGGAGGAGCTTCAACATGAAAAACGCCCTGCGCATCAGCCTATTGCTGATCGCCCTTCTCTTTCTCCTCGCGTGGCGCTTCGCGCCCGCGCGGCAAGCGTCGGACGAGCCGGAGCCGTCCGGCGAGGTGCGGCGTCCCGATGCCGCTGTGCCCGACCATACGCGCACGCTGCGCGTGCTGCACGGCGGCGCGGTCGAGGAGATGACGATGGACGAATACCTCCTCGGCGTGCTGCGCGCGGAGATGCCCGCCTCGTTCGAGCTTGAGGCGCTCAAGGCGCAGGCGGTCGCCGCGCGGACCTACACGCTGCACAAGATGGCGCAGGGCGCCATTGCGCGCCATCCCGACGCGGACGCCTGCGACGACATCACCTGCTGCAAGGCCTACGAGACCGCCGAGGATGCGGCGGCCGGATGGGGCGCTGGAGCGCTCTACTACGAGGAAAAGCTCGCGCGGGCCGTGGCGGAGACGGACGGTGAGGTGATCGTCTACAACGGCGAGCCGGTGCTGGCAGTCTTTTTCTCCTCCGCCGCCGGACACACGCAGGGCGCAGGCGAGGTCTGGCAGACCGACCTGCCCTATCTTCAGAGCGTGGACAGTCCCGAGGACGATTCCCTCGTGCCGAATTACTACTCCGTTGTGACCTTTACCACGCAGGAATTCCGCGACCGCTTTCTTGCGGTCTACCCTGCGGCAAAGCTCAACGGGGACGCGGGCAGCTTCCTCACGGACATCACGCGCAACGACGCGGGCTTTGTCTCCACGCTGCGTGTCGGCGGCGTGACGGTGCGCGGCAACGAGCTGCGCACCATCCTCGGCCTGCGCTCACCGTCCTTCACGGTCGAGGTCAGCGGCGACACGCTGACCTTCCACGTCACCGGCTACGGTCACGGCGTCGGCATGAGCCAGTACGGCGCGAACGCGATGGCAAAGGAGGGCCATACCTGCGAGGAAATTTTAGAGCACTACTTTACCGGCGCGCAGGTCGTACAGTGGGCGGGATAAGGGATTGCAAAGGCCGCGCGGATTTGTTATACTATAATATAGAAGATTATTGAGTCATGGGAGGTGCGGTAGATGACGCGAAGAAAACGGCTGCTGAGCCTGCTGCTCAGCGTGCTGATGCTCTGCACGCTGCTGCCGCCGCGCGCCTCCGCCGCGCCGACGTTGTACTTCACCGCCGTGAACGACCGCATGTGCGACCTGAACGACGAAACGATGCCGTTCTGGCAGAACGGCTTGCTCTATGTCGCCGGTGCGACGGTGGACGGGCCGGACGACCTCGGCATCCGCTACTCGTACAACCAGGAAAAGTCCGTCGCCATCCTCTACAAGGGGCAGCGCGTGCTCTACTGCGACCTGACCGCCGGCACGATGGAGAATAACCGCACCGGCGAGCAATACACCGGCTCGCCCATCGTCCGCAGCGGCATGGTGTTCTTCCCCATCACGGCGCTTGCCAAGATATTCGACCTCAAATATTCCAGCACGAAGATCGCCTACGGCTATCTGCTTCGCATCCGCGACGACAACGCCGTGCTTTCGGACGAATACTTCATCGACGCGGCGACCGACCCCATTCAGAAGCGCTACGCGCAGTACGAGCGCGCGCACGCGGCGGCGGAGTCGGAGCAGCCCGAAACGCCCCCGCCGGTCGATACGCCCACGCGGCGCGACGATCTGACGGTCTATCTGCTGCTCCCCGCGGCGGAGGAAGCGGCGCTCACGCAGCTGCTCTCCACGCTTGAAAAGCATCAGAGCCATGCGACGCTGCTCCTCACGCCCGAGCTGCCGGAAAGCGCGGGCGACGGCGTTCGCCGTGCCGCCGCAACGGGCAATGCCGTCGCGCTGCGCATCGACGCGGCGACCGCAGCGGAGGCGCTCGCACAGATCGAACGGGGCAACGACGCGCTGTGGCACGCCGCAAGCCTGCGCACGCGGCTCGTCTATCTCGAAAGCGCGGACAAGACGCTGCGCGCGGCGGTCGTCGGGGCGGGCTACTGTCCCATCACGATCAACACGTCCGACTTTACGCGCAGCGGCACACACTGGGCAGACACCGCGCTCAAATGGGCCGGCCGCTCCACCAGTGTGCGGCTCTACCTCGGCGCGGAGAGCGGGGTGTCCTCCGCGCTCGGCACGGCGCTCAGCCGCCTGCGTGCGGAGAACTGCACGATTGCGGCGCTGAACGAGGTCACGGCCTGATCAAACCTTTACAAAATGTTCAGGAAAAGCGCGGAAAACCGATTATAATAAGAACATTCCAAAGATAACTGATAAACGGAGGGATCTGCCATGGCGCGCAACATCCTTGTGGTAGAAGACGACAACAACATTTCCGACCTCATTCGGATGTATCTTGAAAAGGAGGGTTTTGAGGTCCGCATCGCCGCGGACGGCGGCAAGGCTGTGGAGGAATTCAAGGCCAGAGAGCCTGACCTCGTGCTGCTTGACGTGATGCTGCCCGTGCTCGACGGCTGGGGCGTGTGCGCCAAGATCCGCGAGACCTCAAAGTGCCCCATCATCATGCTCACCGCCAAGGGAGAGGTCAACGACCGCATCCACGGTCTCGAGATGGGCGCGGACGATTACCTCGTCAAGCCCTTTGAGATGAAGGAGCTCATCGCGCGCATCAACGCCGTGCTCCGCCGCACGGAGATCCCCGAGGACACGAAAAAGCGTCTCGTGTTCGATAAGCTCATCATCGACCTTGACTCCTACGAGCTGATCGTGGACGGCAAGAAGATCGACACACCGCCCAAGGAGCTGGAGCTGCTCTATCATCTGGCCGCAACGCCCAACCGCGTCTACACGCGCAATCAGCTGCTCGATGAGGTGTGGGGCTTCGACTACTTCGGCGACAGCCGCACCGTGGACGTTCACATCAAGCGTCTGCGCGAAAAGGTGGAGAACGTCTCCGACCAATGGGAGCTCAAGACCGTCTGGGGCGTGGGCTACAAGTTTGAAGTGAAGAAGTAATGAAGGGCAAGAGATGGGAACTTCCGCAGAAGTTCCGGACGATCTACTGGCAGAATTTCGCCCTGACCGCGAGCATCGTCATGCTGACGCTCGCGCTGCTCGGCGCGTCGTTCTTCGCGCTCAGCTACGCCTACGCGGCAGATGAGCGCAGCGACGAGATGGCGCAGAAGGCAAGCGTTGTCGCGCGGCTGGTCGCGTCCTACGCCTCGAGCGGCGATGTGCGCGATATGCGCGAGATGGCGGGCGTTGCCGCGTCGATGACCGACGTGGACTTCCTCGTGTGCAGCACCGAGGGCAGCGTCCTGCTGACGACGGACGAAAATCTGGTCGACCATGTGCTCACCGTGCCGTCCGACGTGATGGAGACTGCGCTCTCCGGCGAGCGTTACAGCGCGCGCACGACGCTCGGCGGCATCTACGAGAGCAAGCGCTTCGTTGTCGGCGTGCCGATCGAGTCCGACATCTGGACGGTCGGCGCGGTGTTCGCCGTGACCGAGACAGGCCGGCTGACGACGATGTGGCGCGCGTTTTTCGCCATGTTCCTGATGACGAGCGTCATCGTGCTGCTGCTCTCCTTCGTCGCTTCGGCGTGGGTGAGTATGCGTCAGTCGCGCCCCATCCGCGAGATGGCGGCTGCTACGCGCGCCTTTGCCGAGGGCAATTTCGACACCCGGATGCACGACTACGGCGCGGGCGAGATCGGCGAGCTGGCGAGTGCCTTCAACGCGATGGCGGACTCTTTGCAGGAGACCGAGCGCCAGCGCCGCGAGTTCATCGCGAACATCTCGCATGAGCTGAAAACGCCGATGACGAGCATTGCGGGCTACACCGACGGCATCCTCGACGGGACCATCCCGCCGGAGAAGGAAAAGGAATACCTGCACATCATCTCCGACGAGAGCCGGCGGCTGAGCCGCCTCGTGCGTCGGATGCTCGAGGTCTCGCAGCTTCAGTCGCGCGACGTGATGCGCAGCAAGGCGCCCTTCGACGTGTGCGAGAGTATGCGGCGGGTGCTTATTTCAATGGAAAAGAAGATCACCGACCGTGGGCTGGACGTGGAGGCCGACATCCCCGACGAGCCGGTCACCGTGCTCGGCGACAACGACCTCATCACGCAGGTCATCTACAACCTGCTGGAGAACGCGACAAAGTTCGCCCGCGCGGGCTCGACGCTCTACCTCGGTCTCGCGGTGACGAACGGCAGGGCCGTCGTCTCCGTGCGCAACGAGGGCGACACCATCCCCGCCGAGGAGATCCCGCTGCTCTTCGAGCGCTTCCACAAGAGCGACAAGTCCCGCAGCGAGGATAAGGACGGCGTGGGCCTCGGGCTCTACATCGTCAAGACCATTTTGGAGCAGCACCACGAGCACATCGCCGTCACGAGCGAAAACGGCCTGACGACCTTCGCCTTCACGCTCTCGCTCGCCAATTCGCTTGCCCCACAGCCGTAACACAGGAGCTTTTACATGGAGCAGTATCCGTCTGACAACTTCATTCCGCAGCGCGAGCCCAATGAGGTCACGCTCGAGTACGTCGCCGAGCCGAAGCCCTACGTTGCTTACTATGTGCAGGACCGCCCGCTGCCCGGCAGAAAGCCGGAAACCGCCGCGCAGGAGCCGCCCGCCAAAACGCGCCGCAAGGGACACCGTGGGCTGAAAATTTTCCTTATCTGTCTGGCCGCGGTCCTCGTTCTCGCCGGCGGGCTGTACGCCGCCTGGTGGTTCGGCCTGCTGCCGGACCGCTTCTACGGCGGCGATCACGGCGACTACTATGACAATCCCGACTACTATTATTACTATGGCGAGCTTGACGAGAGCGCCGAGCCGGAGCTGCCGGTCGTATCGGCGGACGACGGCGTACGCCTTGTCTACGCGGACGGTCACGGCGACGCGCTGGCCATTCAGGAGATCTACCGGAGGGTCAATCCCTCCACCGTCACGGTGGTGACCGAGCTGCCGCGCGGCGCGTCCGTCGGCACCGGCGTCATCCTGACGGAGGACGGCTACATCATCACCAACGCGCACGTCATTGCCGGCGGCACGAGCTGCTACGTCGCCCTTGCGGACGGCTCGATCTTCGACGCCGCCCTCGTCGGCTACGATGCGGAGCAGGATCTTGCCGTCATCAAGGCGCAGGACACCGACGGCCGCGCGGCACAGGGGCTTCCCGCCGCGGAGTTCGGCGACTCCGACGCCCTGAGCGTCGGCGACCCGGTCTACGCCATCGGCAACCCGCTCGGCGTGGAGCTGCGCGGCACGCTGACCGACGGCATCGTGTCCGCCATCAACCGCGACGTGGATGTAGACGGCGTGACCATGACGCTCATCCAGACCAACGCCGCGCTCAACAACGGCAACTCCGGCGGTCCGCTCATCAACCGATATGGGCAGGTCATCGGCATCAACGTGATGAAGATGGGCATGGACCGCTGGTCCACCGCGAGTGTGGAGGGGCTCGGCTTCGCCATTCCCATCGCCTCAAGCGCCTACATCGTCAACGACATCCTCCGCTGCGGCGAGGTGCAAGGCGAGCCGGTGCTTGGCATCTCGGTTGACCGCACGCCCGCCTATCTGCCCGATGGGCAGCAGGCCGCCCGTGTTTACACGGTCGATCTCAACGGTCCCGGCGACAAGGCCGGACTGGAGGTAGACGACCTCATTTACGAGGCCGACGGCGTGCGCGTCGAGACCTCCAACGATCTGCTGCGCGTGCGCCACCGCCACGCCGCAGGCGAGGAAATGATCCTCAAGGTCTGCCGCGGCGGGGAATACCTGACCGTTTCCGTCACACTCGAAGCGAAAAAATGAGGAGAGCATGAAAAAGAACAAGCAATTTCCCGCGGCGATGATCCTGCTTGCCGTCGTCTCGGCGGTGTGCTACAAGGGGATGCGCGCCATCGAAAACAAGCTGAAAGCCAAGAAGGAGAAGTCTCAGAAATGAGACTTCTCCCTTCTCTTTCGTCAAATTGCACGAATGGCTTGACAAAATTTTTACGCAGGCGTAAAATGCCATCATCGCTTATTGCCTATCGCATTTGTAGGATTTTCACAAAGGAGCTCCCATGAAAAAGAAAGCATTCCGCGCCGCGTTGCCCTATTCCCTGCCCATTTGCATCGGCTTTTTGTTCATCGCCATGTCCTATGGTTTTCTGATGCGCAGCCGCGGCTTTTCCGTCTTTTACCCGATGGCCATGAGCGCCTTCATCTTCGCCGGCTCGATGGAGTTTGTCGCGGTGGAGCTTCTGCTCTCGGCCTACGCGCCGCTGCACGCCTTTCTTCTGACGCTGATGGTCAATGCGCGGCATCTGTTCTACGGCATCTCCATGCTGGAAAAGTACAAGGGCATGGGCTGGAAAAAACCCTACCTGATCTTCGGCATGTGCGATGAGACCTTCTCCATCAACTGCACCGTCACCCCGCCGGAGGGCGTGGACCGCGGCTGGTTCATGTTCTTCGTCACCCTGCTCAACCAGACCTACTGGGTCGCGGGCGCGACGCTCGGCGCGCTGCTCGGCTCGGTCCTGCACTTTGACACCACCGGCATCGAATTCGTCATGACGGCGCTGTTCACCGTGATGTTCGTCAATCAATGGGAGGAGGCCAAGGACCACCGCCCCGCCCTCACCGGCCTCGGCTGTGCGGCGCTTTGTCTCACCGTGTTCGGCAGCGACGGCTTCATGCTGCCTGCAATGGCGCTCATCATCGTCTGTTTCCTCGTGAGCAGCAAATCGCAGAAAAAGGAGGAGCCCGCCCTATGACCATGACCGTCACGCAGAGCGTGATCACCATCGCGGCCGTCGTGCTCGGCACAATGACGACGCGTTTTCTCCCCTTTCTCGTCTTCCCCGAGGGGCGCGAGCCGCCCGCGTTCATCCGTTACCTCGGCACCGTCCTGCCCTACGCGGTCATCGGGCTGCTGCTCGTCTACTGCCTCAAGGACGCGGTGTTCACCTCGTACCACGCGCTGCCGGAGCTGATCGCCATCACCGTGACCGCCGCGCTGCAACGGGGGAAAAGGAACATGCTTTTGAGCCTGTTCGCCGGCACAGCGCTCTATATGCTGCTCGTGCAGACCTGCTTTGTATGAAAAATGAGACAATGCGTTCGGCATTGTCTCATTTCTTTTTTTGCAGCAGCATATTGGCGCCCGCCCAAAGCAGGAAAACGCCGAACGGCTTGCGGAATACCGTGATGTCGACCGAGGTCGCCGCCCACGCCGCGGCAAGCGCCGCGAGCGTCCCGAGCGGGATCGCCGCGCGCATCACCTCGCGGTCGAGATAGCCGTTTTTCCTGTGCTCAAGGAGCGACATTCCGGCCGTCGGCAGGAAGTAGAGGAGGTTGATGCCCTGCGCCTGCGTCTGGTCGACGCCGAGAAAGAGCGTCATGAGCAGGAGCAGCAGCGTCCCGCCGCCGACGCCCCACGCCGAGAGGATGCCCGTGCCGAAGCCCGCGAGCGCGGGCAGAAGCCAGTCCGTCATCGCTCAGCCTCCCGTGAAAAGATAGCGCCAGCCGCCATAGAGCAGAAAGAGCGCGAAAATGCGCCGCAGCCAGAGGTTCGGCACCTTTTTGAACAGCTTCCCGCCGACCAGTCCGCCCGCGAAGCCGCCGAGGAGATACGGCAGCGCCGTCAACAGCGAAAGCTCCGCGCGCCACAGGTACAGCGTCGCCGACACCGCGCACATCGGAAAAATGACCGCCACGCAGGTGGCGAATGCCTTCTTTTCCTCCACACCCGCCCATTTCGTCAGCAGCACGAGCAGCGGAATGCCGCCGCCCCCGCCGAAAATGCCGTTCGTAAGTCCTGCGGCGACGCCGCTGAGGCGGTACTTCGTTTTCTTCTCCATGTCCCCCACTCCCTATGTAAGAAGCGGCCGTGCCGCTTCTTTGCTTACTTCTTGCGGAAGCTCTGGCAGTCGGTACACTGGTCCATGGTGGGGTTGGTCTCATGGGTGCCGACCTGAATGGCGTTCAGACCGCAGTAGGACTGACTCTGGCAATGGTTCGCGCAGGAAGTGACCTCGCATTTGATGGCTCTGTTGGGGGTGCAGGCGCAGCCGCTGTTGGTATGATCGGACATGAAGAAATTCCTCCTTGCAAAATTCGCGCGAAGCGAACGTTCGGACCTCGCGCAGAGGATAGTTTGCGCCGAGGTGCGAAGAATATACACCGTGCGCGGACGCTTTGTGGAAAACAGGTGGACAGGCTTGTATTTTTGTGCTATGCTTTCGTTCGATAAATCGGGCTTTGCAGGAGAGTCACCGTTATGATTAGAGAATTACGAAAAGCAGATATAAATAAAGTTGCAAATATATGGTTGGACACCAATATAACCGCACATTATTTTATTCCTGCGCAATATTGGCAAAATAATTTTGAATTAGTGAAAGAACTGCTATTACAGGTAACCGTCTATGTCTATGAATACAATCAAGAAATACAGGGGTTTATAGGACTAAACGATGAATATGTTGAGGGTATTTTTGTTTCTGACGAAATGCAGTCGCAGGGTATAGGTAAAGTTCTGCTGAATTATGCAAAGGACAAACGGAGCAAATTACTTTTGAACGTATATCAAAAAAATACACGGGCAATATCCTTTTATCAAAGAGAAGGATTTGAAATTCAGCATAGCGGTTTGGATGAAGCTACTGGAGAAAAAGACTATGTAATGGCATGGCACCAAAAATAAAAATTCCAGTTCGCCGAACCGGCAGAGCTTTAGCGCATTTGCACAGCAAGCCTTCGCCGCACACGAGGCTCGTCCCTCGCTTCGCGGGAACCCTGCGCTCACCTCAGATCGAAATGCGCTCCGCGCATGGGTGGAGGCAGCCGGAGCTTCATTTTGGCGAGGCTCGAACTCGCTTCCCGGCATCCCACGAACCGCCTGGCGGCGCTTCGCGGGAACCCTGCGCTCACCTCAGATCAAAATGCGCTTCGCGCATGGGTGGAGGCAGCGAGTTCGAGAAACCAGTCTCCATTGCAAAAAATAACACCACGACGATGTCGTGGTGTTATTTTTTGGAGCGGGCGACGAGGCTCGAACTCGCTACCTCCACCTTGGCAAGGTGGCGCTCTACCAGATGAGCTACGCCCGCGGAACATTGACGATAATAGCAGATTCTTTCGCGTTTGTCAAGCCGTAATTTTCATTTTTCCGCAGATTTTGGTCCTGCCGCCTTGCAAATGCGGAAAAGCTATGATAAACTGCCTATTTGTATTGACAAACACCGTATGCAAGGAGACGACACTATGGCCACGCTTCACGAAGAGATCTCACGCCGCAGGACCTTTGCCATCATTTCTCACCCCGACGCCGGTAAGACCACGCTGACCGAAAAGTTCCTGCTCTACGGCGGCGCCATCGCGCAGGCCGGCGAGGTCAAGGGCAAGCGCGCGCGGGCCGCGACCTCCGACTGGATGGAGATCGAAAAGCAGCGCGGCATCTCCGTGACCTCCTCCGTCATGCAGTTCCAGCACGGCGGCTACTGCATCAACATTCTCGACACCCCGGGCCATCAGGACTTCTCCGAGGATACCTACCGCACGCTCATGGCGGCAGACAGCGCGGTCATGGTCATCGACGGCGCGAAGGGCGTCGAGCCGCAGACGCGCAAGCTGTTCCGCGTCTGCGCCCTGCGCCACATCCCCATCTTCACCTTCATCAACAAGATGGACCGCGAAACGCGCGACCCGCTCGAGCTGTGCGAGGAGGTCGAGCGTGAGCTTGGCATCGACACCTACGCCGTCAACTGGCCCATCGGCTGCGGCAAGGAATTTCAGGGCGTTTACGACCGCGAGAAGCAGTGCATCATCCACTTCACCGACGCGGGCCACGCGAAGAAGGCCGGCGTGACCGAGATCGCGCTGGACGATCCCGCGCTGGTGGACCTCATTGGACAGAAGCGGCGCGACAACCTCGCCGATGAGATCGAGCTGCTCGGCGCGGGGCGCGAGTTCGACCTCGACGCCGTGCGAAACGGCACGCTCTCGCCCGTGTTCTTCGGCAGTGCGCTGACGAACTTCGGCGTGGAGCCGTTCCTGGAGGGCTTTCTGCGCATGACCACCGCGCCCCTCTCGCGCGAGAGCGACGCGGGCGTGATCGACGCGTTCTCCCCCGACTTCTCCGCTTTCGTGTTCAAGATCCAGGCGAACATGAACAAGGCGCATCGCGACCGCCTTGCCTTCATGCGCATCTGCTCGGGCAAGTTCGAGCGCGACGCGGAGTATTACCATGTGCAGGGCAACAAGAAGATGCGCCTTTCTCAGCCGCAGACCATGATGGCGAGCGAGCGTGAGATCGTGCAGGAGGCCTATGCCGGCGACATCATCGGTGTGTTCGATCCCGGCATCTTCTCCATCGGCGACACCATCACCGTGCCGGGCAAGAAGTTCCGCTTCGGCGGCATCCCGACCTTCGAGCCGGAGCACTTCATGTCCGTCAGTCCCAAGGACACGATGAAGCGCAAGCAGTTCGTCAAGGGCATCGAGCAGATCGCGCAGGAGGGCGCCATCCAGATCTTCAAAATGCCGGACTCCGGCTTCGAGGACGTCGTGGTCGGCGTGGTCGGTACGCTGCAATTCGACGTGTTTGAGTACCGCATGAAAAGCGAGTACGGCGTGGAGCTGCGCATGAGCGCGCTGCCCTACGAGCACCTGCGGCTCATCGCGGAATGTCCCGGCGACCCCAAGGACCTGATGTTCTGCACCGGATCGAAGCTGCTCGAGGATTTCAAGGGCCGTAAGCTCATCGCCTTCGGCGGCGAATGGAGCGTCGGCTTCCTCACCAAGCACAACCCCGGCCTCGTGCTCGACGACTGGCTGACGGTATCCAAATAAGCGTAAAAAAGGACGGCTTACGCCGTCCTTTTCTTATGTAATTCCGTGCGTCCCGTGTTACGCGCCAACGAGATAGATGCCCACAAGGCAGACGAGAACGCCGAGGCCCTGACGCAGCGAGACCGTCTCGTGATAGACCAGCAGACCGACCGCGAGCAGCACGCAGGCCAGCGCAATGTTCATCACGAGCGAGGCGACGCTGATCTTCCAGCCCGCGCGATACACGCAGATAGTGCCGAATTCCAGTCCGACGATGATGGCGCCGAGTGCCCACGCCGTCCAGTTCGTTTTGCCCAGCTCGCCGATAAAGCCGCGGTTCCCCATCAGATAGAACGCCGCGGCCGAAAAGGCCGCGCCCACGAGATAGGTGATGGTGAGCGAGGCAAAGGCGTTCACGCCCTCCGGCGTGGACTTTGTTGTGATGTGATAAAACACGTTGACACCGACCACCAGCGCGATCGGCCAGATCATGCTCCACATAGCTGCTTCTCCCTCTTTTATTTCAGCAAAATTTCCACGATGCCCGGTTCGTCCGTGTCCGGGTAAAAGCTGACCTGCCACGGCGCGGCGAGCATACCGGCGTCTCTTCCGCCGTCCTTCTCCTCCTGCATGTCGCGGACCATCTGCTCCACGCCCGCGCGGTCGGTGGAAAAGTAGCTCACGCGCACCACCAGCCGGTCCGCGCCCTCCGCCGCTGCGGCGCGCAGCAGGTCGGGGATCGCCTCGGTGCTCGTGGCGTTGATGATGCTCTCCTGCTCCTCTGCCGTGCGGCGGTAGCCGAAGCTGAGCGAGAGCTCATAGAAGCCGCGCTCGTCCGTGCCGGCATAGGTGATGTAATCGAGCAGATACGCGCCGAGGTCCGTTTCCTGCTGCACCTCGTTGCAGGCCTCCGCGGCCAGCTCGGCGTATTCCGCGTCGCTGCCGAAATAGCAGCGCACCACGCCGCGCTCCGCGTGATTTGCGACCAGCATCAAGATCGCGTTCACCGCATCCTGATAGCTGTCGGCGCGCAGAGTGTCCTTATCGCCGTTTTCCCAGTAGCCGGCGCTGTGCGGCGTGACCGACGACCACTCGCGCTCGAGCAGCCCGCCGCCGCAGCCGGAGCAAAGCAGGCACAGCGCCGCGGCAAGAAGCAGTATCCTCTTTTTCACGGCGCTCCCTCCCCGCTGTTTTTAGTAGCCAAGGTCCTCGTTTACGAGCACGACCTCCATATCGCTGCCCATCATCGCGCCCCAGAGCACGGTGAGCGCACGGCAGATGCGGCCGGGACTCTTGCAGTCGTAGCAATGGTCAGCCTTGACGGCGCAGGGCGTCTTTGCGTGGAGACGCTGCGCGTTCTTCGGCGCGGCGATGTTGCGGGCGCGCCAGAGCGCCTCGTCGTAGGTGGGCGCGAGCTTATTTTTGCCCGCGATGATCCAGACCTTTTTGTGGCCGTAGATCGCCGAAGCCACACGGTTGCCCGCACCGTCGATGTTGATGATCTCGCCCGTCTCGGCGATGCCGTTGGCGGAGAGCAGATAGTGCTCGCTGCCCGCCGCCTGCGCACGCAGCGCGGCGGCGTCCACGCCCTCCGGCAGATGCCAATGGCTGAACACCGTGTTGTGTCCGCTGAGCAGGGCGTACAGCCCCAACTCCTCGAGCGTGATGCTGCCGCCGAAGCCGACGGTCGCGCCGTCGATCTGCGTGTTGAGGTATTCGGCGGCCTCCTTCGCCGTCTCAAAGCTCGAGACCTTAAAGCCGCGCGCGGTCAGCGCCTTTGTCACATTCGTAAAGTCCATGACATTGCTTCCTTTCTTTTTCTTGCCCCCTCCACGCGGCGGCGCGGGAGAGCGGTTTATCTTTACAGCCCGTCGGGCCTATATTCGCCGAAGCCCTCGCCGAGCACCTCGCGCGCGTCGCAGACGATGAAGAAGGCGGTCGGGTCGATCTCGTTCACCAGCCGCTTGACCGCCACGATCTCGCGGCGGCGGACAGCGCAGAGCAGCACGGGCTTGTCGTTGTGCGTATAGGCTCCCTCGGCGGTCAGGCGGGTGACGCCCATATCGCGTGCAAGCAGCTCGTGCGTGATTTTCTCCTGCTCGTTGGAGATAATGTAGGCGAGCTTCGCGGCGCTGCCGCCGTAAACCACCATATCCATCACCTTGGTGGAGATATAGAGGGCGATGCCGCCGTAGAGCGCGTTTTCCAGGCTGCGGAACACCGCGGCATAGAACACGATGATCGTCAGGTCGATGGCAAGGCAGAGCGTGCCGATGGAGAGGCCCGGGATCTTCGCCTTCAGCAGCCACGCGCCCAGCTCCGTGCCGCCGGTGGTCGCCTCCTCGCGCAGCAGCCAGCCGAGCGACACGCCCACGAGCACGCCGCCGTAAATGCAACCGAGGAGCTTATCCATCGGCTGAAAGGTGCAGACGGCGTTGATGAGGTCGATGAAGATCGAGTTCGCCGCCACGGCGAAGAATGAGCGCACCAGAAAGCGCTTGCCGAAGCGCTTGAGGCTCATCAGAAAGAGCGGCGCGTTGAGCACGATGACGGTGACGCCGACCGGCAGCGCGGGCACAAAGAAGTTGATGACCTGCGCGATACCGGTGAAGCCGCCGAGCGTCAGCTCGTTGGGCGCGTAGAACCAGTCGAAGGCCAGCGCCATGAGCGCGCAGCCGAGCGTGATGGAAACATACTGTTTGAGCAGATTCAAGCAATGACTTCCTTTCTCAATCCATCAGGGAGATCTGTTTTTCGTCGCTGTCCTCCACCTTTAAGAGCGCGCCGACCGCGGGGAGACTGCGGGCGCGGTAGCGGGCGAGGTTGGCGATGCCGGTCGCTTCGGCGGGACAGGCGTAGTCGAGCGTGAATTTCTTTTTGAGCGTCAGCACCGCGACGCCCTGCGTCGCGCGCGTGGTCTTGCTCCCCAGCAGCGCGGTGGAGAACACCAGCACGCGCGGCTCGGTGGAGTAGACCGCCAGCTCGCAGTCCTCGCGCAGACACAGCGCCGTGCGCAGCGGAGACTTATCCGAGTACGCGCCGGTGAGCTTGCGGCGGTTCGAGGTCGTCCGGTAGGCGGACAGCTCCACCTTGGCGGCCTTGCCGTTTTCAAAGAAGAAGAGCATCCAGCCGCGGTAATCGCCGGGCAGCACCATATAAACGACGCTCTCGCCCTCGTCCATGCCGAGCTTTGCGGGCAGATAGTCGCCGAGCGCGGACGCCTTGGTGTCGTCGAAGTCCGAAAGGCGGGATTTGTAGACCTGGCACCTGTCGGTGAAGAACATCACCTCGGCGGCGTTGGAGGTCTCAAAGCTCTGCGCGAGCGCGTCGCCCTCCTTATACTTCTGCTCCGCGTTCATGCGCAGCGAGGCGGGCGTGATCTTCTTGAAGTAGCCCTCGCGGGAGAGGAATACGGACACGGCGTAATCGTCCACCGTGGTCTCCTCGGTGTATTCCTCGACCTCGTGGCCGTAGACGATGCCGGTGCGGCGCGGCTCGGCGTACTTTTTGCGCACGTCCTCCAGCTCGGTGACGATGATCTTCTTCACGCGCGCAGGACGGGCGAGAATATCCTCCAGATCCTCGATCTCGTCCTGCAGGGCGCTCGTCTCCTCCACGCGCTTGAGGATATATTCCTTGTTGATGTTGCGCAGCTTGATCTCCGCGACATACTCCGCCTGCACTTGGTCGATGCCGAAGCCGATCATCAGGTTCGGCACCACGTCGGCCTCGGCCTCCGTCTCGCGGATGATCTTGATCGCCTTGTCGATGTCGAGCAGGATGCGCTTGAGACCCTTCAAAAGGTGCAGCTTGTCCTTCTTTTTGCTCATGACGAAGTAGACGCGGCGGCGGACACATTCCGTGCGCCACGCGCACCACTCGTCGAGCAGCTCACGCACGCCCATCACGCGCGGCATTCCGGCGATGAGCACGTTGAAGTTGCAGGACATGGTATCCTGCAGCGTCGTGGACTTCATCAGCTTCTGCATGAGCTTGTCGGGATCGGTGCCGCGCTTGAGGTCGATGGTCAGCTTGAGACCGTTGAGGTCGGTCTCGTCGCGCATATCGGTGATCTCCTTGACCTTGCCTGCCTTGATCAGCTCGGCGACCTTGTCCATGATGGCCTCGGTCGTGGTGGTGTAGGGGATCTCATAGACCTCGATGAGGTTTTCCTTTTTGTCGTAGCGCCAGCGGGCGCGGACCTTCACGCCGCCGCGGCCCGTGCTGTAAATTTCGCGCAGGGCGTCGACGTCGCAGATGACCTCGCCGCCGGTCGGGAAATCGGGCGCAAGCAGCGTCTCTGTCAGGTCGCAGTCGGGATTCTTGAGGTAGGCGATCGTCGTGTCGCACACCTCGCCGAGGTTGAAGCCGCACAGCTGGCTCGCCATGCCGACGGCAATGCCCTGATTGGCGCTCACGAGGATGTTCGGGAAGGTCGTCGGCAGCAGCGCCGGCTCCTTCATGGTGTTGTCGTAGTTGTCGATGAAATCGACGGTATCGGAGTCGATGTCGCGGAACAGCTCGGCGCAGATGGCGGAGAGCTTGGCCTCCGTGTAGCGGCTCGCCGCCCACGCCATGTCGCGCGAGTAGACCTTACCGAAGTTGCCCTTGGAGTCCACGAACGGGTGCAGCAGCGCACCGTAGCCCTTGGAAAGGCGCACCATCGTGTCATAGATGGCGGCGTCGCCGTGGGGATTGAGCCGCATGGTCTGACCGACGATGTTCGCGCTCTTCGTGCGCGCGCCGTTCAGCAGTCCCATCTTATACATGGTATAGAGGAGCTTGCGGTGGCTGGGCTTAAAGCCGTCGATCTCCGGAATGGCACGCGAGACGATGACCGACATCGCGTAGGGCATATAGTTCGTCTCCAGCGTATCGGTGATGCGCTGTTCGACCACGTCCGCACGCAGGCCGAGGACGTTGGGGTTATTGCGGTGCTGGGCGGTGGTTTCCTTCTTTTCGTTCTTCTTCATGGTGTCCCTCGAACGTTCACATATTCTGTCATTATGGATTATATCAGCTTTTCCGCACGCCGTCAATGCGTGGGCGCGGCGCAAAGCGTCGTCTGTTCTTTGCCGCATTGCACAAAAGGGGCAAACGTCTTTCGTGTTTCTTGGCTAAAATCCCATCTTGCTTTTTCCTCTCCCGTCCTGTATCATTTGCAAAAGAAACAAACGAGGGAGGACACAGCCATGACGCAGTATGTGTACAAAAAGAAATTCCTTCCTGCTGGTGTTTCTATTTTTATCAGCACCGTTTTTGTTGATAATGATATTGTTTCCTTTGACCGGTAATTTTTTACCGGTCTCTTTTTTTGCCCGCGCGGGGCGCTGAGTCGTTTGGTCAAATAAGAACATACATCAAAATCAGAAGAAAGAGGGAAAATCACATGAAGAAAGAACTCGGACACGAAGCCATCTATGACGCCCGCCAGCTGGGCACCCCCAGAATGCTGGTGCTGGGCTTGCAGCACATGTTCGCCATGTTCGGCGCGACGGTGCTCGTCCCCATCCTCGTGCAGGGCTACGGCCTGCCGCTCTCCATCCAGACCACTCTGCTCTTCGCCGGCCTCGGCACGCTCCTCTTCCACGTCTGCACCAAGATGAAGGTCCCCGCGTTCCTCGGCTCCTCGTTCGCTTACCTCGGCGGCTTCGAGACCGTCGCCAAGCTGGACGCCGGCAAATACGCCGGTATGAGCGGCGATGAAAAGCTCGCCTACGCGCTCGGCGGCATCGTGATCGCGGGTCTTCTCTACCTCGTGCTCGCGCTGCTGTTCAAAATGCTCGGCGCGAAGAAGGTCATGCGCTACTTCCCGCCCATCGTCACCGGCCCCATGATCATCATGATCGGTCTGAACCTCTCCGGCTCCGCGATCAACAACGCCGCGACCTGTTGGTGGCTCGCGCTCATCGCCATGGCGATCATCGTCGTCGCCAACATCTGGGGCAAGGGCATGGTCAAGATCATCCCCATCCTCCTCGGCGTGGTCGGCAGCTACCTCGTCGCGCTCATCGCCACCGCCTGCGGCGCGCAGCTGCCTGATGCGGACGGCGTGATGCAGCCGCTCGTCAACTTTGCCTCCGTCAGCAAGGCGAACCTGATCGGCCTGCAGCAGTTCGTCATCGCCAAGTTCGACGTCTCCGCCATCCTCGTCATGGCCCCCATCGCCATCGCCGCCATGATGGAGCACATCGGCGACGTCTCCGCCATCTCCTCCACCACCGGCAGGAACTTCATCGAGGACCCCGGTCTGCACCGCACCCTCGTTGGCGACGGTCTCGCCACTGCGCTCGCCGGTATGTTCGGCGGCCCCGCCAACACCACTTACGGTGAGAACACCGGCGTGCTCGCCCTCTCCAAGGTCTACGACCCCCGCGTCGTGCGTCTCGCCGCCGTCTATGCCATCATCCTGAGCTTCTCTCCCAAGTTTGACGCGCTGGTGAACTCTATCCCCGCAGCCATCGTCGGCGGCGTCAGCTTCATCCTCTACGGCATGATCTCCGCGGTCGGCGTGCGCAACATCGTGGAGAATCAGGTCGACCTCACCAAGTCCCGCAACCTCATCATCGCGGCGGTCATGTTCGTCAGCGGTCTCGGCTTCAGCTCGGTCGGCGGCGTGACCTTCACCGTCGGCGGCGCGGCCGTCACCCTCTCCGGTCTTGCCATCGCGGCCCTGTGCGGCGTGATCCTCAACGCCGTCCTGCCCGGCAACGACTATGTCTTCGGCGTCAGCGTCGAGGGCGACAAGTCCGCCGACCTCGGCAGCTATTAAGAAGAATATCACTCATCCCCCCTATGGAGAGAGGCGGCGCGGCCTGCGGGCCGGGCCGCCTCTCTCTATCCTTTTTCCTCCTCCGCCGGCAGGAGCGGCCCCGCTTCGCCGTAGGGCAGCGAAAAGTCCACGATGCCCTCCGCCGCAGGCGCGACGGAATACATCGGATAGAACCAGTGCAAGCCGTCGTCCGCCAGATAAAAGCTCCTGCTGGAAAATGCGCGGCGCAGCAGCGCGCCGTAATTGGGATAGTACGCCGCCGTGCCCGTCTCCATCTGCTCCCGAGCCGTCTCCCGCGCCGCGCGGACAAGGCGCTTTTTTACCGCCGTTTTCGGCGGAAAAAACGCCGTGAGCGGCAGGAGAAAGCCCGTGCGCCGATCCCACGTCTCCGCGCGGCGGAGCGTGAGCCGCGGCGGCAGATGCTCCTCCCGGCCTTCGGTATAAAGGCTCAGGATGTCTCCCCGCACGAGCGTCACCCGATAGGCGAGCACCGCGCGGGCGCAGCTCCACGGCGCGCTGCGCTCCAGCGCCGTGTGCATCGTTTCGGCAGCGCGGGGCAGCAGCTCCGCCTCGCAGTATTTAAGATAGGCGCGCGCGTATTGGCGGTAGTAGCGGTCGAAGCGCCGCGCACGGCGGCTCTTTCCCCCGCAGCACGGCAGCGTCACCTCGGCGGTCAGCACCGGTACGCCGCCGCTCTCCCACGTTTTCTCCAGGTGCAGCGGCGTTTCCGACAGCCGCAGAAGCTCTCTTTCCATACCGTCCTCCCGTTTTTTTCTCACTCCAATGTATGAAGCGTCCGTGCAGGCGGTTCCGCCGCAGAAAATGCGAAAAGTTCACACTTCCGCCCTTTACTTTCATGCTCTGTTCTGTTAAACTATAAAGTAGGGTGCGCAGGTCGCACTACTGTCATATTTCGGAGGGGTCTATCATGGCTGCACCGGGAAACCGCATCGGAAAGAAAGAAAAAAACGAGGACTTTTATAAGGCCATTCTGCTTTTGAAGGACGAGGAGGAGTGCTACAGCTTCTTCCGCGACGTGTGCACCATCGCCGAGCTGCGCGCGATGGAGCAGCGCTTTGAGGTCGCGCGGATGCTCACGCAGGGCAAGGTCTACAGCGAGATTCTGGAGCGCACCGGCGCCTCCAGCGCGACGATCTCGCGCGTGGCCCGCTCGCTGACCGACTCCGACGGCGGCTACGAGCGCATCTTCGCGCGCATGAAGGGCGAGAAGTGATGGAAAGCTATTCCGCCCTCGCCGCCTCCTACGACGAGCTGACGCAGGACGTCGGCTACGAAAAGCGCGCCGCTTTCGTCGAAAAGCTCTTCCTGCGCAGTCATATTCCGGTTCATACCGTGCTCGACCTCGCCTGCGGCACCGGCACGATGACCGCCCTCCTCACCGAGCGCGGCTACGAGCTCATCGGCGTGGACGGCTCGGAGGATATGCTGCTCGAGGCGCGCGAGAAGGCACAGACGCTCACCGGCGTCCCGCCGCTGTTTTTGCACCAGTCCATGCCCGAGCTGGACCTCTACGGCACGGTGGAAGCGGCGATCTGCTGCCTCGACAGCCTCAATTACCTCATCGACGCACGCGAGGTGCGCGAGACCTTCCGCCGCCTGCACCTGTTCATCGCGCCCGGCGGCTCGCTCGTGTTCGACGTTCATGCCCTCGGCAAGCTCGAGGCGATGGACGGTCAGGTCTGGCTCGACGAACGCGAGGACGTCTACTGCGTGTGGCGCACGGAGTATTCCCGCCGCTCGCGCCTGCTGGACTATTACGTTGACATTTTCTCCGTCCGCGCCGACGGCGCATGGGAGCGCAGCTTCGAGGAGCACCGCCAGCGCTGGTACAGCGTTTCGGAGCTGACCGAATGGCTGACCGCCGCCGGCTTCGGCGAAATCCGCGTCTACGGCGACTGCCGCCTCCGCGCCCCGAACGAAACAGACGGGCGCATCTATATTTCCTGTATCCGAAAAGAGTGATTTTATGAACGACACATTAGTAAGAGCCATGTCCAAGGACGGCATGGTCAAGGCCACGGCCGTCTACACCCGTGCGCTCACCGAGCGCGCCCGCCAGATCCACCACACCAGCCCCGTCGCTACCGCAGCGCTCGGCCGTGCGCTCGCCGGCGTCTCCATGATGGGCAACGCCCTCAAGGGCAGCGGTGAGAGCGTTACGCTCCAGATCAAGGGCGACGGCCCGCTCGGCACCATCCTCGCCGTCTCCGACGCCGAGGGCAACGTGCGCGGCTATGTGCAGGACGCCTCCGTGGAGCTTCCCCTGCGCGCAGACGGTAAGCTGGACGTCGGCAGCGCCGTCGGCCACGGCGGCACCCTGACCGTTATCAAGGACCTCGGGCTCAAGGAGCCCTACGTCGGCACGGTCGACCTGCTCGGCGGCGAGATCGCCGAGGATCTGGCTGCCTACTTCGTCGAGTCCGAGCAGATCCCCTCGGCCTGCGGCCTCGGCGTGCTGGTCGACCGCGACTGCAGCGTGCTCGCCGCCGGCGGCTATCTCATTCAGCTCCTCCCCGGCGCGGGCGAGGATACCATCGCCAAGGTCGAGGGCGGCATCTACGCCGCGCCCAGCGTGACAAATCAGCTCCGCGACGATCCCGATCCGGCAAACCTCCTGTGCACGGTGCTTTCCGATTTTGACCTCGAGATCCTGGAGACGACGCCCATCGAATACCGCTGCTACTGCTCGCGCGAGCGCACGGAGCGCGCGCTGCTCTCCCTCGGCTCGAAGGAGCTGGAGGACATTCTGCGCGAGCAGGGCAAGGCAGACCTCACCTGCCAGTTCTGCGACCGCATCCACAGCTTCTCCGGTGAGGAGCTGCGACGCATGATCGATGAGCTGAAAAAAATCGGCAAGTAAGGGCGCGCATACCGCGCCCTTCTGCCGGGTCAAAAAAAGTTTCAAAAGTCTTGAAAAAAATTGTTGACACGGCGAGGGGGATTTAGTATAATAACCCTTGCCGTTCGTAAGACGGCTTCGAGTGGGGAGCATAGCTCAGCTGGGAGAGCACCTGCCTTACAAGCAGGGGGTCACAGGTTCGAGCCCTGTTGTTCCCACCAAAATGTGGCCATGTAGTTCAGTTGGTTAGAACGCCGGCCTGTCACGCCGGAGGTCGAGGGTTCGAGTCCCTTCGTGGTCGCCATTATCAGGCTGCAACAGCGGCTTGATATGCCTCTGTAGCTCAGTTGGTAGAGCAGCGGATTGAAAATCCGCGTGTCGTTGGTTCGACTCCGACCGGAGGCACCATTTGCGGGCGTAGCTCATCTGGTAGAGCGCCACCTTGCCAAGGTGGAGGTAGCGAGTTCGAGCCTCGTCGCCCGCTCCAAATGAAAAAGGAGCAAAGCATTTGCTCCTTTTTCCATACGGTGACATAGCCAAGTGGTAAGGCAAGGGTCTGCAAAACCCTCATTCCCCAGTTCAAATCTGGGTGTCACCTCCAGAGCAAAAGTCTTGCAATCTCAAGGGTTGCAAGGCTTTTCCTATTCCCCTGCAAGTGCCTTTTTCCCCTATTTTTTCCCCTACGCGCTCGACGGTGGGGAAAATCAGCACGCCGGAGGGCCGAAAAAGCCGCCGAGCGGGGCGCGTATATGCGCCCACACCTCGGCGGAGATTGCCAAGATTTTAACAATTCGTGTTGCAGTCCTTTGCCCTTGTTCGTCATTGGGAGCCTTGCATAGCCCGCCGAAGCGTTCGCAGCGCGTCGGCAGGAGAGGGAGGGGATTTAACCCGCTGTGCGCTCTCGGCGCGTTCTACGCCACACAGAAGCGGCGCACGGTGCTTTCCTTGGTGAAAGCTGCGGCGACGTCCGGCAGAGCCTTGCGCAGCGCGCCGGTGTCAATGCGGGCGCTCGTGACGGCTTTCCATGTGATCTTATACGCACCGGCGCGGACTTCCTCGGCGTCGCCCATCGCAGCCTTGAGCGCGTCCTTGAGGGCTTCGGCCTCTGCCGTGGCCTCGTCGATGAGGGCTTGCAGCTCCCGCAGCTCGCGGGCCTTGCTTTCCATTTCGTTGATGCTCATTGTGTGACCTCCTGAAAGATAAAATAAGACGGCACCGAGCACCGGCACCGTCCTGCTGTGTATTTAGTTCGCCTTTTCCAGAGAAGCGACGCGCTCGGCCATCTGCCGATACATGAGCTTGAGGAACTTCACCTCGTCCTCCAGATCGTCCACGCGGGAGCGCGGCACGAGCTTCTCCTGAATGTCCTTAATGCCGTCTGCCAAAAGGTTGAACTTCGGCGTGACGTCTGATTCAATCAAAACATTCATATAGCGCCGCGTGCGTTCTTCGGACGCATCAATCATTTTTTGGATCGCCTGTAAATCTTTTTCGTCAAGCATTTCTCTCTCCCCCTTTGCCTTGCATTATACGGTGCCGGTATTCGGTTGTCAAGGTGCATCGTGGACTTTCCATCAAGCGGCCGGTGGCTCTGAGTATCTATCCCTTTGGGAATTTCTATCAAGCTTCTCCGTTCCGGCTCTCATGTTGTCGCGTTGGCTATCGACTTTCGCTCGATCTCTTGTCCCTTGCTGTGATTATAATATAGCATATATTTGCACCAATATCAATTGACAAAACACACATATTTGCACCAATATATTTGTGCCTGTTGTATATTGACACCAATAGACAAATGCGTTATAATTAAGCCATAATAGGAGAGGTGCCGCATTATTTTGAGGCACCCGCAATGGGAGGAGATCGCCGTATGAGTGAGGAAAACAAAGTCAGTAAGGCGCAGCAGCGCGCCGTAAACAAGTACGTTAAAACAAACTATGATCGTGTAAATGTCACATTTCCAAAGGGACGCCGCGAGGAACTGAAAGCCCACGCAGCAGCGCAGGGCGAGAGCGTCAATGCCTTTATCAATCGCGCAATCACCGAGGCCATCGAGCGTGACAACGCCCGCAGCGCGCAGCCTTGACCGCCGCAGCGTGCCCGATTCGGGCACGAACAGAGAGAAAAGCACCCCGCCGTGTGCCCGATTCGGGCACGCCGCGGGGCGTCCTGCTTATTTGGAAACGGCTTTGATGTAGGCGTCCATGCGCGCCGCGCTCTCCTGCTTCATCTGCTCGGTCACATGGCCGTAAACATCGAGCGTAAAGGCTGCCGTGGCGTGGCCCAGATTGCCCTGCACGGTCTTGATATCGTCGCCGGAGCGGATCGCGGCCACGGCGTATGAGTGCCGGAGATCGTGAAAGCGGGCGTCCGGACGTCCGATCTCCGCCGCCGCTTTTTTGAAAGCACGGTATACCGTCGCCTTGGTGAGAGGCCGTCCGATCTCGTCGGTAAAGACAAGCGCGGTATTCCCCCACAGCTTGCCGACCTTGAGGCGCTGCTTTGCCTGCTCGCTCTTGTGCTGCTTCAGGAGGGCCATAACCGCCGATGCGGGCGCGATGGTGCGGCTCTTGCCGTTCTTCGTGCTGCCGAGCTGAAAGCCGCCGCCCGCCTCGCTCTCGTGGAGGAGGGCCTGCTTGCTGATCGTGACCGTACCGGCCTTGAAGTCTACGTTATCCCACGTCAGGCCGAGCACCTCGCCCTCACGCATACCGGTGAAGAGCGCGACCGTCAGCAGCGTTTCAAAGCGGCTGCCCTTGATGGTCTGCAAAAATGCCGTAATTTGTGCGTCGTCCAACGGCGCAAGCTCCTTGCGCTCCACGCGCGGCAGCTTACAGGCATCGGCGGGATTGAAGCGCAGATAGCCGATCTCTACGGCCTGCCGCAGCGCCTTGTGAAGCACGCCGTGAATGTCCTTGATGGTCTTGGGCGCAAGGCCCGCCTTGCGCGTCCGGCTCGGCTCGCCTAGGGCGTTATAGAACTGCTGTATCTCGTGCGTATTAAGCGCCTCCAGACGCACAGCGCCGAGCGCAGGCTTGATGTGCAGCCGGATATTATCGGCGTAGATCGCGCGCGTGCGCGGCTTGACGCCGCCGAGGTAGGTCTTTTCCCATACATCGAGCCATTGCCCGAGCGTCTGCTTGCTCGGCTGGATATAGGTGCCGCTGTCAATGGCAGCGGTGGTAGCCTTGAGCTTCTGCATGACCTCTTTTTGCGTCTTGCCGGTGATAGAGCGCCGCCGCTGCTTGCCGGTGCCGAGGTCTACGCCGTCCGTATAGCGGGCCTCCCAGTATTCGTATTTCTTCCCGCCGATCATGCGGGTGACCTTGCGCACCGTGCCGGTGCCGTTTGCACGCTTTGCCATAAAAAACCTCTTTTCTTTTTCGGCCCTGCGTGCTATAATAAACACGCAGAGCGCCTTATTCGTCATTGGGAACTTTGCATTCGCCCGCCGAGGTATTCGCAGTACCTCGGCGGGTATTTTTATTTAATCGTCTTGAGCAGGTGCTTTTTGATACTGCGGAATCTCTGCAAGCTCTTTAATCCTTTCAATAGCCACTTGTTTCCCTCTTTCATTTAGATCATCAAGAAACGGCTTCATTGCAACCTCCTCTTTCGTCCTAAAGTAAGGGGCAAAACGAGAAAGGAAAAAATTCAGAGCCCTTTCCGCACTTTCAGTCGGCATTCCGCAGTCATAACTTAACTGCAATGCAACTAAACCAATATCAAAATCGTTATCGCGTTCAAAACAATCAAATTGATCTAAAAAAAATGTTTCCGAAGAATTCGTAATGCGCGGAGATTCTTTCGAAACATATCCCATTAACTCAATTGCATTTGTTCCCAGGGCGTGTGCAATATCAATAAAAACGGACTGTTTAGGCTGCCGTTTTCCACTTTCATACAACCGCAGACTATTGACAGCAATACCCGCAGCTTGCGCCACCTCGATTTGCGTCATTCCTTTTTCTTTCCTCTTGGCACGAATGGCCTCTCCTACATTCATAAAACTCTCCCCTTTTTGCAGAGCTTAACACATAACCACAAAAATGGCAATACTTTTTAAAAAAGTTCTTGACAAAACCATTATCGTGGTTGTAATATGAGTGCAGGAACCACAATAATGGGTAAAGGAGGTTGTTTTATGGTTGTGAACACGCAGAAGATTGAGCAGCTTCTTGCCGAACGTGGCATGAGCAAAACGGAGTTTGCGGCTTGCTGTGGTATCTCTCGCGCAAACATCAGCACAATCACGCGCCGCGGCACGTGCGAGCCGAAGACCGCGGGAAAGCTCGCAGCGGGCCTCGGCGTCGCCGTCGCCGATCTCGTGCAGCAGTAACGCAGGGGCCGTGCCCGATTCGGGCACACGGGGGCGCAGGCGGCACGCCCGCGCGCAGCGCATAACCGCCGCCGAAATCAAAACAAAAGGAGAGTTCCCAATGACGAATACCAATAAAGACACAACGACCGAGTACATTCTGCGAATGTACGACAAGTTAACGCCAGAGAACAAAAAGAAATTTCGTGAGTATCTTGATTTTCTGCTGTTCCGCCAGCGCGAAGAGGAGGCACAAGGATAATGGAAAAGCTCGCTTTGTCTGTACCGGAGGCCGCCGAGCTGCTCGGCCTCAATCCAAAGCGCGTCTATGAGCTGTCGCGTACACCCTCGTTCCCCGCCTTTCGGTGCGGCGCTCGCGTCGTGATCTCCGCCGAGGGCCTGCGCGATTGGGTAAAGCAGCAGGCAGCGGGAGGTGCAGCCGTATGAACAAGCTAAATCTTGGCCCCGCTTCCGTCGTCGATGAGATCATATCGGACGCCGGAACGCTGCAAACGCTGCTCGACTGTATCCGCAAGGAAATTTCGGTCAGCCCCATCAAGCGCGAGCTTATGGGCACCTATGCCGACTTCTACGAGGGCGACGTCAGGCGCGTGGAGGACTTGCTGAGCGTTTCCGAAAAGCTTCTGTGGGAAATCAAGGAGTACGGCGACGAGGTTTACAAGGCGCTGCTCACCGCCGAAAAGGAGGAGAGCGCAGCATGAGTAACCGTTGGAGTACAAGCAACAGAATTGAGCCGACTGAACAGCAGATTGAGGAACACATGAAGCCGCACACCTGCACAAACTGTGAGCACAGCGCAAAGGGAATGTGTTATGGAGGCGATGGAACAGAGGGCCACAATTACGGCCATGTGATAGCAGATCAAGCGGATACCTGCGCCGCATGGCATCCAGAGTTCCGCGCATGGGTAAAAGCTTCTATCGACTTGGAAAACGCAAGCGAAACGCGCATAAGCCGTGCAGCATCAGCGGAATAAAGATGGCAAAGAGAAAAACGACAATATCGGCGGGGCGGCTGCGTAAGGTCGTGCTTTACACAGCGCCGGAGCCGAGAGACGGCCAGAGAGCACGCGCCGAAAAATCACGTGCAACATCGGCGGCACATAAGGCCATGAACGACAAGGCCGCTCGCAGCCGCTTAGAGATGCTTATAGCAGCCAACTTTAGCGGGCGAGATTTGTTCCTTACTCTTACATACCGCGATAATGATTTACCGGCGAACCGCGCGGCAGCGGTCAAGAATGTGCGTTCATTCTTGGCGAAGCTGCGCACCGTGCGCCGCAGGCGCGGGCGCGTATTCCGCTACATCTACACGACCGAGGAGAAGCACGGCGAGGCGCGCTTGCATCATCACCTTATCATTACCGGCACCGGAAATGACGTGGAGGAGATACGGAGCCTGTGGCCGCACGGCGACATGATCGAGTTTGAATATGTCGGCGCACGCGGCGGTGATGTGCTTTCCGAGTATATGACCAAGGAAAGCGTGCAGGGTAAGCCGGTAGGCGCGCAGATGTGGACTTGTTCAAAGGGACTTATTAAGCCGGTAGTCAAGTCCGAGATCGTGGCAAGCAATACGGCGCTGGTCGCGCCCTCCGGCTGCCGCGTTATTGAGAAAGACGAAAAGCAGACCGAGTTCGGAAGTTATCAGTATATCAAGTACCGCGTACCGGAGTATTGCCGTGAGGAAAACGGCACGGAGTAGCAAGGCATACAGGCCTTGTTACTTCCTTGAAGTACAGACTAACTTTAGAGAGTGAACAGAGAATTTAACAAAAAAGCTTGCGTGTTGCATAAGCAACAGGTATGATAAAATACACGCGGGCGCAAAAAATGGGGCTGCTGCGCGTGAGCGTGGCGGCCTCGCTTCGTATGTGATGGCTATACCTGAGTGCTAAACTAATGCAGGCATGATGCCGAGAGTGCCCCCCCCGCTTCTTGCTGCGCAGCGCGGAGGGGCCGCAGCTGGGCGGAGGGGCACGCGCACACACGAGAAAAAACGCTCAGAGGGCCAAGGGAAAGCCTCGCCCGCGCATAATGCGCGAGCGTGTACACGCAGGCCGCGGACATGTAACACGCACGAAACGCGCGGGCGCTGCCGCTATCCCCCCTCCTTGGCCCACGGCGCAGATCGTCCTCCTGCGACCGGAGCCGCCGCCTTTTCCGACGATGCCAAAAAAGGCGAGGGGGGTACACGCAGCGCACAGGCCCTCCCGCTGGAAAAACGCGGCGTGCCGCTCTCCCGCCAATCGCTGGGGTTTAGGACAATCCCGCCGTCTCGCGTCTGCGCGGTGCCGCGTGCAGGCAACGCGCCCGCGAACGACGCGCCCGCATGAGGCACAGCGCCGAAAGCGTGCAAAAAGCGGTCGTAAAATGGCAGGCGCAAACGCACAAGCTCGGCCAGCTTCGGGCGCGCAGGTACGCACTCCCGCGTGCGCCGGTATCCTTGCACCCCTCCCCCACGGTCAGAAAGTTTGAACGGCCTATGTGAAAACCGCGGCCCCCCATTCACGCGAGAATTTTTCCCCACGCGGAGCGCCGAAATGCACCACCGAGAGCCGCAATTTTTTCCTCCTATTTTTTCCCCTACGCCGACGCGCTGAGCCTGTCAGCGCATACCATGAAACGCCACGGAATGCCCGCAAAGCGGCACAAAATCGCAAGACTTTACGCCCCGAAGAACGCGCCATTGCAGTTCAAATCTGGGTGTCACCTCCATAT
>JABLTQ010101671.1_pt1 | contig 28445 bp, 8 predicted proteins | sample 7160101 | NCBI WGS metagenome assembly JABLTQ01 (sample SAMN14651228, study PRJNA627086) | human gut metagenome | isolation source: feces | host: Homo sapiens
TAAAAAAGAAAAAAAGTAAGAGAATTATGAATTCTCTTTAAGGACTTATTTTTATTGTGTTTCCTGTTTGGAAGTCATTCCAGTAGGAAGTTATAATGTATTCGCCGCTCATTAATCTGATTCCTAAGCTTGCAATACCGTCTTTATTAGTAACTTTATGATAGAAGACACCATTTACGTTAAATGATACGTTTTGGTTAGCTAATGGCTTACCTTGACCATCTAAAGTTAAAGCAGTGAAATTGCTGCCGTCTAAATGTTTCATATTTAAATCCTTAGTTACTAAAGTTGGCAAGACACTGACTTTGTTTCCAATATCCAATCCGTCATACATTGTTGTAATAGTGTAATTTCCTGGTCTTAAAGCAATTCCCAAGCTTGCAACACCATTTTCATCTGTTTTTTTGTGATAGAATACTCCGTTGATGTTAAATGTTACTTCTTTGTTTACTGCTAAAGATCCGTCTTTATTGTAGACAGTTGCTTCAAATCTGGAAGCATTTAAGTAATATTTGGTTAAATCGTTTTGCATGATTAATGATTTTACAGTTATGTTAAATCCTTTTTCTTCACCGGTTACAGGGTTGTAAGCAGTTAAAATGTAAGATCCAGGTCTTAACATAATACCTAAATCAGCTACACCATCCTTATCAGTCTTTTTAGTATAGAAAACACCATTAATATTAAATCTGATTTCCTTATTAGCTATTGCTTTTCCAGTGCTGTCAGTAAACTTAGCATAGAACCTTGTAGCATTCTGATACATTTTAACCAAATCATCAGCTACAATAGTCGGATTAATAGTTACAGTAATGTTTTTAGAAACTGCATTATACTTATCTGAACCATTATATGAAACAGTAGCTTTGTACACATTAGACGCTAAGTTTAATCCCATGGAAGCAGTACCATTAACATCAGTGGTTTTATTGTAAGTTTGACCATTAATAGTAAAGTATACAATAGCATTAGCAATAGGATTACCTAAATAATCAGTTAAAACAGCAACCATTCTGGTACCGTCTTTGTAAATCATCACAATATCTGAAATGTTTAATACTGGATTTCTATCAGGAGATATGTTAACTGCAACAGTTTTATTAACAACACCATTATATGAAACAATAGCATCATATTTACCTACAGCTAACGGAGGTACAATAACTTTAGCTTCTTTACCTGAAACAGTAGCATTGTAAGTTACACCACCAATAGTTACAAATACAAAACCATTAGCTACATGATCAAAGTCCACAGTAAAAGTAACATTACTTGCAGAATCTGAATCAGAAACAGAAACATTCATTTGTGTATTTTTAACTGAAACAATAGTCATATTACTTGAGTAAGAATTATCTAAATCTCCAGTATAATTAACAAATATTTCACAAGGACCAGTTTTTTCTGCTAACACATCAAAGGAACCCATACCATTTATTAAACTGATAGTTCCTTTTAAAACACTATTAAGATAAACATTCACACTACCATTTAAAAGTTTACCATTCTTATCACGAACAACAACATTAACAGTAATATAATCTCCAGTTTGCGGAGCATTATTTGAAATAGTCATATTTGTAAATGTATCAATTCTGTAGAAAGTTACATTTAATTTTAAAATATTTCCATCACTTAAAGTTGCAGTTACAACTTGATTACCAACACCATTATATGTGTAATTAGCAGTTAAACCATCACGAGTAAAAATACCAGCACCCGGATTAATTATACCACCACTAACACTAAAAGTAGCATTAACATCCAAAATAGGTACTTTAGAAACATCATAATAAGAATAATCAGTTCCATTAAATGCTAAATATACAAGTTTAATAGTTTGAACCGGACCAGAAGCATTGTCTGTAACTAATGCTGGAACAATCCAACTACCACAAGAAATAGAAGGACTATAAACATAAGTAGGCTCAGAACTATTCCAGAAATTATTATCCAAATAAACTCCGTATGATCCACCAGCAGTAACTACAGTGTTATAGAAACTAGATCCAGTAACATTACCTCCAATAAAGCGAACACCTTTTTCATTGTTTAAGAATAATGAATTAATAATAGTTATAATATTGTTAACACCATCAGGTAACGGATCATCTTTATGTGGAGAAGATACTGATCCTCTAAATAATACCTGATTAGTCATGTTAATAAATTTAGTATTATTAACAACCCACCATGCATCTTGATAACGCATATCAGGACATGCAAATGCTCCACTATTAATAAATGTTGAGTTAATTAACCAGAATATTGGACGATAATCATTAGTTTGACCATAACCATAATCAATATCTCTTGTATTGTTTTCAAAGTAAGTACCAATAATAGTTACATTACATTTATATCCACTACTACTAAATGCATGAATAGCTGAAATATCTTTTAGGTTTATGAATTTAGAATTAATTACAGTAGTATTTGTACCACTTAAATAAAGAGCAGAACCTACAGTTTTAGTACCATTATAATTTCCATCAAAAGTTACATTATCCAACAATACTTGTGTAACATTATACCTAGGACTAGAACTAGTTGAACTAAAAATATCACTAATTGCAATTAAACCCGTTAAATAAACTGTACGTCCATTGTTAATTACACCTAAATTACAGTTTATAAACTCAGTATTTGCTACGATTACATTTAATGCTCTAGCAGATGAAACTCCACCACTGGATTCTATGAATTTTGTATTGTTAACTATAAGAGTTGAGAATAGTTTATCTGCAGAAATTCCATGACCAGTAGTATTTCTAAATACACAATTATCCACATTTAAATAATAACCATCAATACGAACAAGACCAGTGTCCACTGCATAACCAGAACCTTGAGAAGGATATTTAGTAGTTACTCCGTTTTTAATTGTTAAGTTTTTTAAGTAAACTTTAACATTGTCGTATGCTGGAGTAAAGTCAAATATGTATTTATTTTTTTCTGCATCAATAATTGAGGTTTCTTTATTTTCACCAACAATAGTCAAATCTATAAGTGGTGCTAAATCAAGATTAACATTACCCTCACCTTTCAAAGTACCGATAATATGGATTATTAAGCTTAAGGTGTTTTGTGACATTCCGTATTCAAATGCTTTTTTAATAGTTGCAAATGGTTTAGCTAATGAACCGTCACCAGATTCATCACTACCTGTTCCAGAAACATAAACATCAAAAACAGACACAGGATTAGCATCAACATTCAACACACCATTAACAACAGTAGTCTTGTTAATATAATCCCCAGAAGCTGAAATTTCGTATTTTCCATCATTAGCAACAGCAACAAAAGTAGCTACACCATTAACTAATGGAGCAGATCCTTTATAAACACCATTTAAATAAAATTTAATATTATATCCGCTTACTTTAAGACCGCCTAAATCAAAAATAGCTTTTAATTCAGACTTAATACTAGAAGAATTAGTAGATACTAAAGTTAAAGTATTAGACATATTTAAACATAACCCTCTGGTCATACCATTTGTAGCTATGTAACCATATATGTCATCACCATCATCTGCTTTGTTATTTTCGAAAATACAATCTTTTAAAGTTAAAGCATTTGAATCATGATAAATAGCTCCACCTTTGGTAGCTGTATTATTTATGAATTTAGCATGAATAAATGTTCCTCCACCTTTAACAGCACCACCAGTCACACCAGCATTGTTTATAAAAGTATCATTTATACTTGTAAAATTAGCACATCCTCTACTAATAGAAAATCCTTTAACAGTGTTGTTTTCGAAAACATTATTAGAAGATACAAAATTAGCATCACTAACAGATATTATTCCATAATCATTAGTGGATTTAGCGGTAATTTTGTTATTTATAAATGTAGAATTATATATTCCTTTTTCAATACTGCTAATTTGACCATTACCTGAGTTATTTTCAAATAAAAGATTATCTATACTAATAGCACCACTAATAAAACTAGAAGCAATATTATTATCTCTCATAATAACATTATTTATTTCACCATTAGTTTTAATTAAATATCTTGCATTACATTTTTCGAAGGTACAATTATCAATATTTACAGTGAAATCACCAGAACCTCCTTTAATTAAATCAACATATTTTTTATTGTATAAATTAGTGAATATGATATTTTTAAGGTTGACATTTAGTGTAGTGCCAAAGTTAAATGCATAATCTTTACCATTACCATCAATTATTGTTTTACCATCTACACCAATTATATTAAGATAACCTAATAATTTAGTTAACTCTAAATTAACATTTCCAGTACCTGAATAAGTTCCTTCTAAAAGATAGATGTTTACATAGATATTTTTAGCAAATGCTTCAGTTATTGCTTTATTAATGGTTTTAAATGGTTTATCTTTTGAACCATCATTATTAACATCATCACCATCAGGTGATACATAATAATCTACATAATCACGGTCAATTTTAACATTTGCAGTAGCTTTTTTAACAACTGCATTATCATTTAAAGGATCTGAAACTGTAACAGTATATTTACCATCATCCAATAATTTAGAAAATGTACCATTTATAAATCCATTTACAGAGCTTGCACTACCTATTCTAATATCATCTAAATAAAATGTGTAAGAACCGCCATGAATTGGATGACCCATATCATCAGTTGCAGTTGCATTAAGGGTAAAAGTAGAACTAGTTATATCTGCAGTTTTACCTTCAAGAATTGTAACTACTCCATTAAAGTCATAAGATGCAAATATATAATTCCCATTTCCACTTTTAGCTACACAATTAGTCATAGTATTGTTTTTAAGGTTAAAACTAGACCCATAAATAGCTCCACCACCATTACTTGACCCAGTATCAGTAGTTGATGCATTTTCAAATATACAATTAGTAACATTTACATAACTTAAATAAAGTGCACCACCTTGTCTTACAACAGATGTATCTTTAAATATATTTCTATTTAAAACAGAATATTTGTTACTATTTCCATTAATATAAATGGAACCTCCAGTTGAAGATGTACCAGTACCTTTATTTCTTATAAAAGTAGAATCATAGATACCTACATAGCTATAAGAAAGAACAGCACCTCCACGATCTGTAACTACATTATCTTCAAAGGTAGAATAATAAATATCCAAATTACCATTGTTGTAAATAGCTCCACCAGAAGTAGCAGAGTTATTTTTAAAGTTACAATTTTGAATAGTTAAATTACCATTGTTGTAAATAGCTCCACCATACTTTGTATAACCATTTATTATGGTTAAATTAGTTAAAACTACAGAACTAGTGGACTTAATATCCATAAATTGAGTTTTGTTTAAATCTATTATAGTTTTATCCGCACCAGCTCCTATAATGGTTATTGATTTGTTTTCAATTGTTAAACCGTTATTGCCAGTACCAATAAATTTTCCTTCAGATAGGTGTATGTTACTTACATTAGAATCTATTGCTTTATTAATTGTAGCAAATGGATTATTAACATCACCTACATTATTATCATTTCCTGTTGGACTAACATAAACATCAGAGTTAGAACCACTTAGAACACTGACAGAATTACTATCTTCAGCACTAACACAAGAAATAGATACAATAAATAATATCAATAAAATTAATATTGCGAGTTTATTTCTCAAAAATTAATCCTCCATTAATTATTACGTCAACATAAATTGACAAATAGTATATTTTTATTAACTGATATAAAACTGTTCCTAAAGAAATATAATACTGATTAATAATAAAACATGAAATATTAATATTATTTGAGCAATTACCTCACCCCAAATAATTTTTTACCAGAGAATTTTAAATATAATTAAAGAATAAACATTTTATTGTTAAAAACTTTAAATTACAGTAAATTTTAAGGAATTAATAAAAAATAAGAAATAAGTCAAAAATTAAAATTTAAAAATCATATTGGATGAAAAAATAAGAAATTTATTCATTAAATGAATAAATTAATTTGTATCAGTTACTTTTAAGGTATTATAAAGTAATTTATCTTCATAATTTCTAATAGAAAATGCTGTGATAATTTTATATACACCTGGGTTAAGATTAATGTTTAATTTTGCATAACCGGTTTCATTAACCTGTTTAATATATGAAACACCATTAATTTTAAATGATACTTGTCCACCAGTTATTGCATTTCCATTAACATCACTTAATTTTACACAAAAAGAATTGCCCCTTTCAACTGTTTCATTAACAGCACCTATATTAACTGCCATATTATAAATCCAAATTTGATTAGTATTAACAACACCATTATATTCAGTCGTTATTGTATAAATATTAGAATTTAAATTAATGCTTAAAGCCGCTATACCATCATTATCAGTAGTTTTAACATAAGAAACACCATTAATGGTAAATTTAACAGTTGCATTAGGTTTAACTTTACCTTCACTATCATAGATAACTACTTTAAATTTAGACCCATCTTTATAGTACATTGAAAGATCATCACTTTCTATGTTAGATAAAACATTAACCATATTATGATTAACAAAATCACCACAAGAAGTTATAACCTCATATTTACCAGGATTAAGATTAATATTTAATTTAGCCTCACCAGAACTATTAGTAATACGGGAATAAACAATTCCATTAATAGAAATATCTATTGTTTTGCCTCCAATAGGATTTCCAGCATTATCAACAAATTTAACAATAAATTGACTTCCATTTCTTAAAATTTTAGTTAAATCATGTGAAATAATTTGAGACAAAACTGTAACTGAACTATTAACAAATGATTTAGTCCAATTTCCACAACCTCCAAAACTTGTACTTACATAATACATTCCAGGATACAAATTAATATTTAATTTAGCCTCACCAGAACTGTTGGTTATTCTATTATAATTTACACCATTAACACAAATAACAACATCCATATCTGAAATAGGATTACCATAAATATCCTGCAAACGAACAACATATTGAGTAGCATTCTTATAATACTTATTAAAGTCATTAGCAACTAAAATAGTAGCATATGGATTAAAATCACTAACAGTATCAGCTACAATTAAAGTACTTGCATAATTACTGCCACCATACCATTCATTATCCTCAAAGTTAACTTTCAATAAATAATAACCAATATCTAACTTACATGTTAAATTAGCAATACCTTCATCATTTGTTTTAACTTTAAATATCTGTTTAACCCCAGTACTTTGACTAATTGATGTAATAACAACAGTCTCATTAACAAGCAAACGTCCATAAATATCAGTTAATTTAACCAAATAACTATTCATCGTACTATCAAAAATGATTACTGAACTTGCAGAAATTTGAGTAGGTACATGATTAATAGTCAAATCTCCTTCAGCAGAGGATGGGGAATTCAATTTATTTCCAGCATATTTTACATAAACATTATACTTGCCAGGAACTAAATTAATAACAACACCTGCACGACCATTTTCATTAGTAGTAACTTTAAATGTTTGGGAAACTTTACCATCAGACAATGTTATTTCAACAGTTTCATTAAATAAAACTCTATAGTTATTATCTCGAAGCAATATTGTTAAAGTATTTCCTCTACCATTAAATAATAATTGATCAATAATCACATTTGTTCCAATATAAACTATATTAAATAAACCTGTAGTTGATGATCCATAATGCCAATTGTCACCTGCATAACTTACATCAACTTTATAATTTCCTCCAGATAACTTAAGGTAGAATCCTGCTTGACCTTTCCAATCAGTAAGAGCGTATCTCTTATAAACATTTCCATTAGATGAAGTTATAGTAAATAAAACTATTTGGTTAACCATAGCATCACCTAAATTATCATAAATATGAGCATAAATGAAATTACCATTTCCATAAAATGTTTGATTTTCCTTAATAAATATAGATGTATAATAAGGCATTACAACTAATTTAGCACTTCCTTGTGCTGGTTTAAAGTAATTATCACCATCATAACTAGCTTTAAAAGTATAATTACCCATACTACAATTAATAATTAAAGTAGCTACCCCTAAAGCATTAGTTGTTAATATATGTTTTTGATAAACATTAGTTCCATTTAAAATCAACAAAGTAATTGTTTTATTAGATATAACATAACCATTTACACTTTTTAAAATAAAAGAGTAAGAAGTTCCTTTACCATAAACAATAATATCTTTTAAATCAAATACTGTGTTTTTATTATAAAATACTAAACTAATTGTTTGATTATCAACACGAAGACTAGCTGAAATATCCTCACCATTAAATGAAATATTTACCTTAGCCTGATTATTAATTAATGGAATAGCATTAGGATTAATTTTAACCATTGAAGATTCAAATATAGCTATTCTAGAAGGCAATTTACCAGTAATATTATAAATATTACCTTTACTATCTGTTACTTTATTTAAACTACCAATTAATGTATTATCTTCAATGTCAAATGTTAATATGGCCCAATTTTTAACTTCAACAGTCCCTGCAGCCTTATAAATATTCTCATCATTTGGACCTCTGTTAGATCCCCACCAACAATCAGAAACAAATACTTCACCACCTTTATTGAAAATATCTTTACCAAATACTGCATTATTATTATAAAATATAGAATTTGTAATATCTAGTTTAGAATAATAAAGTTTTCCAGGACTTACAGTTGTTCCATCATTATAAAATACACCACCATAAAATACGGAATTATTTTCAAAAGTACAATAATCTACAGTCATATTTCCGCCATTTAATATTAATCCTTCCCCACTACTGTTTCTATGGTCTTGAGCATAATAATTTGTATTATTTCCAAAATAACAATTATATAAATAAATATTATCACCATAGTGGACAAAAGAAGTACTTATAATAACATCTTTATTTTTAGTAAAATTTGAATTAACAATAGATTGCATATTTCTAATTATTGGAATTAAAAGTACTGTTGAAAAACCTACAGATGGACCATAATCTTCAGTTATTAATGTATTATTTAATACTCCAGTTGTTAATGAATAAATAGATCCATGATTACGTATAAATCTTGAATTATCTACTAAAAATGATTTAGATGCATTTACACGAACAGCAGATGCTGCATTATCTCTAAATGTACAATTATCAATTAAGACATTTTCTGCACCTACATTAATTATAAATGAAGGACTGATAATATCTGCTTTATCAATATAATTTTTACTATCCCCGGTAAATCCCCACTCCATTGCTTTACAGTTAGTAAATACTGAGTTTTCAATAGTCACATCAAAGTGTTTAAAATAATTACTTCCAGTATAAAAGTATGATCTAATAACAATATCTTCTAAATTGCTGAAGACAGAATTATTGATAATTAAATCATTACTAGTGTAAATTATACTTTGATTAGAGAAATATTGATAATGCCATGCTTCATTGCCTTTCCATACATACTTATCTCCACCTTTAGCATCTTTAATAATACAATTATCCATGACTGTTTTTCCAGAGTTATTTACAAGTGGAATGAATTTTGATTTATCCATAGCAGATAGTGTTAATCCTTTTAATGTTAGAACTCCTCTTGGACTAATAGTAAACATTATATGGAAATCATCTCTATATAATTTAACTTCACCATTATAACTAGAAAAGGTTAAAGTTTTATTAATTAAAAGTCCGGAATTATATAATCCAGAATAACTTCCTTTTCCGATGAAAATAGTGTCTCCATTTAAAGCTACACTAATTGCTTTAGTTAAAGATTTGTATGGATTATTAATAGACCCATCTCCTTTTTCATCAGAACCTGAAGTTGAAACATATATTTTTCCATTATTAAATCCAGAACCTACTGTTAAAGTAGCAAAAGAATCATCAAACATTGCAAATATTAATGTGCTTTTAGAATTATCAAAGTAAGTAGTTGAAAATGCATTATTTATTAAATATCCTCCATTTTCTTTGAATCTACCATTATCTGCTTCAAGTTGAATATAAACAGAAGGTAAATGAACATCAGAAGGTAAATTATATGTAGATTTTCCATTACATACTTTAAAAGTAACTAAAACATCAACAACTGCTTTAGATTTAATTATAGAACTTCCAGTGTTTTTATCTACGAAAATCATAACCAACCATCTATTAGCCTGTTTAGGGATATTTTCATTAGAACACCATAAATTATCATCAATACTTAATCTTGAATTAACGAAATCATAGGTATTTATAAATGAATAACTGATATCTACAACAGAGTTTGATGTATTAATTAAAGTTACATAAGATTCTTTAATATGTATACCACTATCTTTAACAAAAATATCAGAATTTTCAGTAAAGTATGAAGATGAAATATCTATTAAACTTTCTACTTTTTGATATTTATTTGATGAAATATTATTATCAATAAATCTAGAATTTGAAATAAACATATCATATGTATTTAAAATAGCTTCACCTTCTGCAGCAGTGTTAGATTCGAATAATGAATTAACAATATTTGCGAAACCAAAGTTAGTTACAGCTCCACCATAATATTTTGCAGAATTATTTTTAAACTCTGAATTATTAACTAGTAATGTTCCATAATTCAATATAATACCTGCCCTTAAACCAACTGCATTACTAAATGAACTGTCAAGAACATTAAGATTACCATAATTTACAATAGCACCATATGTTTTAACAGTTGAATATTCAGTATTTACAAATTCAATATTTTTCAAGGTTAAAGAACCTTTATCTGTAATATAAAATACATAATCACTGTATTTTCCATTAATTACAGCTGTTCCATCATAAGATTCAATAGTAATTGTTTTATTAATAATTATCTTACTGTTATCTGAAGTAGAATAATTTCCTCCTTTAACATGGATTATAGAGTTGTTATTTGCTGAATTAACAGCATCTCCAATATTATTCATAGGATTGTTTAAAGCACCATCCCCACCAATTACTGCATTTGAATCAACATAAATTGAATCAGTTGCTTGAGCGTCATTTACAACTGTAGAATTTAATTCTTCAGCAGATATAGCTCCTAATGAAACCATGAACAATATGAATAATGATAAGATTAAAATTGGTCTGAATTTATTCATTTATTCATCCTCCTTTTTAGAATTACGTTTATATCCAAATATTATTAATAACAAAATTATTGCTAAAAATACAATACCATACATAACATTATCATCAGATAATACTTTTTTAATATTTTTATTAAGTTCATACATCATGTTTGATGATTGAGATGAAGAACCGGCATCACTTCCACCAGCACCAGAACTGGAAGATCCTAAATCACCAAGTGAACCTTGGTTTGAGTAAACAGTTCCATTAAATCCACTTCCTGAACCTAATCTTCCACCATTATTTCCAGAACTTCCACCATTAGAACTTCCACTTCCTGAACCTCTTCCGTTACCATTACCAAAACCAAAACCATTTCCAGTACCGGAACCTATACCTGTTCCAAAACCACCAGAATTTGAACCTGGGGTTAATAATCCTCCAGTACTTGGACCATTAATTGGATTATTAGTTGATTGACCTGGTCTTGGATTGTTTCCAGGATTGTTTGGATTATTATCTGGATTTGAAGGACTGAAAGTAGGCCAGCTAATTTTATCTTTAACCCATTCCCTGTAATATTGTGCATTTAACCATACATCTTCTCCAGGACCATCATTACTACCCCACCAATTACCATTTAAATCTATATTATTAACTGGTTTTATAGGGTAAAATATGTCAACTGAAATGGAATTTTTACCATCTCCTCCAAAATTACCATAAATATTAGAATTTTTAACATTCATGTTTAAATCCTTAACATAAAATGCTCCACCAGTATAAAATCCTTTATTATCATAAATTGTTGAATTATAAATATTTAAAGTACCAGTAACATGATTTCCCACACGTTCACCATAGAAACATAAAGCTCCACCATGTTCTGCATTATTATCAGTTATATTACATAAATCCATAGTTATATTTGATCTCCAGGCATCTATTGCACCTCCACTAAAACTTGCAGAGTTTTTAAAGAATGTGGAATTATAAATTTTAGCATTGGATTTTGTGAAATACAATGCTCCACCACTATCACTTCCAATTGCATTTAATGTAAATGAAGAATTAGCAATATCTGCATTAGCATTTGTAATAAATATGGCTCCTCCACCACCTGCAAAACAGGTATTTTTATCAAATATGGAGTTAATCACTTTAAGATTGTGTTTTTTAACATCAGTGATACTTACAATAGCTCCACCCCAATTAAATGCTCTATTAGATGTGAAATTTGAATTATAAATATATAAATCTCCACGGTTGTAGATAGCTCCTCCAGAACCTAAACGAACACCAAAATCATCCGCTTCAAGAAGATATTCTGCATCAACTTTATTATCAGCAAAATTACAGTTATCAATAGTAAGAGTGCCTTTTCCTAAATTATAAATAGCTCCTCCAGAACCTTTAATAAAACAACTATTATTAGTGAAATTTGATGATTTAATATCTAATTTATTATAATTAGCTATAACTCCACCATTTTTCGCTTTATTTAGTGAAAATATAGAATTTACTATAACTAACTCCCCATAATTTACAATAGCTCCACCATAAGTTAAAGCTGTAGAATTTACTATTGAAACATTTTCTAAGTATAATTTTCCTAAATTGTAAAATGTTGAACCGGAAACTGAATATGCATTCATAAATTTAATATTATATACTTTTAATGAACCAGATTTTGTAATATTAAATAGACTAGCTTCACAATTAACAATAACCTCACCTAATCCTTTAATAGTAACTACTTTTGAAATAATAATATTAGATTCAATATATTTACCTGCAATTACATAAACAATTCCTTTATTAATTACCTTACTTAAAGCATATTTTATTGTTCTAAATGGATTGTTAATAGACCCATTACCTAATTCATCACTACCATCAGGTGATACATAAACATAATAAAGTTCATTATTAGTTAAATTAGCTGATGGTGCATATATCGCATTATCAGAGTATCTGTTCCAATTATCACTAATTAAATAATTGTCAACAATTGAAATTTTATTAGAATCTGCATCTACATAAATTGCATATTCATTTCCAGAAGTATAATTAGAAATAATACTATTTTCTAAAATCAATACATTAGAAGAACCACTTGATAAATAAATACCAGTTTGACCTACATTAGGTGCTAATGGTCTATTATTTAAAGTTCCATTTATTGTGAAATCATTATACCTTATTATATCCCCAGATGTTTTATATCCAAAGTAACCATAAGAACCATCATCAGCTGTAGCGATTAATATATTACTATCAACTAATGTATTTTTAGCTTCAATTGAGTTAATTAAACAGACAATTGAACCTCTTGCATCAATAAAATTATGAATAATTTTTGTATTTGCAGTCCAAATAGTACTCATAAATACTTTGAAATCAGGAGAATAAATATTATAAACACCATATGCAATATTACCTGCAGTTAATTTTATATTATTATCCCTTATAATTGTATTATCTGCCATTGCAATGTAAATACCAATTACATCTCTAGTTGAATCAATTATAATATTATTATTTGAAATTATATTGTTTTTAGGACTTAATCCATAATATCCATCATAATAATTATAAATAGTAATTCCTGTTAATGAAGCACTACCTTTCATATTAATAGTATTATTATTAATTAAATTGTCAAAACTTTCACCAGTTATTATAATAGCTGAAACATCCTTAGAAGATATTAAATTAATATTAACATTTTCAATAGTAATATTTCTTGCAAAATTCAAATAAAATGCCGTGTTCCCAACTAAATCAAAATTTAAATTTCCAATAGTTGAATTACTTGATTTTGAATTAAAATTTAAAGTTGCATCAATTACTGAAGTTTTATAATAAGAATCTAAAGTAACTACTTGATTAAAAATTAAATTATAATGTTTTAATTTTAAATTATCAAAAAGTAAAGTGTCTCTTTGAGTTATTGATAAGTTACTAAATATTCCATGTGAATCAAAGAATGTTTCAATATTCCCATCATAAATTACATATTTATTTTTATTTAAAATTATATTCCCATCAATTAACTTTAAAGCATTTGAATAAATTATAGAATTTATTACTTCAACATTATTTAAACCTTTATTAACAAAAGTTGCACTACTTTTAGATGCTCCAATTAACTTAATGAAAGTAAAATTTAACAAAATATTACTATTATTTGAGAAATTCAAAGATTTTACCAAATTAGCAAATGCACTAATATTATTATTATCCATAGTAAAATTATTAGAATTACTTATTTCCAATGGAGAAACAACTTTAGTAGATCTAGCTATGAAATTGTTATATGAGATATTTAAATCATTAGAATTATCAACTAAAACAATGTCAAATACTCCATTTCCCTGAATGTGAATAGTATTATTAACTAAATTAGATACATTCACTGAATTTATAACAATTCCTTTAGCTGTTTTATTTCCTTCTAAAATTACACTATTATTATTAATTGTGAGATTATTTGAATGACTAAGTAAAATACCTTGAATTAGTCTATTTTCACCTGTGACATATAAATCATTTGATACAATATTGATATTGTTTGATGAATTTATAGAAATTCCAAAAACATCTTTCATTTTAGAAGTTAACATCATATTAATTTGTTCTAAAGTCACATCATTTACATCATTCAAAACAATTGCATTTTTATCTGTGTTTTTAAAGTTTAATAACTTAATTGAAGTTCCACTTGCTCCAGATACTAAATATAAAGTAACATTAGATAATATATTAACTGATCCGCCATTTAATATAGTCATTTTTTGATTAATTACCATGTCCTTATTAGAAAGCTTTGTAATTACTAAAACAATAGACTTAATATTATCAAATTTAAAATATCCGTTCTCATTAAAATAGGCATAGAAATTATCATCACTAATAACTATACCACTATAATTCAAAAACACACCATTAACAATATTATCCCTAACAATATTTGAAAATGGATCAGTAATATTCTCAACAATACCAATTGCTGCATTTGTAGTAATATTATTATATGCAATAGTAGTATTATAAACAGTTCCTACTAAATAAATCCCATAGGACTTAGTATTGATAACATTATCACTAATATTATTATAATTTAATCTACCTTGATTAATTTTTACATAATACAAACCTTTTAATACACCACGAGTATAATAGTATACTTCAGATGCTGCATCAACATAAACTCCATACAAATTAGAAGATATCCTATTTCCACTAATAACATTATTAGAAGACAATATATAAATTCCAGAATCAACAGCTGTTTGAATAGTATTATTTAATATACTAGTATTAGTTTTAGCTACTCTAATTCCTTCACCAAAATTACTTACTTTAATATTATTATTTAATATTACTGCATTTTCACTTTCAACATTAACTGCATAATACCCATCAACTAAACTAATAGTATTAGATATTAAAGACGCATTTTCCCCAAATACCCAAATTCCAATTGAAGAATTTGTTATTATATTATTCTTAACAACAATATTATCATTCAATACAGCTATAGCCATAGTCATATCTATAAATGTATTGTTCTCAATAGTTAAATTATCACTATTAACAGATAAACCTAAACTTTCTATACTCTTTATAGTATTTCCTTTTACTATTGAGTTTGAACCTAAACCCCTAATACCATCATAAACATTAGTAATAGTATTATTTACAATATATACATTACAATTACTTAAAAGAGACATACCAATAACCCATTCAGAGTTCCTATTTAAAGAACACATATAATTATTGCTAAATGTATTATTATAACATACACCATGACCACCAAAATAATCTGCATGACCCCACGGATTATAGTATATTACATTAGCTAAAGTAGATTGGAAATAATTGCCATCAAATATATTATTATCACATTCACTCATAGGCACACAAGTACTCATTGTACTTACAAATTTATTTTTATATATTTTATTATTAGATGATGCACCCATAGGTAATGCAAATACACCTCTACCTTCTGCTAATTGAACTGAATTATTACAGATATAATTGTTATTTGTATAGAATAAACCAATACCATTTAAATCAATACTTTGTATACCATCAACAACATAATGTGCTTTATCATTAATAATAGTTAATCCATGAACACTAGAACCATCACTACCCTTAACTAGCTTAACATAACCATTTTTAATAACATCACCATTATGAATAGTAGTAATTTCTAATTGTTTATTGATAACAAATGCTTTATCAGTAACATTACCTATACGTATAATATCACCATCATTAATATTAGCATCAGGAAACATTTCTCCAGAATAAATATCAAAATAGTCATCATAATTATCATCAGTAATAGTAATTACATTACCTGTATAACTATTTTCATTAATAGTAATAGTATCACTTGATGACATAACAGTGACATTATCAATATCTTCAGCATATAATGGTGTGAATATTACCATAGCTACAATAGCATATATAGCTATAATAACATATTTATTTAAATTCATAAATAATCCCCACTAACTGTTATGACATTGTTTATAGTTTTAGCTTCATAAGCATTAGATAATAAACCAGACATTACCATATAACTACCTGGATTAAGATTAATCTTAATAGATGCAACACCTAATTCATCAGTTACACGATGATACATAATTCCATTAATAAGAATTCCAACTTCCTGTCCAACAATCGGATTTGATAAAGCATCGGAAAATTTAACTTTATAAAATGTACCTTGTTGAATATTAACACTTGATGAAACCATACTTACAACCATAGGTGAAATTGATACAGTGTTGCAAACTGTTTTATCGCCATAAGTAGCCCAGACAGAATAAGTTCCAGGATTAAGATTTATATTTAAATAAGCAACACCATTAGAGTCAGTTACCTTATTATAAGTAACACCATTAATAGTAATTGCAACATTTTTATTAGGCATTATATTTCCATCAAGATCACATAATTTAACAGAATATTTTGTTCCATCTTTATAAAACATTGAAATATCACTAGTTTCAATTGTTGATAAAACATTAACAGAACTTGAAACAACTTCCTGACCATCAGTTACAGCAAAAATATAATTATTCGGATTTAATCTAACATTAAGTCTAGCTTCACCACTACCATTAGTAATACGATTATATTGAACACCATTTGCAATAATAGCTAATGAAGCATTTGTTTTTGGAGTTCCATCATCATTTACCAATTTAACAATAAATTTATTATTATCTACAAATTTTGTAATTATCTTGGATAAAACAACTATTTTATTGGTATTTAATGATTTAACATAATTATCATCATCTTCAAATAAAACAGTTATATTATAAACACCTGGGAAAAGGTTTATAGACAATCTGGCTTCTCCTTTATCATTAGTTATTTTATTATAAGTAACACCATTAATTGTGATTTTAACTATTTTACCAACTAGAACATTACCTAAAACATCTTTAAGGACAACATCAAACTGGGATCCGTTTTTATAATATTTAGTTAAATCTTTAGAAATAATAACTGTTTCAAGAGGAATTGAAGATATTCTTAATATAGCTGAATTTGAAGAATCTGCATATTTATTATTTCCTTTATAAATAACTGAAATATTATAAAATGATTTACTTTCATCAACTGTGATAGATTTACTGATAGCTAATCCAGTAACATTATTTGAACTTATTAATTTATTATTTAAATAAATTTCAACAATACCGAAATCAACTGCCAATCCTGTTTTATTATCCTTAATATTTACATTAATTTCAACTATGTCCCCTATTTTAGCTGTTTTTTGAGATAAATCTATATTAGTATCTACTTTATGTTGATTATAAAGAGTTATATTTAATTTAGTATTATCTGTAAAGCTAACTACTACATTTCTATCATCATTAGCCGTATTAATAAATTCAAAGATATCATTAATCAATGTACCGGAATCTAAAGAATTACTTCCTTTGGAAGTTATTAAAGTAAATCTAACCGGTTTTATTGGAACATATCTAACATCATAATCTTTATAATCACTTCCATCAAATAATTTATAAGAAATAACTACTTTATAGCTATCATTAAATAAGTTTTCTGCAGATAAATGTTTAACAATCCAATAATTTAATTTAACATTTGCAGTTGTATCAATCATATTTTTAGGATTGTTATTATTCCAATAATTATAATTAAAATCTAAATTTCCCTTCTGATTATCATTATTAACAATGATTACTTTATTATTATAAAAACTTGAATTTCCAACAGTTATGGTATTTCCTCTAAATTCCACATTTCCTCCATCAAACAAACATCCATTAAAATTACTTTTATAATCATTAATTGAACTGAAAGTTAAAGAGTTTATATTTATAAAAGAAGAATTACAAACATCCCATATCATTCCATTAACAGACCCGCTTAACCAGTTACTATTTTTAAATACAGAATTATCTATTTTCACAAAGGATTTATCATAAGCAACTGCAAAATTGCAATCATTATCTGCATAATTAACATAACTCATAGTAACATTTGTATTACTTGCTCCTAAAAACTTACATCTGGAATCAAAGCTTTTTAAATTTTTAAATGTTGAATTAAAAAACTCCAAATAAACATTTTCTGTATTAACTGCTGTAGAATAAAAAATATCTGTTGAAGAATAATTATTTACAATACAATTATAAAATCTTGCATTAGCATCATAATTAAATAAAACACCACCATAGAATCCCAAGTGTTTTGAATCTACAAATGATGAATTAATAACCTTTAAATTAGCCAAATCATAATTGGATATTGAAGAACCTGCAATATTCTTAAAAATACAATTATCAATAGTTAAATCTGCATAATTAGAAATAACCCCAATATTATTTTCTTTTTTATATCCTGTGCTTTTAGCTTTAAAATTAATTAAATTTAAATTAGATAAAACATATTTAAATCCGGAAATTGATCTTTCATTAGCTGCAAACCAATTAGAACCACTTCCATCAATTATGACTTTAGAACCAATAGCTGCAATTTGAATATTCATACTACTTGGCAAACTGATATTAGTATTGCCTGCTCCACTATAAATTCCATCTAACAAGTACACTTTCAAGTTATATACATTACCCGCTGATTTAGCAATTGCATTAGCTATTGTAGCATAAGGATTATTAAAAGACCCGTTACCATTTTCATCATTACCATTAACAGAAACATACACTACAACTTCATTAGAGTACTTTCCATCATAATCAGCAGGATAAATATTGCTTTCCAAAACACCATTAACACTTGAGTTAATTCTCAAAATATTGGAAATACTATTTAAGTATTTAGGTTCAGAATAATAAGATCCACCTACTCCATTATTTCCTGTAACACTAGAATTAATAAAAGAATCATTAAATAAGTTACAGTTTATCATATAAATGGATCCGCCTTTGGCATATTGCCAGTTTGTTCTGAAGTTTGTTGAAACAACATAATTATTAATAAAATTACTGTTTTTCACAGAAGGAACATTATTTAAATAAGTACCTACATAAATAGCTCCTCCAGAAATTGCATTTAAACAGTTACCTTTTGCAAAATTACCTACAAATCTGCAGGAATCAACTAATAAATCACTTTTTAATGAATAAACAGCTCCACCATTAGCATTCCCATATTCATCATTACAGGTAACTGAATTATTAATAAATACTGAGTTATAAATTTTACAATCCCCATTTTCTATAGAAGATATAGCTCCCCCAGTATTGAATGCAAAATTATTCCTGAAAATACACTTATCAACTAATAATGTACCGGAATTGCATATTGCACCACCTTCAACACTTTTACAATCAACAATAGATAAATCTCTTAAAGTAACTACAGAATCAGCATATATATTAAATGCATAATATGCACTACTTCCTTTAATTATAGTTTTATCAGCTCCTGCACCAACAATAGTTATTGAACCACCTTGGCTTAAATGAGCTTTATTGATTGATATCATTACATTTCCATTTCCTTCAAATGTACCTTCCCCTAAATGAATAACAACATTATCACGAGGATTAGATACTTCTACTGCTTTATTTATTGAATTAAATGGGCTATTAAGTTGACCGGAGTTACTATCATCTCCTCCTAAATCAACATAAAATTCATTTCCATCATAATCCTGAGCAACTATGCTGGAATTAGTATTTTCATCAGTTGCAGAAACTACAGACAAACATAGTAAAAACAATAAAATAAAAAATACTGTTAAGAATTTTTTCCTCATAAAACACCTCATAATTTTATATAATAATAAAATAACTTTATTATGAAGTCAATTATGTTTTTATTAATAAATAAAGTTAATTGAAATATATTTAAAAAAGCATTAAGAAAATAAAAAAAATATATAATAAACTATTATTACAAGGTGTAGAAAAACATGAAAGGAAGCTACTGTCTAATAATCAACATTAAAAAAGATACTGAAATTAAAATCGGTAAAAAATTAGGATTTATTGACTTTAAAAAAGGATGTTATGTTTATGTCGGTTCAGCTATGAACTGCCTTGAATCCAGAGTTAAAAGACACTTGTCAGATAACAAGAAAAAGCATTGGCATATTGATTATCTTTTATTAAATGAAAACTCAAAAATTGAAAAGGTGTATACAAAAGAGTCTGATGAAAAACTGGAATGTGAAATAGCTAAAAAAATAATTGAAAATGAGGAATCAATAGCTGATTTCGGCTGCAGTGACTGCAAATGCCACTCCCATTTAATTTATTTTAAAAACTCAAAATTGGCTAATTTAAAAGTTTCATCCGTTCTCAATAGCTTTGATTAATTTATGTGCCTCTCTTTCAACTTTTTTACGGTTAAATGCTTTAGCTATTCTTTTTATTGCATCTAAATTTTTAACATAGCTATCTAACCATGAAAATATATCTCCGGGATAGACCTGTATCTGATACTTTCTAAACAGTTTGTTTGATATATCAATCGGATCTTTTCCTTTAAGCCTTTCATTTATTATTACTTCAGATATTCCTTTCTGCAGGCAGTCACAAAATGGTCTGTCTTCACATTTGCATTTTAAGAAATCTGATTGAATATTAATTAGAGCATCCTGGAATTTCTTGTCCAGCTTGCCGATTGCTTCACCTGATGAAATAATATCCAGTGTTGACTCTGCAAAAAGCCTTGTTGAAAATTTAATTTTTAAAGCATTTGCTATCTGATTATGAACAACTGAAGATAAATATGCATTTTCAAACATTTCCAGCTGCAGTCCAATAGCTAATATTTTTACTCTTAATTTATTAAATTTGTCTTTTTTCTTATAATACGGAGATTTTCTTAAATAGATTTTTAAATATCCCTTGTCGTCAATTGATTTTTTAATATAGCAGGCATCATCAAGTGATAAAAATGATACTGATACGGCACGGCCATATTTTGTTATGTTTAATTTATTTCCTACAATATCTATTAATCCCAAATCTTCCATTTCATTAATAGCTGTTTTAATATCTACAGGAATATTTATATTTCTATAGAATTTATTTAACTCGTCAATCGTTTTTATTGATCTTGAGGAAATATCCGCCAATATCTGTTCATATGAGCTTTCCTCATCATATTCTATAAATACATCTTCGCTGTCGCTTTCAAGTAAATCCAGGGCTTTTGCCTCTTCACTTTCACCGTCAAAGTCATGCCCTACTTCAGGTAAGAGATAAACTATTCCTCTGTCATGATAGCTTGGTCTTCCTGCACGTCCAAGCATTTGTGAAAATTCATTTGGGCCAATCCATTTGTTTCCCATGACCAATGAGTCAAATATAACCTGAGATGCTGGAAAATCAACTCCTGCTGCCAGTGCTGCTGTAGTTACAACAACTGATATTTTTCCCCTGTCAAAGTCCTTTTCTATTTTTTCCTTTTTATAATATGACAATCCTGCATGATAAGCAGCTGCATTAACTTTTTTATTTTGCAGGAAATTAGCTATTTTGTGAGTTTTTCGCCTTGAATTGGTAAAAATTATAGTTTGTCCTCTGTAACCTTTTTTAGATTTGGTATTGTATTCCCTTTTAGCCAGTTTTTGCATTATATGATGTTTTGATGATTCTGATCTGATATAAACCAAATGACGCTCCAATGGAACAGGCCTTTGAGAATATTCAACTAATTTCATATTAAATTCATCAGCTAAAAAATCAGGATTTTTAACAGTAGCAGATAATCCTATAATTTGTGATTTGGGATATAAATGCTTGATACGTTTTATTAATCCGTTAAGTCTTGTTCCCCTGTCTTCATCATCAATCATATGAATTTCATCAATTAAAACTACACCTAAATTAGACAATAAAGCTGAGTTCCCGTTTCTTAAAAGATAATCCAGACCTTCATATGTTCCAACAATTATATCTGCATCTTTAACATCACTGTCAGGTAATTTTAATTCACCTTTAGCTTTAACTCTATTCCTACCAACTTTAATAGCTACCTTTAAGCCTAATTTTTTATATTTTCTTTTAAAATCACGGTATTTCTGATTAGCCAGTGCCACCAAAGGTGTCAGGAATATAAATTTTTGGCCTTTCAGTGCTTTAGTTATTCCTGCAAGCTCACCAACTAAAGTTTTTCCGCTTCCTGTTGCACTTACAACCAGCAAATCCTGATTTTTTAAAAGACCTTCCTTAATGGCCAGATACTGAACAGGCAATAGCTTTTCATTTCCATTTTTAATTAAAATATCCCTGAACTTATGAGGTATTTTAAGCCTTTTCATTGATACATCAGGTATTTTATACTTGGATTTTGTATCTACCCTGTCAAATAATGTTAAATTTCTGTTAGAAAGGGGATCAAACTTAGGTGATAAGACAGATAATGTTTTTTCCAGGTTTCCTGTTTTATCTAAAATATCTTTAAGGTTTCTGAATATTTTTTTATCAAAACCCTGAAGTTTAATTTCTCTTTTTATTGTTTCATATGCGCACTGTTCACATATTAACTGATTATTATGTTTATATGAAAATTCAGAGTTTACAATTGTAATATTTCCTTCAAATGCACAAAAATCACAAACTCTAGTGTGTCTTACCTTAATATTCAGTGATTTAAGATAATTCCCAACTTCTTCATCCTTACTTGCTAAAAAAACAGCCTGACTCCTTAAAAGTTTAATTACTTCCTGAGGTGGAATCAGTTTCTCGGACAAATTAGATGAATCAGAATAATTATAGTCAGCTACAAATCTGGAAATAGCTATTGAATCATCATATTTTTTAAATTTAACAGTTCCAACATATTCAGGTTCTCGTTTATTGTTTAATGCGCCTTTTGGAGAACCGATTGGGTATAATTTCCACTGTTTTTTTATTTTTTTAAGAATTATCATTATATAATATTATGTTGTTAAAGTTAATAATACTTTAAAAAAAAGTAGAAATTTATTCGATATAATCGAATTTAGTTTCCATAACAACAATTATAACAAATCCAATAACCGCCAGGATAATACAAGGCAGTAATGCAGTAAATGTAAGTGGAGTCGTATTTACAATATTTACAAAAGGAAGTTTCAGTGTACCGATCATGACACCAATAAGAAATGCCATTGTAATACCTTCATGATGTTCAAGCAAATAATTTAAGATTTTGGAAAATCCTAAAATACCAATAAGGGCACCTGCACAAAATACAACAATTTCACTTAAACTCATGGTCTTTAAAGCATTTAACATATACTCATACTGACCTAACAATAAAAGCAAAAATGATCCTGAAATACCCGGTAAAATCATTGCACAGATAGCTATTAAACCTGACATGAACAGTATCGGCAAAGTATGATTCATAGCTATTGGATTTAAACTTACAAAAATATATGCCAAAACAGCTCCAATAATAGTAAATACTAAATGTTTAAGAGTAAGTTCATCCATTTGTCTGTATAACACATATGATGAAGCTATAATTAATCCTAAAAAGAAGGAATAAGTTAAAGCAGTGTATACGTCCATACAATAGGATATAACATTAGCTAATGTCAACATTGCAAGTCCAATACCGCATAATAATGGTATGAAAAATTTAAAGTCGATTTCATAGAATAATCTTTCTTTAAAACCATGTAAATCTCCTTTAAGTAATGGTTTTATGAAAGTAAAATTAATTGTACTGATTGAATGTACCAAACGTTCGTAAATACCTGTGATTAATGCAATTGTTCCTCCGGAAATTCCCGGAACAATATCTGCAGAACCCATAAGTATTCCCCGAATAAAAATTGAGAAAAAATCCATAAATTTCAAAATATTTCACCTTAAATATTAGTTACTTCTAAAAAAGTGAACTTAAAATTAATATGTTATAACTTTATTAAATACTTTGTTGAAAAGAGAAAATTTATTTGCTCATTTTCTCTTTAACAAGCTGTTTGGCATAAGGCGTGATGTTTTCACTAAGGATTTTTTGTAAGAACTCACCAGTATATGTTCCTGATTTAGCTATTTCTTCAGGAGTTCCGGTAGCTATTACTTTTCCACCACCATCTCCACCTTCAGGACCTAAATCAATAATATAATCAGCTGTTTTAATAACATCCAAATTATGTTCAATAACAACAACTGAATTACCTGCATCAGTTAATCTGGCAAGTACTGATAATAATCTTTTAATATCTGCAAAATGAAGACCTGTTGTAGGTTCATCTAAAATATATAATGTATTCCCAGTATTTGACCTTGAAAGCTCTTTAGCTAATTTGATTCTTTGAGCTTCACCACCAGATAAAGTAGTAGCTGGCTGACCTATTTTCATATATCCTAAACCTACATCAAGCAAGGTTTTAAGTTTCTTATGTATTTTAGGTATATGCTCAAAAAATTCCAATGCTTCTTCAACAGTCATTTCCAAAACTTCATAGATATTTTTACCTTTGTAACGAATATCCAAAGTTTCCTCATTGTACCTTTTACCTCCACATACTTCACATGGAACAAATACATCAGCTAAAAAGTGCATTTCAATTTGTACAATTCCATCACCTGAACATGCTTCGCATCTTCCTCCTTTTACATTAAAACTAAATCTACCAGGTTTATATCCTCTGGCTTTAGCTTCAGGAGTTTCTGCAAATAAATCACGAATATCAGTGAAAACTCCAGTATAAGTTGCAGGATTTGATCTTGGAGTACGTCCTATCGGTTTTTGGTCAATAGCTATGATTTTGTCAATGTTACTTACACCCTCAATTTTATCATAATCCCCGGCAAAAGTGAATTTGTTGTTTAATTTTCCGCTTAACCCTTTATATAGAATTTCATTGATTAAACTACTTTTACCAGATCCACTTACTCCAGTAACACATGTAAACTTACCTAAAGGTATTTCAACATCAATATTTTTAAGATTGTTTTGTCTAGCTCCTCTGATTATAAGTGATTCACCATTCCCTGACCTGCGTGTTTGTGGAATTGGTATTGTTTCACGTCTTGAAATATACTGACCTGTAACAGATTCATGAGACTCCATAATCTCTTCCGGAGTTCCGCAAGCAACTACTTTTCCACCGTGTTCTCCTGCTCCAGGACCTATATCTACAACATAATCTGCAGACAATATTGTTTCTTCATCGTGTTCTACAACAATTAAAGTATTTCCCAAGTTTTTAAGTCTTTTTAGTGTTTCAATAAGTTTTACATTATCCCTTTGATGAAGACCAATACTTGGTTCATCTAAAATATAGAGAACACCAACTAATCCGGAGCCTATTTGAGTAGCTAATCTGATTCTTTGAGCTTCACCACCAGATAATGTACCTGATGAACGTGCCATTGATAAATAGTCAAGTCCAACATCTACAAGGAATTTAAGTCTTTGTCTGATTTCTTTTAAAACCTCTTTAGCTATGAACTGTTCCCTGTCAGTAAGTTCCAAATTCAAGAAGAACTGATATGAATCCTTAATTGACATTTCCACTACATCAGCTATTGATTTTCCGCCAACAGTTACAGCCAGTACTTCAGGACGAAGTCTTTTTCCATGACATACATGACATTTTCTGTCACTCATGAATTTGGAAATGTATTTCCTACTGTAATTTGATTTAGTTTCAATGTATAAACGTTCCATTCTCGGAATAACTCCTTCAAATTGACGATTAACCTGATAAGATTTATTTCTACGTTTAAATGAAAATGGTATTTTATCATCACAGCCATATAATATTATATCCTGCTGTTCTTTAGTTAATTCATTAAATGGAGTATCCATACTAAAGTTAAAATGCTTTGATACTGCTTCCAGCATCTGATGATAATAATTTTCCCTTTTATTTGATTTTGCCCATGGAGTAACTGCTCCGTCATTTAATGAGAGATTTTTATTTGGAATAATCAAATCAGGATCAATCTCCATTTTAACTCCAATACCGTTACATTCAGGACATGCTCCCTGAGGCGCATTAAATGAAAACATTCTTGGAGTAAGCTCCTCAAAGTTTATTCCGCAATCTACACAGGCAAAATGTTCTGAATATTTTTTCTCATAATCTCCATCATCATCTGAGAACAATACATTTATTAATCCGTCTGCAAACTCTGAAGCGGTTTCAAGTGAGTCAACCAATCTTCTTTTAAAGTCAACATCCTTTCTTATTTTAAGTCTGTCTACAACTACTTCAATGCTGTGTCTGTAGGTTTTTGGAAGGTCAATATCCTCTTCCAAATCTCTAATTTCATCATCTATTCTTGCCCTTACAAAACCTTTATTTCTCAAATCATTTAAAACATCTTTATGCTGGCCTTTTTTATCTCTAACAACAGGAGCCAGAATATGTATTTTTTTACCTTCCCCTTCTTCTATTATACTATCTCCAATCTGGCCTAATGTCTGGTGAGATATTTCCTTTCCACATTTTGGACAATGGGGAGTTCCTATTCTTGCAAATAATAATCTAAGATAGTCATAAATTTCAGTAATAGTTCCTACTGTTGATCTTGGGTTTTCTTTTGTGGTTTTTTGGTCTATTGAAATAGCAGGAGACAAACCTTCAATATATTCCATTTCAGGTTTTTTCATTTGCCCTAAAAATTGCCTTGCATAAGCTGATAGAGATTCAACATATCTACGCTGTCCTTCAGCATAAATTGTATCAAATGCAAGTGAAGACTTACCCGATCCGCTTAATCCTGTTATTACAATAAATTCATCACGGGGAATAGCTAAATCTATATTTTGCAAATTATGTTCTTTAGCTCCTTTAATAATAATCTGTTTTTTAGAGTCTTTTGTCATAATAACCTCCTAGTAATAATTATCCAATACTCCATTATTAAATATTAATCTAAGAGCATTTGAAAAATAAAACATTCGTAATGTATCAAACAAATATTAGATGTTTTTATATATAAATATATCTAATCATTTTTCCACTTAATATTTTGGAATTGTATCCGCGCCACTATTATAAAAACTATTAAAATATTGATTTAAAAGTGTTAAATTTACTCAAAACTGTTTTATTTAAGTTATTTACAACTTAACAACTTATATAGTGGTCAATACAAAGTATTAGTGTATTTTATCAAATAGATTTATAGAATACTAAACAATTAAGGAGAGAAAAAATGATTTATCAAAAACAGGATAAATTAATAAAAGGATTAGCAAAATATTATGGTCAAGACCTCTTTGATTATTTAGAAGCATTAGAAAAAGAAACAGATGAAATACATGAACCATTGCCTTGTACAAAAATTAAAAAGGTATATTCTACAGAATTAATAACACCTAATTTTAATGGTTTATTAATGGATTTTGTATATGAAATGGTTGATGATTCATATATCCATTATGAACATTACAGCGGTAACTTAACTCATGGTAATCTTACCCATACTGGACGTTACGACATGGAATTACACGAAGAAACTGGAAAACCCATAAATACGATTATAATATCTACAGGCAATCCAAACAAATCAGAAACAGAATGCTGGATTGGAAAAGTAAATAAATATACGCCAATAAGAATAATTTTTCTAAAAAAATATCCCGGAGACCAAAGATTAAAGAATGTTAAAATCAAAATAGAAAATAACAAAAAACTAACAACTTTTGACATATTAGATTTAATTTTCATACCATTTTTAAACACAACCAAAAATTCTGAAGAAATAGTTAAAGAAATCTGCGGTTATGTTAGCAAAATTACCAAAATAACAACCAAACAAACTAAAATATTAACATGGGGACTTTGGCTAACAACAGAAATATTCATAAAAAACCCAGAAACATTAGAAAAGGTGAGAACAATGAGTATTCTAAAAGGAGAAAGCATAAACGAAAAACTACACAACAGAGAAATAGAACTTA
>JABLTQ010014809.1_pt1 | contig 28354 bp, 28 predicted proteins | sample 7160101 | NCBI WGS metagenome assembly JABLTQ01 (sample SAMN14651228, study PRJNA627086) | human gut metagenome | isolation source: feces | host: Homo sapiens
TCATGGTGATGCCTCCTAGATTGTTGTAGGGTGTGTACTGAGTAAGGCTTGTTTGGCCTTACTCAGCTCCCGGATCGCTTCCGGTGACAATATTGTACAACAAAATCCAGATGAATAAAATTCGCAGTACAAAAAAATGTTGTACCGCGAAAAAGTATATTGTAATATAAAAGTAAATGCCATATACTAAGTGAAATGAATATAATAAACTCTTACTTTTGATATAAAATTAAATCATATGAAAGGGAAACTCTATGAACGTGGAAGAATTTGTAAATCGGATGGATGAAGCCGAAAAGGTACTGAAGTATACTTTTCGGCTGAATTTTGCAGCAGCAGATCAAGAGCAAGGCATGGCAGCTGAAGAAGTTGCAAGCCAAGAACGAGGGTTGTTGGTTGAAGCAGCAGCAGAACAGGCATACAGGATGTTTGCGCCATTTGTTTCTGACAGATGGAACGGCCACCCATTTTTAACAAATAGAGTTCGTTTAGACGAACTGAATAAAAATCTTGATATTGGCATAATGACTGAATTTCATGAAAAAAGGAAAAATATGCTAATAAAGGATGCCATAGTGAGCATCTATTGTATGGTACGAGAAATAATTGGCGAAGAAAACAGGATAACTGTATATGCATCGGGCGAATATGCTTTTTTTGATGAGGAAGCATTTGCTGAAGAAAAGGAGACTGAGCAAGAAAAAAAGAATAAAAAGAAGAAAAGAAAAAATTTAAGCAAGTACATTACGGGAATGGACGACCTACTGGAACGGGGAGTTTATCATAAATTCGGAGAAGGAAAAAATCCATTAAAAGTTGAGAAAGACCATGTGGAAGCCAGTCGAGCAGAATTTTTACGGAGTAGAAATCAACCATTAAAAAGAAGCATAAAAGGCCTTGATAAAAAACTCGCTGAAGTGCCGGGATATAAGACTTTTATAAAAAATAAAGAGGTTAACGTGAAAGGAGAAATCGTACACAGGGAATTTCTGAATATTAGTGATTTGGATGTAATGGCAATTTTTAGAAGATCGTCGTCGCGGTGGAATGTGATTGAGAAAATAGAAAAAAGCAATAACGATAATATTGATCTTGATATGGAAAGACTTCAAGAACTGAATGGGCTGTATAAATCATTGAACCAAATGGAGTCTTTACGCCATATGACAGCGGCTGATAAGCTGTACGTTCAGGTTCAAGTTGAAAAAATATTGAACTACAATATGATGGTATGCCTTTGGAAAAATATTTCGGAACTTGCAAATTCAAGAGCGAATATTTTACTTTTTGATGCAGAATCAATTGAGACAATGAGCGACTGCTTTAAGATGAGTAATGTTGTTTGTCGTGCTGAAGTTGTAAATATGGAATTTGATGGGCTGAGAGACTATAAGGAACTTCAAGAGAAAAAAGAAAACTGTACAATGGACACATGGAAAACAGAACTTCAAGATGTTTTTGGAAAAACGATAGCGCGCCAAAATGATGAGCAAGATTTATTTAACCTCAACCGTTGGAAAGCTGTTTATAAAGAGGATATAGACTCTTGGACAAACTGGGTGTTTCCATTGTTTTTGTCGTGCTTTTGTGTTGCGTTAAGAAAAAATATTGAAAAAAACATGGAGGAAAAGGGACAAAATATTGTTTGCAGAATGTACAATGAATTGTCTGAGTACATCAAGAAAAAAGATGTGAAATTAGAAATAAGAATGCTTGACGAAAATGATATGAGAGAATTGGAACAAAATACCATTATGCTAAAAGCTCTGTCTGGATATGTGTCCAGGGCGATTGAAACAGCACAGGAGGTAAAGGCACCGATAACACTCGAAGAACTCGATACCATGATGCCTAAGAAAAAAGACTACTATTTGAAATATTCAAAATTACAGTTCTTAAGAAGAAATGAAGCAGCATTGGCAGGAGGAATGCGTGTAATAAAGTTTACGATTTGATGGGTTTCCTACAGCTTTGAAAATTTATGCGCAAAATGTACCTTGATACCGGGGAAATGGTATAATTTCAGGCGGAATTTTTTTGAAAGTGTAGGAACGAAGACCACATTATAGCATTATGACACTGATTTGGGGCAATCACGCAGGTGGTTGTCCTTTCTTTGTATCTGGTATGATTTGACATTCGGTAACAGTATAGTAACCCATCAAAGGAGGATTGGCCGTTATGTTTGATTATTACGACACCCTGATAACCCCGGAAGAAGTTGCCGATATGCTGAGCTGTGGTATGAATACTACCTATAAACTTTTGAAGACGGGAAAAATAAAGGCGATGCGAATTGGAAGAGTATGGAAAATTCCAAAGAGAGCGGTACAGGAATATATTATGCAGGAAGCTCACATGAAAGCTACGGGATGGTAATACGAAAAATGCCCACATGGAAAATGCTCCATGTGGGTTTTCTGTTGCTTGAAAATAATGTTTGATAACAAGATGTACATACAAATAATCTTGATGTTAATGCTGAATAATGCGTGGAGAGGAAAGAGGGTGAAATTTAATTTTTATTAACACAGCTAACATTAAGATAAGCAATCAAATAGCTAAATCATTGATTGCCCAAGAAAGGGATAAGATGTGTGTTGTACATACATTTTACCGTTCTTGCTAGAGGGGGCCGCAGGCCCGTAAACGTTTTGAAGAAAGGAATTGATGACTATGACAATAACTATAAGAGTGACCGAACTTGAACTTGATCTTTTAAAAAAGAAAAAAGAACAGACTGGCAAAAATACAACTGAAATTCTTAAAAGTGCTATCTATTTTACAGGAGTTGACGAGACTTTTGTTGATAATTTGATTTCAACTATTGGAGCTCATGCAAGTAATAACGATATAGAAGGTATTAAAGAGGAGGTTCAAAAATATGTGGCATATAGAACTCGTCAAAAATAAATATGAATCATTAGAAGATTTATATAGTCTTCTTCAGTATGTTTTTAGGCTGAATAAAACGGCAGATGATAGCAGAAGAGCAAACATTATAACAGATGATTTGACAGGGTGTTTGCCTGCTATGATTCCTGATATAAATAATCCGGATATGGTTTATCGGTTGATGCTTTTTATAATTCAAAGAAGACACAAAGATACTCCACAGCTGGTAAGGCATAGGATTGTTTCATTTCAGGCGAGTGATTGTATTTTACCGCAGGATTTGATTCCCTTGGCACAATCTATAGCGAGTTTTTATGCAGCTAAAGGCTTTATTGCTGCCTACGGAATTCATGCCGATACATATTGTGTGCATATTCATTTCGTTATTTGCACAGTGTCCTTTACAACACTAAACTTGTTCTATTCTGGTTATATTGTAGAACTGAGAGAACTTGAGAAAATCATTCAAGAGTGGGTGCTTCATTTTGAAGAGAAACTTCAAAGAAATCCTAGGCTTCAACAAGACCGAGAAGCCGCATTATATGGAGATGATTGCATCAAATATGGCAATGCTCCTTTAACTGCAAAGGAGCAGATAAAGCAGAACAGAAGAATTAAAACAAAGTAATAGAGAGGAAGTCTACAATGGACAAGTTTGATGAAAAAATCATCGGTTATGAAGCCACAAAAAACATCCTACGCCAGATATTGGATACCCTGAAAAGGCCAGAACTCTATAAAAGCAAAGGAGCTTCTATCCCCAGAGGGCTTCTGATGGAATCCGATCCCGGCCTTGGTAAAAGTTTGCTGGCAACCGTCTTTATAAAAGAATCAGGCCGCAAGTCTCTTGTCTTTCGGAAAACCAGTCAGGAAAACAGTTTTCTGGATGAATTGAGGGCTGCTTTCTCGGCTGCAAAAGAAGCCGCACCTAGTATACTGCTCCTAGAGGATTTGAACCTCTACGTAGAAAGTAATTCTCCCTATGCGCCAGAATGGGCTTGCTTACAAGCCTGTATTGACGATGCAAAGAGCACAGACCTTTTTGTAATTGCTACGACGAATGACACAAAGTATATGCCTCCATCGCTACTGAGGCCCGGCAGATTCGACTACACGCTTTATCTTGACCCTCCAATGGGAAAGATTGCGGAGAGGATTGTCAGCTATTATCTCCGGGACAAGGATTTGGCAGAAGATGTTCTTATCTCGGATATTGTTAAAGCTATGCCCAAGGTGAGCTGTGCTACCCTTGAAACAGTAATGAACCTTGCTGCATTGAATAGCACCTACCAAGGACACGAGCATATTTACAAAGATGATGTAACAGATGCCTTGCTTCAGGTAGTTTATAAACTCCAAAAGGCAGATAAAGAAACTGACTCCATAGAGTTGCAGAAGATCGCATTACATGAAGCCGCTCACGCAGTTGTAGGAGAGATTCTGAATCCTGACAGCATCGGCATCGTTACCATTCGTGGGAGTCAGAGTTGCATTGGTGGCTTCGAGAATGGTTGTTCTACTTACTTGAAAAACGAAGAAGAACTTCTAAACGATATAACGAAGACTTTGGCGGGAAAAGCAGGTGTATCTTTAATTTATGGAGTGATGGATGTAAATGCAAGTGGTGACATTCAGAATGCCAATCATCTGCTTGATCTTTGGATGACATCCCTCGCAGGTGCTGGTTTCTCAGAGGTCGAATCGGCGAATAATAGAATGTCAGAGACAAGACTTTTCAGTAGCGAAGCTATAAAAGCAGCTAAGATGGAAGAGTTATACCGCAGAGCTTACAAAATCCTCTATGATAACAGAGATTTCCTACTTGCTGTCCAGAAAGAACTTCTGGAACATGAAACGCTGCTGAACAGTGATCTGGCAAAAATCCGGGAATCCTGTACCTAAACCCTATTATTCAAAAGGATAAAGCGGTCAAGCTCTTCGTGGCTTGACCGCTTTTATCTGGCAATATGCAGTTGAAACTCAGGGTTCTTCCTCTATATATAGGAAAGCACACAGCATTTTAGTGACTGCTTCTCTTTGAGCAGGAGAGAGCTTAGCCCAGAGATCAAGAAGCTTCTTTTGCTCCTTCGTCAGATAAACTGAGTCCTCCTCCTGAAAGAACTGAGAGAGAGTAATGCCGAAGCCTGCACAGATTTTCTCGATAGAAGCAACATTCGGCTGAAGATTTCTTCTTCTCCATGTTGAGATGGTGGATTGGGTCAGACCTGAATTCTCTGCGAGGGCATACTCAGACCAGTTGCGGGCAGCACGTTCTTTCTCTATGTGGCCCAGAATATCAAATGTGGGCTTCTCTCGTTCCATGGTTCGGCCTCCTTGTACAAATCGTAGTGCTTACTTACGATTTTATTGTGACAAGGCTTGACCGTTAATTACATTAGTCGTATACTTTCAATAGTATATATCGTAGCAAGCAAGTCTTTTTTAGAAATCAAGCACAGATTTTAGAAACAAAAACTTTTTAGTCAGCAAAAGAGAAGATAGACAATGCCTGTCCACCACGGTTGCTATAATGGGGCTGAACCGAAGAGGAGGGCAAACCAATGACAGCAGACACCTTAAAAACGACCCGTGTTTTGGAACTTTATCAGGATTTTCTTTCTGGTAAGCTCATCAATAAGCAACAGGCCGCAGAGCAGTACCATGTGAATGTCCGCTCTATTCAGAGAGACATTGACAGCATCCGGGATTTTCTTTCGGAACAGTGTGCCAAAGAAGGCATCGTACGAAAAATCGAGTACGACAAGAAAGAAAATGGCTACCGTCTGGTCACACAGGAGATCGAGCAGCTTTCCAAAGGTGAAGTGTTGGCCCTATGCAAGATTCTGCTGGAAAGCCGAGCTTTTACCAAAGAACAGGTTGAGAAGCAGTTGCAAATCATCCTGAACCTTTGTGTGTCTCAGAAAGAAAAAAGCGACATTGAGTGGTTTATCAGCAATGAACTGTTCCACTATCACGACCCGGCTCATGCAACCGTTGACCCGGACAATCTGTGGATGGTGGCACAGGCCATCCGAAATCAGTCGGTACTGGAAATTGAGTATCAGAAGCTGAAAGACCGTCAAATCGTAAAACGGATGGTTGAGCCGGTGGGATTGATGTTCTCAGAGTATTATTTCTATCTCATGGCTGTTATCACAGACCACTCCACCAGAGAGGCTTTCCATAAAAAGAACGATCCTTATCCAACCATTTATCGGCTTGATAGGATGCATTCCATCAAGGAAACCGGTGAAAAGTTCTCTGTTCCCTACAAAGACCGCTTCAAAGAGGGCGAGTATAAGAACCGCACCCAGTTCATGTTCGGCGGAGAGCCGCAGAAGATCAGCTTCAACTACTATGGCCCATCGGTGGAAGCTGTGCTGGACAAGTTCCCCATGGCAAAAGTCATAGATGAAAAAGAGGGTGTTTGCTCTATTGAAGCCGAAGTCTTTGGCACAGGCGTAAAAATGTGGCTGCTCAGTCAGGGCAGCAAAGTCAGGGTAACTGCACCGGAAATATTGGTGCAGGAGATGAAGCAGGAAATCGAACGTATGAACGGCCAATACTAAGGAGGTTGTTTTATGAAGATGGTTGCAAATGAGACTGAACTGCGCAATGCTCTGAAAGAAAAGGCACAGGAAATCACGATTGTGACTTCGTATGCAGATAAGGTGATGGAGCGTTATGGAGCGGACTTAACGGCATTTATTAACCCGGCGGTGGCAGCACTCGTCGCAGGGCCTCTGAGATTAGGCCTCGCACGATACTTACAGTGGTATAAGATCCAGTCGTATGCAAAAGGAAAACTTGTGATCGAAAGAAAATTTTTGTGACATAACCAAAGTAGGAGGCAAAAGAAAATGGCAAAAACTATCAAGTTTAATCTTATTTGCGATAATACGCCAGTCCGAACAATTGAAGACCTTCAAAACAATTTTTCCATCGAGGATGTTCTGAATTACTACCGCAATGGGCTACTTTGTCGTTGGCTGGAAGTTCGAGGCTATGACGAACAGCTGAAGAAAGTGAAAGCAATTAGGGCGACAGATTCCATGGATATTATTAAAGAACTGATTGCTATTTTTGAAATTTCTTGTGACACGAAAAAAGTGGAAGAGTACATCTATATTCTGAAGTATCAGGTTGAAGAACAGCTTCAGAATGATGTATATGAAAAAGAAGGCTATCAGGTTGATACCATCATCGAAGATTATCGGCAAGGGTATAGTCGATTGATCAATTCCATTTTAGGTTATCCCAATAATGCGGCTAAAATCAAGGCGGCCATTCAGGAAATTGTCTTTCGGTACAAATGGGTGCTACAATATGATTACCGCAGAGTTCTAAAAGAACTGATTGACCAGAAGATGACACTAGCCGTCATGTGTTTCCTGATGAATGAACAGGCGCGTGAAATCTGTTTTGCACCAGACCCCAAAAAGTTCTGTTTTGCTGCAAATTCTGATAATTCGATTCTATACATCAGTATTTGTGATATGTTAAACCAGAAAGAATGCATGGATTCACTGGGAGATAATCTGCTTGTTTACTGTGGCGCGACAGAGGGCTACTGGAAAGACCTGAAGCCAAAGGGAAAAAAGTATATGCTGCTCCATTTGGGAGATGGAGATTTTGTCCGTTCCGCAGGAGTAGTAGGTGGCGATATGCGTGCGTCGAATGTCAACAACCAGTTTGTAATCGTTGATGGTATCGACTATAAGAGCAATTCGGATATACGGACACTGTGGTATATGGAGGTTTAAGAATGAAGCGTAGTGCAGAAAATGTTCTGGCCTCCTATATCGATGCTTTACATCCGATTATTTATATCAAACACTTTGATTTCAAAGTAATTGATGTGGCGATTGCGCATGTTGGGCAAGGAGCAAAGTGTGTAGAGTTCAATAATGCGCTGGGACTAATTGATTTCAAAACAAAGAGTCCAATGAAAGAGTGTTCGCTGGAAGAATTTTTACAGCTAACAATGGACGATGGCTTTGACCAGCAGACTTTTCTCATCTTAAAGGATGTACATAAGGAACTGGACAATCCCAAGATTATAGCCTATCTGAAACGTATTGCGGAAAACAATCTTTATAACGAAAATTACAGTGCAGCAGTTTTTATTGTTTCCGAAGTGACAGTTATTCCGAGAGAGCTGGAAAATTATATTACGATTTTTGATATTCCGCTGCCGACTATTGGTGAGATTCGAGGAATCATACGCACTTTTATTGACGATATGGAAATTGAGGTGGACGCAGATACAATTGATGAGATTGCACTGTCCCTCAAAGGACTAAATGAATTTCAGATCAAGCAGATTTTGACCTTGGCATATCAGGATGGAGGCTGTATTACAAAGAGTGATAAAGCTCTGATTCTGAAAGAAAAGGAACAGTTTATCAAAAAATCAGGGATGCTGGAAATCGTTAACTTCAACGAAACGATTGATGACATCGGTGGTCTGGAAAATCTCAAAGAATGGCTGTGCCGTAAAGCATACATTTTTAAGGAACTGGATAAAGCTATTAAATTCGGTGTAGATGTACCTAAAGGTATTATGATCATCGGAATGCCGGGATGTGGGAAAAGCCTGACAGCGAAAGCTACGGCAAGTTTATTTGAAATTCCGCTGGTACGTTTGGATGTTGGCCGACTTCTTGGCAAATACGTGGGTGAATCCGAAGAAAATATGCGGAATGCCCTGAAACTCTCGGAGGTCATCAGCCCCTGTGTGCTTTGGATTGATGAGATTGAAAAAGCCTTTGCTGGTGTTGGTGGCGAGGGCGGTGGAAATGATGTAACCACGCGACTGTTTGGACAATTCTTGACATGGATGCAAGAAAAAGAAAATACCGTCTTTATTGTTGCAACGGCAAATGATATTTCTCATCTTCCACCAGAGTTTTTAAGAAAAGGTCGTTTTGACGAATTGTTCTTTGTGGATTTACCAAATGGGATGGAGCGGCGAAAGATTCTGGAAATCCATTTGAAAAAGCGCAAGAAGTGGAATGAGAATATTGATTCTATTGCACTTATCAAAGAAACGGCGGGCTATAATGGCGCAGATTTGGAAGCCGTTGTAAAAGATACGATTGAGCGTGCTTTTATCGATGGACGAACCACCATTACAACAGAAGATCTGCTGCAATCCATCAAGGATACAAAGTCTATTTCCTGTACATTAAAAGATAAAATTGCAAGTATTCAGAAAACAGTAGAGAAAATCGATATTAAACCTGCAAGCCGTGACGATAAGGATGATCGTGCTGTTATCGACAATGGTGTGGTAGTAGGAACAAAGAAAGTAACAAGTACAGAAGCCAAGAAAGCCGTAACGACCGATACGAAATTGGAGGCAGGTGCAGTAGCAGCTGTGGCAACGAAACCAATGGCAAGAAAAGCTGCATATGCTGGGCTTTACTCATCACTGTTTTCAGCAATGAAATCTACACAGAAAGCGGAAGAATCCGGAACAAGGCGTAAATAAGTAGGAAAGGCGAAATTCTTATGAAAGATGTTGTACAGCCATGGGATGAAAGACTCGGAAAGAAAAATTCTGATATTGAATTTCTGCTCGTAGAGCCAGGACTTGGAAATGAACCTGAAGTAGAATCGATTCCGAAGTCAAGAAACCCTTATTCCCCCGGCGAAATTCCTCCAGAGGAATGGGGAAAAGTCAAACCTATTTATGCTGATTTTGTCGAATGTTGTGAGCAGAATGCAGATAAACCGGTAGAGCAGTGGCTTGGAGGAAAGTTGCAGGAATATCTGCCGGATGAGTCATCGGATAAGATTCACGAAATCACTGATGAAATCGTTACTACCCTTCGCAAAAACGATGAAATGAAGCACTCTTTGGACAAAGCTATTACAAATGGCCGCAGCAAGGAAAACTGGTTTGCATCGCAGACCCAAAAATCGCTTTCGGCGATGTCCTCACAGAAAGCATGTGGCTATCTGGTAGAACTGGACGCTGCTATGGGGTCTGCAAATGAGAAACTTTACCAGACCATTACGACAAAGGCAGGAAGTGTTAGCAAAAATCCAAATTTGGATGGGTACATTGCAGAGCAATATCATGCTCAAACCTTTAATTTGAATGCAGAAGCAACTGGAAGCGAGTACCGTGCAAAAGTTTTGGAACCAGATGGGGCATACGGCAAAAACTCTGTAGATGTTGTTATTGTAGATGGTGAAGGTAAAATTGTTCGGCGGTATCAATGTAAGTATGGAAAAGATGCGCAGTCTACGGCAGAAATGTTTGAAAAAGGCGATTACCGTGGACAGCAGAAATTGATTCCCGATGGGCAGGAAATAGAAAGCAAATCTACAAATGTTATCGTAGCGCCAGATGGAACCAGTAGCAATCCGCTGACAAAAGATCGTGCAAAACAGATGCAAGAAGAAGCCCAGAGTGGTCAGTGGAATGAACTGAATTGGAATGAATATCAGGTTAAAGACCTTGCTGTTGGAATTGGAAAACAGGTGAGCTACTCGGCGTTGCAAGGTGTTGTGATTGGCGCAGGAATGGACATTGCTCAAAAAGTTTGGAACGGCGAAGAAATCAAAGGCGAAGAAGTAGCCGAAACAGCTCTTTTGAGCGGCGCGGATTTTGGCATCAAGGCGGCAGCAGCGGGTGCATTAAAAGTTGCAGCTGAAAAAGAAATCATTACAATTATTCCGAAAGGAACACCTGCGGGTACGATTGCGAATATTGTTTATATTGCAGTCGAAGATGCAAAAATTCTTGGCAAGGTTGCAACGGGAGACCTTTCTCTCAAGGAAGGATTTGAAAAGATTGAACAGACTTCGGTTGCAACGGCAGCGGGACTTATGGCAATGGCGGAGGGTGCTGCACTAGGAGCCTCCATGGGCGCAGTATTTGGTCCAATGGGAGCAGCCGTTGGCGGTTTTGTCGGTAGTACCGTTGCATATATGGCCGGATCTAAAACAGGCGAGCTTGTTGCAAAGGGTGCGCAGAGAATTCGTGAACACGCTAAAACAGCAATTGAAAAAGTTGCAAAACGAACAGTTGAGGTAGCTCGAACGATGAAAGACCGAATCAGTGATTTCTGCTACGATGTGGCTGGCGTTTTCGGCTTTTAATAAAAATTTGGTTTAGAAATGAAAAAATAAAAATGTGCAGGGTAGCAGCAACGCCGCCCTGCACATTTTTGTTAAGTAAAGGATTTGAGCACTTCTTTCAGCGCTTCACGCTGCTCCGAGGTAAGCTGGGCCAGAAGTTCTAAAAACTCCTGCTGTTCCTCCAAAGTGAGCCGGTTCTCCGGCTCAGAATGATTTTGGCGGTTCATAAAAGATACTTGCTCCTTTCGGCAAATCCTGCTCTGCTATCAGTTCGGCACGAATCTGACGCTTATATTTATAATAGGTGTTCCGGGCAAGACCTGTGAGCTTCATGCACTCGGTATCGTCAAGTGTGCCGCCAAAGGTCTTGCAATGGGTGCGGATGATCTGTTTGGCTTCTCTGGCTTTCTTTGTTTCAAAGCCAACACCCTTTTTGCGGCCAACCTGCTTGCCGTTCAGCCGGGCGGTCAAAAGGCCCTCACGGGTGCGCTGGTGCAGATCGGCAACTTCTTTTTCGGACTGCTCAAAGGCCAGTTTGATCTGCTCCTTTGCCAAGGCCATCAGATATTCGTTGATGCCCTTTAAGATGAAGTCTACATTTGTCCCTGTCATGGCAATGCTGCCGGACAGAGCTTTTTTGTAAGTTTCAGTGTCGATGTGGTGTTCTTTCAAAAACACCAGTTGGATGCCCTTGTGGTAAAGGTCTTCGTACAGAGCAAAACCCTCTTCTGCATTTCTGGACATCCGGGACACCGAATCGAACACCACCGTATCTCCTGCTTTTAGAACCCGGTAAAGCTTCAGCCACGCCGGGCGAAAGATAGATGTACCGGTGTAGGCTTCCTGCACGATATGGGCAGTCGGGTACTCGGCCTTGATGTTGCGGATCTGACGGTCAATGCTCTGCTTTGCCGTGGAGATGCGGCAATAGCCATAGATGTTCATGCGTCTCCTTTCTGGCTCAAAGATAACGAGCGACATTTTTAAGACTATATTTTGCAGCTCGAAATAGCCTGAAAACGGCTGATTTTAATACAAAACAGAATATACGGTAATTTTAATACAGTTTTAGTGGGCATAGGCGGTCATAAAATCAGAAATGGTAGTGAACGGTTTGTGATTGGCGGCGCCCTCGCCATCCAAAGGAGCGTAGTTCCAGTCGGTGTCCTCATCAATATATCGCCGCCCATCGTCCGGCAGTTCCAGCGGTTCCGCAAGGATAATGGTGCCCCAGTGGTTGACCATCACAAAGGGCGCAATCTCACAAGGGATGCCCCGGCATTCATCATCGTGCCGGACATCGTAGGCGTACAGGCCATCCGGGATGGTATCCCTCTTGATGCGGATGCTGGTGAACAGCACAGGCTTTCCGCAAACCGTGATCTCCTCGTAGTGTTCGGTCATTGCATTAAAGGTCATAAGGCGTTCCTCCTTAAATTTCAATGATAAAAGCTCTGAATTTCTCTTTGTAGAAATCCATTGCACTCTGCGGCAGAGAAGTCAGATTCCCTTCGTTGTCGCATCCGGCCAGAAATCCCGGCCCGGCAAGAACATCGGCTCCATCCCATAGCGGACGATTGAGAGGCAGGCCAAGCAGCTTGCCTTCATCATTGCAGACCAGTGTGACCTCTGAACCGGTGTCACTTAAGGCGATGCATTCGATCAGCCCGCCTACAAAGTTCTGCATGGCTTCAAGGGTGTTGTCCAGTTCGATCTCCTTTGGCAGCTCCATTGGCAGGAGCGCAAGGACTTTGATTTTTTCTTCTTTCATTGTATGCCTCCAAATAAAAACAGGACAATCCACGCGGACTGTCCTGCAAAAGTAAAGGGAGAGCATCCGAAGACACTCTCCCAGTTGTACATATAATTTTTTGCTCAGCTGATGCCAAACTCTTTCATCAGCCGAGCACGGTACTCCTTATCTTCAGAAGCCCGCTTTGCATCTTCAATACGGTTCTGATCGAACAGCTTCTTCATCAGCAAAGCCAGCGTATCTTCCCCTTCAGCTTTTCCCTTTGCAATGCCACGGTTTTCCACTTTATCAAGCACATCGCACATATTGTGTGGGCCTCCAGTACAGTGTTTATTTTTTGCGTATCATACAACGCTTTTTGAAGAATGCGATGCCATAGCAGAGGATGTCATCATAGTCATCCCGGAAGTCCGCCGCATACATCCGGTCATTGATCTGCTGAATAGCAGTATCACAGGCATCCGGCAGAGCATCCAGAGTTTTTGCATACTTGGCTTCAAAAATCGCCACACGGCCATTGCGGATATCCTTTACAATGACATCGCTGCGACCCTCGCCATGCTCTTTGTTGGATTCCACCACATAGCCAGCACCAGTAAAGATGCCCGCAAGGAAAGCGTGGTAAAAATCCTCCCGATAGTCATGGTAGCTGATGGTCATGCGCAGCAGCTTGGTCATTTCTTTTGTCAGAGCTTCGCTGTTTCCGCTCCAGACTGCATCAAACAACGGGCTGCGGTTCCATGCCTTAGCGCTGTCGTCAAACCATTTGCTTACAGTGGTTTCAAAAATTTCCCGAATCTCTGCATTGGGAATCATCAGCGCAGAGCAGCCATCCGGCAGCGAATCCGTCAGATCCTTATCCCGCACCTTGGTCAGATAGCCTGTCAGATACAGCACACTCCAAAGATTTTCCTCAGAGGAGTGCAGATAATCGTAGGTCAGGTTTTCTTCAATATGCTGGACAATGGAGCTGCCAGCCATCAGCGTTTCGAGCTTCGTGGTGATATTGTTGCCTGCATAGTCGATGAAAGAACGGATGATGGCGTTATCACTGGTGTTTTTCCAATAGCTTTTCGGCTTCTGTGCTACACCATACTGGAAATCCCGCAGATAACTGATCACATCCCACGGACAATAAATGTCTGCATCGCCAAAATGATAACCGTCGTACCATGCCTTGATTTCAGCAGACTGCGATTCAAGACCAGCATCTTTCAGCATTTGATCTACATCTGCCTGTGTAAAACCAAAGGATTCGCTCAACCGGGGAGAAAGAATCGTATCCGAAACGAAATTGTTCGTCCCGGTAAAGATGCTTTCTTTTGCGATTTTCAGGCAGCCGGTAATAACAGCAAAGTCAAGCGAAGTATTGTCTTTGAGCGTGGTGCTCATCATAGCCCGCATCACGTCCAGCATCTGCGAATAATATCCGTTGCTGCTGGCTTTTGCAATGGGAACATCATACTCATCCAGAATGACGACCGCCGATTTTTTGAAGTGGATTTCCAGCATCCGGGTCAATAGCAAAAAGCAGCTTTTGGTTTCATCTATGGATGCAGTGCGTCCCAGAATTCGCTTAAAGATGCCTTTGTCATCGTCAGAAATAGCAGCGTCATCCAAAAGAAACTGATAATCCTGAAATGCAAATGCCAGCTTCATGCACAGCATTCCATAGGCGCTTTCAAAGGTCAGACCGTCCGTATCCTTGAAAGAGAAAAATACCACAGGACACTGGTTCATCCATTTTTTGCAAAGTTCTGTATTTTTGGAAATCGCCAATCCCTCAAACATCTGCTTGCTGTCTTTGCGGATGTCCAGAAAATTTGCGAGAGTGCTCATACCAAGGGATTTTCCGAAACGGCGAGGACGAGTGATCAATGTTACTTCAGCGATACCACCGCTAAGAAGTTCAGAAATCAGATTGGTCTTGTCGATATAATAATACCCGCCTTCTCGAATCTTTTCAAAATTCGAGATTCCAACAGGAAACATTAAATCTTTCATGCAATGCTCCTTTCCGCTCACAGAGGAGAGCTTTCAGAACTCACTACTGTAAGTGTACCATGAAATATAGAATCATACAAGAATCAAGTGACATCGAAATAGAGCAGTTTTATTATGCTACGTTCAATCTGGTGGCTTTGTAGCAGTCTGCGCACATTCCCTCATGGGTGGCTGCAAACTCTGCCGCCTGCATGATAGAACCGTCCTTCAGCTTGACTCTCTTGATGGGCTGATTGCATCGGGCGCAGATGCAGGGCATGGGCGGCTGTTCCTGCTTCGGGGCAGCGGGTCTCGGTTTCGGCTGCTTTTGCAGTTCCGCCTCCGGCTGCGGTGCGGCATCTTCCGGCAAATCCTCTCCGGCATAAACGTACAGGCCCAGACCAAACATAGCAAGGTTCTTCACTAAGCACCGCATGATAGCCTTGTTCACATCGAACATGGAGGCTGCTTCTACGGTGCGCTCTTCCATGCCGACCTTTTCACGGCGGCGGGTCTGAGGATTGTAGTCCCATTTCGGGGTGGTGTAGGTATAAGGCACGGCTTTCATGGCTTTGTTGGAACTGTCCAAAACCGGAAGCCACATTTCGTGCGAAACGCCCTCAATCGTGACAGTGGTGTACACCATGAAGCCGGTGATGGGGTCATAAACATAGGGCAGGCCGTTGAATTTCTTGACCTCGTAGCTGGCAGCAGGATATAGCTTTTTTACCTCCGCCCAGGCATACGCCCAGCTTACATATTTTAACTCGGTATTGCCGGACTTCTTGACTTCCAGATGATCTTTGAAGTCGATAGCGAATAATTTTACGAATGGATTTTCCATAAGAATGCCTCCAATTTTGATAAAGAAAAAAGGGCACAACAGCGTCAACTGTTGTGCCCCATGATGTGAAAATTACGGATTGAGCAGAAAATCAATGATGTTTCGATGAATGATTCCGTTTCGGCTTAAATTCGCCAAATCACCACTGATAACATACTTAGGATAGTTGTCGTGCAGCCGCTCAAGATTACCGAACTCCCGTTCTTCATCGGCGGGAGCGATCAGGTAAGCAACCTGAATATAGAGCTTTTCATCTCCACGGTAGCAGATAAAATCAATTTCGGTGTCGTCCAGCTTGCCGACCTGAACTTCATAGCCACGGCTCCGCATTTCCAGATATACGATGTTCTCATACAGCTTGTTGCTGTCAAGCTTTTCGCTTTTCTTGATAACGTTCCGCAGGCCAAGATCGACTGCATAGTACTTTTCTGTGCTGGACAGGAGCGCTTTTCCTTTGATATCATAGCGGCTTGCATTCAGAAGGATAAAGGCTTCCTTGAAATAATCAACGTAGTTCAGTACGGTAGCAGTGGTTGTCTTGATTCCTTCCGAAACCATGCGTCCACTGATATTACGGGCAGAAAACGGATTGCCGATATTGTCCAGCAGGAATGCAAGGACATTACGTAATGCGGTCTGTTCGCGAATACTGTGGCGTAGCATGATGTCACGGACAATGATAGCCTCGTAAAGATCGTCCAGATAGGTGGTGATTGAATGATCGTTAGGGAGGAAGAAACGCTGCGGAAAACCGCCGTACTTCAAATAGTCTGCGAAGAGCTTTTCATCCGAAGTATAGGTTCCGTTTTCAATGCATTGCTGTTTTGCTTCGGCCAGCGAAAAGGGGAAAACCTGAATCTGGATGTATCGTCCGGAAAGATAGGTTGCCAGTTCGCCGGAAAGCAGCTTGGAATTGGAGCCGGCCAGGTAAATATCACAATCGAAATCGACACGAAGAGAATTGATTGCAATCTGCCAGCGCTCCACCTCCTGAATCTCATCCAGAAGAATATAAATTTTGCCGGTGCAGCCTTCCGCTTTTTCTGCGATGTAGTCGTAAAGCGTTTCTGCAGTACGGGTGTTGCGGAAGCGCATGGACTCAAAATTGGCCTGAATAATGTTCTGTGCGGGAATGTTGCGCTGGAGGAGCACGTCCTTGATCTGACCGAGAAGGACTGTTTTTCCACAGCGCCGGATTCCAACCAAAACTTTGATCAGATCCTGATCGATAAAAGGAATGATCTTATCCAAATAACTTTTGCGCAGAACCATCGTGCATCACCTCATATTCTTATCTTAGCATACAATTATTATTGTGTAAACAGTATTGTGCTTTTCTATTAAATAAAAATAGCTGAAGCGCAAATTTTGTGTGCCTATAGACGTACAAAAATTATGCTGCATGGATAATGGTAAACCTGCGGCTGCTTACATTCTTGCTGTACCGATTGAAAATATCGGGCTGTTCTTTCTTCAAACGCTGGGAGTCTACCCGTTTACTTTCGGAGGATACCCACGATACCTTATAACCCGGTGCTGTGCCATAGGCAGCATCCTGCATTTGCAGCTTGACCTGCTGCTCGATGGCCGTTTTCTCCTGTTCCATCTGCTCGATTTGGTCAGAAAGCTCCTGCCGCTTGTCCAACAGATTACGGATGGGATTCAGATCGGCAGTTTTGTTTCGATCATCTGCAGGGTACAGCTGATTGATCTGCTGTGTATCCCCCTCGCTTCCGGTAGGTACAGGCGGAATTTCGGGCATCACGTTGTATTTCCAGAAGTGCTCTTCCTTGGCAATGAGGTTGTTCAGAACTTCTTTGTCGGTTGTGATCTTGTGAATCACCAGCTCCTTCCCGAAAATCAGAGCAGCAATGTACCAGCAGTCAAAACCGCTGACAGCCAGATAGTGATTGACCTGAGCCATGTAATGTGCAGGGATTTTTCCATCAGCCCATTTGTCCGCAGAAAACGGCGAGACTGTCTTGCACTCCAGCCCGGCTTTCTGCCCAACGATCAGGCGGTCAAAGTCTGCCAGAAGCAGCGGATGTTCCTCGCTCTGGTAGATGGCATTTGCACGGCGTACCTTCAGACTGGTGGCCTCGGTGAAGCGCTGCGCTACATAATCCTCCAAATCACGGCCCTGCCGCATAGCCTCGTTGTCGATATTTTCAGTGGTATCGCTGATTTTATCGTGGTACACCTGAAATGCCGAGCGGTAGGGATTCAGGCCAAGGATGGCACCGGCATCCGTGCCGGTAATGCCGCACTTACGGTAACGGAGCCAATCTTCTTTGGACAGGTTCAAAGTTGAAATCAATCTTTTCATGCACTTTGCATCCTTTCTCTCATAATTGATTCGGTAATGATGAAGTCGTATTCCACCAAGTCTTTCATGATCGTGGAAAAGTCGCTGGCCAATGAATGGCAAGAGCCAACCCACAGGTCATAAAGAAAATCCAGAATATTATTTTGCACCCTGAGATGGTTCCAGTAGCGCTCCTCCAGTCTGCCCTCGGATTCCAAAACAATAATGGCGATGCTGATGGTACTTTTCATCGTGATCTCATAAGCCGTGGTAACGCTGATTTCAGAAGCACTCTTCTCAACGTTGTCAAAAAATTCCGTGAATTCCCTGAAAATGCGGTTATTTACATCATTCATGGCTTGCTCCTTTATGCTGCTGCCAGCACCATCTTGTAGGCTTTGTCGATCATGGGGTTGCCCTCTGCGGTGCGCAGGAACAGGTTCTCGTTGTAGTTTTTGGTCTTGCGGAGAGGGTCTGCGTGGGTAGCAAAATCAGAGACTGCGTTGATAAAGCGCCAACCGTTCTTGCCGACCCATTCCAGATCCGGTGCGTTGTAGTAGCGAGCCTTCAGCTCTTCCTGCAGGCGCAGATTATTCTTCCGCTGGCAATCGGACAGGTCCTCAGAAATCGGGAAAAATTCATTGATGAACTCCTGCACCTTGTGATCGGATAAATCGATGCGAGCCAGCTCTTCGCCACGGTTGCCGAGTTCAACCATATAGTTGCTGGCCAGCTGCAGGGTCTCACGGGCATCCTGCACCCGCAGCAGAACATTTTCGGTGTGGCGTGCAGTCCAGCTGCGCTTTGCTGTATTCAGCGCAAGGTTCAGAGTATTCTGGCAGACCACACGGATTGGAGTCATGGCAACTTTTACACCAGAGCTGCCATCGTGACTGTTGAAGAACACAAGATATGGGGTCACTTCGTCTCCGGCGATAATGTACTTCTCCGGCAGCTTTGCCAGCATCCAGACCTTCTTGCCGCCCTGCAAAGAACCGGCAGTTTCATAAGTAACGCCCTCACTCAGCAGGTCATCGGTGAACTGAAATGCTTCTTCGTTCTGCACAATGCGGTAGCGGTCGGACACCACACCCAGAACAGCATCATCCGTGCTGCGGACATTCGCCCGATATCCGGGGATCATAGCACCTGTACCAGAATAGATATTACGGCTCTCTACCTGCCAATCCAGACCAGCCAGTTCCAAGGCTTCACGGCTTGCAGGGGCATCCATGATGATACGGCCAAGGCCGTGCCAAGGGGTCTCACGGACAGAGAACATGCTTTCAACGTTTGCGGACATAGTAAAGTCTCCTTTTTGATTTGTTTTCGTTAGTTTTTCTTTTCGACTTCTTCAGCAATCAGCACGAGGACTTCAACAAGAACCGTGCCAAGTTTTTGAATGAGCTCAGGTAAAAAGTTCATGGGGACATCTCCTTTCTGTGCGGATGCAGCTTAGAATGAAACCGTAATGGTGATGATGACAACGATGATACGGAGCAGCATAGAAAATCACCTCCAGACATAAAAATAGCCCCTGAGTCTTTCGGCTCAGAGGTTTCGGATCACGATTATATTATCTGGGTGAGATTTTTTGGATTACAGTATGCAGAACAGGCTTGTTTTACAAGTAGAAAGACGGTACAATAGTAAAAAGGAAGCGTGTGCTAGTCAAATAAGGTGGTGAAAGCAATGGGCGAAGCAACAATTTATCATATCATGCACACGGAAAAGTGCGTGGCACAGGTAAGCACGACTGGTGAATGCAAGATTTACCTTGAAGATTTTATGCCATACGATTTGGTGTTGGAAGAATCGGATGACTTTGATGATCGAATCAATAATGTAACCAATTTTTATTATTGGTGTGCATCCCGTATGCTGACGCTGGATCGTACCTACGCAAAAGAGATTCTGAATAGTATCGGTGCATCTCAGAATGTTACGGATCGGGAGCGCGCACAGATTGCGCTTTCGTACCATTGCCTGTCACTGCTGGATGTGTTCTGGGTAAAAGGAGAAAAAGAGAATATCCGATTTGAGGATATCAATCTCTACACACACTCTTTAAGCAATGCTCTTGTGGATATTGCACTGCGTGGGCATCAGATGACTGTGACAAATGCCCATCTTTTGGCAAATGATTTGTCCACTGGTGGATGTTATCCTAAAGCGTGGGTGCGCAGAGAGGATGGCTTCTATCTTTATAAAGATGGCGGACAAGATGTAGTCGAGCGCGAAGTGCTGGCAAGTAAAATCTGCCGATGCTTTGACTGCCATCAGATTCTGTATGAGCAGGGAATGTTTGAGAACGAGCCGGTTTCCATCAGCAAAATTATGACCTCGCAGCGATATAGCCTTGTGACTTATGCGGCCTACGATGTCTACTGCACGAACCATGATTGGAATACGCTGGATAAAATTCTGGAACTGGATGCTCACGGATACTATATGATGAACATTCTGGATTATCTGGTGGGCAACACTGACCGCCATTGGGAAAACTGGGGTCTGCTGGTGGACAATGAGACGAATCAGCCTATTCGCCTGCATGATCTGATGGACTTTAATCGAGCGTTCCAGCAGTATGATACACTGGATGGTGCAAACTGCCTGACTGTTGGAAAGCGGCATTTGAGCCAGAGAGAAGCAGCGATGGAGGCTGTGAATAAAATTGGGCTAACCCAAATTTTTAATGTTGATGAAGAAATATTCGGTGAAAGAAAAAAGTGTATGAATGAATTTAGAAGAAGAATCTTATTGTTAAGACAAAAAAACATAGAACAAAAATCTATTAAAATAGTTTGCATACGGTGAATTTTGAAAATACTAGATACAACACTGTACATGAGGTGATTTTATGAGACTGACACTCCAAAATATTGGATTAATTCAATATACAGAAATATTGCTTGACGGAATCACGTTAATTGTTGGCAATAATAGCACAGGAAAAAGTACGGTTGGAAGAGCATTTTATTTGTATGGAATGTGCTTAAATGGAATGGATCAATATATTCGGAAAGATCGTCAAAAAACGATTTTTCAAGAATTAAACCGTGCAAGTGAAAGTTTGGATTTGATTTGCAAAAGATTGGCTAACGCAAAAAGAAAAAGAAAACTGTCAGAAACAGAAGCACATAGAAGAGCGGTTTCAGTGGCTTTGGCATCATTAACAGAAGATGATATGAAGAGCGTAGAAGATTCTCTGGCATCATATATGAGAAGACATGTGGAACTATACGGTCTCAAATGGGAAGATGTAGGCGGTGATAAGGCTTTAAAAAACTGGCTGAAAGATGCTATGGCTAGAGTAGAAGAAGTGCTCAGGCTGAGTGATGACGATATTGGAAAAAGAAGAATAACAGAAAAACTTGACAAATACTTTTCGGGTCAAATTCTTAGAATTCCAAATCGTGAGGGAGAGAGTGGTGCGGAAGAATATAGCTATATTAAGGTCGAAAATGATGTACATGAAGCTAATGAAATCATTTTTGAAAGAAATAAAAAGGCAGGTAGAGATATATGCTCAGCATTTTCACAAGATTTTACAGTTGACCAAATTCCGGTATACATTGAAAATCCAAGAGTCTTAGATAAACTTGCTAGACGTCCCAATTTGAGCAGAACAGAGATACTGGATTCGTTGTTTGCACCTAATGCGGAGAGCATAGAATCAGGTGGCTACTATGATGAAATGATAAATGTATATCTTCAAAATCTTATTGCAGCGAAATTTGCAAGTGAAAGAGATGATGCCTTGATCGAACCGAAGTCTGAGACAACAACACAGCTTGAACAGTATACCAGAAATGTAAAATCTTTGGAAGAAAAGATAGATGAGATTGTCGGAGGACAATTGGTAAAAACAAATCCCAAGGGCATCCAATTTCAACAGGAAAATCTAACACGAAGCATCGAAATCTCAAGTATGTCAACGGGCATAAAGGCACTTTCCTTGCTTCGATATGCATTGGAAAAAGGCTGTATTCAACGAGGAAGCATTTTGATTTTGGATGAGCCAGAAATAAATCTACATCCTGAATGGCAAATCAAATATGCAGAGATTATGGTTGAAATGCAAAAGTTGTTTGATTTGAGAATTGTTATTACAACGCACAGTCCTTATTTTATGCAAGCTATTGAGTATTCGACAAAGTTAAAGGGAATCAAAGAAAGATACCATTGTTATTTAGCTGAGTATGCACAAGGAAAGTCTAGAATTAGTTGTGTAGATAGCTTTCCGAGTATGGGATATAAAAAATTAGTCGATGCATTCGCAGTTTTGGAGCAAATGAAAGCTAGCTGTGAAAGATTGAATGAGGAGTAACCATGAACGAAAGGATTGAAAACATTCTTAAACATGATTTGACAATAGAACAAACAGAATGGATGTTACAATCGTTTCAGCAAATTTCATTCGATTCAACGATAACATGTGCTGTGAATACGAGTGGATTTTGGGATTCTGCACATCCAACGACAAGCTTGTGTAAAGCTATTAATTTTGATAAGATTGCTCGATTGTATTGTAATGTCAAGGAAATTTCATATCAGTGTAACAGTAGTGATGCGTTGTATATAGTATCTTCTTTGGAAGAAGGAGCGCAACCTGAAATATATTGGATTGAGTTCAAAAATGGAGTGATAACAAATGACACGATTAAAGAAATTCAAGAGAAGATATCTTGTGAATCAAGGATATTGCAAGACGCAGAAAGCTTAAACCTTGGAGTATTGGATGTGAGAACGCCGATACTTAGAGAAGGAACGCCTAATTTTAACTTCGGCAAAAAATTGAGAGAGCTTGGTATACCGGAGAATACCGCTTTATTCGAGCAGGAACATGCACATTTTATCCTCGTATATAATGAGGAAAAGAAAGTTGATTTGCTAAAAGCTGATATTGATGCTATATGTGATGCGATTGAAGATGGACAATATGCCGATTTTGTGGAAAATTATAACAAAATTAAAGAACTTCCAGAGATAGGCAGTAAAATTGATGTGACAGAAGGATATGATGAGAAAAAGGCGTTAGAAGGATATTTGAAAAAGGACAGGAATTCTAAAAAGATGCAATGGTTTAAGGATATTCAAGAGCTTTTTGGAATACTAGGAGACATTGCGGATGGAAGATATAGAGTGGAAGAAGAAAAATGGGAACACTTATCTAGCGAAGAATATAGAAGAATAATTGAGGTACTTAAATCCTATAAAGAAAACTCTGCCATGGAATGTGAAAAATGTGGATTAAATAAAATGATCGGCTTAATGCAAAGAGTATTAGAACAAGGAATCGAAAATAAGAAATTACTGAGTTCTACGTTTGCCGACATTTTAGAACTGTCACCTAAACCTGTGAGTTTGATTATCGGGCAACTAAGAAAATATGTTTATCTGGAAAAGCTAGATAATGGAGAATATTTGGATATTTTACAAATTATGGCCCAAAACCCGGTGCTTAAACCATATGAATTTACTGGTAGTAATGAAGAATATTTAAAAGAAAGAATTGAGGAGGAAACCTTTGACACATTTGTGAGAGAATGTCGAGGTGAAAATCAGTATGATGCAACACTTTTTCTTAGCATAATGACAAGAGTAACGGTTTGGCCAGCGTCGTTTTTTCGCTTTGGATTAAAAAATGGCTTTTGGTATAAAGACGCAAAAACATATAGTCGCAGAGAATTCAAAGAGAATTTCATTGATGGAATCTGCAAAGTGACAGGAGATATAAATGCCTCAAATTTTGCAACTTAGTTGAGGTATGAGGGTTATCTGCTCCTTCTTCGGAACTGCCGTTTGTAGCAAATCTGTAGCAAATCGAGCCTATTTAACGAATTGTCGTCCTAAAAATCGAAAAGTCATCATGCATCACACGCAGGGGGTCTGGGGTTCGAGTCCCTAATTCTCCACCATACAGTTCGTACCCGAACCCGATTCTTTATGAAAAAGGGTTCGGGTACGTTTTTTTGTTTACAAGAGGTTCTGCGGAGGGAGTATGCAGAACGGTAAGCAGGAACGAGTAAAGGCAGGATATCATCATGGCGATGGTATCCTGCCTTTTGTGTTACAAGGATATTCTGGGGGCGATTGCTGCGCACAAAGCGCCTTAAGCCCCTGCGTTTGCTTCGGTCAGCACAAAGGTCAGCTCCGCTGTGGCGGCGCACTTGCCATCCACATAAGCGGATGCCTTCCCGATGCCCACTGGGCCGCGCTGTTCCACCAGCTCACAATGGAGCGTAAGAACATCCCCTGGGGTGACCTGTTTGCGGAAGCGGGCATTTTTGATGCCGCCGAAGAGGGCCAGCTTGCCTTTGTTTTCGGGAACGCTCAGCGCCGCCACGGCTCCGGTCTGGGCCAGTGCTTCCAGGATCAGCACCCCCGGCATGACCGGCTGGCCCGGGAAGTGACCGCAGAAGAATTCTTCATTGCGGGATACGCACTTGCGGCCAATGGCCCACTGCCCCGGCTCGTAGTCCAGGATGCGGTCCACGAGGGCAAAGGGGTAGCGGTGGGGCAGAAGGGCTGCGATCTGCTCACTGTTCAGAGCGTTTGCGTTCTCCCGCACGGTGCGCGGTTCTGCCATGGCTCAGCCCTCCCATCTGCGCAGGGCGATGCAGGCGTTGTGCCCGCCAAAGCCCAGGCTGTTGCTCAGTGCGTAGGTCATGGCCTGTGCACGGCCTGCATTGGGCACATAGTCCAGATCGCATTCCGGATCAGGCTGCTCGTAGTGGATGGTGGGTGGGGCAAACTGGTCTCGCAGGGCCAGTGCCGTGAACACGGCCTCGATGCCGCCCGCACCGCCCAGCAGATGGCCGGTCATGCTCTTGGTGCTGACCACGGTCAGCTGCTTTGCGTGTTCGCCGAACACGGCATGGATGGCAGCCGTCTCGCAGGCATCGTTCATGTGGGTGCCGGTGCCGTGGGCGTTGATGTGATCCACCTGCTCCGGGGCAATGCCTGCATCGGCCAGTGTCAGCTTCATGCAGTCGATGGCACCTGTGCCGCCGGGAGCCGGTGCAGTAAAGTGGTAGGCATCGCAGTTGGCACCATAGCCCACCACCTCGGCGTAGATATGCGCACCGCGTGCCCGGGCGTGCTCCAGCTCTTCCAGAACCAGCACACCGCTGCCCTCGCCCATCACGAAGCCGCCGCGGCGGGCATCAAAGGGCAGGCTGGCGGCATCCGGGTCGGTGGCGGTGGAAAGCGCCTTCATGCTGGTAAAACCGCCGATGCCCAGCGGGCTGATGCAGCTTTCGGCACCGCCGCAGACCATGGCAGTCTCGTAACCGTCCCGGATGCGGTGGAAGGCATCGCCCACAGCATTGGTGCCGCCGGCGCAGGCCGTAACCGGGCAGGTGCACATGCCCTTCAGGCCAAAGCGGATGGCCACCTGTGCCGCCGCCATGTTGGCAATGGACATAGGCACAAAGTAGGGGCTGACCTTCTCCATGCCTTTCTCTTCCCCGCGGGTGTGCTGCTCCTCGATGGTGGGGAGGCCGCCAATGCCGCTGGAAAGGACCACACCGATGCTTTTGGCCTCTGCTTCCGTGTTCAGGCCGCTGTCGGCAATGGCCTCGGCTGCAGCAACCAGTGCCAGCAGGGTGAAGCGGGCCATCTTGCGGGCTTCCTTTTTGTCCACAACGGTCTCGGGGTCAAAGTTTTTCACTTCACCGGCCAGCTTGCACTTGAAATCGGTGGTATCAAACTGGGTGATGGGGCCAATGCCGCACCGGCCTGCCTTTGCGGCAGCCCAGCTGTCGGCAGCAGTGTTGCCCAGCGGGTTCACGGTGCCCAGACCGGTGATCACGACTCTGCGTTTTTCCATAGAGAATTTCTCCTTTTACATTGCCATGCCGCCGTCCACACAGAGCACCTGCCCGGTGAGATAGCTGCTTTGTTCTGCGGCAAAAAACGCCACAGCGTTTGCCACGTCCTCCGGCTGGCCTGCGCGGCCTGCCGGGATGTCCTTTGCCATTTCGGTGCGGACAGCCTCCGGCAGGGCGGCGGTCATATCAGTTTCAATAAAGCCGGGCGCAACAGCGTTTACTGTCACATTGCGGCTGGCCAGCTCCCGGGCCAGGCTTTTGGTCAGGCCGATGAGCCCGGCCTTGCTGGCGGCGTAATTCGTCTGGCCTGCATTGCCCCGCAGGGCAACGACGCTGCTCAGATTGATGATCCGGCCCCAGCGCTGGCGCACCATCCGGCGGGCCGCTTCCTTGCAGCAGAGGAACGCACCCTTGAGGTTTGCGTCCAGCACAGCATCAAAGTCTGCTTCGGACATGCGCAGGATCAGGTTGTCCCGGGTGATGCCTGCATTGTTCACAAGGATATCCACCCGGCCAAAGGCGTTCACCGCATCCTCAAAGAGCTTTTTGCAGCCCTCGGCGGTGGAAACATCGGCCTGCACGGCCACAGCCTGCGCGCCTTCGGTCCTGCAGAGAGACACGGTCTCGGCGGCGGCCGCTTCGCCGTGGCAGTAGTTGACCACCACATGGCAGCCCTGCCGGGCAAGCTGTACGCACACGGCCCGGCCGATTCCCCGGCTTCCGCCGGTCACAACGGCGGTACGGATGATGGTTTCTTCGTTCATTGTTCTTCCTTCCATGCGTTCAGAACGGTGTCCAGCTGCGCCGGGGTCTCCACCGACACACAAGTCACACCGGGCAGAGTCTTTTTCACAAAGCCAGAGAGCGCATTGCCGGGGCCGACCTCCAGAATGTGATCCACACCCAGCTCACCCAGACGGTGCAGGGTGTCCTCCATGTAGACACTGCTCTGCACCTGCCGGACCAGCAGGGCCGGGATGCTGTCGCTCTCGGCTTTTTCACGGCCCAGGCAGTTGAACAGCACCGGAACGCTCATTTCGCCAAAGGGTTCGACGGCAAAGCGCTTTGCCAGGGCATCCCCGGCGGGAGCCATCAGACGGGTGTGGAACGGTCCGCTCACCTTGAGCGGGATGCACCGGCGGGCACCGGCCTGCTTTGCAAGCTCCGCGGCCTTGTCCACTGCGGCCTTTTCGCCGCCAATGACCAGCTGGCCCGGGCAATTGTAGTTGCAGATCTGCACACAGCCCAGCGCGGATGCCTGCTCACAGCATTCTGCAAGGGGGACCCGGTCGAGGTTCAGCACTGCGGTCATGCCGCAGTCGATGCCGCTGGCCGCGTCGGCCATGGCTTTGCCGCGGTAGGCTGCCAGCTCAATGGCCTGCTTGGCGGTGAATACACCGGCGGCTTCCAGCGCGGAATATTCGCCCAGAGAGAGACCGGCCACATAAGCGGGCTTGACCCCCTGCTCGGCCAGAACGGCGGATACGCCGCAGGCAAAGGCCACCATGCAGGGCTGGGTATATTCGGTCTGATTCAGAACGCCGTCCGGGTCGTCGAAGCAGACGCGGTGCAGATCAAACGGAAGGTCTGCAGCGTCGAACGCGGCACGGAAAGCGGAAGATGCTTCGTAAAATTCTTTGCCCATGCCGGGGTGCTGGGCACCCTGGCCGGCATACAAAACAGCAAGCTTCATCGGTTTTGCCTCCATTCGGTCACAAGTTCATCCATCAGCTCACGGACAGTGTACATCCGGTCCAGCCTGCCCACATTGGCCCCGCAGAAGAAAAGTCCTTCCTCCAGGTTGCCCTTGACCGCTTCGATCAGTGCATGGGTGATGCAGTAGGGCACCTTGGCGGGGTCGCAGGTCTTCAGGCAGCGGGCACAGTGCCGGGGCGGGAAGCGTCTGCCCTCCGCCATGGCCTGCACCAGCGGCGTGTTCAGCGCCCGGCCCGGCATCCCGACCGGGCTGTGGATGATGCGCACATCCTCAGAACCGGCGTTCAGCAGAACGTCTTTGTACCCCTGGGATGCATCGCACTCGTAGGTGGTGATAAAGCGGGTGGCAAGCTGAACGCCTGCGGCACCCAGTCTGGTAAAGTGAGCCAGATCGGCCCCGGTGTATACGCCGCCCGCCACAAACACGGGGATGCTGTGGCCGAACTGCGCCTCATAGGGCTTTACCTCGGCCAGCACCTCCGGCAGGATCTCATCCAGCGTCTGGCAGGTTCCGGAGAACAGGTCCTGCTCCGCAAAGCCGAGATGACCGCCTGCCTTGCAGCCCTCAATGACCACAAAATCGGCGGTGCGGCCGAACTCCTTGGCCCAGCGGCGCAGGATGAGCTTTGCTGCCCGCCCGCTGGAAACGATGGGCGCGATGGCGACCTCCATCGTGTTCACAAGGCCGGGCAGCTCCAGCGGCAGACCCGCGCCGGACACCACAGCGTCCACGCCCGCTTCCACAGCGGTGCGGATGGCGGCGGCATAGTCCTGCGTGGCCACCATTGCATTGATGGCCACCATACCGGCACCGTTTGCGATCTGCTTTGCCTTCCGGATCTCAGCGGTCAGGGCGCGGTGGTTGGCGCTGGCCGGGTCACGGGCAAAGTCCGGCTCCCGGTAGCCTGCATCGGCGGTGGAGATGCACCCCA
>JABLTQ010121212.1_pt1 | contig 28102 bp, 28 predicted proteins | sample 7160101 | NCBI WGS metagenome assembly JABLTQ01 (sample SAMN14651228, study PRJNA627086) | human gut metagenome | isolation source: feces | host: Homo sapiens
ACCAAGGAGGTGTCAACATGGCAGTCCCTAAGGGAAAAGTATCCAAGCAAAGACGCAATAAGAGACGTTCTTCCGTATGGAAGCTGGCAGCTCCCGCTCTGGTGGCATGCCCCAAGTGCGGTGCTCTGCATCTGCCTCACAGAATGTGCCCGGAGTGCGGTACCTACAACGGCCGCGAAGTCAAGGTCGTCAAGTCTGTGGCAGCGGACAAGTAAATTCTTATGTGTCCACGCAGGAGGGAAGCGCAGCTTCCCTCCTGCTTTTTTGCGCGTTTTGTCCCCCACGCCGCCCGTTTGATTTTCTTCCGTCCCCGCAGGCACGGAGTCCTTTCCTTCCGCAGGCCCGCTCCCCCACTTTCCCTCATGAGATGCATCGAAATCATGCGTTTTACAATCCGCTCGCCGCTGTTTATACTGGACACGATAAATAGCTTGCGTCCTGCCATAAAAGCGGCTATAATGGAATGGTTATCATGTGGGCGTATGCCCTTTTACGAGAGAGGACGCATCTATGAGCACCATCATCACCGCCATTGACCGGCACAGCCCTGCGGAAAAAGCCGGTATACAGGTGGGCGAACAGCTTCTGACCATCAACGGCCATACCATCGTGGATGTGCTGGATTACCGGTTCTACGGCTACGACCCCCTGTCCCGCGTGGAATTGAAAACTGCGTCGGGCGATGTGCGTACCGTCACCATCCGCAAGGCGGAGGGGCAGGATCTGGGCCTGAACTTCGACACCTATCTGATGGACGAGATGCGCTCCTGCGCCAACCACTGCATCTTCTGCTTCGTGGACCAGATGCCCCCCGGCATGCGCTCCACGCTGTACTTCAAGGACGACGATGCGCGGCTCAGCTTCCTGCTGGGCAACTACATCACCCTGACCAACCTGACGGAGCGGGAGGCCCGGCGCATCATCGACCTGCACATCAGCCCCATCAACGTCTCCGTCCACACCACCGACCCCCAGCTCCACTGCACCATGCTGGGCAACAAGAACGCAGAGCGCTCTCTGGACTACATTCAGGCATTCTGCAAGGCGGGCATCGTCATGAACGGCCAGATCGTCATCTGCCCGGGCTGGAACGACGGCGACCAGCTGCGCCGCACTCTGCGTGACCTGACGGAGTGGCAGTTTTCCAGCTGCTCGCTGGTGCCGGTGGGCATCACCAGGTACCGGCAGGGTCTTGCGAAGCTGCGCCCCGTCAGCGCCGAGGATGCACGGGACATCATCGCCATCGCCGAGGAGTTCGGACAGGAGAACCTGCGGCGCTTCGGCACACGGCGCTTCTTCTGCGCCGACGAGCTGTACCTGCGGGCGGGGCTGCCGCTGCCGCAGGAGGACTATTACGAGGGCTACCGCCAGCTGGAAAACGGCGTAGGCATGCTGCGCTCCTTGGAGCAGGACTTCCTCTCCGCCATGCGTCTGGAGGATCCCGCCGCCGCGCCGCCCCCCTTCACCATCGCCACCGGCACCGCCGCCGCGCCGTTCCTTCGGGGACTGCTGGAACAGGCCAAGGCGTATTTCCCCCGTCTGGAGGGACAGGTCATCGCGGTGGAAAACGATTTCTTCGGTCACACCATCGACGTGGCCGGTCTGCTGACAGGGCAGGACCTGTCGGCGCAGCTGCAAAGGGTCCCGTCCCTGGGGCGGGTGCTGCTGCCGCTGCATATGCTGCGCCACGGCGAAACGGTGTTTCTGGACGACTACACCGTGGCGCGTCTGGCGGACGAGCTGGGCTGCCCCGTGCAGATCGTAGGCATCGACGGCGGCGACCTGCTGGACGCCATGCTGGACGCCTCCAGCACCGTCAGTTGAAAAGGAGGGTAAACTTATGGCAAAACCTTTGATCGCCATTGTGGGCCGCCCCAACGTGGGCAAGTCCATGCTGTTCAATAAGCTCATCGGCAAGCGCCTGTCCATTGTGGAGGATACCCCCGGCGTCACCCGCGACCGTATCTACGGCGAGAGCGAGTGGGCCGGCCGGAAGTTCCGTCTGGTGGACACCGGCGGCATCGAGCCCAACACCGACAACCAGATCCTCGCCTTCATGCGGGAGCAGGCGCAGATCGCCATCGACAACGCCGATGTCATCATCTTCGTCACGGACATCAAGACCGGCCTCACCGCCTCGGACCAGGAGGTGGCCGGCATGCTCCAGCGCAGCCACAAGCCCATCGTGCTGGCAGTGAATAAGATGGACGCCACCGGCACCATCGACCCGGATTTCTACGAGTTCTACAACCTGGGTCTGGGCGACCCTATCGCCATCTCCGCCGTCCACGGCCATGGCACCGGCGACCTACTGGACGCCTGCTTCCAGTACCTGCCGCCGGACAACGGCGAGGAGGAGGACTCCGACGTGGTGCAGGTGGCCATCATCGGCAAGCCCAACGTAGGCAAGTCCAGTCTCACCAACAAAATTCTGGGCGAGCAGCGGGTCATCGTCAGCAACGTGGCCGGCACCACCCGTGACGCCATCGACAGCTACTTCGAGAACTCCTACGGCAAATATAACTTCATCGATACCGCCGGCATGCGGAAAAAGTCCAAGGTGGACGACAGCATCGAGAAGTACAGCGTCCTCCGCGCCACCATGGCCATCGAGCGCAGCGACGTGTGCCTGATCCTTATCGACGCGCAGGAGGGCGTGACGGAGCAGGACACCAAGGTAGCGGGTCTGGCCCACGACGCCGGCAAGGCCTGCATCATCGTGGTGAACAAGTGGGATCTCATCGAGAAGGACGGCAAGACCATGGACCGCATGCGGGAGGACATCCGCCGCGACCTGAGCTATATGCCCTACGCCCCCATCCTGTTCATCTCCGCTCTGACGGGCCAGCGGGTAAGCCGCCTGTTCGAGCTGATCAACTATGTCAACGATCAGGCCGCCGTGCGCATCACCACCGGTATGCTCAACAGCGTGCTGGCCGACGCCCAGACCCGCGTGCAGCCGCCCACGGATAAGGGCCGACGCCTGAAGATCTACTACATGACACAGGTGGGCGTCAAGCCGCCCCACTTCGTGATCTTCTGCAACGACAAAAAGCTGTTCCACTTCTCCTACCAGCGCTATCTGGAGAATCAGATCCGCAGCGTGTTCGGTCTGGAGGGCACCCCCATCACCATTACCATTCGCCAGAAAGGAGAGGATGACGGTTGACCTACCTCGTTTGGGCAGCGGTGTTCGCCATGTTCGTGGTGGTACTGCTGGGCTATTTTCTGGGCTGCCTCAACGGCTCCGTGCTGGTGAGCCACTTCATCATCCGCGATGACGTGCGGCAGCATGGCAGCGGCAACGCCGGCCTCACCAATTTCTACCGCACCTACGGCGCCAAGTACGCTCTGGGCGTCATTCTGCTGGACATGGGCAAGACCGTGGCGGCCTGCCTCATCGGCGGTGTCATCCTCAACTATCTGGCGGGCGACTGGACGCTGGGCGTCCTGCTGGGTGGGCTGGGCAGCGAGCTGGGCCACATGTTCCCCGGGTTCTTCGGCTTCAAGGGCGGCAAGGGCATCCTGTCCGGCGCCGTGCTGGTGTGGCTGCTGAACTGGCGGGTGGCGCTGATCGCCTGGGGCCTGTTCGCCCTGCTGTGGCTGACCACGAGATACGTCTCCCTGGGCTCCATCACCGCCGCCGTCAGCATGCCGGTGTCCACCTGGTTCCTCTGCGGCCACAATGGCCTGTATACATCGCTGACCGTCATCATCGCCGCGCTGGTGCTGTGGTGCCACCGCGAGAATATCCAGCGCCTTCTGCGGGGCCAGGAGCGGAAGTTCCACTGGCACACCGGCCCCGAGAAATAACCATTTTAGAGAGAGAGAAAGGAAACTGACCCATGAAATACAATCAGATGCGTCAGGTAGTGTTCCCGATCCTTGCCGCGTTCATTTGGGGCACCGCCTTCGTGGCGCAGGACCTGTGCGCCGACTCCATCGGGGCCTTCGCCTTCAACGCCACCCGTTACTTTATCGCCGTGCTGGCCCTGCTGGTGGTCATTCTCATCAGCGACAAGCTGAAGAAAAACAAGCCCACCCTCACCGCTCAGGAGAAGAAAGTCGCCAACAAGCAGCTGTGGCTGGGCGGCCTGTGCTGCGGTGCGGCGCTGGCCATTGCCTCCAACTTTCAGCAGGCGGGTCTGGTGGCCGGCACCGATGCCGGTAAGGCCGGCTTCATCACGGCGCTGTACGTGGTACTGGTCCCCGTGTTCGGTCTGTTCTTTAAGCGCAAGGTCAGCCTTCCCACCTGGATCGCCGTGGTGCTGTCCGTGGTGGCTCTGTACCTGCTGTGCATCAAGGGCGACTTCTCTCTGGCCCCCGGCGACCTGTTGGTCCTGGTGTGCGCGGTGTGCTTCGCCGTCCACATTCTGGTCATCGACCACTTCACCGCTTATTGCGACGGCGTGAAGCTCAGCTGTCTGCAATTCCTGTTCGCCGGCATCATCTCCACCATCTGCATGTTCATTTTTGAGGACGTGGACTTCGCCGCCATCCTCAGCTGCGCCCTGCCCCTGCTGTACGTGGGCATCTTCTCCTGCGGCGTGGGCTACACGCTTCAGATTTTGGCCCAGAAGGACTCCAACCCCACCGTTGTCACCATTCTGCTGAGTCTGGAGAGCGTGTTCGCCGTTATCGCCGGCGCCATCATCCTGAAGCAGCAGATGACCGTGCGGGAGTACATTGGCTGCGCCATCATGTTCGCCGCTGTCATTCTGGCCCAGATCCAGTTCCCTACCAGGCAAAAAGCGGAATAATTACATACACGAAAAATACCTTGGACGTTTTCGTCCAAGGTATTTTTTATTCACCCTCACAGTCCAGCACACCGACGGCCGTTTCAATATAAATATCCTCGGCCGCTGACAAAGCCTTCTGCAGCTTATCTCGGCACCGCATGGCCAGCGGAATATCCGCCCGTTCATCTACCGCATCACTTGCTGCAGCGCACAGGATGACGTACATTTTTTGATAGTCTGCCATATTCCCCCTCCTCATAGACTATGCATAGCCTAATAGTGGCATGCGTAGCCTATAATTGCAATCCTTTTCGGCTATCCTGAGGAAAAACACAGGAGGCCGTTATGACTACCACCGAAGCCGTCAGGGACCGCATCCTGCACCTCTGTGAGGAGCGCGGCCTGACTATCAACCGCCTTGCGACCATTTGCGCCCTGCCGCCGTCCAGTATCAAGAACATTCTCTACGGCAAAAGCCAGAACCCCAAGCTGCTGACCATCAAAATGCTCTGCGACGGTCTGGACATCACTCTCGGCGAATTATTCTCCACGCCGGAGTTCGACGTACTGGAGCAGGAGCTCCAATAACCGGCAAAACCCCAGCGGTCTGCCTGTGGCAGACCGCTGGGGTTTTCATATTCACTTACCGCAGCCGTCTCCGATCGCCGCCAGCAGCTCCGCCTTGCCGATCCCCTTCTCCGCGGAAAACGGGATAAGCGCCGCGCTCTCGTCCAGCGACAGCGTCTCGCGGATGCGCGCCAGATTCGGCTCGATCTCGCTCTTTTTCAGCTTGTCCAGCTTGTTGGCCACCACGATGACGGGGCAGCCCGTGCCCTTGAACCAGTCGCACATGGTGACATCATCGGCGGTAGGCTTGTGCCGCGCGTCCACGATCAGCACGCCCAGCGTGATGAGGTCCGACTCGGCAAAATAGCTCTCCATCAGCCGCCCCCACCGGTCCCGCTCCTCCTTGGACACCTTGGCGTAGCCATACCCCGGCAGGTCGGTAAAATAGATCTTCCCGTCGATATCGAAGTAGTTGATCTGGTTGGTCTTGCCCGGTGTCGCGCCCACGCGGGCGAAATTCTTCCGCCCCAGCAGCCGGTTGATGACGGAGGATTTTCCCACGTTGCTGCGTCCGGCGAACGTGACCTGCGGTTTTCCGTCGCGGATAAAGGTGCTTGCCTTTACAGCTGACAGCACGAACTCCGCCTTGTTAAAGTTGATCGCCACAGCGCACCTCCTGCCGTTCCAGTCCGGCCATGGCGGCGAGATGCTCCACCGCCGCCTCCTTTTTCGGCAGCGCCAGCGCATGGGCAAACACGGCGTCCACCGTCTCCGCCGTCACGAACCGCAGCGCCGCCCGCACGGTCTGGTCGATCTCCTCCAGATCCTTTTCATTCTCCTTGGGGATGATGACCGTCCGGATACCACTGCGCTTAGCCGCCATGGTTTTTTCCTTCAGCCCGCCGATGGGCAGCACGCGTCCCCGCAGTGTGACCTCGCCGGTCATGGCCACATCGTGGCGTACCGGCCGCCCCGTCAGAGCGGACAGCATGGCCGTGGCGATGGCGATGCCCGCCGACGGCCCGTCCTTGGGCACCGCACCCTCGGGGAAGTGGACGTGGATGTCCTTGGTCTTGTAGAAATCCCTGGGGATACCCAGCTCCGCCGCGCGGCTGCGCAGGCAGGTGTAGGCCGCCTGCACGGACTCCTGCATCACCTTGCCCAGATTGCCGGTGAGCTCCAGCTTGCCGGAGCCCTCCATCACGCCGGCCTCCACCTCCAGCAGCTCGCCGCCTACCTCAGTCCAGGCCAGTCCATTGACCACGCCGATCTGGTCCTGACGGCTCCGTGCGTTGTCCTGATAGTGGGGCACGCCCAGCAGCTCCTGTAGATCCCTTGGTGTAATGTCAACTCGCTTTACATCCGTTTCCACCAGACGCATAGCGGCCTTACGGCACAGCTTGCCCAGCAGACGCTCCAGCGTCCGGACGCCGGACTCCCGTGTGTAATCGGTGATGACCGCGCGGATGGCGTCGTCGCTGATGCGCAGCTGGCTTTTTTTCAGTCCATGCTCCTTCATCTGCTTGGGCAGCAGGTGGGTTCTGGCGATCTGCAGCTTCTCCTCGTCGGTATAGCTGGTAAGCTCGATGACCTCCATCCGGTCCAGCAGCGGGCGGGGAATGGTGGACGTCGTGTTGGCCGTGGTAATGAACATCACGCGGCTCAGATCCACCGGCACCTCCAGAAAATGGTCGCGGAACGATGTGTTCTGTTCTCCGTCCAGCACCTCCAGCAGCGCCGATGCGGGGTCGCCCCGCATGTCGCTGCCCAGCTTGTCGATCTCATCCAGCACCAGCAGCGGATTCATAGCTCCTGCGCGGCTGATGGCCTCGATGATGCGCCCCGGCATGGCTCCAATGTAGGTCTTGCGGTGACCGCGGATATCCGCCTCGTCCCGCACACCGCCCAGACTGAGCCGCGCCAGCTTCCGGTTCATAGCCTTGGCCACCGAGATGGCTACCGAGGTCTTGCCCACGCCCGGAGGGCCTACCAGACACAGGATCTTGCCCTTGGCGTCCGGATTCAGCTGCCGCACGGCGATGAACTCCAGAATGCGCTCTTTCACCTTCTCCAGACCGTAGTGATCCCGATCCAGCAGCTTTCGCGCCTGCTCCACATCCGCCCGTTCGCGGCTGAACCTGTTCCACGGCATCTCCAGACACACGTCCAGATAGTTCCGGATAACGGAGGCCTCCGCGCTGCCGAAGGGCTGCTTCGCCAGCCGTTCCACCTCTTTGGTCAGCCGCTTATGTACCTCCTCGGGCAGCTTGGCCCGCTGGATCTTCTCGGTGTACTCAGCGATCTCCTCGTCGCCGTCGTCGCCCAGTTCATGCTGCAGCACCTTCACCTGCTCCCGCAGGATCATGTCCTTCTGCACCTGAGCCACCCGCTGGCGCACCTTCTGCTCCATCTGCATCTCCAGCGACAGCACGTCCACCTCGTGGGTCAGGATATCGTTGACGATCTGGAGCCGCCGGTTGGGCCGCAGCTCCTCCAGCACCCGCTGCCTATCCTGATGGCGCAGGGTGATGTTCTGTGCGATGAGGTCCGCCAGCCGTCCCGTGTCGCGGCAGTCCAGCACCGCTGCGATAAAGTCGTCGCTGAGCTGCGGCGCCAGCTCCTTATACGCGCCGAACAGCGCGTAGGTCCGCCGCAGCATGGCCTCCACCCGCGGCGTGATCTTGCCCGGGAACTCCTCCTCCAGCACCTCCACATTGGCCTGCAGGAACGGCTTTCCCTGCCACATCCGGTGCAGCCGCGCACGCTCCTCGCCCTCCACGATGACCCGCACGCTGTTCTCGGATGTCTTGATGATTTGCAGAATATGGCAGATCGTGCCAACACGGTACAGGTCCTCCTCGGTGGGATCTGCCACCGAAATTTCCTTCTGGGTCACGAGGAACAGCCTGCGGTCATTCTCCATGGCGTTGTCCAGGGCGTAGATGGAGATGTCCCGTTCTACATCGAAGGACAGCGTCTCGTTGGGGAAGGCCGTCAGACCCCGCAGTGCCAGCACGGGTATGTTCATGGTAATGGGTTCCATAGGTACTCCTTTCTCACCGGAGCGAAAAAGAGGAGAAGCGTGTCGCCTCTCCTCTTTGCCGGTCCGTCAAGAGGCCGGTGCGGTCTGTTTTTCCGCAGCGCCGGTCTTGAGTTTTGCTTTGCGCGTCACCTTTTCGGGGTCGCGCTCCACCACCGGCTCCGCGCCGTTGACGCAGTCCGCCGTGATGGTAACTTTTGTGATGGTGGGGTCGGACGGGATGTCATACATCACCTTGGTCAGCATTCCCTCCATCACCGCCCGCAGTCCGCGGGCGCCGATATTCCGCTCGATGGCCTTATCGGCTACCGCCTCCAGCGCTCCCTGCTGGAACTCCAGCGCCACGCCGTCGTAAGCCAGCAGCGCCTTGTACTGCTTGACCAGCGCGTTCTTGGGCTCCGTCAGGATGCGCACCAGATCCTCTCGGGTCAGCGCCTCCAGCGGTGAGATCACCGGCAGACGGCCCACCAGCTCGGGAATAATGCCGAACTTCAGCAGGTCATGAGGCTGCACCTGCTTGAGAAGCTCACTGGTGCTGGCCTTGTCTGCCTTGCTCTGCACCGTGTTCTCAAAGCCGATGCCCTGCTTTCCCACGCGCTTCTCCACGATCTTCTCCAGACCGTCGAAGGCGCCGCCGCAGATAAACAGGATATTGCTGGTATCGATCTGAATGAACTCCTGATGGGGGTGCTTCCGCCCGCCCTGGGGCGGTACGTTGGCCACAGTGCCCTCTAAGATCTTCAGCAGCGCCTGCTGCACGCCCTCGCCGGACACGTCTCGGGTAATGGAGGTGTTCTCGCTCTTGCGGGCGATCTTGTCGATCTCATCCACATAGATGATACCCCGCTCCGCCAGCTCCACATCGAAATCCGCCGCCTGCAGAAGCCGCAGCAGGATGTTCTCCACGTCGTCGCCCACATAGCCGGCCTCGGTCAGCGTGGTGGCGTCGGCGATGGCGAAGGGTACCTTCAGCACCCGCGCCAGCGTCTGGGCGAACAGCGTCTTACCGGAGCCCGTGGGGCCGATCATCAGAATGTTGCTCTTCTGCAGCTCCACATCCTCGTTGCCGCCGAAATAGATGCGCTTATAGTGGTTATACACCGACACGGACAGGGCGATCTTGGCCCCCTCCTGACCGATGACATACTGATCCAGCACCTCTTTGATCTGCTGCGGCGTGGGCAGATCCTCCACGCTCTCGAAGCCTTCGTCCATCGCCGCACTGTACCCATCGTCCAGAATGGACATGCATAGCTGCACGCATTCGTCGCAGATGCGCACGCCGGGGCCCTGGATCATGCGGTGTACCTGCCCCTCCGCCTTTCCGCAGAAGGAGCAGCGCAGCACCTTTTTTTCTTCCGCCATGCTTGTTTACCTCTTGTAAATGACCTTATCCACCAGGCCGTATTCCCTGGCCTCCTCGGCGATCATCCAGTGGTCACGCTCAGAGTCGGCCTTCACCTGCTCCACCGGCTTGCCGGTATTCTCGGACAGGATCTTGTTCAGCCTCTGCTTGATCTTCAGGAAGTGCTCCACATCGATCTCCATGTCCGTCACCTTGCCCTGCGTACCTGCGGAGGGCTGATGGATCATGATCTCGGCATTGGGCAGCGCGATGCGCTTGCCCCTGGTGCCGGAGGACAGCAGGAAGGCGCCCATGCTGGCGGCCATGCCGATGCAGATGGTGGACACATCGCACTTGATATACTGCATGGTATCGTAGATAGCCATGCCCGCGGTCACGCTGCCGCCGGGGCTGTTGATGTACATCTGGATGTCCTTATCGGGATCCTGCGCCTCCAGATACAGCAGCTGCGCCACGACCAGGCTGGCGGTGGTATCGTTCACTTCTTCGCCCAGGAATACGATACGGTCGTTGAGCAGACGGGAAAAAATGTCGTAGGACCGCTCGCCGCGGTTGGTCTGCTCCACAACATAGGGAACTAAGCTCATAAAATAAACCTCCTGTAAAAGATAGCTACCAGATTATACCCACCCGCATATGATTTTCAAAAGCGCTCTCTCTTATTCTGCGTCTTTTTCCGCGTCCTTCTTAGCGGGCTTCTTGGCAGGAGCCTTCTTGGCAGCCTTCTTCTCCACGACCTCGCCCTCGGCCTCCAGCTCGGCCTTCTCCTCGGCGGGAGCCACAGCCACGGCGCTGTCCGCCACCAGCTTCACGACCTTCTCGCGGATGACCTGCTCCTTCACGTCCTCGGGACGCAGGTACTTCTTCACGGTGTCCAGATCCATGCCGTATTTCTCGGCCACGGACTTCATCTCGCTCTCCACGTCTTCGTCGGAGGCCTCCAGGCCCTCGGCCTTGATGATGGCTTCCACTGCCAGATCCATCTTCACCTGATCGGCCGCGGGACCCTGCGCCTGCTTGCGGAAGTCGGCCTCGGCGGTGTTGGTCATCTTCAGATACTGGTCAAAGGGGATGCCCTGAGAGGCCAGCTGCTGCTTGAACTGCTCCATCATACGCTCGGCCTGCAGCTCCACCATCTCCTCGGGGATGTCGGCCTCGATGCCCTCGGCCACCTTGGCCATCAGCACGTCCTCGAAGGCGCGCTGGGCGGACTCGGTACGCTCGGCGGTCAGCTTCTTCTTGATGTCGGCCTTCAGATCCTTCAGGGTATCGAACTCGGACACATCCTTGGCGAACTCGTCGTCAATGGCCGGGACCTGCTTCTCCTTGACCTCGTTGACCTTCACATGGAAGACCACGGGCTTGCCGGCCAGCTCGGGGGTATAGTTCTCGGGGAAGGTGATGTCGATGTCCTTCTCCTCGCCGGCCTTCATGCCGATGAGCTGATCCTCAAAGCCCGGCACGAAGCTGCCGGAGCCGATCTCCAGATCGAAATTCTCACCCTTGCCGCCGTCGAAGGCCACGCCGTTGTCGAAGCCCTCGAAGTCGATGTCGGCGGTGTCGCCCTTCTTCACGGCGCGCTCCACGGACACCAGACGGCTGTTGCGGTCGGCCATCTCCTTCAGGCGGGCGTTGACGTCGGCGGCGACCACCTTGACCTCCGCCTTGGGGGCCTCCAGACCCTTGTACTGGCCCAGCTTCACCTCGGGATACACGGCCACGGTGCATTTGAACACCACGCCGTCCTTGGTGCAGGACTCCAGCTCCACCTGGGGATAACCCACCACTTCCAGCTCCTGCTCCTTCACGGCCGCCTCGTAGGCGTCGGGCAGGATGATATTGACAGCCTCCTCGTAGAAGACCTCAGCGCCGTACATCTTCTCGATGATCTTGCGGGGGGCCTTGCCGACACGGAAGCCGGGTACGTTGATCTTACCGCGCATCTTCAGATACGCCTTATTGACGGCGGCCTCGAACTCCTCGGCGCTCGTCTCGATGGTCAGAGCAACTCTGCTTTTCTCCAGTTTCTCACAGCTTTTCACAGTCATTTGTTTATTCCTCCGTTCCGCATCGGCCTGTTTTCATAGCAACACCAATGCAATATAGTATGATACCAGATAAGGATGGGAATTTCCACTGTTTTTTCTCTTATTCGCAAATTTTTTTAGGGACGAAGTCCAGCCGATCCCCTGCCACCAGTGAAAAATCCGTGCCGTAGTGCATCCCCTCCAGCGCCCGCTTGTGGCTGGCGCCGTGGAGATGGCCGTAAAAGCACCGCTTCACGCCGTAGCGCTGCAATAGCCGCAGGATCTCGGGACACTCGTAGCCCTGATACAGCGGCGGATAGTGCAGGAAGCACAGCTTCTCCCGATCCCCCGCCGCCTGCAGCGATGTCTCCAGCCGCCCCGCCTCACGGGCCAGCATCTTGCCGTTGTGGGTCCCCTCGCTGTCCAGCTCGTAGAACCAGCCCCGCGTACCGCACAGGGCCTTGTCCCCGTAGAACAGGCAGTTGTTGTGCAGGATCTCAAAGGAATCCAGTCCGTTCTCGTCAAAGAACCGCTGCATCTTGGCCACGGTGTTCCACCAGTAGTCGTGGTTTCCCTTCATCAATATCTTCTTTCCCGGCAGGGCGTGGATAAACCGGAAGTCCTCCAGCGACTCCTCCAGACTCATGCCCCAGCTCAGATCGCCGCACAGCACGGTAACGTCGTCCTCGTGCAGCGGTGCGAACCCCGCCCTGATCTTGTCCACATAGCCATGCCACTTCTCCCCGAAGATGTCCATGGGCTTGTCGCTGTTCAGCGACAGGTGCAGGTCCCCGATGGCATACAGCGCCATGGCGTCCCTCCTTTCTCCGGCCGCCGCTTCACAGCAGCCTGCGCAGATTGTTCCAGAATATGTCCTCCAGCAGGGCTTTCCCGTACCCCTGCTTCTCCAGCGCCTCGTACAGCTGCGGCACGTCCTCCGCGCCGTTCATCCCCGCCGCCAGCGCCTCACAGCCGTCCAGATCCCCGCCGATGCACAGGGTCTTTTCCCCATCCAGATGCAGGAAGTGCTCCACATGGGCCACCAGCGCGTCCATGGACGCGCCGCCCACAAAGCCGCGGTACAGGTTGAGTCCCACCACGCCGCCGGTGTCCCGTATGGCGCGGAACATGTCGTCCGTCAGGTTCCGCCGCTGGGAACACAGGGCCCTGGCGTTGGAGTGGGACGCCACGATGGGCCGTTCCGTCATGCGGTACAGCTCCCAGAACCCCGGGTCCGACAGATGGGACACGTCGGCGTAGATGCCCAGCCGCTCCATCTCGCGAATAAAGCCCCGGCCCTGGGCTGACAGGCCGCGATCCGGATCGTCGGCGCAGCTGCCGCTGAGGGCGTTGGCGTTGTTCCACACGGGGTTCACCAGCCGCACGCCCCACGCCGCCGCCTGACGCAGCTTCTCGGTGTCGCAGTCCAGCAGATCCGCGCCCTCCACGCTGAGGAATGCCGCCGTCCTGCCGCTCTCCGCCGCCGCGTCCGCCTCCGCGCCGCTGCGGCACAGCACGGCCATGTCGCCGTTCTCCGCCAGCTCCCGCAAAAACCAGTCGTGCATCTCGCAGCAGCGCTGCCACGCCGTGCCCTCCGGCAGGCGCTTCACGTCGTCGTACAGGGCGAAGAACTGGCCACGTCTGGCAAAGCCCCTGTCCCGCAGCAGGTCCACGTGGCCGCAGTTCTGCCGCAGGCCGCCGCCGGTCTTGAAAAAGGCCCTCTGCTCCTGCTCCGTCTCACCGTAGTCGGCCACCGGCCCCGTCTCCATGCAGCGCCAGATGGTGTCGCAGTGGGCGTCGAAATATGATATCACCGTTTGGTCACTCCCCTACTCAAAGGCGTTTTCCAGATATTCTATGCGGACGTTCTCCCGGCTATAAGGGCTGTCCGCATAGACCTCCGCCACATCGAAGCGCGCCGGACAGTCCAGCTGCTTCTCGCACAGGTAGTACAGTGCTGTCTTTTTCAGCCGTCTCTGCTTGGCCGGGGTCACATACTCCCGGGGCAGACCCATGTCCGTGTTGGAGCGGGTCTTGACCTCCACGAAGCACAGGACGTCCCCGTCCCAGGCGATAAGGTCGATCTCGCCGAACCGGCAGTGGTAGCTGTGGGCCGCCAGCCGGCAGCCCCGCTGCCGCAGGTACTCCGCCGCCAGCGCCTCGCCCCACGTCCCCTCAGACCGTCCGCCCTTTTCCGGGGCGGACTTTACCGCGCTCATCGCTTTGCCTCCCATTTTTTCAGGAAGCTGCGCCGATGCTCCGGACAGGGGCCGTACTTGTCCAGCATTTCATAGTGCAGCTTGGTACCGTAGCCCTTGTGTCGGGCGAACTGGTACTGGGGATACGCCTTGTCCAGCACCTCCGTCACGTAGTGGTCACGGCTCACCTTGGCCAGGACGGACGCCGCCGCGATGGACGCGGACTTGCCGTCGCCGCCCACGATACACCGGTGCGCTGTGGAGATGGCGGCACTGTGTCCCTTGTCCCGATTGCCGTCGATGAGGGCCATGTCCGATGTCACGGAAAGGCCGTCGATGGCCATCTGCATGGCCTTCATGCGGGCGCTGAGGATGTCAGTCGCATCGATCTCCGATGCCTCCACCCATGCAACGGACCAGGCGATGGCCCGCTCTTTTATCAAGGGAAACAGCATTTCCCGCTTTTTCTCCGTCAGCTTTTTGGAGTCGTTCAGCTCCGGCAGGTCATAGTCCTCCGGCAGGATCACCGCCGCTGCATATACCGGCCCCATCAGCGGGCCCGCGCCGGCCTCGTCCACGCCGCACACCGCGGTATAGCCCTGCTCCCGCGCCTCCCGCTCATAGGCCCAGAGGTCCGCCGTCTCTCTCATTTTCCGCAGTCCTCCACCGTCTCCAGTGTAAAGCGTCCCAGCTTGCCGCCTCTGAATTCATCCAGCAGGATACGGGCCATGCGTTCGGTATCCACCTGCGCGCCCCGCATAAGGAAGCCCCGCTTCCGTCCCGCTTTTTCCAGCAGCTCGTAGCCGCTGTCGCCTTCTTCCACATCGATCCTGTACCGCTCCCGCAGCACGTCGGCGTAATGGGCGGCCAAATAGTCCATCAGATAGCAGGCCAGTTCCTCGATGTCCAGCACGTCATCCTTGATAGCGCCTGTAAAGGCCAATCGCTTGCCAACCTCTGTGTCATCAAACTTTGGCCACAGAATACCCGGCGTATCCAACAGCTCCAGCGTGGCGTCCACCGGCACCCACTGCTTGGAGCGGGTGACACCTGGCCGGTCCTCGGCTCTGGCAGTCTTGCGCTTGGCCACCTTGTTGATAAACGTGGATTTTCCCACGTTGGGGATGCCCAGCACCATCACGCGGATGGTGCGGCCCACCTGCCCCTTCTCGGCGTAGGCCGCCAGCTTATCCTTCAGCAACTCCCGCACGGCGGCGGCGAATTTCTCCGTGCCCACGCCGCCCCTGGCGTTGGCCTCCAGCACCGCAAAGCCTTGTGCGCGAAAGGCTGCGGCCCACTTTTTCGTCTCGGCGGGGTCCGCCTGATCCACGCGGTTCAGCACCATCAGGCGGGGCTTGCCCGCCGTCAGCTCGTCCACGTCGGGATTGCGGCTGGACTGGGGGATACGGGCATCCACGATCTCGCACACCGCGTCCATGTGGCCGATCTCGGATACGATCATCCGCTTGGTTTTTGTCATGTGCCCGGGAAACCAGCTGAGCCTTTCGATCTGCACGGCGCACACCTCCTCTGGTAAATATTTCCGTTCATCAGGAATGCATCAGGAAGCTTTTATTTCCGTATTTGCCCTTCATGATGAATTTTCCAACAGTATAGCATAATTTTCCCCTGCTGCAAAGGGGGAAAGACGGCAAAAAGCGCCCACAGACGTGGGCGCTTTTCTGATCTCAGGGGGTCGCTTACAGCTTCTCGCGGATCTTGGCTGCCTTACCAACACGGTCGCGCAGGTAGTACAGCTTGGCGCGGCGGACATAGCCGTGACGCACCGTCTCGATCTTCTCGATGGACGGGGAGTGAACGGGGAACACCTTCTCCACGCCGACGCCGTAGGACAGGCGGCGGACGGTGATGGTCTCCTCGATACCGCCGTGCTTCTTGGCGATGACAGTGCCCTCGAAGACCTGGATACGCTCACGGGCGCCTTCCTTGACCTTCACGTGTACGCGGACGGTGTCGCCCACCAGTACCTGGGGTACTTCCTTCAGCTGCTTCTCGTTCAGAGCTTTGATGAGATCCATGGATTTTTCCTCCTAAAAATATAGGTGTTCATGCCGCTATTTGTGTGATGTCCGCACTTTTCGGGACATCGGCGACAGAGGACCGCCCTTTTTACGCCATGATAGAATAACACAGAAGCTCGGAAAATGCAAGAGATTTCTTCATATTTTTCTGCAATTTTGTGTGATTTCTCGCTGAATCCGGGAAATGACGGGGCATTATCGAAAATCCCGCCCCTCGGCATCCAGAATGGCGCGGCGGCGGACGCGGAGGAAGTCCGGCGTCAGCTCGGGCAGATACCGCTCCACCGCCTTTTCCAGCAGCTGGGGGTTCAATCCGGGATTCTGGGCCAGCACCGTCACCGTGCCGGTGACAACGCCCTCTCCCTCTGTAAAGGAAAAGTCCTTTATCATGGGCGCGATATCAACGTCTGCCAGATCTTTGCGCTTGGTGCGCTTCTGGATCACCAGTTCCTGACGCCCCAGCAGCTCTGTCAGACGGGCGGCGGCATTTTCCGGCACGCCGTTATCGTACTCCAGTGTCAGGTCCGCCCGCAGATATGTCAGCTCCCGCACGGGACGGACGGCGGGATAGCAGTCCAGCACCCGCAGGCCGCTGGGCATGCCGGTGTTCAGCTTCTCCGCGATGCCGCTGCCGTCGGTATCCTGCGTCACCTCGAAGTCCAGCAGCTCGCAGTCGCTGGACTGGCCCACCGGCAGGGGCAGGACGATGGAGATGATGGGATGGGGGTGATAGCCCTGGGAGTGCTTGATATCCAGCTCTGTGCGGGGAAAGGCGCGCTGGAACGTGCGCAGCAGGTCCAGATGGGAGATATAGGACGCCTGAGCCTCCTTGATAAACAGCAGCCGCAGCTTAGACATCGCACTTTCCTCCTACCAGCAGATTGGCACCGCAGCCATTGCAGTGGGTGCGGCAGTCCGGTGTGGTCACGGACTCATAGGCTTTATGGCGCTCCCGCAGGAGGTACTGCTCCGTGACGCCGGAGGAGATCATGCTCCACGGCATCAGCTCGTCCTCTGCGCGGGTGCGGTTGGCGTAGAAATGAGGGTCAAGGCCGCACTCGTCGAAAGCCTCCAGCCAACGGTTCAGGGAGAAATACTCCTCCCAGGCGTCAAGCTTTGCACCTTTACGCCACGCCGTTTCCAGTACCTTCCCCAGCCGCCGGTCACCGCGCGCCAGCACCGCCTCCAGAAAGCTGGTGTCGGAGTCGTGCCAGTTATAGGTGACGGTCTTGGTCTTGATGGCCTCCCGCAGCAGGGCCACGCGGCGTTCGTACTCCGCCTTGGAGATCTGGGGCTCCCACTGGAAGGCGGTGTGGGGCTTGGGCACGAACCAGCTGGTGGACACGGTGATGCGGACGCCGCGCTGCTTGTTCTGGGCGCTCTCCCGCCAAGCGTGCATGACGCGGGCGGCCACATCGGCGATGCCCAGCACATCCTCGTCCGTCTCCGTAGGCAGGCCCAGCATGAAATAGAGCTTTACGGCGCTGTATCCGCCGGCAAAGGCGGTGCGGCAGCTTTGCAGCAGGTCATCCAGCGTCACGTTCTTGTTGATGACATCCCGCAGGCGCTGGGTGCCGGCCTCCGGCGCGAAGGTCAGGCCCGTCTTACGGCCCTTGGCCAGACGCTGCATCAGCTCCATGGAGAAGTTGTCCGCCCGCAGAGACGGCAGGGACAGGCTGACGTGGCGCTGGTCGCAGAAGGGCTCCAGCTCATCGCACAGCGTGGTCAGCGGCGGGTAGTCGCTGGTGGACAGGCTGGACAGCGTCACCTCCTGATAGCCGGTGTCATCGCAGGCGCGGACGCAGTAATCGGCGCACAGGTCGCGGCTGCGGTTGCGGACAGGGCGGTAGACATAGCCCGCCTGACAGAACCGGCAGCCCCGGATACAGCCGCGGAACAGCTCCAGCGTCACGCGGTCCTGCACGATCTCCGTGCTGGGGACGATGGTCTTGACCGGGAAATAGGACTTGTCCATGTCGTGGACGATGCGCTTTGTCACATGGGCGGGCGCGCCGTCCAGCGGCGTAATGGCCGCCACGGTGCCGTCCTCATGGTATGTGACATCGTAGAGGCTGGGAACGTAGACGCCGTCCAGCCGGGCGGCGGCCCGCAGCAGCTGCTGCTTGCTCCACCCCTCCCGCCGGGCGGTGCGGTACAGCTCCACCAGCTCCACCGTCAGGTCCTCGCCCTCGCCCAGGCTCACAAGGTCGATGAAGTCGGCGATGGGCTCGGCGTTGTACATGGCGGTGCCGCCGGCGATGACCAGCGGCGAAAGGCCGGTGCGCTCCGCCGCGTGCAGCGGGATGCCCGCCAGATCCAGCATGTTCAGGATGGCGGGGAACGCCATCTCATAGCCCACGGAAAAGGCCACAATGTCAAAATCGGTGATGGGGTCGCCGGATTCCAGCGCGAACAGCGGCATAGCCGCCTTGCGCATCTCCTCCTCCATGTCGCCCCAGGGGGCGAACACGCGCTCACACCAGACGCCGTCCATCTCGTTCATGACGCCGTACAGGATCCGCATGCCCAGATTGGACATGCCGATCTCGTAGGTGTCGGGGAAGCAGAAGGCGATGCGGGTGTCCACCTGCGTCTTGTCCTTCAGCACGGCGTTATATTCGCCGCCCACGTAGCGGGCGGGCTTCTGCACCCGAGGCAGGATGCGTTCCAGTCGCTTATCCACGGTCATTCTCCTTGCGGTGTATTTCGGTAACAGTTTATTTTACCTGTTTTTTGTCGGTTTGGCAAGGCGGCGGGGCAAAAAAACTTCCGGCGGCAAACTGCGGTACGCCAGCCACAGCGCTCCCAGCAGGAGGAACAGGCCGCTGCCGGTGGTCAGCACCAGCCAGAGGCACAGCGCCAGCAGCGCCGACGACGCGGCCAGCCCTACGGCGGCGGCCACGCGGTCGGCGGTGTAGGGCTCCGTCAGGTATGCCGTGGCCAGCCACAGGATGCGGCCGCCGTCCATGGGACGCACCGGCAGCAGGTTCAGAACGCCCAGCACCATCTGGGCGCCGGCGAACAGCGTCAGCTCCTCTCTGCCGGTAAGGCTCAGCAGCACCCACAGCAGCAGGTTCATCAGCGGCCCTGCGGCGGCGCTGAGCAGCTCCGCGCCGTAGGACAGGCGGTGCAGCTCCGGCACGTACAGCGATGCGCCCAGACCGGTGAGGGTGAAGCGGGCGGTACGGACGCCGCACAGGTGCAGCACCGCGTAGTGGGCCAGTTCGTGGAGCAGGGCCGCCGGCAGCAGCGCCGCCAGCAGGATGGGCGTATCCGTCAGCAGCAGGAAAAGCGCCGGCGTCAGCAGCGCGGAGGGACGGACGCAGACGGTGACATCAGGAGAACGTGACATAATAAACAGGGTTCAGGTAAGTGCTGCCGCGGTGCAGCTCAAAGTGGAGGTGAGGACCGGTGGCGCGGCCGGTATCGCCCACCTCGGCGATGGGATCGCCCCGTGACACCCGCTGTCCGGCGGAGGCGGTGACGCGGGTGCAGTGGGCGTACAGCGTGGAAAAGCCGTTGGCGTGAGAGACGGCGACGTAGCGGCCCAGCTCGCTGCTCTCCCCCACCGCCGTCACCGTCCCGTCGGCAAAGCTGGACACCACCGCGCCCTCCGGCGCGGCGATGTCCAGCCCGTAGTGAAAGCGGCCGACGCCCTCCAGCGGGTCGGTGCGGAGGCCGAAGCCGGAGGACAGCTGCCCCTCTACCGGCGCAGTATAGGCGAAGCCCAGTACCTGCTGGAGCAGCTCCGCATCGGCGGGCTGCGCCTCCGGCGTGCAGACGGCGGACGTGGGCGACGGCGACGCCGTCACCTCCTCCGAGCCGAACACCGCGGTATAGGCATCGGTCAGCGCGCCGCCGATGGTGCCCTCCTCCGAGAAGGCGCGGCCCGCAGCAGAGAACACCTCCACAAAGTCGGTATCGGCCCCCAGCAGATCCAGCACCCGTGCGCGATAGCGGTCCAGCACGTCGGGCATCAGCAGCTTGACGGCGATAGCCACCACCAACAGGACACCGCTGACCAGCAGCTGTACCATGCGGCGTTTCTCCTGCGGAGATGCCGGTTTCCGGGCTGCGGGCTTGCCCGCAGCAGGGCGCGGCGGCTGGGGCGGACGGCGGCTGTCTGCTGTGGTGCGGACACGGGCGCGGTAGGCCGCGCGGCGGGCCGCCGTCCGGCGCTGCGGCGCCGTGGAACGCTGTGCCATACGGATACACCTCCCTTCCGGCACAGTGTATGCGCGCCTGTCCGGCGTTAGACGCCGGAATGGCTCCGGATCGGCAGCAAAATACAGGGGGTGTAGGGGCGGGGAAATTTTTCTTGACAGCAGGCGCATTTGCGCCTATAATAGAACGGCTGACGGGGTGTAGCGCAGTTGGTAGCGCGCTTGGTTCGGGACCAAGAGGCCGGGGGTTCAAGTCCCCCCACTCCGACCACAAAACAGGCACGACCTCCAGTCGTGCCTGTTTTGCCCTGAAGATTTCGCCGATATTTCGGCTTTTATGAGGTATTTCGATGGTACATAACAAAAGGAAACAGGGCTTCACGCTGATGGAGATGCTCATCGTGGTGGCCATCATTGCGGTGCTGGCGGCGATTGCCATCCCCGCCATGGGCAGGAGCATCCACAAAGCCAGGGAGTCGGCAGATCTGGCCAACGTGCGGGCCTATTACGCCTATTTGCAGCAGGACTACATGTCCACAGGAACCTACCGCGACTTCGGGCTCAGCTGGGAGTACAACGTCACCGACACCATCACGTACGACGATGGCACCACGGTGAAGCTCCAGACCGGCTACGTGGCCGTGGCTGTGCCCACGGCGGAGGCGCAGAATACCACCTCCGGCTATCAGGTCCACTACATCTGCAGCAAGGGCGATCTGACCTACACCTTCGGCGAGAAGTGAGCCGTCTGCGGAGAATCGCATCATACATATATGAAAAGAGAGTCTGTGACGCAATGCCACAGGCTCTCTTTATGTGTGTTGGGCGGCCGGCGTCACGTCATCCACGCCGCCGAAGCTGTCGATGGCCTCCCTGTACGGTGAGGATGTCCTCCGCGCTCCTGATCCACGTGTGAGCGCCCAGCTCGGGGTCAAACGGGTTGTTCCGTTCAATGGTGGCCAGCTGCGCCGCCTTGCGGGCCGACAAATTATTGCTGTTGACATTTCCACCGGAGGCGGGTATACTGTTCGCAGAAGCATTCCCCCGCAGAGCGCCGGAGTTTCCGGAAGATCCGTCAATTTGGGGAATGCTTCTTCTTTCATATGCCCGACGTTCGAAAGATCCTCCCCCGTCATCTCCTCGATGCTCCGGCCGGCGGAAAGCTGCTCGCTCTTGACATTCAAGGTATTTCGTAGTATATCTGCAGTATAGAGTTCTCCGTTGGCGGCATTCGGCCCTGTCGTGTTCAGGTGTCCGTTTCCTCCGGTGGTGAACTCTTTTTCCGTTACTACATTGTGCAGATACAGTCTTTGATTTTGTGGGTCTCGCTGGAGCATAACTCCAACATACATTCTTTCATGTTCAGCACCCACCTCAACAGGTGCTGCCACAAGGATCCATTCCAGCTCATGCGCATTTTTCACATTTTAGTAAACAACGACACCATTTTGGAGAACTGACGGAATAGCTGCACAGGTCATCACCTTCTGCGGCGTGTGGCCATGCCGTTGGCATCCACCAGCCGCGGCAGCCGCGCATACCGCACGCCGTCCTGCATATTCTATGTATTGACTCCCTGTATATTCTGTGATACACTGGGGTCATAAATGGATACGTTGTCTCTGAAGACTATGTTGGGTGCAGGTCGCCCTCCTGTAGGAGACGGCGTATCCATTCTCTTTATGCTGGTGATTTCCTCCGGCTCAAGGAAATACGCCACGTTCTGCGGATCACGCTGAAGCATAACGGCGGTATACATTTTTTCGGCAGGTGTTCCAACCGTGACTGGGGCGGCCACAGGGATTCGTTCCAGCTCATGCGCATTTTTCACATTTTGGTAAACAACGACACCATTCACACAGGACAGCGCTTTTTTCTTTACAGGCCCTTGGCAAACGGCGGCAAGAGGTCTATAATACCCGCAACAGAACAGGAAAGCCGGAAAAAAGGAGGCAACCACATGTACTATCAGGTATCCCAGGAATTTTTTGAGAAGCTGCCCAACGCCTGCTTCGGTGCAGTGGCCGTGCGGGGGCTGGACAATACCCACGACATCCCCCAGCTGGAGCAGATGCTGGCGGAGAACGTGGCCGCCTGCGAAGCGTATTTCGCGGGAAAGAAGCCCAAGGAGACGGAGGATATCCTCCCCTACCGCAACGCCTTTACGGCGCTGGGCATCAACCCCAACAAGTTCCTGTGTTCCATTGAAGCGCTGCTGACCCGTATTGCCAAGGGCAAGGGCTTCCCCCACATCAACGCCGCCGTGGATCTGGGCAACGCCGTGTCCATCAAGCACCGGCTGCCCATGGGCGCCCACGATCTGGACACCATCGATGAGGGGCTGGACGTGCGCCTGGCCAAGGAGGGCGACACCTTCATCCCCTTCGGCAGTACGAAGGAGGAGACACCGGACATGGGCGAGGCGGTGTACGCCTCCGGCAGCGAGATCCGCACCCGCCGCTGGACGTGGCGGCAGTCGGAGCGAGGCAAGATCACAGAGGAGACGAAAGCCATCCTGTTCCCCATCGACGGCTTCTCCGATGTGAACGCCGACGAGGTGCAGGCCGCCGCGGACGAGCTGGCGGCGCTGCTGCGCAGGTTCTTCGGGGATGGCATCGAGATCGAGGCCGGCGTTGTCACCAGGGATTCCCCACGGTTTGAGTTCTTCAAATGAGCAAAAAAATCCCCCACGGCGGTGCCGTGGGGGATTTTTTATACGTATTTACCGGGCCAGCAGCATCTCCAGCCGCGCGCGGATGAGGGCGATGAGCCGGTCATTGTCCGGCATCTCCTTCAGCTCCGCCGGGTCGCACAGAGGCGCCAGATCCTCGGAGAGATAGCCTTCCTCAAACACGTCCAGCCCCGCCTGATAGAGACAATCGGCAAAATGCACCAGCGCGGCGCTGCCATCCAGCTCGCCCCGCTTTTTCAGGGCGCCGGACCACGCCGCCATCGTCGCCAGCGGGTTGGTGGACACCTTTTCCCCTTTGCGCCAGCGGTAGAAATGGTCGGTGACGGTGCCGTGGGCTGCCTCGTACTCGAAGTTGCCGTCCGGCGACACCAGCACGCTGGTCATCATGGGCAGAGAGCCGGACGCGGCGGCGATGAGGTCGCTCATCACATCGCCGTCGTAGTTCTTGCAGGCCCAGATGATGCCGCCGGAGGAGCGGATGACCTTGGCGGCCACGTCGTCGATGAGGGCATAGCGGTAGTGGAGGCCGGCGGCGTCGAAGGCGGCGCGGTACTCCTCATCGAACACCTTCTGGAACAGCAGCTTGAAGGTCTGGTCGTAGTCCTTGGAGATGGTGTCCTTGGAGGAGAACCAGACATCCTGCTTCACGTCCAGCGCGTAGGCGAAGCAGCAGCGGGCGAAGGACAGGATGGAGTCGTCCCGGTTGTGCATGGCCTGCAACACGCCGGGGCCGGTGAAGTCGTAGACGGTCTGGCGGCTCAGCTCCGCGCCGTGGTCGTCGGTGAACACCAGCTCCGCCTTACCGGGGCCGGGGACGCGGTACTCCACCGCCTTATATACGTCGCCGTAGGCGTGGCGGGCGATGGTGATGGGCTTTTTCCAGCAGGTCACCACCGGCTTCACACGGGAAATGAGGATGGGGGCGCGGAACACCGTGCCGTCCAGCGCCGCACGGATGGTGGCGTTGGGGGACTTCCACAGCTGCTTGAGGCCGTACTCCTCCTGCCGCTGGTAGTTGGGGGTGATGGTGGCGCACTTCACGCCCACGTGCAGGCGCTTGATGGCCTCCGCCGCCTGCCGGGTCACGGCATCCTCCGTCCTGTCCCGGTTGGGCAGCGACAGGTCGTAATACTCGGTGTTCAGGTCTACAAAGGGCGTTATCAGCTGATCCTTGATCATCCCCCACAGGATGTGGGTCATCTCATCGCCGTCCAGCTCGGCGATGGGGACAGGCATTTTGATCTTTTCCATCGTTACCTCCTGTTCTGCGCGGCGTAGTGGTTCATGAGGCAGCCGGTGAGCAGCAGCTCACGCTCCTCCGCGCCGGTGTTTTTCAGGTACAGGGTCAGGGGCTGCGTCTTTCCGTCATGGATCAAAACGGCAGGAAATTCCCCGTCGCCTTGCGCCACCTTTTCCCGGACAGCGGGGACGAAGATGAAATCCCCCGGCACGGCGTTGAAGGGTGCGCCATCCGCCAGCGTGAAGGGCAGCATGCCCCAGTTGACGCAGTTGGAGCGGTAGCGCTTGGTGGCGAACTCATAGCAGATGTTGGCACAGCCGCCCAGCACCCGCTGGCAGGAGGCGGCCTGCTCCCGTGCGGAGCCGTCGCCGGGTTTATTGGCGAAGATAACGGAGCCGATGTGCATGCGCTCCAGTGCGCTCTCCGGCAGGTGCAGCGCCATCAGCACCGCTTGCAGCTCCGGCGGCACCGTACCGGCGGCACGCGCCGTCTCCAGCGCCTGCGTGGCCTTGGCGCGAGGCACATAGTCCGGGTCGCGGCGGGACAGAGCAAACTCCGCCAGCTTCAGGGGATTGGAGCGGTAGGAGGACGTCTCGCCGGAGGGGATCAGCTCGTCGGTGGTGGTGACCTCGTCCCGCAGGACGGAGGCCACCTGCATGAGAAGGTCGTCGGACAGGGCGGGAATGGCGGGCCACTCGGCAATATTGGGGCCGTACTTCAAGGGTGCGTCCGGCTGCGCCTTACCAAAGCCGAAGTAGACCCGGCGGTCGTACACCGCACGGTCGAACCGGCGCTGCACCGGCGCGGGCGGCGTGTAGTCCACGTCGGCGGCGGAGGTGAGGACACCGTGGTTCCGCGCGGTGGCGGCGATGGAGCGGGCGTCCATGAGGATCACGCCGGCCAGCTGACCGTCGGCGGGCTTGGAGCCCTCCCGGTTGGGGAAGTTACGGGTGGTGTGGCGGATGGACAGGCCGTTGTTGGCGGGGACATCCCCCGCGCCGAAGCAGGGGCCGCAGAAGCAGGGCTTGAACAGTGCGCCGGAGGCCAGCAGGGACTGCTGGACGCCGTTTTCCATCAGCTCCAGATTCACGGGGACGGAGGGCGGATACACCGACAGGGAGAAGTAGCCGCTGCCGGTATCGTGGCCCGCCAGAATGGCGGCGGCCTCGGCGATGTTGTCGTACATGCCGCCGGCGCATCCGGCGATGATGCCCTGATCCACCACCAGCTTGCCGTCCGCCAGCTTGTCCGTCAGGTGCAGGCCGGCCTTGCCGCCGAACTGGGCGGCGGCCCGCTTCTCCACCTCCCGCAGGTGGTCGCCGGGGTCATGGAGCAGCTCGCGGAGCGTCACCGCCTCGGAGGGGTGGAACGGCAGGGCGGCCATAGGCTCCATGCGGTCAAGGTCGATGGTGATCATGCCGTCGTAGTACGCGCCGTCCTGTGGATGCAGGGCGGTGAACGTCTCGGGGCGGCCATGGAGGGCCAGATAGTCCGCCACGGCTTCGTCCGTCTCCCAGATGGAGCTGAGGCAGGCGGTCTCCGTGGTCATCACGTCGATGCCGATACGGTAGTCCATGGGCAGGCGGGACACGGCGGGACCGGCAAATTCCAGCACCTTATTCTTCACGAAGCCGTTTTTGTACACCGCGCCGCACAGGGCGATGGCCACGTCGTGGGGGCCGACGCCGCGGGGCGGCTGGCCGGTGAGCCACACCAGAATGACCTCCGGCGCGGCGATGTCGTAGGTGTTCCGCAGCAGCTGCTTGACGATCTCGGGACCGCCCTCTCCCACACCCATGGTACCCAGCGCGCCGTAGCGCGTGTGGCTGTCGGAGCCCAGGATCATGCGGCCGCAGCCGCTCATCATCTCCCGGGCGTACTGGTGGATCACCGCCTGATTGGCGGGGACATAGTCACCGCCGTACTTCACGGCGGCGGACAGGCCGAACACGTGGTCGTCCTCGTTGATGGTGCCGCCCACGGCGCACAGGCTGTTGTGGCAGTTGGTCAGCACGTAGGGAACGGGGAATTCCGTCATGCCGCTGGCCTTGGCGGTCTGGATGACGCCCACGTAGGTGATGTCGTGGGAGATGAGACTGTCAAAGGTCAGGTGCAGCAGGCCGTCCCCCGCGGGCTTGTCGTGGCGGCGGAGGATCTGGTAGGCCATGGTCCTGTCACGCAGGGCCGGTGCGGCAGTCTTGGCGGGCGCCGGCACCCCGTTTTGCAGGGTGACGCCGCCGTGGTGCAGCTGGATCATATGGTCACGCTCCTTTTCGGAGAATTTTTGACGTATCATTTTTGATGGGTATAGTATAGCAGATAATTTTGCGTGTGCAAGCCCTAAAATGAAAGTTAAAAAAATAATTATTGCATTTCGTGTGTCGCGCCCCCTGATTTTCCCCTGTTTTTAAGAAATTTTTCCGTCATTTATGAATTTCGCGTATTTTCATCTTGCAAAACGCAAATTGGCGCGTTATAATCGCCCCAACAGGATGAAAGCCTGCGGACGCCGCGGGAGAAAGGAAAGCATTATGGTTGAGAAGGATACCGGTATTCTGGAGCGCTACACAGAACCGCTGAGCCGCCGCATTCAGGAGGAGTATGCCATCGGCCCCCAGTTCTATCAGGGTGAGGTCAAAAAGGGTCTGCGCAACAGCGACGGCACCGGCGTGCTGGTGGGCGTCACCAAGGTAGGCAGCGTGCAGGGCTACCTGCTGCAGGACGGACAGCGCATCCCTACCCCGGGCCGCCTGTACTACCGCGGCATCGAGCTTACCGACATCGTGGAGGCCCACCGCAGAGCCGGCACCTTCGGCTATGAGGAGGTGGCGTACCTGCTGGTGATGGGCTACCTGCCCACGGAGGCCGAGTTGAAGCGGTTCAAGGACATCATGAGCCAGGCCCGCAAGCTGCCGGAGGGTTTCACCGAGGGCATGATCATGCGGCACCCCAGCGGCAACATGATGAACGAGTTGGCCCGCAGCGTGCTGAGCCTGTACTCCTACGATGCCAGCGCCGACGACACCTCCATCGAGAACCTGCTCCTGCAGTCGGTAAAGCTCATCGGCTGCTTCCCCTCCATCGTGGCCAACTCCTACGCGGTGAAGCGCCACTATTTCCAGGGGGACTCCCTGCACATCCATTTCCCCGTGGCGGAGCTGTCCACTGCGGAGAACTTCCTGCGGATGATCCGGCCCGATACCAACTACACCGAGGAGGAGGCCCACCTGCTGGATATGATGCTGATGGTCCACGCGGAGCACGGCGGCGGCAACAACTCCACCTTCGTCTGCCGCGCCATGTCCTCCAGCGGCACGGATACGTACAGCGCCATCGCCGGAGCCGTGGGCTCCCTGAAGGGCCCGCTCCACGGCGGCGCCAACGCCAAGGTCATGGAGATGTTCCGCTATGTCAAGGAGAATGTGGACCCCCACGACGACGGCTCCATCCGCGACTATCTGGTGAAGCTGCTGGACAAGGAGGCCGGCGACAGGTCCGGCAAGCTGTACGGTCTGGGCCACGCGGTGTATACCATGTCCGACCCCCGCGCCGTGCTGCTGAAGAAATACGCCCAGCACATGGCGGAGATCAAGGGCTACGCCGAGGACTTCGCCCTTCTGCAGAAGGTGGAGGAGCTGGGCATCCCGCTGGTGCAGGAGCGCCGCGGTGACAACACCCCCATGTGCGCCAACGTGGACATGTACTCCGGCCTGGTGTACACCATGCTGGGCATCCCTCAGGACGTGTTCACGCCGCTGTTCGCCTCCGCCCGTATCGCGGGCTGGTGCGCCAACCGCATGGAGGAGCTCATCACCTGCCACCGCATCATGCGTCCGGCGTACCGCGCCGTCACCACCCACGGCCACTACATCCCCATGGCGGAGCGTCAGTCCCACCACGAGGCCGAATAAAGCGCAAAACACTCCCGACCATAGACGGGTGTCCGTAAAACAGTTAATCCTCCGTATGGCTTAGACCATGCGGAGGATTTGTTTATGTCTAATCTTCAAACTTGCTGGCGGCAA
>JABLTQ010110400.1_pt1 | contig 28014 bp, 24 predicted proteins | sample 7160101 | NCBI WGS metagenome assembly JABLTQ01 (sample SAMN14651228, study PRJNA627086) | human gut metagenome | isolation source: feces | host: Homo sapiens
GATAATTGCTATTAAATTTTCAGATGGTGCAAAAATTAATAAAACCGGTTTGAGGCAGGACGCGGGCAGGGGAGAGGGCAGGATGCCCAGGGCCGCCAGCAGCAGCCAGAGCAGGAGCAGGGCCAGCAGAAGCGGCAACAGCCAGCCAAGGCAGCCGCTGCCGGCAGCGGCCACAGGCACGGCAGCCGCAGCCACGGGGGCCGCCGCGGCCACCACAGGGATGGCGCCGCCCATACGGCTGAGATCCTGCGGCATGGCGCCGACGGCTCCCGGGGCAAAGCCCCAGTTCACCAGCACGGGCTGGCCGTCCACGGACCAAAGATCGTCTTCATGGGGATGTTGCAGGACCAGGGCGAGCATCTGTCCGGCAAGGGCCTCACGGCTTTGGGCGTCCTTTCCCCATTGCTCCGACAGGTGCAGGATGTCCCGGGCCAGCTCACCAGCGCGGGCCCGCAGGCGCTCTGCCTCTTCGGCGGGAAGCGCGCTCACAGGGGTGGCGGGCCCGTTCAGGCTGGCGTACCAGTCGATGCGCTGCTGGCCGGGATCGTGCTGGGGCTCGGCGATGAGGGCTGCATGGGCCGGGCTCAGGTGCTGGGCGATGATGCTGCTGACCTGGGCGTGGCAGTCCGTGGCGAAAATGCCCTGGCTGGCCAGGGCACGCATGGCGTTGCGCTGGCTGGTAAGCAGGAAAACGCTCATGGTCTCACCCCTTTCTGGCCATCGGCCTTTCCGTCTTGTGCCTGCGCGGCAGCAGGAGTTGCTGCGGCCTGGGAAAATCCGATACCGATCTCCCGTAAATAGGCGGTGATGCTGCTGCCCTCGATGGCGATGCTGGACTGGCGGTAGGAGGCATCATCGAGTTTGATGAAGGTATTGATGCCCACCACCTGCCCCTGCTCGTTGACCAGGGGGCCGCCGCTGTTGCCTTGCGAGACCGTGGCCGTATGCACGACCAGCGGCGGTGTGCGTTCCAGGATGACGCTGACCACGCCTTCCGTATACACCACCTCGGGCACGGCTGAGTCATTGCCCTGCAACAGGGCCATGAACTTGGGATCGTCATTGGTCACGGCACCGGGGAAGCCCCAGGCGCTGACACGCTGGGTACGCTCCACACCGGGGGCGAATTCCAGCGGCGTGATGGCCACATCGGTCGACAGTTCCAGCAGGGCGAAGTCTTGGCCGCCGGCCGTGCTGCGATGGCGCACGGTAGCCTGCAGGACACCGCCTGTGGCCTTGTTGATGATGAATGCCTGACTGGCATTGCCTACCACATGGGCATTGCTCAACACATGATGGCGGGAGATGAAGAAGCCGGACCCCATGGACAGGCCCTGCGGCTGACGGGCCAGCACGAGGACAGTGCTTTGTTCCAGCAGCTGGGCCATGCTGCCGGGGCGGACAGGAGCTTTTTGCGGCGTGACCGGAGTGCTCTGGGGCGTCACATCGGACGGGATCTGCAGGGGCTCGCCGGAGCGGCCGCCGGGCGCGATCCCGGGGACCGTATCAGGAGGGGGCGGCAGCTGTGCCAGCTTTTCCTTGATGACGCAGGGCTCTTCCTTGAGCAGTGCCCGCAGTTGGGACAGATAGGCATCCATTTCGGCATTTTTGGCCAGCTGGGCAGCCAGGGCTGCTTCCTGGGCCTGCTTTTCCGCTTCGGCGGCCTGCCACTGCTTCCAGAACAGCCAGCCGAACAGGGCCAGGATCAGCAGGAAGAGGACGATACCCCAGAACAGGGGACGGCGGTACCAGGGGGCAGGGACCGGGGAGCCCTGGGGGGCGGGTTCCTGACCGACGGAAGGGGCTTCGCCGTCAGCGGGGGCAGCGGTATCGGGGCGGGGGACATCAGCGGTGTTTTTGCCGGGATCGTCAGCCATGGGGATATGCTCCGAAAAAGGGCGCACTTCTCGTGGGAAAGAAGGGCGCCCTGCTGTTACAGCATCAGATTGTTGACGGTCTGCTCGTACGTGGCCAGGCGCATGTCCACGTCCTGGCGGGTGCTTTCCAGCTCGCGGCGGGAATTGTTCCAGGTCTTCTTTTCCTTGTGGGGGGCCTGCTGGCGTTGGGAGACCTGCCCCTTGGCCTGAGCCTGGGCCAGGGTCTTCTGGTATTCGGCGTCACGCTCGATGACATGGTCGGAGGTGAGCTTCAGGATGCGGGACGTTTCCTCAAGACCGCTGCGGATCTCCGTGTAGCGATCCTGGAAATCCTGCCGGGTGATGGCCCCGGCCTTGTACTGGGCCGCGGCCTTCTTGAACTGCTCGTCATAGCAGCGGGCCGAAAGGCGGGCGGCGGCGGTAGCGCGATCCATGCCTGCGCTGTCCTCGCCCAACTGGGCGGCATAGCTGGCTAGCAGACGGCGGTCGTTCTCCCTCTGCTGGGACTTGCCGTAGATGTTTCCGCCCACGGCACCCGCGGCACCACCGGCCACGGCACCGGCCAGGGCGCCTTCCACCTTGCCGGTGGCCAGGCCGCCGATGAGGGCACCCAGCAGTGCACCGCCCGCGGCACCGCCCGCCGTGCTGTTGGTGACCCTGTCTTCATCGGCCCGCAACTGGGCCACAGGAGAGTAGCACTGGGGGTAATAGTTGACCTGTGTCGTCTGCGCGCCGTATTTGCTGGCGCAGCCGCCGAGCAGGGCGATGCATGCCGCTGCCACGACCAGAAGGCTGAGATGACGCTTGACCATGTGGATCTCCTTGGCTGGATGCATGGTGTATCGCTATTTCCATAATATGCCTTTGCCGGGGAGCAAGTCAAATCCGTGTCCCGGCAGAAAGGACAGAACACGGCTGATTTGCCCTTTTGGGGCATTTGGTATATACTCGCCGATGGTAGTGAGAACGCCGTTTTGGTCAAGGCGTTCTGTAACCTCTTTTCGGGAGAAGCCTTATGAAAAAAGTTCTCAGTCTTGTCCTGGCCGCTGGTCTGCTGCTGGCCGCCTCGCTGGCCAATGCCGACACCAAACGCCTGACCCTGGCCACTGGCGGGACCTCCGGGGTGTACTTCCCCCTGGGTGGTGCCATTGCCCAGGTAATCACCAACAAGAGCGGCGGTGCCATCTCCGTGACGGCCCAGGCTACCGGTGCTTCCGGTGAGAACATGCGTCTGGTCCAGGCTGGTGACGTGGACTTCGCCATGGTGCAGAACGACGTTGCCGACTCCGCCTTCAACGGCCTGGCTCCCTTCCGCAGCAAGCTGGACAACGTGCGCGTCATCGGCCGCCTGTATCCTGAATACCTGCACGTGGTGGCCAGCAAGGACAGCGGCGTGAAGACTCTCGAAGATTTCAAGGGCAAGAAGGTCTCCGTGGGCGCCCGCGGCAGCGGCAATGAAGTGAACTGCCGTCAGATTTTCGGCTTCTACGGCCTGGATTACAAGAACATCGAGCCCATCTTCCTGCCCTACGGCGAAACTGCCGACCAGTTCAAGGACCGTCAGGTGGACGGCTTCGTTTTCACCATCGGTACGCCCAACCCCGCCATCCAGGACATCACCACCGCTCAGGAAGTGGTCTTCGTGCCCCTGGCCGGCCAGAAGGTCGACGAGATCGTCAAGAAGTTCCCCTATCTGGTGAAGGACTCCATCCCGGCCGGTACCTACCTGGGCCAGAAGGAGGCCGTGCCCACCCTGTCCGTGCAGTGCATCCTGGTGGCCAACAAGGACATGCCTGACGATGTGGCCTACACCCTGACCAAGACCCTGTATGACAACCTGCCCGACGTGGCCAAGGCGCATAACAAGGGTGCCGAGATCTCTCTGGAGCATGCCGCTGACGGTGTGACCATCCCCTTCCATCCTGGTGCGGTCAAGTATTTCAAGGAAAAGGGCCTGGACATCAAGTAGACCGGTTCTCAGGCAAACAGTTGATTCGGGACATATGACGATGCGGCGCAATACCATTGCTTTTCTGCTGGCCATGCTGGTCTGTATGACAGGCGTGATGTGGGTTGCGCCGCATCTTTTTTCCAGTGTGCAGGCGCAGGACGTACAACGCCTGGTGCTGCGCGACAGCAGCGGCAGGGAACTTTTCAGCCGGCCCGCACCGGACGGCAGCGAGTTTGCCATTCGTTACAGGCATTCCGTCGCTCTGAGTCCGGTGGAGGACTGGTTCAGTGTCAGCGGGGGCTGCATCTATCTGGAAAAAACGGTTTATCAGGATTTCGGGGCCGGTCTGCCGCATCAGCCGGGCCCGGGACAGCGGATGTATACGGAAAACGGAAAAGTTGTCATCAGCGGCTATCATATGGCCCTGCCTTCCTTTGATGTGCGCGTGGGACGTGTGGCGAACCACACCCTGCTGCTGCCTGAAGAGGGCGGAGCTCAAAAGGAGATCCCGCTGAATTCCCTGCTGGAACCGGGACAAGCCATTACCCTTACCGTCGTTTTACCCTGATAATTCTTGGACATTGACTTGGCGTGGAAGGACACGCCCGCATACTTATACAGGATATGAGAGGATGAGCCACGAAAAACGAATGCACATGATCGATGAGAAAGGGGCAGGGGGATTTGCCCTGGAAGAAGGCCACAAACTGGATTCCAGTGCCGTGGAAAAGATCCAGGAGACCGTGGACGTCTCCGAGATCGTTGCCAAGTACGACAAGGAATCCGTTTACCGCTCCTTCAAGGGGTGGCTCGATATTTTTATCAAGATCCTTTGTATCGCCTTTTCCGCTTTTCATCTGTACACGGCCGCCACGACGCCCTTCGCGCCCCAGATCCAGCGCGCGGTGCACCTGGGCTTTGTGCTGACCCTGATCTATCTGCTGTATCCTGCCCGCGCCACGGGCAACATGAACAAACTGGCCTGGTATGACGCCATCCTGGCCATCGCCGGGGCCGTGGTCTGCGGCTACATCGTCTGGCAGTACGACATCATCGTGCTGGATGCCGGTCCGGCCACCGAGCTGGACTTCATCATGGGCTGCGCGTCCATCCTGCTGGTCCTGGAAGCGACCCGCCGCATCGTGGGCATCCCCATCACCCTGGTGGCCGTGGTCTTCCTGCTGTACGCCAAGTTCGGCAACCTGATCCCCGGCATGCTGGGGCATCCCGGTTTCTCCGTGCAGCGTATCGTCTCGCACATGTATCTGACCACGGAAGGCCTGTTCGGCATGCCGCTGGGCGTGTCGGCCTCCTTCGTCTTCCTGTTCATCCTGTTCGGAGCCTTCCTGCACAGCACCGGCCTGGGCAAGTTCTTCATCGACCTGGCCCTGGCAGCCGCCGGTCGCTACGTGGGCGGCCCCGCCAAGGTGGCCGTGCTGGCCAGCGGCTTCTTCGGTACCATCTCCGGCTCTTCCGTGGCCAATACGGTGTCCACGGGTACCTTCACCATCCCGCTGATGAAGAGCGTGGGCTACCGCGGTGCTTTTGCCGGCGCCGTGGAAGCCGCCTCGTCCACCGGTGGTCAGATCATGCCGCCCATCATGGGGGCAGCGGCCTTCATCATGGCCCAGTTCCTGGGCGTCGGCTACGTGGAGATCGCCAAGGCGGCCCTGGTGCCCGCTTTGCTGTACTACCTGGCCGTGGGCTTCATGGTGCACATGGAAGCCAAGCGTCTGGGCCTCAAGGGTATCCCCAAGGAACGTCTGCCCCGCACCTGGGTGGTGCTGCGTCAGGGCGGCTACCTGCTGATCCCCATCATCGTGCTGATCTATATGCTGATGCAGGGGTATACGCCGCTCAAGGCCGCCTACTACTGCATCGTGACCACCGTGGTCATCTCCCTGGTGGCGGAAAACTGGAAGACCTGGCACGGTGCCCGTTACAGCAATGAAAGTGTGATGAGCGCCCTGGCCCAGACCAACTTCCTGTCCCTCAAGGGCGTCCTGCAGGCCATGGAAAACGGTGGCCGGCTGGCCCTGGGGGTGGCCGCCGCCTGCGCCTGCACCGGTTTCGTCATCGGCGTGGTGACCCTGACCGGTCTCGGCCTGAAGCTGGCCAACGCCATCCTGACCATCTCCGCCGACAGCTTTGCCCTGACCCTGCTGTTGACCATGCTGGCCTCCATCGTGCTGGGCATGGGCCTGCCCACCACGGCCAAGTACATCGTGCTGGCCACCATCGCGGCCCCGGCCATCATGCACTTTGGTGTGCCTGCCATGGCGGCGCACCTCTTCATCCTGTACTTCGGCATCCTGGCCGACCTGACGCCTCCTGTGGCACTGGCGGCCTATGCGGCGGCAGGGATCGCACGTTCAGAACCGAACGCCACAGGTTTCATGGCGGTCAAGCTGGCCCTGGCCGGCTTCCTGATCCCCTACATCTTCTGTTACAATCCCGGTCTGCTGATGATCGGCGCCACCGGCTGGGAAGTGCTCTTCTATGCTTCCACTGCGGCGCTGGGCATCGCCAGCCTGTCCTTTGCCAGCGTGGGGTACTGGCTGCGCAATCTTTACTGGTGGGAACGTCTGATCCTGCTGGCGGGCGCCATCACCCTGATCACCCCCGGCGCCATCACTGACGCCATCGGTTGCGGCCTGCTGGTCGTGATCTACATCAGCCAGAAGATGCTGACCACTGGCCCTGTAAGCAAGACTGCTGAATAAGGGCTGCGGTAGAGCAGATAACAAAAAAGGCCGGTTCACCCGGCCTTTTTTGTTATCTGCCGTCTATCAATGCATTTTGAGGGGACAGGAGAAAACGTTGTTATGGCCGCCATGCGGTGGTGACGTAAACATGACCTGAAAAGAGAGGACACGCGTAGACCTGTGGCACATGTTTTCAACTCCAGGCCGGGCGTGTGGGGCTGTGTCGTTCAGGGGTTGTCGTCTTGTCTTTTTCCCTTTGGAGCCCGTTCCGGCATCAGGCACCAGACAGCGAGGCCCCCCAGGGCGAACATGGTCAGGTCACGATGAGGGAAGGCTGCCAGCGCCAGAAGCATCAGGATGACCAGCAGGCACAAACGGCAGGCACCGCGCACCACCGTGCGCAGGAGCAAAAGGAGGACGACTATGCCCAGCAGGGGCGGCAGCCAGTCCAGCCCCGGCGGCAGAGGAGGAAGATGGAAGATATGGGGAAGGTGCATAGGTCACGATAGGAAAAAAGCAGGTTCCCGGCAATGGGCCATTGTCAGGGGAAAAATCATGCTCATATATAAAGAGGCATGGCTGCCGAAAAAATCGCCGGACCGTTTGTACCGGTTGTCCGGCTGGAAAATAGAGCGTCGAAGGACGCAGGAGATGCAATGAGCACACTCACCCCGCGTGAAATCGTGGCAGAACTGGATAAATTTGTGGTGGGGCAGGAACAGGCCAAGCGCATGGTCGCTGTTGCTGTCCGTAACCGCTGGCGTCGTCAGCATCTTCCTGAGGAGCTGCGTGATGAGGTCGCGCCCAAGAACATCATCATGATGGGCCCCACCGGTGTGGGCAAAACGGAGATAGCCCGCCGCCTGGCAAAGCTGAGCGGCGCGCCCTTCATCAAGGTCGAGGCCACCAAGTTCACGGAAGTGGGCTATGTGGGCCGCGATGTGGAGTCCATGGTACGCGATCTTATGGAGATCGGTATCAATCTTGTGCGGGAAGAGGAAAACGCCCGCGTCCGGGCCGCTGCCGAAGCGGCTGCCGAGTCCCGCCTGCTGGATCTGCTGCTGCCCAATTCCTTTGGCGGCGATCGCAACGACACCCGCGAAAAGCTGCGCCAGCAGTTCCGCCTGGGTTTCATGGACGACCGTGAAGTGGAAGTCGAAGTGACCGAGCAGCCTGCCCAGGGCATGGACATGTTCGCCATCCCCGGTATGGAACAGATGGGCAACCAGGTACGGGACATGTTCAGCAAGGCTTTCCCGCCACGTCGCAGCCGTCGCAAGATGAAGGTCCGCGAGGCCTATAACGTCCTGATCCAGGAAGAATCCGGCAAGCTGGTGGATCAGGAGGCCCTGGTGGACAAGGCCCGCGAGCGCGTGGAGCAGATGGGCATCATCTTCATCGACGAGATCGACAAGATCGCCAGCTCTTCCCAGAATCGCACGTCCGACATCTCGCGTGAAGGTGTGCAGCGTGACCTGCTGCCCATAGTGGAAGGTTCGGCGGTCAATACCAAGTACGGCATGGTGCGCACGGATCATATCCTGTTCATCGCGGCCGGGGCGTTCCATTTCAGCAAGCCTTCCGACATGATCCCCGAACTGCAGGGACGTTTCCCTCTGCGTGTGGAACTCAATGCCCTGGGCAAAGATGAATTCCTGCGCATCCTGACGGAACCCCACAACGCCCTGACGCGGCAGTATGCGGCCCTGCTGGGGACAGAGCAGATCCGTTTGCAGTTCTCGGAAGACGGCATCGAAGAGATCGCCGCTTTTGCCGAAGAGATCAATGCCACCAGCGAGAACATTGGTGCCCGTCGCTTGTACACCATCATGGAAAAGATTCTGGCGGACATCTCCTTTGATGCGCCGGACATGCCCGGTGCGCAGATCGTGGTCAACAGGGCCTATGTGCAGGAACACCTGCGCGATGTCCGGGACGATCAGGATCTGAGCCAGTATATCCTGTAAACAGGTACGTACCGCTGCTCTCGCCGGAGGGCAGAAGAGGAAGGGCCCATCGTTAATGATGGGCCTTTTTTTAGGTCTTTTCTCTATGCTTTGGGGGAAGGAGGCATATCTTGAAAAATATATAGATAATCTTATATACCCGTCAAAAATTATCCGCAGATTTCACCTTCTGGAAGGATATGTCCCGTAGTCAGGCCGTCCGAGGATATTTTTTGAGGGTATCATCATGAAAAGGATCGTATGGTTGCTGTGGGCATTGCTGCTGCTATTGCCTGCACAGGGCAGGGCAGCGGGCAATATGCAAAACGAAAGCTTTGCCAAAGCCAAGCGATTGCTGGAGCAGGAAGTTTACTATGATCATCGCCAGACGCTCTATTGCGGGGCTTCGTTCGATGCACACAAACAGATCGAACTGCCGCAGGGGTTTACGGCAGACAAGCACCAGAAGCGTTCTTCACGCGTGGAATGGGAGCATGTCGTCCCGGCCGAGAATTTCGGCAGGGCGTTTTCGGAGTGGCGGGAAGGTCACTCCCTTTGTGTGGATCGCAAGGGCAGAACTTTCAAAGGGCGGGCATGCGCAGAAAAGGTCAATGCCGACTATCGCCGCATGCAGGCCGATATGTATAACCTGTATCCTGCCATAGGTTCGGTCAATGCTGCGCGTTCCAACAAAAATTTCCAGATGCTGGGGCCTGATGTCCCTTCGGCCTTTGGCTCCTGCCCCATGAAGATCAGCGGCAACAGGGTAGAGCCACCGGAACGGGCGCGCGGACAGATCGCACGCTCAAGCCTCTATATGGCTGACAGTTATACTGAGCATTATCGCCTGAGCCGTCAGCAACGGCAGCTCATGCAAGCCTGGACACACCAGTATCCTGTGGATGCCTGGGAGTGCCGCCGGGCAAGCCGCATCGAGCGCTTGCAGGGCAATGGGAACAGGTTCGTCAAGGAGCCTTGTCTGTCTGCAGGCCTTTGGCCTGAGCAGGAGCCTGCATTTTTACCGGCAGACGGTAGCGGTGCTTTTTGAAGAAATGCAGGCAGCAGGGCGAAAAAACTTGACGAAGGCACCTATCACCTGTAATCTCTAAAAGCTTTGTGGGCTTCTGGCCTGCGGCTACGCCGGGATGGTGGAATTGGTAAACGCAACGGACTCAAAATCCGTCGGTGGCAACACCTTGCGAGTTCGAGTCTCGCTCCCGGTACCATAAAAATCAAGGGCCTACGGGAATGCCGTAGGCCCTTTTTTCATGCCAAAATCCCGCACCAAATCCGCACCAAAAATGGCTTTTGTACCACGGTAACGCGTCAGATAATTTTGTGTTCGGCGTCACATGGTTTTGGTATGGAAGAATGGAGAATTCTTCCCTCAATAAGTTTGCGGCGCTATTGGCAGTAAAAAGGCAAGAATCCAGGCAGGGGAAATCCTGTCTTTTTTAATAGTTGCCGAAGACCCTGCATGCGTTAAGCAACATAGAAAAAGGCCCTCGCTTTGCTGGAGCGAGGGCCTTCGTGTCGTATGAAGCTGGGAGCGGCGCAATGGCTAAAAGCCAGTTGGGAAGAGCTTGCTATCGGCGGGCTTGAAATTGTCCTTCAGCAGCTTCTTACCGGCGTCGAGGGAAGCGCCCATGATGGTGATGACACTGCCGAGCTTGCCATTGGCACTGAAATAGCTGACGCCCTTGACCTGTTCCTTGGAGAATTCTCCCACATAGGCATCGCCGGAAAGCACAGGTTCGGTGACTGTAAAGCCGGCAGCCTTCATATTGGCAAGGGTCTGGGTTGCAAGATCTTTGGCAGAAAGCGGAACAGGGGTGATGGCCACTGTGACGACAGTTTGTTCCGCGGCATTCTGGAGGATGGCCATGGTTGCGCCCTGGGCAGACTGGACAGGCTGGGGCTGTGTCCAGCCGGAGGGAAGGTTCAAAGTAAAGTAATCGGTCTTCACTTCAGCCGCTAGCGCAGCGGAAGCGCAAAGGATACCCAGGAGACAGGTTGCCATAATGGTCAGGACTTTCTGCATATGATCCTCCTTAAAAGTTTAAAAAAGGCTAAACTATTATTTATAGGTAGGCAATAGGAGGATAGGATATATGCCTTTGGGAGGGCTTTTTATATAATAACTGTCACGTACGGCAGAGGAGGGTGGTGTCTTGCTATCATACGCCTCTAGATATGCATCCGCCATGGCTTGGTGGAGCTCCCACGAAAATGCCGCGGACTCGCTTGCTTCCTGTTTATGCGGGCAGGTAAACCGTATCCGCGGGAGACATAGCGAGCGCAGTCTCCCATGTCTTTTTCAATAAAAGGTGACAAGCCCATGTGCAGAGCAGGCATGTACACGGCCTGCATATCTTGTGAACTGTCGGTTGAGAAGATGGCTTATCCGGGCAAGCTCGTCTGATTGCACGGATGGTCTTGTCCCGTTTTGAACGACATCGTTTATTTGCTGTATCCCCTTGCGAATTTTTCGTTTCAGCGCTAAGGTTTTATAAAATATTTTTTGTGGAGCGTCTCGTTTCAGGAACGCTTCACAGAAAAAACGTGCCGGAGCTCGCAGCCGTCAGGCAAGTACTCCCTCCGGTATGTTCCCTGTTTCATCCTGATCTAGGAGAGGAAGCCTATGAGCTACACACGAAGAGGATTCCTGAAACTGGCAGGCGTGAGCGCCCTTTGTCTCTCGCTCAGCCAGTTCGGTTTCAACCTCGGCGAGGCCCAGGCCTATGCCGGGAGTCTCAAGATAGAAGGCGCGAAGGAAGTCATCACGATCTGTCCGTTCTGCGCTGTCTGCTGCCAGGTCATCGCGTATGTGCGCGACGGCAAGCTCGTCAGTACGGAAGGGGATCCTGACTTCCCTGTCAACGAAGGTGCTTTGTGTGCCAAGGGCGCTGCCCTGTTCTCCATGTACACGAATCCGCACCGCCTCACCAAGCCTTTGTACCGGGCGCCCTACAGTGAAAAGTGGGAAGAAAAGGACTGGGGATGGATGCTGGAAAAGATCGCTCGTCGCGTGAAGGATACGCGTGACAAGGATCTTATCCTCAAAAACAGTAAGGGCCAGACGGTCAACCGTCTGGAAAGCATTTTCATGATGGGCACTTCGCATGCCTCCAACGAGGAATGCGCCGTCATCCATCAAGCCATGCGCGGCCTGGGTGTTGTCCAGTTGGACCACCAGGCCCGGGTCTGACACAGCCCCACTGTTGCGGCTCTGGCAGAGTCGTTCGGACGCGGTGCTATGACCAACCACTGGATCGACATCAAGAATGCCGACGTGGTTCTTATTATCGGCAGCAATGCCGCTGAACATCATCCTGTTTCGTTCAAATGGATCATGCGGGCCAAGGACAACGGCGCGGCGCTTATCCACGTCGACCCCAAGTTCTCCCGTACGTCCGCCCGTTGCGACTATCACGTACCGCTGCGCTCCGGTACGGATATCGCGTTCCTGGGCGGTATGGTCAACTATATCCTGGAATCGAACAGCTATTTCCACGATTACGTCGTTAACTATACCAACGCCTCGTTCATCGTCGGCAAGGGCTATGACTTCAAGGACGGCCTTTTCAGCGGTTATGACGCCAAGGCGCGCAAGTATGACCAGAGCAAGTGGGGCTTTGAAAAGGGCTCGGACGGCGCTCCGCTGCGTGACGCCACGCTGAAGCACGAACGCTGCGTCTTCAACCTGATGAAGAAGCATTATTCGCGCTACACCCTGAAGAATGTCTCGGACATCACGGGCGTTTCCGAAGAGAACCTGCTCAAGGTCTACAAGCAGTTCTGTGCCACCGGCAAGCCCGACAAGGCCGGCACCATCCTGTATGCCCTGGGCTGGACCCAGCATACCGTGGGCGTGCAGAACATCCGCTGTTCCACGCTGGTGCAGCTGCTGCTGGGCAACATCGGTGTGGCCGGCGGCGGCATCAACGCCCTGCGTGGCGAGCCCAACGTGCAGGGCTCCACGGACCATGCCCTGCTGTATCATGTGCTGCCCGGTTATATCGGCCTGCCGCTGGCTCCCTGGCAGACCCTGGCCCAGTTCAACAAGGCCAATACCCCGGTCACCAAGATCCCCAACAGTGCCAACTGGTGGGGCAACCGGCCCAAGTACTTCGCCAGCTTGCTCAAGGGCTGGTACGGCGAAGAGGCGAAGCCGGAAAATGACTTCTGCTACGGCCTGTTGCCCAAGGGCGAACCCGGAGCGGACTATTCGTACATGTATGTCATGGACAAGATGTACCAGGGCAAGATCAAGGGTGGTTTTGTCTTCGGCGTCAACCCCATGAACAGTTTCCCCAACACCAACAAGATGCGCAAGGCGCTGGACAATCTGGACTGGATGGTCTGTGCCGAGCTGCACAATTCCGAAACCACGGACAACTGGCAGCGTCCCGGCGTCGATCCCAAAAAGATGAAGACCGAAGTCTTCTTGCTGCCGTCGGCGCATCGTGTGGAAAAGGCCGGTACCATCAGCAACAGCGGCCGCTGGCTGCTGTGGTTCGACAAGGCCGTGGAACCCGCCGGTGAAGCCCGCAACTTCGCCGACATGTTCGTGCCGCTGATCAACAAGCTGCGCGAGCTGTACAAGGCCGAGGGCGGCAAGCTGCCCGAAGCCCTGCTGAAGATGAACTGGCCCGAAAAGTATGACCCCGAAGAATGGACCCGCCGCATCAACGGTTTCTTCTGGGCCGATACCAAGATCGGCAACCGCCTGTACAAAAAGGGCGATCTGGTCCCGGCATTCGGCAATCTTCAGGCCGACGGTACCACCTCGTCCCTCAACTGGCTGTATACCGGCAGCTATACGGAAGAGGAGGGCAACAAGTCCAAGCGGCGCGACCCGACCCAGACGCCCATGCAGGCCGCCATCGGCCTGTATCCCAACTGGTCGTGGTGCTGGCCGGTCAACCGGCGCATCCTGTACAACCGCGCTTCCGTGGACCTCAACGGCAAGCCCTACAATCCCAAGAAGGCCGTCATCGAATGGGACGGCAAGAAGTGGGTGGGCGACGTTCCGGACGGCCCCTGGGCGCCGCAGGCCGATACCAAGAACGGCAAGCTGGCCTACATCATGACGACGGACGGTTACGCCCAGCTGTACGGCCCCGGCCGTCTGGACGGCCCGTTCCCCGAGCATTACGAACCGGCAGAAACGCCCGTGGCGCAGCATCCCTTCTCCAAGCAGCTGAGCAGCCCGGTCTACAAGTTCCATACCAGTGATATGGACAAACTGGCCAAGGCGGCCGATCCCAAGTATCCCATCGTGCTGACGACCTACAGCATGACGGAACACTGGTGTGGCGGTGGTGAGACCCGCAACGTGCCCAACCTGCTTGAAGCCGAGCCGCAGCTCTACGTGGAGATGAGTCCCGAGCTGGCCAAGGAAAAGGGTATCGCCAACGGTGACGGCGTGATCGTGGAAAGCGCCCGCGGCAAGGTGGAAGCCATTGCCATGGTGACGGTCCGCATCCGTCCGTTCAAGGTCATGGGCAAGACAGTCCATCTGATCGGTATGCCCTTTGCTTATGGCTGGACGACGCCGAAATGCGGCGACTCCACCAACCGTCTGACCATTGTGGCCTGTGATCCCAACACGACCATCCCCGAAGCGAAGGCCTGTTGCGTGAACATCCGCAAGGCGGACAAGTTGACGGAAATTGCTTAACCAGCACCGGGCGTGCCCTTCGGGGCACGCCCTCCCAAGGAGCAAAGATATGCCGAAAGCATTTTTAGTCGATACCACACGCTGCACGGCATGCCGCGGCTGTCAGCTTGCCTGCAAGGAATGGCACGATCTGCCTGCCAACGAGACCAAGCAGCGGGGGAGCCATCAGAATCCGCCGGATCTGAACCCCAACAACTACAAGATCGTTCGTTTCCACGAGCATCTGGACAAGCAGGGCAACGTGGTCTGGAACTTCTTCCCGGACCAGTGCCGCCACTGCGTTACGCCTATCTGTGTGGACGTGGCCGACATGGCCGTGCCCGGCGCCATGATCAAGGATCCCAAGACTGGTGCCGTGCTGGTGACCGACAAGATCCAGAAGCTCAGCGAACAGGACATGGCAGACGTCATCCATGCCTGTCCGTACAATATCCCCAGGTATGACAAGGTCAAAAAGACCCTTGCCAAGTGCGACATGTGTTCCGACCGCGTCGCTGCCGGGATGCTGCCCGCCTGCGTCAAGACCTGCCCCACCGGGGCCATGACCTTTGGCGAACGGGACGAGATCCTGGCCCTTGCCAAGAAACGGCTGGAGGTCGTCAAAAAGACGCATCCCAAGGCATTCCTGGCAGACCCTGACGAAGTCAGCGTGATCTATCTGCTTGCGGAGGAAGCCGAGTTTTATCACGAATACGCGACCTTCGGCTAAATGTCGTTGCCTTCTCCCTGTTCCCACCCTCTCTCCGAAGCCCGCAGGCTTCGTTAGCCGGAGTATCCATGGCCGCATCCTGTCAAAGCGTGGAAGAAACCGTCAGCGGTATCCTTGCCCGCCGTCCTGTCCTGTCCCCTGTCCTGCATGCCTTTGTCCCGCTGCTGGCCGCCCGGGCCGCGCTGCCCGAACAGCTCAAGCCCCTGCTGGAAGCTGCCGGTATCCGTCTGCCCGGGATGCAGCGTGAGCGGGCCGCACAGGGCTATCCGCTGCTGGCGGAGATGCCGCTTGCCGGTATCGGGACGGCTCTCAGGGCTGCGGCCGAGACCCTGATCCCCCTGCTCGTGGCCCAGGATGTCATCAAGCCACATGAGGCGAAGCTGCGGGCTTTCTTCATGGATGCTGCACAGGGGCCTGAAGCCCCGGTGGCCCTGGCGGAAGCCGTGCTCAATGAGACGGCCGAGAGTGCCGAAAGCGTGGGAAAGATAGCGGCGCATCTGGGTATACCTGTACAGGTGCTGCTGTTCGCGTTCAGTTTCATGCTGGGGCCTGTCCTGCGGGCTCTGGTGGAGCTGTCGTCGCATGGGAACGGGAAGGAGGCTCCCTGGAACGTGGAAGGTGCCTGGCGGCAGGGCTATTGCCCTGTCTGCGGATCCGGGCCTTCCATAGCGTATCTGGACCGGCCTGTTTTTGATGAGAAAAACGCGTTCCTGGCGGGCGGTGGCGGCAAAAAGCACCTCCACTGTTCGCTGTGCGGTACGGACTGGACCTTCCGCCGCGGGGCCTGCCCCTTCTGCGGCGAAGAAGGGGCAGGTGTCATGGAGATCCTGAAAGAAGCAGGAAATGCCCTGGGTGAACGTCTGGACTGGTGCACCCGCTGCAAGACCTACTGCCCGGCGGTGGACCTGCGCGAGCGCGATACGACGCCCGACCTGGACGTCCTGGCACTGGGGATGCTCCATATGGATATGGTCGCGGCCAAAAAAGGCTTGCAGCCCATCCATCCCACTTTCTGGAACACGTTTTAGTACGAGCTGCCGTGGCTGCCTTGCGGCCAGCGGTCAATACGAGGTAACGCATGAAACGAGCGCTCATTGCGATATGTATGCTGTCGTTGATCGGCGGCGCGGCCACATGGGCCGTGGCCGGCGACGCCAAGGCTCCGGACAAGCCCATCGAGCTCAAGAGCTCGGAACATAAAAAAATGTGGGTGAAGTTTGATCACGCTACCCATGAGAGCGTGGAGTGCGACGTCTGCCATCACGCTGCGCCCTCTGATGCCAAGGACGCCTATGTGTCCTGTGGTGCAAGCGAAGAATGCCACTCCCTGAAGGGGACGCGGGAGCGTGATCCCCAGAGCCTGTTCTGGGCGTACCATACCAAGAGTTCCGAACGGTCCTGTTATGGCTGTCATACGACCATGCTGGGGCCGGGATGCCGTCCGTGCCATATGCCTCCCCAGAGCGGCGGGGCCGAAGGGAAGTAAGTCACTGTCTGTCTGCTGCCCCGCAGGGAGTGATCCTGCGGGGCAGTTTTTTTCTGGATCCCGGACACCTGCCAGGAATTGGTGCGCACGTCCATGTGCTCTTTTCCGGGCGGATGTCCCGGCCCTTGCAGTTTACAGCGCTGCAACAAGCGGATATATTTATAAAATAGGTCGTTTGGCACGGCAGAGGGCCTGCCTGGTGTTTTGCCATGCCACGGGCTTTCGTACGTTGGTTTTTCCGAAAGGCCGGCGAGGAGCCCGCGAATGGTCGGGCAATGTGCGGAAGAGCCGCAGGATTTTCAATGGAGACATGCATGCGGATCGGAAAATGGGATCACGACGCCTTTGTGGCCGTGGTAAAGGATTTTCATGGCCATGTGGCCCCCGGGGTCATCATCGGCGGATATATGGTGGAAATGGCACGGCGTACCCTGCCGGAAGGCATCCTGTACGACGCCGTTTCGGAAACGGTCCAGTGTCTCCCGGATGCCATCCAGCTGCTGACCCCCTGCACGGTGGGCAATGGCTGGTTGAAGGTCTATCATTTCGGGATCTATGCACTTTCCCTGTATGACAAATATACGGGTGAAGGGATGCGCGTCCGCCTCAATGTGGATGCCCTGGATGCCTATCCGCATGTACGTGCCTGGTTCCTCAAGGAAAAACCCAAGCATGAGCAGGAGCCGGAATTGCTGCGTGAAGAGATCCGCACTGCCGGCATGGATCTGCTCCAGGCCGCCCCTGTCCGCATCCATCCTGATTTTTTGGTAAAGAAGGGGAAAGGCGTCGTGCGCCGCTGCCCGCGTTGCGGGGAATGGTATCCGGCAGTGCTGGGAGATCTGTGTCGCCCCTGCCAGGGGGATGGCCCTTACCTTGCCGGAAAGGAATAGCCCCTATCGACCCGGGCCCACGGAAAGCATGCTTGCCGTGGGCCTTTTCTTTTTCAGGAGAGATCATGATGGAACTGGAAGCCCGTAAAGCCGTACTGTATTCTATCTTCGATGCCGGGGTGCGGGCTGTGGCTCCCGATGCGGCCCTGATGCGGCATGTTTGTCTAGAAGGCGATGCCCTGCGTGTGGACGGAAAGCGCTGGCCACTGCCATGCCGAGGGCGTTTGCTGGTACTGGGGGCCGGGAAAGGGGTCGCTCCCATGGGGGCTGCCGTGGAAGAGCTGCTGGGGGACCGTATCGATAGCGGGATGCTGGTGGTCAAATACGGTCACGGCCTGCCTTTGCAGCAGATCAGCCAGGTGGAGGCTGCCCATCCCGTCCCGGACGCGGCAGGTGCGGCGGCCACGCAGGCACTGCTGGAGCTGGCTGCCGGGACGACGTCAGATGATCTTGTCCTTTGCCTGCTCACAGGCGGAGCCAGCGCCCTGACGCCTGCCCCGGTGCCCGGGGTCACTCTGGAAGACATGCAGCAGGTGACGGAGCTGCTGTTGCGCAGCGGTGCGACCATCACGGAACTCAATGCCATCAGGAAGCATTTATCCCGTTTCAGCGGTGGGCAGCTGGCCCGGACGGCTGCCCCGGCCGGTGTGGTGAGCGTGATCGTTTCCGATGTGGTCGGGGACGCTCTGGATGTCATCGCCTCGGGCCCCACAGCGCCCGATGTTTCGACGTTTGCAGACTGTATGGACATCCTCGTCCGCTATGAGCTGGTATCAGCCATGCCGCCCGCTGCCCTGCATCATCTCCGGAAGGGCTGCCAGCGACAGGCAGCCGAGACCCCCAAGCCCGGGGATGCCTTGTTCCGGCATGTGCAGAATACCCTGGTCGCCACCAACCGGCAGGCCCTGGATGCAGCGGCGGAGCAGGCCTGGCGGCAGGGTTTCCATCCTGTCATCCTGAGGGACAACATGGTAGGGGAAGCCCGGGAGCAGGCGGCCCTGCTGGTGGCGCAGGCCCGTCAGATGGCAGCCGAACTGCCGGCGGACGCGCAACCTGTCTGCCTGCTGGCCGGAGGCGAGACGACCGTGACGCTCCGTGGCAGGGGCAGGGGAGGGCGCAATCAGGAAATGGCGTTGGCGGCAAGTCTGGCCTTGCAGGACTGCCCGCATGTCTGCGCCTTGTTTGCCGGTACGGACGGTACCGATGGTCCCACGGATGCTGCCGGAGGATGCGCCTGGGCCGGGAATCTGTCTGTTACGGGGATGGAACAGGCACGCCATGCCCTGGAAGAGAACGATAGCTATCCGATACTGCATCATTGTGGTGCGCTGCTGCGCACCGGTCCCACACGGACGAATGTGATGGATCTGGCTGTGTTGCTGGTCTGGCCGGAAAAGGCGCACTAACAGTTTTTTATTTACGGCCACAGCTTGACAATGACAGGTTTAAATAGTAATGTTTATTAAATAATTGGAGTTTGCTATGGCCCAACCACAGACCAGAATGACTAGGCAACGTGCTGTCATCCTTGAAGAACTGAGAAAAGTCAAAACACACCCCACAGCGGATGAGCTGTACAGTATCGTCCGCGAGCGCCTGCCGCGCATCAGCCTTGGTACGGTATACCGCAACCTTGATTTCTTGGCGGATACCGGCGAGATCCGCAGGCTCGAAGCAGCAGGGACGACGAAACGATTCGATGGCGATATTTCCTGGCATCAGCATGTGCGCTGCATCCATTGCGGACGCATAGGTGATGTCATGCAACCCCTACCGGTACCCTCTGTGGCAGGCATGCAGGTGGAAGGTTTTTATTCCGTCGTTGATTCTCGTGTGGAATTTGACGGGATTTGTGAAGCTTGCGCCGCCAAGGGATTGAAGTAAGCACACGCTTCCGGGACGGATCTTTTTCCGTCCCGATCCTTTAAAGGAGATTGTTATGGCTGAAGCTCAGGACATGTGGCGCTGCCAGATGGTGAATTGCGGTTATGTCTATGATCCGGATCGTGGCGACAAACGCCACAAGATTCCTGCCGGTACCAAATTTGAAGACCTTCCCGATGACTGGCGCTGTCCGGTCTGTGGCGCGGCAAAGAAAAGTTTCCGTCGCCTCTCGGAAGAAAATTAGTATTCAGGCAGGGACGCCCTTCGGGGCGTCCTTTTTTATTATGGGCTGCACTGATCTGTGCAGACAGGGAATGAAAGGCTCCTGGCATTCGGGTGTTTTTCGTTGAGGCAAGCGGTGCGCCTGCCGGGCGCGCATCAGAAAGGGGTTGTCCTGGGCCGTTCTGTTTCTGTTACCAGCCTTTCCCCGCTGCAGGAGGAAGCGGGGAGTGCAGGCAAACAGGTGCGCGCTTTACACCGGTTGGCGGGCTGCGCTGTCCCTCTGTCTGCAGTGTCATGCTCTCGCCCAGCTCTCGCATCCGCTGCCTGCCCAGACAGGGGCGCAAAGAGATGCTTGCGTAGCCTGACTGTTTTGGTATCTTCAAAAAATACCTTGGTTCAGCAACAGACTGGTGCGCATGAAATATCTACCATCCCAGATCATGACCTTCCTGCACGAGCGCGGTGCAAAGCACAATATGATCGTGCTGCGGCGCTTTTTCATTACATTGTGCATCATGATCGCCGCCTACAGCGTTATTTTCCACTGGCTCATGGAATATGAGGGGAAGGAGCATTCCTGGATCACCGGGGTCTACTGGACGCTGACGGTCATGTCAACGCTCGGTTTCGGTGACATCACCTTTTCCTCGGATCCGGGGCGTATCTTTTCCATCATCGTGCTTATGTCGGGCGTGATATTTTTCCTGATCATGATGCCCTTCACCTTCATCCAGCACTTTTACATGCCGTGGCTGGAAAGCCAGAAAAAAGACATGGTGCCACGCCGTCTGCCCGCCGGGATCAGGGGGCATGTGCTGATCGCCGGGAGTGGGCCCATCACCCTCAACCTGGCGGATGACCTGGCACGCCACGGCATCCGGCGCGTGCTGCTGTGCAATGATCCCCAGATCGGCCTTGACCTGCTCGACCAGGGCTACGAAGTGGCTGCCGGTGATCATGACGATGTGAAGACTTACCAGAAATTGCACGCTGATACGGCCGCCATGCTGGTGGTCATGGATACGGACATCCGTAGTACCAACATCGTCTTCTCGGCCCGTGAAGCCGCGCCGCAGGTGGTCATCGCCGCGGGGGTGGAGAACCCCGACGCAACGGACATCCTGCGCCTGGCAGGGTGCAACAGGGTGTTCCAGTTCCATAATGTGCTGGGTGAGGCCATGGCCCGGCGGGTGGTCCGCTCGTCCCAGCGGGCCAGTATCATGGGGAGATTCGGCCGTCTGGTGGTGGCGGAAGCCCCGGTGATGCACAGCAGCCTGGCCGGTAAGACCCTGCTGGAGTGCAGCTTGCGCGAACGGACGGGCATCAACGTGGTCGGCGTCTGGGATCGCGGCGCTTTCCAGCTGCCCGGGCCGCATACGATGTTTACGGAAAGCAGCGTGCTGGTGGTGGCCGGGACCGAAAAACATGTGCGGACGTTCGACCGCCTGATCAGTGATCCGGAAAAGGCAGAGATGGAGAATGTGCCCGTGGTCATCCTGGGCGGCGGCAGAGTGGGCCTTGCCGTGGCGCGGAACCTGGCACGCCGCAAGATCCCTGCCGTGATCGTGGACAGGCAGCCGCACATCAATTCCGGCGCCATCCCCCATGTGCACGGGGATGCCGCGGATCTCGCCGTCCTGGAAAAGGCCGGTATCCGCAAGACGCGCACCATCATCATCACCACCCATGACGATGACGCCAACATCTACCTGACCATCTACAGCCGCCGCTTGCGGCCGGATGCCCAGATCCTTTGCCGTGCTTCGCTGGACCGCAACGTCAACGGCTTGCACAGCGCCGGCGCGGACCAGGTGCTTTCCCTGGCTTCTCTGGTGAGCAACAGCATCATCAATCTGCTGGCCCCGGACAAGATGATGATGCTGAATGAGCGCCTGCTCGTCTTCCGCTATACCATCCAGGGCCAGCTACAGGGCAAGAGCCTGATGGAATGCGGCATCCGTAACAAGACCAAGTGCAGCGTACTGGCCGTACGCGACCATACCGGCACCATGCACGTCAACCCCGATCCGGGCTATGTGTTCGCGCTGGGGGATGCCCTTTATCTGATCGGTGACTCGGAAGCCGAAGAACGCTTCCGGGAGCGTTACGGCATCGACAGTAATCTGGCCTGTGCCGACGCCGACCTGAGCTGAGGAGTTCGCAGTCGCGATATGACGTGATCCCCGCTATCATCAAGGGAGGGAGATGTCTCTGCCTCCCTTTTTTGCTGTCTGCTCCCCAGGAACGCCGCCGGATGTTCTGTGCGATGCTTTTGTCCCCCGACTAGCGGGAAGGCGACCGTTCAGTCCTCGCAGAAGGAGGACTGGCGGTGACGCTGTCTGGGAAACAGGCAGGGGCCTGTTTTTGCGGCGGCTAGCCCTGCAGGCACTGCAAGATCTCCTTGTCATCTTCTACGACCTCGAAGGCCGATTGCAGGGAAGCGGGCAGGCGGGAAGGCCGGCCGGTCGCCATGTCGATATAGACCCAGACCGTGGCCGCTTCGGCCAGGACGCTGCGGTCAGCGGCGCGCCAGAACAGATAGCGGCGCAGGCTCTGGCGGGAGGCCAGTTCGGCCACCCAGGTGGCGGCGGTGATGACGTCTCCGGCAAGGGCAGGGCGTTTATAGGTAATGGTGTGCTGACGGACGACCCAGCCGTGCCCTTCCGCTTCGTAGCGTTCCACGCCCCAGCCCTGGGCCGTGGAATGGCTGATGGCCAGATCCTGCATCCACTGGACGTAGCACAGGTTGCTGACACGGTTCTGGATGTCGATATGCTGGGGAGAGACGACGATTGCCTGTGTGAAGATGCGCATGGTTCCTCCTTGCAGTCTGGGGACTGTCTGTCCTTGCAGAAAGCAGCATATACCTGTCCATGGAGAAAGACCATGTGACTTTGACCTGCTTCCGCTGCCTGCCGGAGATATTTCGCTTGTCTGTCCTGCTGCCCCGGCGTAGAGGGGGAACAGGACATATGTTCGGGGACAGGAGGGAAGGACCATCATGGCGCAGCGTATGACCATGGCATGGCTAAAACGGTTGGGGTGTGCGGGCTTGCTCCTGTTGCTGTCGGGGCCGGCCATGGCCGCGGGAGGCGTGATCGAGATCCTGGCGGCCGGAGACGTGCTGCTTGGCGGCCGGATGCTCGAGGCTCCCCAGGCGGGAGAGCTTTTCGGGCCCCTGACCCGCCAGCGTCTGGAGCAGGCGGACATCTTCCTGTGGAACTGCGAGATAGCCGGTCTTTCTTCCGTCTCCAAGCAGAATACTTTCGTCTTCCATGCCGACGGGCTGCTGTTCCCCCAGATGGCATTTGCCAATGGCGCTGCCTGTACCGCCAACAACCATGTGTTTGACGGGCTGGAAGAGGGGGCGGCCAATCTGTTGACCGTGCTGGAGGCCGCCCGTATCCGCCACAACGGTCTGCATGATCGCGGCACCTTTGCGCCCCTGTCCCTTTTGCCTCAACGAGAACCGCCGGTCTACCTGCTGACGGGATCGCCCATGTCGCAGATAGGCAGCGGTCCCCGGATCGTCACGCTCTCCTATCCCCAGCTGCTGGAAGCTGTCCGGGCATTGCGTGACCGGGAGCCGGATGCCTGGATCATCCTGTATTCCCATGACGGGAACGAAGGCTTTTCCGAGGCTTCGGAGCGCCAGCGGCTCTGGGCGGACTGGTTCGCCGCCGCAGGGGCGGACATCATCCTTTTTGCCCACAGTCATTGCTATGGCGGGTTCGAGACCCTGGACTCCTCGCCTCGCAAGACCTTCGTGGCCTGGGGACTGGGAAATTTTTTGTTCGGCGGCAACAGGGGCTGGCGGAGCCGGAGCGACGTACGCCTGCTGTCCATCCGCCTCGACACGGCCACAGGCTGCAAATCCGCCTGCTGGCTGTATGGGAAAACCAAAAACTGGCAGTTTTCCCTGTACCGCATGGACGAGGCCGTGCTGCGGCAGGTGCAGGATCTGGGGGCCAGGGCTGCCGCCATCATCGGACAGCCTCCGGCGGAAGGAAGCGGGCAGGATGCGAACCAGGCCGAGGAAGGATCCGGACTTGGATCGTTCTTCCTGTTCTGGAAAAATCTTTAGGCGCCGAAGGTTCCCCGGGGAACGGACAAGGCCCGTATCCGGGATGAGCGAGTTACGGAAACAGAGGGCCAGCCCGGCTTCCACCGGCCAACCACGTCGGGAAAGGAAGGCAAACTCAGGCAGCTATAGAGAAAGCGAAGTCGTCCTGGCAGTACCGGATACATAAGAGGCTGGCACTGCTCCAGGGTACGTGATGCGGAATGTTCCGGTGAGCTGTCCGCCTCCTTGTCCTGTCTGCCCGGGAGCCCGGTATCCATTGGGTACAACAGAAGGGGCGGCAGGTCGTTCCTGCCGCCCCTTCGTCTGACAGGAAGCGGGGCCTCCTGCCCGGGGGAGGGCATGGCATCGGGCCGTCCGGGAGGTGGGTTACCCGGCCTTTTCGCTGACCGGGAAAGCGAAATTGTCCTGGTAGTACCGGGTCACAGGGTGCTTGTACTGTTCCAGCGGCACGGGGACGCGGAAGAATTCCGGTCTGCTGTCCGCATCCTTGCGCAGGCAGAGCCAGGCCAGCTGGGAGTCGTCGCGTACAGGATAATCTTCCCGGTAGTGGCCCGCACGGGTCTCCTTGCGTTCCAGAGAAGCACGTACGTACATCTCGCTGACAAAGGCCACACCACGGGTCTCATGCAGCTTGAGCAGGTAGTGCGGATCCGCCGCCGCCATGCGCGGCAGGTCTTCTTCCCGGATACGCTCCAGTTCCTTGAGCGCGGCCTGCAGGCTGCGTTCGTTCTTGAGGATGGAGACCCCGTAGGGGAAGACCGTTTTCTGGATGGAGGTCAGCACTTCCTTGGGCGTGAGGCCTTCCTTGCCCAGAGGAGCGAACAGGGCCTGCTGATGGGCCGTGATCTCCGCGTCGGACAGGGCGTTCTTGACTTTCGGCAGCGTCTGGAGCAGGCGGGCCGCGTTCTCGCCGGCCATGTGGCCCAGCACGGACGTGGTCATCAGGGCGAAGCCGCCGGCGTAGACACCGGGCTCGGTGGCACGGGCCGTACCGGCAGCCAGCAGACCTTCCAGATCGGTGTTGCCCCAGGCATCGGCCCGCAGACCGCCGTACGAAACGGTCATCTGGGGCACCCATTCCGTGGAGTCCCGGAACAGGTCCAGCCCCAGGGCGGAAAGCTTGTCATAGTTCAGTTTCTGCCAGCCGTTCTGGGGGCGCAGCAGGACGAGGTTCTCCTGCTGGATGCGGCTCAGATCAAAGGTGATGGGGCCGCGTCCGGCCCGGATCTCCATGGCCATGGCCATGGTGGTGTAGTGGGGATCGGTATTGGATCCCAGCACGGGGGAGTAGCGCTCCATGAAGGGATCGCCTGCGGCATTGACGAAGCGCGCGCCCAGGGGCATCAGCACGGTCTGGCCTTCCCAGCCGAAAAGGCGGGGCATGTTCCAGATGCGGGCGAATTCCATGTTCTGCAGGACGGCACCGGCCTCATAGGCCATCTGCATGGTCTCGCCGGTGGGGGTGTTCTTGCCGTACGAGGTCTTCCAGCCCCCCATACCGCTGGCGGCGATGACCACCCGGGCGTCGAAGCGGTAGAAGCCACCTGTGATGGTATCGAAGCCCAGGGCACCGCAGACGCGGCCGTCCTGCTGCAGCAGCTCGGTCAGCAGGATGCGCCCCACCCGTTCTACGGAACGCTGTTTGAGCTGGCGCACGATGTTCTTGACCATAAGTTCGCCGCCGCGGCCCTTGAGCTGGGCCGGATACAGCTTCACATGGTCCAGTCCCCGCTGGGGGACGTACTTCATGCTGCCGTCTTCTTTTTTGAAAAACTCGCAGCCGAAGCGCTCATAGTCATGCAGACGGTCGGCAGAACGTTTCAGGATCTCTTCCATGAGATCCTGGTCGCAGAGCCCGTCGAAATAATAGATGAAATCCTGGACCCATTCGTCCACGTTGTCCGGGGGGAGGACGGCTTCAAAATCGCCGCCCGCCATAGTCATCAGGCCGCCCCAGTCACGGGGGCCCTTGTCCACGATGCAGATGCGGGCTTCAGGAGCCAGTTCGGAGCAGCGGTAGGCGGCCCACAGGCCGGCGGAACCGCCGCCCATGATCAGGACGTCCGTGGAGATATGATGCATGTTCATCTTACAGCCCTCCGCCCAGAGCCTTGGGGATATCGGGGAAAACAGGCGGCAGTTCCTCACGGAACGGGTGCACGAAGATTGCGCCTGACGGGCACAGCCGTTCACAGATATAACAGGTCATGCAGTCGTCGGCATAGGCGATGAAGGCCTTGCCGTCCTCACCGAGCCGCAGGGCGTCCAGAGGACACTTTTCCACGCAGGCGCCGCAGCCGGTACAGATAGCGGCATTGATTCTTTCGATCATGGTCTTTCCTTTGGGCACGGCCGTGGAGATACGGCCGTGCCATTGTTCAGGAGGGCTGGCTAGAAAGAGTAGATGAACAGCACGCTCACGTTCCAGGCGTCGCGGATGTCGCGATGGTCGCCGCCGGTCAGGCTCTGGCCCCAGACGTCATTCGACTTGTCCAGCCACAGGGCGATGTAGCTGGCTTCCAGGTTGACCTGCAGGTTGTCATAGATCTTGTATTCGTTGAGCAGGCCGAATTCCAGAGCGTAGTCACGCGTGGTGAGGTACAGGTTTTCACGCCCGACCTTGGTGGTGCCGTCGGGATTGTTGGGAGCCATCCATGTGCCGGTACGCTCGTGGTACTTCTCCAAGATGCCGGGATCATTGGTGCCGCCGAGCAGGCTGATGTGGAAGGTGTGCTTGAGGTCTTCCAGGAAGCTCATGTCCTTCAGGCGGAAGCCCACGCCCCAGGTACCCACCAAGTTGTTACCGATGACGCGATCACGTTCCAGACCATTGATGTCCGGGCCCATGAAGGTGCCGGAGAAGCTGCAGGGGCCGTAGTCGTTGCTGATGGTGGGCAGGCGTTCAGAACCGTTGCCCACGTTATCGTCGTCACCGGAGCTATACCAGCCGTACAGGCCCAGCTTGGTCCAGTCCAGGTTATATTCCAGCAGCAGGGCGGCCAGCCAGCCGGAGCGGTTCAGGGAACCATCGTCATAGCTCACACTGCCGTACGTGAAATCCCAGGCGATGCGGAAGGGATCCCACTTGGTGATCGCGCCGCTCAGGCCGCCCCACCAGGCGGTACCGTAAGCGTTGAGCTTTTCCTTGTGGCTCATCAGGTCGGCACGCAGGGGGAACAGACCGCTCAGGGCATAGCCGCCGTTGACACCGTTGATCTTGTTGCCGACGTAGTTGTCGTTCTTGCGGAACGTGTTGGAACCGATGGAAGCGAACAGGCCCCAGGGGGTCAGCTTGAAACCGTCAAAGGTCAGGGGCACTATCAGGCCGGCCATGTCCATGTTGTCCATGAAATTTTTCTGATAGCCGTCAGCATCGCCCACATAGTTGTCATTGTAGGGACGGGCCCAGAACGCCGTCATGGCAGCGTTTTCATTGAAGACGTAGCTGCCGGTGATGGCGGCCACGTCGGACTGGAAGACGGTGGGAGCATCCATGGCCATGTAGGGCAGGCCCAGGCCTTGGATACCCATGCGCAGCTTGATGTCCGTATTGGGCACGCGCCAGTCGATGAAGGCTCTCTTGAGCTTCACGATGGATGCGTCAGCGCCCAGGGCCATACCGCCCTGGGGGTTGTCGGCCTTGCCCCAAATGGATTTGCCGATTTCAAAGTAGACCTGACCGGAAAGGTTTTCGTCAGCCACGGCGTCGATGACCAGGCGGACACGGGAGCGGGCCTCGAACTCGTCTTCGCTCGGGTCATATCCGGTATGCCCGCCATTGGTGAAGTTGCCGTTCTGACCATACTGGAAACTCGCCAGCCATACCCCCTTGGCCTTGAAGTCTACAGCGTGGCTTGCCTGGGCGGCTCCCGTCACCATGGCTGCTGCCAGCAGCAGACACCAGATCTTTTTCATAATCCTTCCTCCAGAGAGACAGTCGTTTTTGGGCAAAGCCCGGAAACTTGGGTGCAGAAACAGACCCGGAGGCGAAAAAGGAGCCTCAGGGGGGTCTGGGGCAATCTTAAAAAGGGCGGATCATGCGACCCGCCCTTTCCAAAATGCTAGACTTGCATAAACAGGGGGAATGTGAAGCCGATGGCGCTGCAGGGGCAGCTGGTGCGGCAGTTGGCGCAGTGCCAGCACTCTTCGCCATGGACCATTTCGGGCCGTTCCGCTTCCTGGTAAGGACGCATTTCCAGCACATAGCCGGGGCAATCCTCGACGCAGGTACCGCAGGCCTTGCAGTGGCCGCAGTGGAAGCAGCGGGCGGCTTCCTTCTGGGCCTGTTCGATGGTCAGACCCAGGTTGAGTTCGGCAAAAGCCTTGGTACAGGCATTTTCGGCTTCCTTTTCGGAAGGAACGCTCTCATACTGGGCGATGCCGTAGATGTCGGCGTACTGCACCACGTAGGGAGCGGTGTCGCTGCCCATGGCGTCGCAGTCTTCGATCATGTTTTCTTCGTTCAGGGCGTAGACGCGGCTGCTGGTGCCAGTCAGCATCTGGTGCACGGCAAAGGCGGCACGGCGGCCGTCGCCCACAGCGCGGGCGATGGAGGCGGGGCCGGCGGACACGTCACC
>JABLTQ010030396.1_pt1 | contig 27865 bp, 26 predicted proteins | sample 7160101 | NCBI WGS metagenome assembly JABLTQ01 (sample SAMN14651228, study PRJNA627086) | human gut metagenome | isolation source: feces | host: Homo sapiens
AGATACTCTCTAAATAGGGCTGCCTAATAAATTTTAAGACTCAACAAAGGGAAAAAGAGGATGTATCAAATCTTCTCAATTTTGATACACCCTCTAGAGATACAGAATTTTACGCAAAGATCTGCCGGATGCTGCCGCTTCAGAGTATTTTCATGGCGATGCGGGCACAAGCCTCAGCATCGGCAAGCGCATGGTGGTGGCAGGACAGATCATACCCGCAACGCGCAGCCACGGTGGGCAGGCGGTGGTCGAGCAGCTCTTTGCCGAACACGCGCCGGGAAGCCCGGCAGGTGCAATGGAAAACATAATCGGGATAATCCATTCCATAAGTGCGGAAAACCGCCTTCAGGCAGCCTTCGTCGAACGGACTGTTGTGCGCAACCAGAGGAAGCCCTTCTATCAGCGGAGCAATCTCCTCCCACACCTTGGGAAATACATCCGCCTTTTCCGTGTCTTCCCTCGTAAGGCCGTGCACACGCGTGTTCCAATAGCTGTAATAGTTGGGCGAAGGATGTATCAGGCGATAAATCTCGCCGGTGATCTCCCCTCCCCGCACAACCACGATTCCCACGCTGCAGACGCTGGAAAGCTCGCGGTTTGCCGTTTCAAAGTCTATCGCTGCAAAATCTCTCATATGCTCATTCATCATCTATTTCAAGTTCGAGCAACAGCGGCAGGTGATCGCTGTAGCCTCCATGATAGCGCATTCCGCGATACATCCGGAAAGGCGTTTCGCCGCCATAGGTTTCGTCCTCTTCCAGCAAGAACGGGAACGAAAGGATGCGGGCTTTCCCGTAGTCCGTCCGTACGGAAGAACTGTCCTGCAACAGTTCGCCTCCCACAATCATCTGGTCGAGGATATTCCACTCGCCCTTGTACCGGTAGGTTCCGCCCGGCTTGCCGTCCATCAGGTTGTAAAACCGCCCGCAGCTGACTTCATCTTCCCCGGGCCGTGACGCACCCAGCACCTCCCGAAGCGAACGGTCGGAGGGATAATCGTTGAAGTCACCCGTAATGACAATATTCGGACGCTGACGGACGGAACGCACGGAATCGGCCGCCTGTTTCAGGCACGAAGCAGCCTGCAGGCGATAAGGCTCCGACCGCTTCTGTCCTCCGGAACGGGAAGGAAAATGACAGACAAAGACATCCAGCGTATCACCGGAAATCACACGCCCCGACACATGCAGGATGTCGCGCGTAGGACGGTGTCCCAGTTGTTCAAGCGGAATCCGTATCGGACGGAACTCCAGCATCCTGAACGTCGCAGGCTGGTACAGCAAAGCCACGTCTATCCCCCGTTCGTCGGGCGAATCGGTCATCACATATTCATATGCCGCATCCCGAAGCGGAGAATAACGGACCAGCGTGCGCAGGCAATAATCATTTTCCACCTCACACAGAGCCACCAGATCAGGAACCTGCCGGCCGCTTGCCGCCAGTATCACCTTAGCCACCTTGTTCACCTTCTCGGCAAAGCGGAAACGGTTCCATCCCCTTACGCCCGAAGGGAGAAACTCTCCGTCCTGCTTCAGCGAATCGTGACGGCAGTCGAAGAGATTCTCTACATTGTATTCCATTATCCGGAAAGGCTGTTGCGCCGCCAGCTGAAAGAAAAACGCTCCCCCCAATGCCAGCAACGCCCCCAGCCTCTTCAGCCCGCCGGTCATGCCTTGGCAGGAATGTGTTTCAGCACATCGAGCAGATGGTTCCAGAATTTCTCAACCGTAGGGATCAGCATGCGCTCGTCGGGCGAATGAACGCCCCGCAACGTCGGACCGAAAGACACCATATCGAGCGAAGGATATTTTTCGAGGAACAGGCCGCACTCCAGTCCGGCGTGAATGGCCTTCACCTTCGGCTCTGCCCCGAACAGCCGCTTGTAGCTTTCCACGGCTATGCCCAAGATTTCGGAAGAAGGATTCGGCTTCCATCCCGGATAACCGTCGGCTGTGACACAGGATGCTCCGCCCAGTTCGAAAGCGGCGCGCACCGCCTGCGACATGTCTTTGCGCGAAGACAGGATGGAGCTGCGCTGGCTGGTGACAACAATGATCTTCCCGTCTTTCTGCTTGACAGAAGCCAGATTGGAAGACGTTTCCACCAGTCCCGGGATGTCCTGGCTCATGGCGTAAACCCCGTTATGCACTGCGTATACTGCAAGCAGGAAACGCTTCATGGCTTCTACCTCCATCACCTCCCGGCGGGGAGATTCTGATTCAAGTTCCATAATCAGATTGGGTTCCGTCACCGCGTATTCATCTTCAATTTCCGCAAGGAAAACATTCAGGTCCACACGCACATCTTCCTTATGAGCCATCGGCACCGCACATACCGCCGACGCCTCGCGGGGTATGGCATTGTGCAGATTGCCTCCGTCTATCTCGCAGAGGCACATGCCGTAACGCTGCATCAGGGCAGTCAGGTAACGGTTCAGAATCTTGTTGGCATTCGCCCGGTTCTTGTTGATGTCATCGCCCGAATGACCTCCCGTCAGTCCCTTGACTGCCACACGGAAGAAGAAATATCCTTCGGGAGCCTGCACCATCGGACAGGGAAATTCGGCCGTAGTGCCCGCACCGCCTGCACATCCGATAAACAGTTCGCCTTCATCCTCCGAGTCAAGGTTCAGCAGAATATCTCCGTTCATGAAACCTTCTTTCAGTGCAAAGGCTCCCGTCAGTCCGGTTTCTTCGTCCACAGTAAAGAGGCATTCTATCGGACCGTGCTCTATATTCCGGTCTGCCAGCACGGCCAGCTCCGTAGCCACGCCGATTCCGTTGTCGGCACCCAGCGTCGTACCCTTTGCCCGCAGCCAATCGCCGTCGATATAAGTTTCGATCGGATCGGTATCGAAATTATGCTCCACGCCGCCGTTCTTTTCGCAGACCATATCCATGTGCGACTGAAGCACCACTGTCTTCAGGTGTTCTTTTCCGGCAGAAGCGTTTTTTCTGATCAGCACATTCCCTGCCTCATCCACTTTATACTCCAGTCCGTGCGATTCCGCAAAGTCTGTCAAATATTGTCTGATTCTCTCCTCCTTTTTCGAAGGACGGGGTACATGACAGATTTCCTCAAAATAATGAAAAACCGATGCCGGCTGCAAATCTTTTTTTTCCATAAAATAATCGTCTAAATTAAATGTTGCATATTATTCAATCCGCAAAAATAAGTTAAATACCATGATTTACTCTTCCAAAACGACTTTTTTCAGGACAAAATCCAAAGTTATCATGACAAAAAATATATCTTTGCACCACAAAATTAATAGAAATGCTTCAGACAATTCTGATTACACTGTTAATAGTTGCTATCAGCGTGGTTTTGCTGTCGGTAAAAATCCTGTTCAAGAAAAACGGGCGTTTCCCGAACACCCACGTAAGCGGGAACAAAGCCATGAAAGCAAAAGGCATCGGCTGCGTACAGTCGCAAGACAGGGAAGCGCAGCGTGCCAATCCGCATGCGATAGCCGAACGGAAAGACATCCGGTAATGCAGAACGAAGCGACAGAAAACGAAATATTAACTAACAATGATACTTTAACCGTATGAAAAAGACAAAGTACATCCTGAATGCCTTCGTCGCATTCGCATTCGCTCTTTTGTTTACTCAATGTAATCAGAAGAATGATTCATCTGCCACGACAACAGCTCCGGCCGTTGCAGGAACAAATATGAAAATCGCCTACGTAGAGGTGGATTCGCTTCTTACCAAATACCGCTACTGGAACGATCTGAACGAAGAGATGATCAAGAAGGAAGAAAACATCCGCACCACACTGAACGAAAAGGCCAAGGAACTGGACGGCGAGATGAGAGAATTCCAGCGCAAGATTGAAAACAACGGATTCGCAAGCCGCGAACGTGCCGAACAGGAAAACGCACGTCTGCTCCAGAAGCAGCGCGACCTCCAGCAGCTGCAGGAAAAGCTCTATGCAGAACTGCAAGCTGAAAACCAGAAGAACAGCCTCCAGCTGCGCGACTCAATCAACTCGTTCCTGAAAGTGTACAACCAATCAAAAGGATACAGCCTGATCATCAGCAACACACAGCTCGACAACCTGCTGTTTGCCGACAAGTCGCTCGACATCACACAGGAAATCGTGGAAGGGCTGAACGCACGCTACAATCCGGCTCCCAAGAAATAAGGACTGCCGGTTCCGGCAAGCCTCGAGATATAAAGTCACGAAGATACGGGTATTCGCTTTCCGTTCTTCGTGACTTTTTTGCACCGTCAGAAATATACATTCAATTCTACAAAGAACAGATCGGAATCATCGTCCGGATTGGTGGCAAACTCGATCTTGTTCTCACGGGCCAGCCACCCGATAGCCGCATTCAGATCACGGTCGGAAAGCCCTGAGGCTTTCTTCAATTCCTTGTAGCCCACAAGCGGTCCATGATTGCGGACCACACGCCAGACGATGCCGGCATTCATTCCAATGCTTACCTTATCCATACTCACACGTTTTTTACAGTTATCACTTATTTGTTTTTACAGCCGCAATATACGGCAATCATCCTACAGCAGCATGTTCCGCCAACTGAAAACATCGTTCCAATTCCGCCTCAGCGTCCTGTAGCCTGCAAGTATTCACGCTTCTTTATCTGATACTTCGCATATGCCTCCACATACCGGTCGCGGCTCTGGCGATAAAGAGTCTGCGCCTCCAGCAGATCGCTCATCGAACAGGTTCCGGCAGCGTAATAGTCCGTGTTCAGACGCAGGTTCTCCGCAGACTGAGAGATGGAAACCTGCGCAATCTCCACGTTCCGATAAGCATCAGTCAGGTCATCCCACGTGCTTTCCATCCGCAGTTTCAGCAAATCGCTTCCGTCGGCAAGCGTATTCTCTGCCGACTGTATCTCCAGCTTGTGCTTCTTGATGTCGTGCGCTCCTCCCCACCATCCGGAAAGCGGAACGCTTACCGTGGCAAAGCCAATCCATGAGGTGCAGTCCTTATCCAGCAGGTTGTTGTATCCGTATCCGCCTCCGACGGCCACCGTCGGCAGGTTCTTCCCCACACTGATGCGGTGTTCGATGCGTTTGGCCCTCAAGTCCGTATTCATCAGATTGTATTCGTCGGTACGGTACAAGGCTTCTTCGGGATCGGTATAAAGGAAGCCGGGATTGCGGGGAAGCGAATCAGCCAGCACGAAGTCTATTCCGACGCTGTCTGTTCCGGCTCCGATGTATTGCGCCAGCAGACGGCGCGCCAGACGGCAGGCGTTTTCGGCAGAAAGGCGCGCACTGAGCGTTTCGTTGCTGCGGAGCTGCACCTGCAACAGATCATTGCGTGTGGTGACTCCCGCTTCGACCGATGCGGTGACATCATTCGTCAACTGCGCCAACTGCTTTTCCAGGGCGGCGATGGTGCGCAGTTTCTCCTGCGCCACAACAGCCTGCCAGAAATAATTCTCCACCGTAAGCTCCACTTCGTATTCCGACTGGTGGCGCAAGAGGCGGTATTTTTCGACGTTCTCCTTTGCCAGCTTGTTTCCGTTTACGATCTGTCCTCCCGTGAATATCGGCATTGCCGCCGACACTCCGCCCACAATGCCGTTCTTCAACATCGACAATCCCATGCCCGGCGCCAGTTCAAGGTCGAGGACGGGCTTGTCAGACATGAAGCCTCCGCCCGAAGCGGAAAGAGTAGGGAAATAATTCGTAAAGGCGTTCTTGCGTTCGTGCGCAGACACCTTCAGATCGTTTTCGGCATTCTTCATGCGCACATTGTTCTGCAAGGCAGCTTCTATGCACTCGTCCAGCGTATAGACATGCTGGGCAAAAGTCGTTCCCGCCAGCATAAGGCCGACCGTCAGAACGGATATACTTCTAAGTTTCATTGCTTCAATCAGCTAAAAGATTCATAAGTTATTGTTTCTCCAAAGCATCCCACTTCTCGCGCCGTTCCGAGGTGCCGCGGAAAATGAGCAGATACATGCACGGCAGGACGGTAAGCAGGAAAACCATCGTTATGAGCGTGCCGTAGCAGATGACCGTTCCCATCGGCATCCACAGGCTCGAGCGTCCCAGAATCATCGGAATCACGCCCATCGAAGCAGCGGCCGAAGTCAGGAAGATGGGACGCATACGCCGCCGTGCGGAATGGTAGATGGCATCGGAAGCACTCAAATGCTCCGCAGCCCGCAGCTCTTCGGCATAGTCTATCATGATGATGCCGTTACGCACAATGATACCCATAAGGCTTACCACTCCCAATATGCTGGTGATGCTGAAGTCCACCCCCTGAATGAGAATGCCGAAGGCGGTACCGAAGAGGCAAAGCGTCAGGCTGCCGAATATCAGCAGGGCAATGCTGATTTTGCGGAAATGAGCCAGAAGGATGAAGAAGATGATTACGGAAGCCAGCATCAGACCGCTCATGATCTGAGGCATGTCTTCATCCGTCTTCTCCTGCTCTCCGCCGTAAGAAAGAGTCACCCCGTCTGAAAGCTGCATGTCTTTCATCGCTTCCTGCACACGGGCAGTCATCTGCATGGCATTCATGCCGCGCTCCAGTTCCGCCTGCACGCTGACGGTGTATATTCCGTTGCGCCGGACAATCTGTCCCTCCTCCCATGCAGGCTCCACATCCGCCACTTGCCGCAAGGGAACGTTCTCCAGTCCGCCGGCTACAGGTATCAGTTCGTCTTCCACATCAGCCGAAAAGGCACGGTCGGCTTTGGTGCTTTTCAGCACAACCGGTATCCGATAATCACCTTCCCATACCTGCGCAACAGGCAGACCGCTGCCGTAACGCATGGCCAGCGCGGACTCTACGCCAAGGTTGGTTATGCCCAGACGGGTCGCTTCATCTTCCTTCAGGCGAACGCTGACCGCAGGCAACGGCTCATTGATGTCGGTCTGCACAAGCATGAGGCCTTCTGTCTGCTTCAGCCTTTCCATCACTTTCTGCGCATCCGCCTTCAGCGCCTCCAGATTCTCTCCGGAAAGACGAACCTCTATCAGATAGGCAGCATCGCTGTAACAGAGCTGCTTGAAGCGGATACGGGCGCCGGGAAAATAGTCGGTGTACTTCGGCGTGTATTCATCCAGAAGCGATTCGGTGGCCTCAATGCTTTCGGTATTCACCACAAACTGTGCAAAGTTCGTGCCGGGTATCTGAGGAGCGTACGAAGTCTGGAAGCGGGGCGAAGCGCATCCCTTGAAAGAAGCCACACTGACCACACGCGGATCCCGCCGCAGGATGTGCTCCAGGCTGTCTGCTATCTGTGCCGTGACGTCTACATCGGTTCCCGTAGGAAGAAAGATTTCAACGGCAAACTGGTTGCGGTCGGCTACAGGCAGGATGCGCTGGGGCAGTCTGCCCAAGATAAAGGCGCCTGCAACGATGGAAGCCACACCGACACCAACCGTAATCTTGGGATGACGGAAACATTTGTCGAAAAGCCAGTTGTAATGCTTCTGAAGAAGGTCGAGGAAATTGAACGGCTTCTTGCCGTCCTTGCCGGCCTTCGCTTCCATGGGCTTGCGTATAAACCAGAACTGCATGAAAGGAACCAGCAGCGTGGCTACAAGCAGCGATATGCCCAATACGATGGTGATGGCCCACGGGAAACTCAGCACAAAGTCGTTCAGCATAGTGAATAAAAACGGGAAGAACGTGATACTGATGGCCAGCGTGGCGGAGAAGATGGACTTGAGGAAGTGGGTCGTACTGTAAATTGAAGCGTGCCAGCGCGACATGCCTTCGCCCAGTTGTTCCAGATAACTGTCGATGATGACGATAGAGTTGTCCACTATCATCCCCAACGTTACGATCAGTGCCGCCAAGGTTACGGTGTTCAGTTCGATGCCGAATGCATAAAACAGCCCCAACGATATGAATATGGTAATCGGAATGGTTGATGCAGCTACCAGCGCCACGCGCAAGGGCAACAAGAGCATCACCACGATAACCACCGCCACGATAGCGATAACCAGCTCGTGGAGGAAGTTCATCACGCTGTCGTCCACCACCTTCGGCTGGTCGGTGATGCGGAACAAGGTAACATCGCTGGGCAGTTCCGTCTGAAACTCATCCAGCACCTTGTTGATTTCATCGCCCATCGCCACAATGTTCTTTCCCTTCTTCATCTCGATGGAGAGCAGAAGGCACTTGCGCCCGTTATTAGTGATGTAACTGTCGGGATCAGGATATTCACGTACCACACGAGCTACATCCTTCAGACGGACCACATTGCCTTTCGGGTCGGTATAGACAATCTGCTCCTGAACGTCACGCACAGTATTGAGCGAACGGCTGACGTAGATAGGCTCTACCATGGTGCCGTCCTTCACCCGTCCGCCACTGGTGATGAACCCTTTCTGCATCAGACTGAGAGCAAGGGTCTGTTCATTCATGCCATACTTGGAGAGGCGGTCGTGGTCCAGATAGACCGATATCTGTTCGTTCTGCATCCCGCTCACCGTCATGCGCCCTACCGAGTTAATGCGGCGCAGGCGTCCTTGCAGCAGGTCCATGTAGTCATCCAGTTCGCGGTAGGTCTTGTCCTCGCTCTCCATGGTAATCAAGAGGGCTGAGGTATCGCCAAAGTCGTCCTGTACCACGAGCGCTAATACGTTGCTTGGCAATTCACTCTTGAACTGCGATACGCCATGCTTGAACTTGCTCCAGAACTCATCCTTGTCCGTAAGCTCATCGTTCAGCTCCACCTGTATGTATACGATGCCGTCGCGGCTTTTCGAGAAAGTTTTTTCTTTCTTCACTTCCTTATAGGTGAAGATATATTCTTCGAGCGGCTTGGTCACCTGTTCAACCATTTCCTGTGCCGTATTGCCGGGAGCCACTGCCACTACAATACCCTGACGGACGGTAAAATCCGGAAATTCGTTCTTGCGCATTTCGGGCAGACTATATACGCCGAATGCTACCAGGCAAGTCACTACCAGGATGACAATCTGCCGGTAGTGCATCGCCCATTCCACAAAGTTACGTTTTTTCTTTTCCATAATGCGTGATTATTGCTTTGCCTCCTCGTCTGCCGTAATTTTAGTTCCGTTGCAGACTTTCTGCTGCCCTTCTATGATGATGCGGTCATCCGCCTTGAGTCCGGATGCAACCACCACCCCGTCGCCGGCAAAACCGCCGCACGAAATCACCCGCTTCTCTACAACCCCATTGCTGTCTGTCCACACGAACGACCTGTTCTTTTCATCCAGCTGCACGATGCGCACAGGAATGATGACCGCGCTTCCCGCATCAGAACCAGCCAATCTGACCTCGGCCACCATGCCCGGCATCAAAGCTCCTCCGGCATCCGCCACGTCAATCTTCACTTCATAAGAGCGGGAAAGCGGGTTCGCCATGACTCCCTTCTCGCTCACCTCCCCCGAAAACCGGCGGTTTCCCAATGCCGGGACAACAATCTCCGCCTTCTGACGCAAGGAAACCGAAGCAATCTCCGACTCCGGCATGGATATCTTTACCTTCAGCCTGCTTACCCCCAGCAGCTTTCCGACGGCCATCCCGGGAATCACGTTCTGTCCCACTTCGACCGACTTGTCTGCTATCACTCCGCTGAACGGGGCATACAGCTTGCAATCCTTCAGGTTCTTGCGGGCCATTTCTTCCATGGAACGCGCCTGCTGGAGCTTGCTCTGCACCTCCACCCACTTGATTTCGGGCAGACTCCCCTTGCCGTGAAGCTCTTTCATGCGGCGGTAGGCGTCTTCCGCCTGCACAAGCGCAGCCTTTGCCGCGTCATAGCTGCTTCGAACCGACGTGGCATCGAGCGAGGCAAGAAGCTGCCCCTTCTCCACCCGGTCGCCCAGGCGGAAGCTGACGGCATTCACCGTTCCCATAACGGAAAAGCTGAGCGGAGTGCCGGCCGCTTCCTCCACCGTTCCGGAAAAACGCCCGGACGTATTCTGCTCGGACAATGCAACCTTCATCACTTTCACTCTTACGGGAGAAGGTCCGCCGGTCTTCTCCTCTTTCACTTGGCATCCGGCCAGTGCCAGCGATGCAGACACCGCCAGCACAAAACAACGAATCATTTTCATACTTACTATTTTACTATTGTTTATCTTTCAAAAAGACACTGCGCATGTACGTCCTTTTGCCGACACGAGGTTTCCCGCAAAAAGATGACGAATAACTTTAAGCAAGATAACGGGTCATTCAAGTCAAAATAAGCCGTCATCTCAAATGACTTGTCAGCTTATTTTTTTAAAAATCCGCCGTCTTTTTTCATGGATGCAAAGAAAAATGCTTTGAAAAAATTTTCTCGTTTCTCCCAAAATCAGACAATCGGGACAATATTTAAGAAGTAAGCATCATCAAGTATTGTCTTTATTTCGTTTATTTTGCAGCGAAACACAAAAATGTATGGAGAAAAAAATAATGGAGAGAAGTCTGAACGACGATAAAGCAAAGGAAGGGGTCATTTATTATGACGACCGGCTGGCACTTATAGACAATATATCGAATCCCAAGATGCAGAAACGGCAGGAGGTTATCAAAGTCAACGTTTTCATATCATTGCTGTGCCTGAGAGGTTCCGTGTCGATCTCTATCAATGGAGAGAAAAAGACCCTGAAAACAAACGAGCTGCTTATCTGCCGGCCGAACATCATCATAGGAAACAGCGAGCCCGACACGGACGTGGAGTTCAGAGGCATCTGCCTGTCGCCCGAATACATAAAGCAGATGACGCTGATCTCCCGAAGCACATGGAACGCGCAGCAGTTCTTCGAGAAAAACCCGATTCTTTCTCTGCGCTCCGAAGAAGTGACGCTGTTCAACCAATACTACGACCTTCTCCGCTCGAAGCTTACGAACGCCGCCTGCAAGCACGGGCGCGAAGTAACCGACGCGCTGCTCCGCGCATTCATGTACGAGTTTCACGACGTGCTCGAACGCTTCATCGAAATCAAGCCTCACGGATACACATCGGCCGAGAACCTGTTTTTCGCCTTCACGGAACTGATCGCTTCGTCCTATCCAAAAAGCCGTTCGGTGGCATGGTATGCCGACAAGCTGCACATCACGCCCAAGTATCTTTCGGCCATCTGCAAGGAAACGAGCGAGCATACGGCCTCTGAAATCATCAACCAGTATGTTGTGACGGACATCAAGCAACTGCTGAACCGCACGGACATGAGCATCAAGGAAGTGTCGAACGAGCTGGACTTCCCCAACCTGTCGTTCTTCGGGAAATACGTGAAAAGATACTTCGGATGCTCGCCCCGCGAATACCGCGACAAGCTGTCGCAAAAGTTCGAATAAGCGGCCCGCCTGTCACTCATGATGATAAGGGCCGTTGTTCAGTATGTTCATGGCACGGTAGAGCTGCTCGGCAAAGACAAGCCTGACCATCTGATGCGAGAAAGTCATCTTCGAGAGTGAAATCTTGTCCTGCGCCGCCTGATACACGGCCGGAGAAAATCCGTACGGCCCGCCAACGACAAACACCAGCCTGCGGTTCACCGCATGCATCTTCTTCTCCATCCATGCGGCAAACTCCACCGAGCGGAACTCTTTACCATGCTCATCAAGCAGCACCGCGCAATCTCCAGGCTGAATGGCTTTCAATATCAGCTCGCCTTCTTTTTCCTTCTGCTGCTCCCGGCTCAGGCTCTTCGTGTTCTTCAGCTCCGGAATCACCTCCATCTCACACGGCACATAGTGGCCGGCACGCTCCAGATAGTCGCGTATCCCCTCTGCATAGAGTCTGTCGGCGGTACGACCCACCACAAGCAATGTTATTTTCATCCTTTTTTTATCTGATTTAATCGTGTAACTTTTGCAAAGATACGAATAATACTTACCTTTGCCGCAAACAAAACCTTTTATAATCGAATCAAGATGGACGAAAAAATTGTGAAAGATCTGATAGACCGTCTGATCGACCTCTCTTTTGCAGAGGACATAGGCGACGGTGACCATACCACATTATCATGTATCCCTGCCGACGCAATGGGCAAATCGAAGCTGCTCATCAAGGAAGAAGGAATATTGGCCGGCATTGAAGTGGCGAAAGAAGTGTTCAGACGCTTCGACCCGACACTCCAGGTAGAGGTATTCATCAACGACGGCGCGCATGTAAAGCCGGGCGACGTGCCGATGACGGTGACGGGGAAAGTGCAGTCGCTGCTGCAGACAGAACGCCTGATGCTGAACATCATGCAGCGCATGAGCGGCATTGCTACCATGACCCATAAATACGTGGAACGCCTCGAAGGCACGAAGACCCGCGTGCTCGACACGCGGAAAACGACTCCGGGAATGCGCATCCTCGAGAAGATGGCGGTGAAGATAGGCGGAGGCGTGAACCACCGCATCGGACTGTTCGACATGATTCTGCTGAAGGACAACCACGTAGACTTTGCGGGAGGAATAGACAAGGCCATCACACGGGCCAAAGAATACTGCAAGGAAAAGGGCAAGGACCTGAAGATTGAAATCGAAGTGCGCAACTTCGACGAGCTGCAGCAGGTGCTCGACCTGGGCGGAGTGGACCGTATCATGCTCGACAACTTCACGCCGGAAAACACGCGCAAGGCCGTTGAAATGGTCGGCGGGCGTTATGAGATCGAGTCTTCCGGAGGAATCACCTTCGACACGCTCCGCGACTATGCGGAATGTGGAGTGGACTTCATTTCTGTAGGCGCTCTCACCCATTCGGTAAAGGGGCTTGACATGAGCTTCAAGGCTTGCTGAGAAAAAACTTAGACTTAAAACTAGATAAAGATGAAAAAAAGTATTTTGCTTAAAGTAATGCTGGCGGCTGTCCTCTGCATGGCAGGCGCAGCCAACGGCATGGCACAGGACTGGAAATCGATCCTCTCCGGAGTGGCGAACGCCGTGATCAACAAGGCTACGGGCGAAAGCAATTCGATTGTGGGAACATGGACCTACGCCGGCCCTGACTGCAAGTTCACCAGCGACAACCTGCTGGCAAAAGCCGGAGGCGAAGTGGCTTCAAAAAAGATTGAAGAAAAGATGAGCGGCGTATTCGAACTGCTGGGATTCAAGGAAGGCTCTTCCTATACGTTCAACGAAGACAGCACTTATACGGCAACCATCGGAAGCCGCACCACCCAAGGCACCTACAGCTACAATCCGGACACGAAGGAGCTGACAATGAAGACGCGCCTGGGCATCAAAACGAACGTGACGGTATCAAAAGGACTGACGGGCGACACGATGAGCCTGCTGTTCAAGGCAGACAAGCTGATGTCACTGGCACAAAACATCACCGGAGCGATTGCCGGAAAATCCTCAAACAGCGCCATCAGCACAGCAACATCCTTGCTGAACGAATACGACGGACTGCAACTGGGCGTATCGCTGAAGAAACAATAACACTGTCGGAACACATACAAGAAGAACGGCCGGAACAGGAACATCGTCTGTTTCGGCCGTTTTTCTCTTCCGGTGCACCGCGGTCAGATAATCCCTTTGCTCGACGGAACTTCATAATGGTAGATATCCCGCCTTGCAGCCATTCGGATACTGCGCGCCAAGGCCTTGAAGATGCCTTCAATCTTATGGTGCTCGTTGGTTCCTTCAGCCTTGATGTTCAGATTCATCCGTGCCTCATCGCTGAATGACTTGAAGAAATGGAAGAACATCTCCGCAGGCATATCTCCCACCTTTTCCCGCTTGAACTCCGCATCCCATACCAGCCACGGGCGCCCTCCGAAATCAAGAGCCACCTGGCAAAGGCAATCGTCCATCGGAAGACAATAGCCATAACGCTCGATTCCCCGCTTGTCGCCCAACGCCTTGCGCAGACACTCGCCCAAAGCCAGTGCCGTGTCTTCGATGGTATGATGCTCGTCCACCTGCAAATCTCCGTTTACACGGACAGTCAGATCCAGTCCTCCATGCTTGCCTATCTGTTCCAGCATGTGGTCAAAAAAGCCCAGACCTGTACCAATGTCACATTTCCCGCTCCCGTCCAGATTCATCCGGACGAAAACATCTGTTTCCTTCGTTGTCCGCCGCACCTCGGCCACACGTTCGCCGGCGAAAAGGAACTCCGCCACCCGGTCCCAGTCGGTTGTGGCAAGCACGCATGTATCTTCCATCCCCGTTCCTTCCACCAGTGACTTGTCCGGCTGGAGCAAGATAGCCTTGCATCCCAGGTTGTGAGCCAGCTCGACATCCGTAGCCCGGTCTCCGATGACAAAGCTTCCCTCCAGATCATATTCCGGATTGCCGATATAAGCCTTCAGCATACCCGTTCGAGGCTTCCGTGTAGGAGCATTGTCTTCCGGAAAACTGCGGTCGATGCATACTTCATCAAACTCCACTCCCTCGCCCTTGAGCGTGTTCATCACCAGATTATGCACAGGCCAGAAGGTGTCTTCAGGAAAAGCGGCCGTACCCAACCCGTCCTGATTGGTAACCATCACGAAACGGAAATCCAGCTTATGGCGTATAAAATAAAGGTTGCGGAACACCTTGGGATAAAACTCCAGTTTTTCGAACGAGTCGAGCTGGTAGTCCACCGGAGGCTCGATTACCAGTGTTCCGTCGCGGTCTATGAATAAAACTTTCTGCTTCATGCCTTTTCAGTCTTTATATTGTTTCAGAGCCTCAAGCAAGGCATCGTTTTCCGGACGCGTGCCGATGGTGATGCGCAAACAGTTATGGCACAGCGTCACGTTCGTACGGTTGCGCACAATGATTCCCTTGTCCACCAGGTAATCATAGATACTCTTGGCATCGCTCACCTCTGCCAGAAAGAAATTCGCATCAGTCGGATACACGTGCCGGCTGCACTTCAGTTTCTTGAACTCCCCTATCATCCGGGAACGTTCTTCAAGCAATGATTTCACCCACAGCTTCACCTGATAATGCTGCCCAATCATGCGGATAGCCTCTTCCTGTGTCAGCCGGTTGATGTTGTACGGATATTTTATCTTGGTAAGTATCCCGATTACGTCCGGCGAAGCAAAAGCCATGCCCAGACGGATGGCCGCACACCCCCACGCTTTAGAGAACGTCTGCAAAACCACCAGGTTAGGGTGCATCTCCAGTTCCGCCAGAAACGAAGGCTCATCAGAAAAGTCAGCATAAGCCTCGTCCACAACCACCAGCCCTCCGAATCCTTCAAGCAGTGCCAGAATCTCCTTCCGGTCAAGATTGTTACCCGTAGGATTATTGGGCGAACAAAGGAACATCAGCTTGGTGTTCCCGTCCGAGGCCGCCAGCATGTCGCCGGCCTTGAAGCGGAACTCAGCGTCAAGGCGCACATTGCGGTATTCCACATCGTTCACATCGGCACAAACCTTATACATGCCGTAAGTCGGTTCGATGGCCACCACATTGTCGATGCCGGGACGGCAAAAGGCGCGGAACAGCAGATCAATGGCCTCGTCGCTTCCGTTTCCCAGAAAGATCTGTTCGGGAAGCACCTTCTTGACCACAGCGATCTTCCGTTTCAGATCCCCCTGCAACGGGTCCGGATAACGGTTGTTGGGCGCGTTGTACGGATTCTCATTGGCATCGAGAAAGACCGAAGCCTCCTTTCCGCTATATTCGTCGCGCGCCGAAGAATAAGGTTTCAAGGCCCAGATGTTCGGCCGCGTCAGTTCTTCCAGTGTTTTCATATCTTCCGGTTTAATCGTAATGAAACAGCGTTTTTATGTGCATCCAGGTATTCGTTGGCCGCCAGCACTTCGATGGCCGGCCCAATGGTAGCGATGCCTTCGGGAGTAACTTCCTGGAAAGTGATTTTCCGGACAAAACTGTCAAGGCTCACTCCGCTGTAGGCTTTTGCATACCCGTTGGTGGGCAAGGTATGGTTCGTGCCCGAAGCATAGTCGCCCGCACTCTCAGGCGAATACGATCCGAGGAACACCGAGCCTGCATTGACAATCTTTTCCGCCACCGCCGCATAGTCACGGGTTTCGATGATGAGATGCTCGGGAGCGTATTCGTTTACCATGGCTATTCCTTCCTCCAGACTTTCCACCAGAACCAGACGGCTTGACTCGAGCGACTTCATGGCTATCTGTTTTCGCGGGAGCAATGCCAGCTGACGTTCCACTTCCGCCTGCGTCTTTTCCAGCAGTCCGCGGGAGGTAGTGACAAGCAGCACCTGGCTGTCCACTCCATGCTCTGCCTGCGAAAGAAGGTCGGAAGCCACAAAGACCGGGTTGGCCGTTTCATCTGCAAGCACCGCCACTTCCGACGGACCTGCCGGCATATCTATCGCCACATCGCGCAAGGATACCTGCTGCTTGGCAGCCGTGACATACTGGTTCCCCGGCCCGAAAATCTTATATACTTTAGGTATGGAGCCTGTGCCGTAAGCCATGGCTCCAATAGCCTGGACTCCGCCAGCCTTGAACACCTTGCTGACTCCCGCCACCTGCGCTGCATAAAGGATGGCCGGACTGATCTTTCCGCTCTTGTCGGGAGGAGTGCAAAGCACAATCTCCCGGCATCCGGCAATGCGTGCCGGAGTTGCCAGCATCAGTACGGTAGAAAACAAGGGAGCTGTTCCGCCCGGAATATAAAGCCCCACCTTTTCGATGGCTACGGCCTTCTGCCAGCAAGTCACACCCGGCAAGGTAGACACCTTTTTCCCTTCGAACTTCTGCGAAGAATGAAAGGTGTGTATATTCTTGTATGCCAACATGATGGCCGCCTTCAGCTCGATGCTTACAGCCTTTTCGGCCTCCCTGAACTCGTCTTCCGTGACAGCCAGCGAATGCAGCTTCACCTTGTCGAACATTTCTTCGTATTCCATTACCGCCTTGTCGCCCTCATTACGCACGCGGCCGAGGATTCCGCAAACCGTTTCCCTCAGCGATCCGGTGTCGAGAGTCGGACGTTTCAGAATCTCTTTCCAATCCGCCCGCTCGGGATATATGATTACATTCATCGTTTTGAGTCTATTTAAAGGTTAAAGTATCATCTTTTCGATGGGAAGAACCAGGATTCCCTGCGCGCCAATCGCCTTCAGCTTTCCGATGATTTCCCAGAAACGTTTCTCGTCGAGCACGGTATGCACGCTGCTCCAGCCTTCCGTGGCCAGCGGCATCACCGTAGGACTCTTGATTCCCGGCAGCACTTCGATAATATCCTTCACTTTGTCGGCGGGCACGTTCATCAGCACATACTTTTTGTCTTCCGCCGCCTTTACCGCTCCGATACGGAAAAGCAGTTCCTTCAGAATCTCCTTCTTTTCATCAGACAGTCCCTTGTTTCCGATGAGCAGCGCTTCGCTCTTCATCACCACTTCCACTTCCTTCAGGTTGTTGCTGATGAGCGTCGAACCGGAACTCACGATGTCAAAGATGGCATCCGCCAGCCCGATTCCCGGGGCGATCTCCACCGAGCCGGTAATCACATGGATTTCCGCCTTTATCCCGTTTCTGTCAAGAAAGTTTTTCAGGATTGCAGGATAAGACGTGGCTATCTTCTTTCCGTTGAACCATTCCAGTCCGGTGTAGTCCACCTCCTTATGTATGGCAAGCGAAAGCCGGCACTTGCTGAATCCCAGACGCTGGATAATGTCAGCATCTTCGGCCCGCTCTACAAATTCATTTTCTCCAACCACTCCCACATCGGCAATTCCGCCCGCCACGCACTGCGGGATATCGTCGTCGCGCAAAAAGAGCACCTCGACGGGGAAATTACTCGACTGGGTAAGCAAAGTGCGCTTGGAAGTGGACAGCTTTATGTCCGCTTCTTCAAGCAGAGCCATCGTGTCTTCATACAGACGGCCTTTCGATTGTACGGCAATTCTCAACATATATTCATTGTTTTTAAATGTTTGCAAAAACGAAAAAAGGCCTGCCGTTCGCTATTCGGCAAGCCTTCCTTTTCTTTTTATGTGTACCGGCACACACCTTCAGCCTACCGTCTGTTCCGTCAGGCAATGATGATGGTGATGTGTTCTGGTATAGATCATACTTTCTTCGTTCTGTTGTTTGTGACAAAAATATAGCTTGCGTTTCAATTATGCAAGCATTTGTCGGAAAATATTGCTTTTTTCTTCTGTTTTATCAACTATATTCAGATTGCCGGCTCCACTTCCCCGTCTTCCGTTTCGCATCCGCTGAAATGAAGTTCGCTGAGCGCCTTCTCCTTCGAGAAAGTGAAATAGGTACACGACGCCTTTGTGCAAGGCTCTCCCGCGCTATTGCAGAGGCATGCCTCCACTGTCACGATATTGCGCCTCTGTTCGGCGATTCTGCCCCGAACCACCAGATACTTGTCGGTGGTATGCACCGGCTTGAGATAGCGCAGCTCCATTTTCGACGTCACCCCTGTGGTCTGCAGCTTGCGGGCTATAGTCCACGCGCTGACTTCATCCAGAAGCGTAGCCTGTATCCCTCCGTGCAGCGTATGCGTCCATCCCTGGTATTTCGGTTCCGGATGCCAGAAACAAACCACTTCATCACCGTCTTCATAAAACTCCATTTTCACTCCCGCTTCGTTGTCGGGCGCACAGCCGAAACAGAAGTAACCGTCCATTCCAAGCCACGGATTGACTATCTTTTTCATACTTCCTCCTCCTGATACGTAAAGTCCACACACGCACGTCCGCATTTCGCGTCTTTCAGAATGCCGGCTGCCGCCAGATGATCGGGATGAACGGAATACGCCTTCACATCGTCAAGCGAATCGAATGCGCTCTCCAGACAGACGTCCCACTCTTCCGCCGGGTTCACGTTCAGTCCCACATGGATGTTTCTGATACAGGAAATCTTTTCGGGAAGCGCCTCGATAGCGGCCTTAAAACGATGCATGATGTCCGATTTTTCCGCCGGATCCAGCGTATCTTTCAGTTTGAACAAAACAATGTGCTTGACCATAGTTGTGTATATTTATGAATTTCGTATATTTGTATATTGCAAATATAGAAATTAATTACCGAAACTGTATCATGATTATCATTGGAATTGCCGGAGGGACAGGTTCCGGAAAAACAACTGTCGTGAAACGCATCGTAGAAAGCCTTCCGCCCGACGAAGTGGTGGTGCTTCCGCTTGACTCTTATTATAAGGACAGCAGCCATGTGCCGGCAGAAGAACGGCAAAACATCAACTTCGACCATCCCAACGCTTTCGACTGGGATCTGCTGTCGAAACACATCTCCATGCTCCGCAAAGGCGAGGCCATCGAGCAGCCTGTGTATTCTTATCTGACCTGCACCCGCCAGGCACAGACCATACACATCGAGCCACGCAAGGTTGTCATCATAGAAGGCATACTGGCATTGAGCGACAAACGCCTCAACAGGCAGATGGACCTGCGCATCTTTGTAGACGCCGACCCGGACGAACGGCTGATCCGCGTGATACAGCGCGACGTGATCGAAAGGGGACGGACCGCCGAAGCGGTGATGGAACGCTACATGCGCGTGCTCAAGCCCATGCATCTGGAGTTCATCGAACCGGCCAAACGGATAGCAGACCTCATCGTTCCGCAAGGCGGACACAATGAAAAGGCCATAGAGATACTGAAGCTGTATATTGAAAAGATTGTGGGACGATGAAACGTTATGCCATCCAGCAGCTCTGCCTGCTCATCTGCCTCTGCCTGTTCTCCTGCAAGCCGAAGCAAAACGAAATTCCGCCCGTCGACTTGCCGCAGATCAAGGAACGGGGAGAGCTTGTGGCTCTCACCGTCAACGGTTCGGCATCCTACTTCAACTATCGGGGAGAGCCGATGGGCTTTCAATATGAACTGGCCCAGCAGTTCGCCCGTTCGCTGGGACTGAAGCTGCGCATACAAGTGGTAAAAGACGAAGCGGAACTGATAGACAGCCTGCTCAGGGGAAAAGGCGACCTGATTGCCTATAACCTGCCCATCACCAATCCACTGAAAGACAGCCTGATATTCTGCGGGGAAGAAAACATCACCCGCCAGGTCATCGTGCAGCGCAAAGGAAAACAGGCGCTGAAAGACGTGACCCAGCTGATCGGAAAAGAGATTTACACCACACCCGGAATATTCCACGAACGCCTGAAGAACCTCAACAGCGAACTGGGAGGAGGAATCAACATCCATGAAGTGCCTACCGATACGGCCACGGCCGAAGACCTGATCACATGGGTGTCGGAAGAAACTATAGACTATACGGTGGCTACGGACGAAATCGCCCGGATCAACCGCACCTATTATCCGAACCTCGACATCAGCATGGCCATCAGCTTCGACCAGCGTTCGGCATGGGCCGTGCGGAAAACCTCGCCCCTGCTGGCTGAAGCCGCCGACCAATGGCACAAGGAAAACATCGGCTCCGCAGAGTTCAAGGCCAGCGCAAGGCGTTACTTCGAGCTGAACAAGCGGCCCTCGTACGGTCCGATCCTCTCCGTGCGGGAAGGAAAAATATCGCACTACGACGACCTGTTCCGCAAATATGCCAAACAGATCGGATGGGACTGGAGGCTGCTGGCCTCGCTAGCCTATACCGAATCGAACTTCAACCCCGACGTGGTTTCATGGGCCGGAGCGAGAGGACTGATGCAGCTCATGCCGGCCACCGCACGCGCCCTGGGAGTGCCTCCGGGAAAAGAAAAAGACCCCGAAGAAAGCATCAAGGCCGCTGTCAAGTATATCGCTTCCATGCAGCGCTCCTTCGAACGGATCGAAGAGAAAGAAGACCAGACCAAATTCATACTCGCCGCCTACAATGCCGGCATCGGCCATGTGACAGACGCAATGGCTCTTGCCGAAAAATACGGACGCAACCAATACCTGTGGGAACACAATGTGGCCCACTTCATCCTGCTGAAAAGCGAGAAAACGTATTATCAGGATCCGGTCTGCAAGAACGGATACCTGCGGGGAACGGACACATACCGCTTTGTGAAAGAAATTACAGACCGGGCGGAATACTACAAAAAGAAAATCAGGCGGTAGGCGGTCCGGCAAGACGGAATCCGCAGCGCCGGCTCATTGCAGCCAAACGATCGAACCGACCGGAGGAACGCCCGCATCCTCATCCAGCCCGTTAAGCCTGTAAAGATTTTTCAGCTTCACGCCGAACTTCTGCGAAATGGAATACATCGAATCGCCCGGGCGGACAATGTAGCTGACAAACCCGTCTACGGCATGCTTGTGCTTTTCTTCCAGGTAAACGATTTCTCCTCCCCGAAATTCATAGCCCTTCGGCAGCTCGTTGTAGGTGCGGATCCGTTTCTTCTTTATATCAAACTCGCGCCCGATCGACTTGAACGTATCCCCCTCGCGGGCAATCACGTAGAGCAAGTCGTTGGCAAGATAAGGCTGATGGGGATTCGGAAACTCTTCGGCCCATTTCAGTCCGCCTTTCCGGTCATATTTGTCCAGATCATACAGCTCGATGATATTGATCAGACGGGTGGCATATCTCGGGTCGGTGGCATATCCTGCCTTCTTCAGTCCCTTCGCCCATCCCTTGTAGTCGGTGATCTTCAGTTTGAACAGAAAAGCATAGCGCGTGCCTCCGCGCAGAAATTTGGAGTGGTCGCGGTAAGAATCCTTCGGATGACGGTAGGCGCGGAAACATTCATTGGGAGCGTCATCATTGGCGCGCACGGTGCGTCCCTCCCAATATTTGCCGCACTTGATTCCGAAATGATTGTTCGATCGCCGCGCGAGCTGGCTCTTTCCCGCTCCAGACTCCAGCAGTCCCTGAGCCAGCGTGATGCTGGCCGGAACATGATAGCGTTTCATCTCGTCCACCGCTATTTTGCGATACTTGTGAATGTAGTCTTCGTATGCCTTGTTACGTTTCTGCGCCGACAGGTTACCTGCAACCAACGCTGCCAGCAGAACAAAGAAAAAATATCGTATATTTCCCATCAGTTCCTTTTTCTAACAAATTTCCACAAAGATAACGGATTGGCGAAAAATGCCTGCACCCGAATGCTTAAAAATACCGAAAAACAAAGATTTTGACCATATATTGCGAACATAAAGATAGAAGGAATGCGATTTTCCGCTAAATTTGTAAAAGAAGGACCAACAAAAAAGAAAAAAGACGATGAAAGAGATTCACATTGACATCCGTATCAGATCTGCCGCTTACGAAGAGCTTGACGAAGAACAGCGCCTGCTTATCGACGCGGCGAAAGAAGCTACGGCACGGAGCTACGCTCCATACTCGAGATTTGCGGTCGGAGCGGCAGCGTTGCTGGCAAACGGAGTGACTGTTACAGGCACAAATCAGGAAAATGCAGCTTATCCGTCGGGCATATGCGCCGAACGGACAACCTTGTTTTACGCCAACTCGCAATATCCCGACCAGCCGGTACGCATGCTGGCCATCGCCGCACGCAACGAATCCGGGTTTGTAGACGTCCCTGTTCCGCCATGCGGAGCGTGCCGCCAGGTGCTGCTGGAAACGGAACAGCGTTTCAGACATCCCATCCGCATCCTGCTTTACGGAAGAAAAGACATTCTGATTCTCGAAAGCGTGAAGGATCTGCTCCCGCTTTCGTTCGGGGCGGAATTCCTTTAGAAAGGAGTGAAAGGGGTCAAAGAAGCCAAAGAAGCAGGGAAACGTTAACTTCCTGCAAAGTGAAGGCTCCTTTAACCCTTGGCAAATCAGCAGCTTTTCAATCAGAACGGAACATCGGGAACCGGTCCGCCGAATGGATTGTCGGGAGGCGGAACCATATCGGCAGAAAGGGGCGGCACACCAGACTGCCCTCCCCCGCCGTTCATGCGCGAGCGCAAGACAGGAGCGCTCGTTTCGTCCCCCGGAGGAGGAACAATCATTTCGTCGTCCGGATTCTGGAAACGGGCATACTCGCTGCGGAAACGGAGCAGCACATCGCCCACCGCACCGTTACGGTGCTTGGCAATGATGATTTCGGCCATTCCGTGGAGGTCGTTCCCTTTTTCATCGCTGTATATCTTATAATATTCGGGGCGGTGGATGAAGCACACAAGGTCGGCATCCTGCTCGATGGCTCCCGACTCGCGCAGGTCGCTCAGCTGGGGACGCTTGCCCTCGATTCCTTCGCGGCTTTCCACTCCTCGGTTCAACTGGCTCAGCGCAATGATGGGGATATTCAGCTCTTTGGCCAGTCCCTTGAGCGAACGCGAGATGGTGCTCACCTCTTCCTGACGGCTTCCGAACGACATTCCGCTCGCATTCATCAGCTGAAGGTAGTCGATGATGATGATTCTCACCCCATGCTCACGCACCAGACGGCGGGCCTTTGTACGCAGTTCGAACACCGAGAGCGAAGGCGTGTCGTCCACATAGAGAGGCGCGTCGTAAAGTTCCTTAATCTTATAGTCGAGCTGCCCCCATTCGTAAGGCGCAAGCTGCCCGCTCTTTATCTTGTCGCCCGGAATCTCACACACGTTCACAATCAGACGGTTCACCAACTGCACGTTGCTCATTTCGAGCGAGAACAAGGCAACGGGCACCTGGCTGTTTACCGCCATGTTTTTGGCCATCGAAAGGACAAAGGCAGTTTTTCCCATCGCCGGACGCGCCGCGATGATGATCAGGTCGGAGTTCTGCCAGCCCGAAGTCATCTTGTCGAGCTGGTGGAATCCGCTTGCCAGACCGCTCAGACCGTCGGTGCGCGCCGCAGCCTTCTGAAGCATGTCATACGCTTCCTGAATCACAGGATTAATCTGCGTATAGTCTTTCTTCATGTTCTGCTGGGAGATTTCGAAGAGCTTTCCCTCAGCTTCCTGCATCAGGTCGTCCACATCCTGCGTTTCGTCGAAAGCCTTGGTCTGTATCTGGCTGGTGAAAGTGATCAGCTCGCGCGCCAGAAACTTCTGCGCGATGATGCGCGCATGGTATTCGATATGGGCTGACGAGGTCACCTTACCGCTCAGCTGGGTGATATAGAACGGCCCTCCCACTTCTTCCAGATCCCCCCGCTGGCGGAGCTGCTCCGTCACCGTAAGGATATCGATGGGCTTCTGGCGGATGGCCAGGTCGGTGATAGCCGCATAAATCAGCTGGTTGCGGTGTTCGTAGAACGACTCGGGGCGGAGTATTTCGCTGACCAGCGAATAGGCATCCTTTTCTATCATCAGGGCACCGAGCACAGCCTCCTCCAATTCGGGAGCTTGGGGCTGCAGATGCCCGTATTCATCTGTCTGTTTAGTCTTGGATGCCTTCGGCACCCTTATATTTCTTTTTACTTCTGCCATTGCTCTTTGTTTTGGGAAAACAAAGGTAAGGGAAAATCACGAAATATCTGCTATCATCCCCCTCATTTTGTCCCGTTCAAAACAACAGACACCTTAAATTTTCTCTATCTCCAGGCTAGAGATGCATATCTCCAGCTTAAATACATATATCTCCAGACAAAAGATGTATATCTCTAGCCTGGAGATAAAGAATTTGCAGCATAAGGCTGAAGTTGCTTTCGGACACGAAGGCTTATTCCGCCCGCAGGTTCTCCGTAGGGTTGGTCCGTGCCGTGCGCCACACCAGCCATGCGGCAAGCATCATCACCGCCAGCAGCACAGCAGCCATACAAAGCGCAAAGAGATACCACGTCAGTCCAATCTTCACGGCAAAAAGTTCCAGCAACGACTCGCTGATCCTCCATGCCACAAGTCCGCCTAACAGCACGGAAGGAACTGCCACCTTCAGGAGGTCGGAAAGCAGAAGACGCTCAACGTCGGACACTTTCGCTCCGTGGATTATCCGTATGGCGATTTCAGAACGGCGGCGCAACACCTCATCGCGGATATAGGCAAACAGACCGACCAGAGCTATCACCAGCACGCAAAGCCCGGCAAAGAACACGCTGTTTCGCACACGGAGCAGTGAATCGTACAGGGAACTCATCTGCGAATCGAGGCTTGTCACAATCTTCTCCTGACTGGTGAGCGTACGGTCGACCACTTTCTGTACTTGTCCAACCGTTTCGGGCGACATCCGATGAACCCGTATGAAGAGCACTCCCGAAGGCTTTCCCTGATAGAACATCACCGTAGGACGCTCGTCGCGGGACTCTGCCAACTGAGAGCCGAGGTGAATTTCCTCGTAGACACCGCATACCGTGAGCGGTCCGCCGTGCTCGCTCAAAAAGAAAGCCTTTCCCACGGGAGAGCCTTTCCAGCCGGCCAGTTCTTCCATCCGCTTCACGAACTTGCGGCTCACCATCACCTGACGGGTTACCGTGTCCTGAAGGTGCGGCGTAAAGACGCTGCCCTCAATGACCGGAATCTGAAACGTCTTGTGATAATCGTCACCGACATCATACATGTCGGCCACATTCATATATTCTTCTCCCGTTTCCGGGTTATACACGTTGTTTCCGCTGCACTTGTTAACCGGAGAGCAGTAGCCCCACGACAGGGAAGCGACATCCGGCAGAGCCTTCAGCTCCTGTATGCAGCGTTCCCTCTCATTGTCTTCCGTTCCGCTCAGGTCGACAACCAGCACGTGCTTGTAGTCGAACCCGGCGTCATAATTGGTAAGTGCATGATACTGCAAGCCAATCACCGCCAGCAGGCTGACAAAAAGCGAGGAGAGCAGAAACTGCACGAACAGCAGTCCCAGTTTCCAGTTTTTCTTGCTCTCCGAATAACGGCGGTAAGCATACGTGACGGGGATGCGCGCGTAAAGCCAGCCCGGCGCAACGCCGCAAATAATAACTACCGCCAGAACGACCAGCACACACATGGCGAGAGCCGAAGGTGTGAAAAGCGATTTCAGGCTGTGTCCGAGCTGCATCTGCAGGAAGTCCTGCATCCCGAAAATCACCAGCACGGCCAGTCCCAGGCTCAGGATGCCTACATGAAGGCACGATTCGGCCAGAATCATCCGGCAGATGTCACTCCGGCCCGCACCGTAGCAGCGGTAAGTGGCGATGCTCTTAGCCCGGCTCACCATCGACGAGATGGAAAGCAGCACATAGTTGAGCAAAGAGGAAAGGAGCATGATTACGGCAAACGAGAGAAACACGATATTCATCACCCGATTGTAGTCGGAGGATACGAAAATCTCTTTCACAGGCTGCAACGCATAGTCCAGTTCACTGCCCGTACCTTTCAGTTCTTCACTCACGTTGTCGTCAATCATGCGTCTGATGTTCGGGCGGAGCTGTTCGGGATCGGTTCCCGCACGCAGACGGACATAGCCCTTATACCGGTCATTTCCCACCCAGTTGTTTCGTCCGTCCCACGACACCCACGCGACGGTAGGCAAAGCCAGCGCCACGTTGAAGCGGGGCAAATGCGTATTTTCGGGCATGTCTTCGAAAACCCCGACCACCGTGAAGCGGAATTTCGGAAAAGCTTTCCAGGTGAGCGTCCGTCCGATGATGTCCTGTCCCAGCGTTTCAAACAGTTCGCGCGAGATATATCCGCATCCCGCCTTTTCCAGTCCGGTGCGGGGCGGTTCTCCCATCAGAATCGGCAAAGGAAAGACATCGAAGAAAGAGCTGTCGCACATATAGATGTTGCACAATACTTCTTTTTTGTCTTCCGACACAAAAGCATCAGCAGTGAATTTCGTGAAACGGGTCGCGGCTTCCACCTCGGGGCAATACGCCTTGAGTCCCGGCGCCACGGCTCCCGAAACCTGCGTATACTCTTTCAATCCTCCGTCGCTTGGACGCATGTAGCGTTCGCCCACGCGATAGGTATCTTCCAGCCGGGGTATAAAGTTGTCGTACGACCGCTGGAAGATAACTTCGGCAAGGAGAGTAAGACCTATGGCAAGGCCCACTCCCAAACAGAGTATCTTCACCACGTTGGCCTCCCCTTTCCGGAACAATGATTTCAATGCTTTTTTCATTTTTCTAAGCAGTTTAAGAAGAAGTTAAAGAAGTTAAAGAAGTTAGAGAAGTTAAAGTGGGGGTTAACTTCCAACAAAATGACAACTTCTGACAAAAAGACTTATATTTCCGCAATCGACGACACCACCTGTCCGTCGAACAGATTGATGATGCGTCCGGCAAACCCCGCATCGCGCTGGCTGTGCGTCACCATCACGATGGTGGTTCCCTCCTTGTTCAGTTCCGTAAGCAACTGCATCACTTCCAGTCCGTTCTTTGAGTCGAGGTTACCCGTAGGCTCGTCGGCAAGAATAATCTTCGGTCCCGACACCACGGCACGGGCAATGGCCACACGCTGCTGCTGACCTCCCGACAGCTGCTGCGGATAATGCTTCGCACGGTGACTGATGTTCATCCGTTTCAGTATCTCGCTCACACGGCGCTTGCGCTCGTCCGAGGGAATGTGCAGGTAGGTGAGCGGAAGCTCCACGTTCTCAAACACGTTCAGCTCGTCAATCAGGTTAAAGCTCTGGAACACGAAGCCGATATTTCCCTTGCGCACGTTGGTGCGGTCTTTTTCCTTCAGGTGCCCCACCTCTTTTCCGTCCAGATAATAGCTTCCTGAGGTCGGGTTGTCAAGCAAGCCCAAAATATTCAGAAGCGTAGACTTGCCGCATCCCGAGGGTCCCATGATGGCTACGAATTCTTTTTCACTCACTTCAAGGTTCACCTTGTTCAATGCAATGGTTTCCACTTCCGTCGTGCGGAAGGTTTTTGTAAGGTTTTCAATCTTTATCATAACTGTATGTTTTGTTGATCAATCATTCATTCTTTTTTCTTGTTGCAGCATCTTCCCAAATCAGGAAAGCAAATGCCGTACCATTCATACAACTTCCTTATTGCCAGAACATTTTAATATTCCGTATTGCACGGATATGTCAAAAATCTTGACAGCCGGTGTATGATTTCTTTACACCTACTCCGTCTTGATAGAGTTTGCGGGGTTCTCTCTCGCCGTCCGCCAGCTCTGAACCGTAACCGTAAGGAGAGTGATGGCGGTGACAAGCAGGAACGAGATAAGAAATATCCATGCGCTGATGGGAGCCTTCTCGGCAAAGCCTTCAAGCCAGTGGAGGCCGATCCACCACCCGAAGGGCGCGGCTACGACGAAGCA
>JABLTQ010105772.1_pt1 | contig 27861 bp, 35 predicted proteins | sample 7160101 | NCBI WGS metagenome assembly JABLTQ01 (sample SAMN14651228, study PRJNA627086) | human gut metagenome | isolation source: feces | host: Homo sapiens
TAGAACTCCGCCGTTTCTTCGTGCTTTTCGCTTACTTCCCGCAGGATGGCCTCATGCTTTTCACTGATGGTGCGCAGGCCCTCCTGGGTATCCTTCCGATACGCCGCCAGCACTCTCTCGATGCGCTTGCCATGCCGGTAATCCAGGATGAACACCAGTGCCACGGCCATCGCGGGAATGGAGGCAAGGAACAGGAGGATGCCGGGAACCCCCAGCGCGAACAGCGATTCTATCAGCGGCAATGCAGCCGTGAGGGCGGCGTTCAATTCATTTCCCATGATTTCCTCGCGCCTGATAACAGCGCAGGGCGGCGTCCAGGCCTCCAATATAGGCTCTGAGAGCGTCATCCCGCGCCAGCAGGCAAGCTATATTTTCAGGACTGTCCAGCGGTTCCGCGGCGTCCAGCTCCGGCAGGATGGGTACGGATGGGGCCGGGCAGTCAGGCAAGTTGAGAATGGGCGGGACAGATGCCTGACGGCCACAGCCACTACAGAGGACGATTGAGACGAGCAACAGCACGACGGCGTGTTTCATCGTCCACTACCCTGACCTGTTCGGCGGTAGTCCTGGCACGGGGCTTGGCCTGCCGCACGATGGCGTCACGCTCCGCCGCGTCCCGCTGCGCCTGCGCCTCCCGCGCCAGGCAGCGCCGGGTATTTTCTGCCTGGGCCTCGGCGTCCGCCCGGTATGCCTCAGCCGTCGCTTTCCAGTGATCCCGTTCAGTGGCCGTGGCGGCATGATGCAGCCTTTCCGTGTCCAGCGCGCCCTTGGTAAGCAAGAGCGCGTAGGAAACAGCCACCAGCGCGAACACGGTCCCTATGCCGATCAGCCGGAGCATCATGTCCGTGCCTCCTCTTCAATGCCCCGTCCCCAGCCGGCCTTGATATACGCCCGCTGCCGCTCCTTCAGGATGCGGCGTGGATACTGGCGGTTTTCGGCAAAGGCGGCCCGTCCGCGTCCGGAGTTCACGTTTTCCACGGAGTCAAACCACACCCGGTCATCCAGACCCAGGGAACGCGCCTTTTTGCGGTCGCGGTTCACCCAGCCCAGTCCTCCGTTGTACGCGGACAGGGTAAAGGCCATGCGTTCAAAGTCGGAATGACCGGCCACACGGTCCCACAGCCATTTGTCATAGACACAGAGCGCCCGCAGGCTCCAGCCGGGATTGAACGACGCGGGCTTGCCTGTTTCCGGTGCCACGGAGGGCAGCCAGCGGGCCGTGGCGGGCATGAACTGCGCCAGCCCCTGCGCCCCCGCATGCGATACGGTATCGTTGCGCCACCAGCTTTCGGTGTGGACCTGCGCCGCAAAGACGGCCACCGGTGCGTCCAGGCCCCAGGTGGCGTGGGCTGCCCGGACAAGCGTTGCCCGGTACTGCTGCGCCGCGCGGGGGATCGTCACCTCAGCGGCTGCGTTACAGGTCCCTGCCCCAATAATACCGAGGATAACGGCGAGCATGACGCCAATGGCGAACCAAAACCCGGCGCGAACGTACTGCATCCCACGGAGGGTCTCGGTATGGATGGTCCGCAGGAAACACATGGCGACCTTTCTGACCGTTCGCATGGCGGCGGCCAGCGTCTCACGGCCCCACATGTTTACAGCCCCAGCGCCACGGCGATGACAAAAGCCGCGATAATGACGGCCCGGCGGAGCATGGTCGCACAGAACGGACGAAAGTAGCCGGTGGCAATGGGAAAGTCCGGCTGACCGTCATCCCCCGTGGCTTCCGGGTCTTCCCGCCAGTCCTTGTCCAGATAGGAAGACGGCAGCGCATAGGGAAACGCCAGAAAGTCAAAGACCATGCCCGCGATGGCCGCCACCACGACCAGGGCCAGCTTGTAGGCCACCACCGGCCCCTGGGCGGGAGAAAAGAACAGCAGGGCCGACAGCAGGACGATACCGCACAGGATGAACAGGGCCAGAAGATACCGGGGATTACAAAGAGATTTCATTGTCACGTCACTCCATCCGCGCCGGGTTGATGGCCCCGCCGGGAATAGGCCCCGGCGGGTCAAAAGGAGAGCGGCGGACCGGCGCGAAAACGGCCCACCATGACCAACATGCCATGACGGGCCGCCATGCGCCCGGAAAGGACGCGAACAGTGCGAACTTTTTTACTCGTCAAAGTCCCCGCGCAGCTCTTTTACTTCCTTGGATCTGACGCGCACGGGGTTCTCCTTGAGCCGGACAAGTTTGCCTTCCGCAATATAGTCGTAGATGGTCCGCTCGGAAACATTCAGGCAGTAGGCGGCCTGCCGGACGTTCAGTAGGTCATGCCTGTCGACCATCTCCTGCGGGGTCAGTGTGTACGGCCTGACTGGGGGCACGCCGGGATAGCGGATAGGCAGAGGCAGCGGAAATCCGGCGGGACGCTTCAGGGTGCAGTGATCCGCACAGCCGATGCAGCAAAAAACGTCGTCGCGCACAAACCAGAATGGTTTGCGTCGTCCGCGCAGAAAATGGGGGCAGCCCAGCCTTTCGTAAACGCTGCGGTCAGGTTCGGCATCATACGGACGCCAGCCCTCACGGGTCAGCATCACGATTTCCTGTATGCGTGTTCTGGACATATCAACCCCCTAAAACAGCCTGGAAAAAAGTTCCTTCCCTTCGCGTTCCGTCTGGGCGCGGCACGCTGCGCACTCTCTCCGGTCCAGGCGGCGGCAGTGGGCGCAGCGTATTTCCTGTAAGGCCGCCGTCAGGTCTTCGCCCGTCACTCTTGGCATGGGGGCAGCCGTATTTCTTTCGGGGGCAGCTCCGGACAAGGCCGCCCGGATTTTTGCCACCTGCGTGTCGATTCTGCCCGGATACGTTCCGGCCAGCACCATATACACCGTGGCCCGCTTCAACTCAGGGTGCGCACGGCAAAAGGCGTGGACGGACACATACGACGCAAGAATCCTCGCCCGGAGGCTGCCAACATCGCTATTCACCGCCCCCGCCTTCGGCTTTTTGCCTTTTCTCGAAAGCTCTTTCCCTGCGCTGCAGGTCAGACAACAGGGTGGAAATCTGTTCCCCGTTCTGCATCCAGACGAACAGCTCCACACCAAAGGCCCGCTTACAGCGAGTGTTCAGACTGGTCATGGAATAGCCCAGCTTGCGCCAGATAGCCAGGATTTGCCGTTTCTCGGCGGCAAAGGGCATGGAATCCGTGATCTCGATCCAGTCCGGCCTGCCATGTGCCGTCACGCGGCGGTTATGGCTCCTGGCGGGCGCGGTATAGGTCACCCCGTGGCTTTCGGCAAAAAGTTGCACCAGCCGGGACAGCTGGTGGATGGTCATGTCCTTGCGGCTTTCCACCCCGAACTCGGACCGCAGCAGAGCGCGGAAGGCCTCCTCGTCCATGTTAGGGAGCTGTTTGCGGGCGATCTCGACCTTGCGGTACAGGCCCAGGCGCATTGTGTGCTTATCCACGGCCACGACGTTGCTCCTTGGCTATGGTGACATCATCCACGGGAACAAACTGCACTTTTCCGTCCAGGCTTACGCCCACAAGCCAGACGCCTTCATATCCCAGCACGGGCGGCGTTCTGGTCCAGGTCCCGTAATAGTGGGGCCAGCCGTCTACCTCCCGGCGGACGGTAACACGCGAGGGATAGGGAATATCTGGGGCCGGGGCCGGGGGCTCTAGGTTACAGAAGGCGTATTGCGCCGCAAGGCGGGCCAGACCGTCCTGGTCAAAAAAACGTGGTCTGCCGTCATCCGTATCCAGCCAGCGCCGGGCAAGGCGTACCCGATAGCAGCCTTCCGGCCCGCCGTGTAGCGGAGCCGGAGAAAGCTCCATCTTAACGCGCGTTTCCCCGGCGCGAACGCTGACGGACCCCGAAAATTTCCGTTTATCCTGTACCACGGCTTACCCCCGGCGGACCTTGGCCAGCAACAGGGCATTCAGCTTGCGGGCCAACCGCAGACGCTCGGCCTTTTCCCCTAGATCACACTCGGCTTTGGCTACGGCCTTGCGCAACTCCAGAAGCTCCGCTTCATATTTTTCACGGGCTAACATGGCGTCGGCCTGACCGGCGTCGGCCAACAGGTCGCCAATATACTCCAAGCGAACCTTGCCATCTTTTTTCACCCGTACCTGACCACGCTCGGTTACGGTCAGTATCACGCCCGTGGGGCTTTTGACCTCGCCGCGACGGTTGATGCCATAGCCCGGAAATGCCGGTATCGTGTAGAATGTCTCCATATCCTGCCTCACCCGTGCTTTACCCGGTCGGCTTCTTCCGCCCGTTTGGCATTGTTGAAGCGGTCCAAAGTTCCGACCAGGTACCCTGTAATCCGGCGCACCCGCTCAAATTTGATACCCTCGCCGACATACACCACACCACCCCGCACTGTTTGCGGGAGTTTGGGCTTCACTTCCGTCATTCCATCATCTCATGGCTGCTCGTCAGGCCGGGGCCGCCATACCCCGGCGACGCCCCCTTGCGGGGGGCGTTTCGCCTTACTTCAGGGCCTCTTTCAGCGCCGATCCGGGCACAAACACGGCCCGCCGCCCGGCCGGGATGGACACCGGCTCACCGGTACGCGGATTTCTCCCCTGGCGCGCCGCCGTCGTGCGCACCTTCAGCTTTCCCAGCCCCGTCAACGGGACTTCACCACCGCCCAGCAACTCTGCGGCAGCCACATCGCCCATCGCCGCCAGCGTGGCCTCCACCATGACGGCGGTCACGTCCCTGTCGGGATGGGCCGCACGCAGGGAGTCCGTCACGGCTTTGAGAAATTCATACTTCGTCATACGTTGCTCCTTTCTATTTGATGAGGTTACGGGTCACGGCCTCTACCGTCTCTCGTGGGTAGCCGCTTCGCAGCAGAATGGAGCGGGCCTCGCGGGCAATGTCGGCGCTGATCCGCCTGCGCTCATGCTTTCCCGCATTCTTCCAGTCCGTGCGTGATGCCAGTTCCGGCAAATCTTCCGGGATCGCGGAGGACCGGCAAAGAAGGACCTCCGCGAACCGCATCCCCAGCGTCTCCAGTTCTTTCTTGGTCAGCTTGTACGCCATTCGTCTCCCTACCCGTTGTCGGGCACGTCCTCCTTGCTGATTTCAATGAAGAACGTGTCGCTCTGCTGACGCTTCAGGCCGACCAGCTCCAGACGTTCATCCGGCCAGCCCATCGCTGCATCCTTGTTGATTTCCTCCTTGACGCGGATACCCTCGGTCAGATGGTACTGGTGCAGGCGCTCCAGCGTCATTTCAGCCGTCACACCGCGCAGCTGGACGATCTTCGTGGAGGCCCGGAAGCCGATAACCCCGAAGCCCATGTCCAGACTTTTGCTTTTCGCGAACAGGTCCTGCCGGTTCAGCTTGGCAAAGACCGCCACGGCATCCGAGAGTTCCTTTCGCCGGGCCTGCAACGGTCCGGCAAGCTGGCTGGCTTTGGACTTGGCCGCATCGACGGCTTCCTGCATGTCGTTTTCGATGGTGGAGAGCTTGCGGTCCAGTGCGGCCATTTCCGCCAGCGCTCCTTCGCACTGCGCGCGATCCGCTATGATGTAGGGGTTAGGCTTGATGCGGGCCATTACCGTTCCTCCCCCGCCATACCGACGGCAATCAGACCGGATAACTTGACGTTTTGAGCTATCAGCCGCAGGTCGGCTTGGGGAAGGAGGATTTCCACCCTTTCGGTGCGCAGCTCCATCTGCCCGTTGGGCAAGCCATTTTCCAACGCCCGCGCCTGCTCGGCTGCGGCGGACAGATTTCCGCAGCAACGCGATACCAGTGCCTTCAGTTCTTTGTCCTGGATGCGCGCCGCGACGCCTTCAAGCACAACGCCAATGGACGTGAGTTCCTCTTCCAGCATGACTATTCCTCCGTTATCTCGTTGTTTTCATTCATCGGGCGGCTAAACCGTGCCTGCAGGACGTTGCAGGCTTCCATGATGGCAGCGGCGGTTCGCGGTGACCGGGGATCGGTGCAAAGCATCAGGCGGGTAATGGTGGCCGCAGCCGTGCGCTCCTTTTGGAAAGGGTCTGTTTCCTTGTACGGGGGATAAGGCGTCTCCGGGGTCATGTCCGCCTTGCTCGTCCCACGATAAGTGATCGCATTTTTCCCATTGCGCCCAATGCGCTGGATGTATCCCTGTTCTTCGAGCCAGGCCGCGTAACGCAGCACCCGCGTGTAATCCACCCGCACCATGAGAGCGCATTCCTTGAGGCACCAGCCCGGTTTGGCCTTGCGGACAAAGCGCCAGATCGCTGGCAGGCTGCGGTTTTCGCGGGGACGGTATCCGAAGTTGTAGGTGTAGACTCCAGGGCGGACTTTGACGACCTCGCCCATGCGGGCCATATCGTTGATGCGGTTACGGAGACGGGCCTTGTCTCCCTCTTCCGTAAGACCGAAGGCTTCAAACAGCATGGCGTGACTGATCTCTTCCCCACCCTTTCCAAAATTCCGCAGCGCGTACCGGATGGTCTCGTTAGTCAACTCCTTCATGGCACCTCCTACTTGCGCCGCCACGAACGGGCGGAAAAGGCCGTGTCCAGCATCTTCTGGTCCACGGCAAAGCTCCCGGAGGCCTTGGCGGAACGCTCCAGCAAGAGGCACATGTTGCGTACCAGCCGGAAGTCGCCTTCCGTCTTCTGGGCGATCTCCGTGGACAGGCTCAACGGAAGGTCCAGACCTGCGGCCTGCTGGGCGTACAAGGCGATTTCCGCAGGGCTGACCGGGCCGAACTCCACCTCATAGGCGATGCGCGACCAGATACGGCGGCGTTCATGGAGCAGGCCGAAAATCCCTTCCTCCCCGATGAGGACAACGGGCGCACCCGTCATCTCATGGATGTCCCGCAGGTCTTCGATACGGTCGATGCGCAGGCGGTCGGCCTCGTCGATAAAGATGGGCTTGGGTTCGGCCTCCAGAAGCTGCACCACAAGCTCCTTGCAGCGGTTGCCCGTATGCCGGGGCATGTCCATGTTCTTGCCGCGCACCTCAAACAGCAGGCGCTGCAGAAAAGCGGTCTGGCTCCAGCCCTGCCAGACGCGGACGTAGGCCCCGCCCCGCTGGTAGTGATAGCGGTCGGCCGCAACGCTCTTGCCGCGTCCGGCCTGCCCGTAGGCAAGGACAAACCCGGACAGCATCCTGTCCGCACCGGCCACCTCGTCCACCGCGCTGTCAAAGCGGATCATGGCGTCGGTCTCGATGATAACTTCGCGCATTGTTTTCTCCTCTAGGCTGACTGAACGGCCTGCCCGCGCTGGCGTGTGTACATGTCACGCAGCGCGTCGTAACGCCGCTTCAGGTAGCGTTCATATTCAGGGGTGGCTTCATAGCCTTCCATCCATGCGGCATCGGCTGGCACCAGCTCCACGCCCCGCTCATATCGGGTCGAGAACAGGTAGGCGTAGCGTTCCTGCGAGTCCTTCCATCGCTTGAGGTCGGATGGCGTGTAGCCCGGAGCGGCGTCCATCGCCTTGCGGGCGGCTTTTTTGGCAGCCGCAAGAGCTGCTTCCGCCTCCGGCGTGACCACGGGGGCCTTCGGTAAGGGGATGACACGCGGTGTGGCCACACGCGGCGTCTCCGCCGTGAGGGCCGTCATGCGTGCCCGCGTTTCCGGCAGAACGACGTCCTGCAGCAGGCTGCGCATGGTCGCCGCGCTGCTCTTTTCCTGCCGCTTCTTGAGTTCCAGAGCGGTGCGCAGTTCGGCTTCCTGTTCCGGGGTGCCGAGGATGGCGGCGGCCGGGTGCAGGCCATACGCGATGCCGTGGCGTTCCCGGTCCAGCGCCCGGCAGATGAAATCTCCGTCCAATGTGTAGACAAGGACGGAATCCGGGCTGAAATGCTCGTCATACCGCACGAGTACCGGGTGACGACGGGACGCCAGCCGTTCATGCCAGAACAGGCGGCCATTGAGCCGGAAGCCGTCCTTCGTGATGGTGCGAACCTCTTTCTGCATCATGAGCAGGGTCAGTCGCTGCTCGTCCTGGGGGGACAGCCCCTCGCCGCGTCCGTTCTGAAAGACCTGCGCGGGCGTCCTGCCATGCAGATGGGTACGGGGCTGCGGTCTGTTCTCGTACTCGGCGAACCAGCGGGCGACCTGCGCGTGAGTCTCTTCCAATGTCAGGGGGCGGCCGCCGAGCTTGTCGTACAGACGGCGGTGCAGCTCCTCCCCGCGCTTCATGCGCGCTGGCTTGTGGGCAATATCGTTGCCCGTGTACGAGGGCATCCACACTTCCAGTTCGTGCATGGTGCCGAAAAAGCGTTCAATGGGCTTGGACTGGCCGTGATACGGCCACGCATGGATGACCTCGCAACCGAGGTCGCGGTACAGGCCAAGGAAACCGGCCTGCTCAAAGTCAGGACAGCCCTTGAAGAACTTGGCGCGGAACGCCCGGCCATTGTCCAGATAGACGACGCGGGGGAACTTCCCCAGCATGATGCAGGTCCGGCGGAACGCGGCGGAAATGCTGGCCGTGTTTTCCGTGGGCATGATTTCCCACCCCAGCGGATGATTGCTGGCACCGTCGTAGAACAGCACGATGGTCATACGCTTGGCCTTGCCCGTTTCCGGGTTCAAGGTTTCGAAGTTGAGCGTATGGCCGTCAGCAATGACGACATCTCCCACACTGACAAGGCTCCAGTCACGCAGCAGGGAGATGGCGCACTTGTCGTTCCATGCCTTCTTCCCTTCCCGGAACAGCGTCCACTCGTCGAAGCACTCTGACGTGTAGCGGGTCACGAAACGGCGGATCGTCGGCTCGGAGGGGATGTACAGGCCCTCGGCCATAAACTTCTTTTGTACTTCCCGGACACACTGGCTGATATTGGGCGCGTTGGGGTTGAGGACATGGCCGAGAATGACCATCTGGTGGCGCTCGGTCAGCGCAGTGCGCCCACGGTGGGCGACGCCGCGCTTGTCCGCCAGCGCCAGCACACTGCCCGCACGTTCCTGCTCCAGCTTCCAGCGTTCCAGCGTCTGCCACGACACCGGCCCGACTTCCTCCAGGAGCTTGGGCCATGCCCCCGCCTTGTAGGCGGTGATGAAGGCATCCTTTTGCGCTCTGGTGGCACCGAACTTGCGTTGCCAGGCGAGGTACTGCCGGACGAGGTCCGCCTTGGCCAGAGCCTTGTAACGGCGGCTGTCGTCCATGATGGCCGTGGTCGTGGTCATAGGAAGGACGGGACGACGTTCGGAGCATACAGCGGCGGCGTGCTTTTCCTCTGCCGTGCGTATGGCCAGCCGCGTTTCTTCCGGCATGGAAGCAACAAGCCACTCCTTGCCACCGCCACGACCGGCACGCTTGCGGAACTGCCAGTTTTCACGGCTGGCACGAAACAATACGGCCCTATCTGTCAGCGACAAGAATTTAGCTAATTCAAGCGCGCTATATGCTTCCTTGAGCGCCATACATCCCCCTAGGCTACGCTTGCGGTCCGCCGAGGATCGAACAGCAGCCGTTCAGGCACACCAAAAGAACGAAGGGCATCCAGAACTCTCGGACTATGCCGATAACCATTCACTGTTGCGGAGACCGTTTGCCGGGTGACACCAGCGGCCTCGGCAACATCCACGAAATTGAGCCCCTTATTATCAAGAATGCGTTGTATTTCTCTTTTGGAGTCGGCCCGCTTCCGCCCGTAGGGTGCCAGCTTGCTCATCACTCCCCTCCATTTGCGCGTATTTTCTTGGCGTTGATAAAAAATAGGCGGCCTGCTATGGCTTTCGGGATGGCTTACTTGTCCCGTCATTTGTCAACCGCCCACAACGCCTTTTTATAAATTTTAGCTAAAAAGTACAAGCAAAAAATTATTTCAGAGTTCAAAAAAATAATATTTTAGCTATCTATATGAAAAATATAGCTTTTTAGGCATGTGGGCATTTCGACGTTTGCTTCGGAGTTCAGCGATGGAATGTTCGAAATCATTTGAGGAAAAATTCGCGCGGATATGCCAGGTTACCCACACGGATAAGGACGCCGCATTAGCTAAAGTCTTAGGCATTAAGGCTCCATCCGTGGCGGCAGCCAAAAAGAGGCAGCAAATCCCTACGGGATGGGTCGAAAAAATCGCGCTCCAATATGGCGTCTCCGCTGATTGGATCTTCTTTGGGCGCGGCCCCATGACGATCATAGAGGCCGAGGGGGTGCCTCCTGATGAGGCCAGCAGGCCACAGCCCAGCCATATAGACCCACGCATAGATCAGCTTGAGCGTGAGCTGGAGTTAGAGAGATGCGAGCGTAGAGAGCTAGCGGCAGAGAACCGTAGGCTCTATCAAGAAAAGGAGGGCCTTTTACGGGAGAAGGCAGACGTGCTGCGAGAAAATGGTCTGCTGCGGGAAAAGATCGCGCGCCTGGAAGGGGAACTCGGCAGAGGTTCTTCTCATTTTGACGAGCATCGCAATACCCGCTCCAGTGAAAACGGCCCCCTCCGTCCTAGGGTGTGATCTCTTCCTGCTAGCTGGTGAAGCTACTAATCAAAAAAAGGCCACGGATGTGTCAAAATCGGCACTCCGTGGCCTTTTTCCATTCTCATCTTGCGTGACGCTCGCGCCCCAAAACGCCGCGCCATTCTCAAACCTTTCTGCGACGCCATTTTGGGGCCTGGTCAAGCGTCAAGCCCCCGTCAGTCAAGGGGAAGTCAACCATTCGTCAGGCTTCCCCCGCTCTATTCCCCATTCTCATCTATCGTGACCCCCTATAATGAGCTGCCACGAAACTTGGGAACGGTGCCCGACAGCTTTTCGCCATTGGCACAGTGGTTGCGAGGATTTTTCCGAATATAAAGGGGCACGTACTCTGCCGACAACGAACATCCATGCCTCCTTTCCTCTTTGTTGTTCACAGCCGTGGCCCGATTTCCCCACACCGCAAGCGACCGCTACCATCCTTTCTGTCTCAGATATTGACCGATACGTGCGCGAGCAGCATGACAGACGCATTGAAGAGATCCTCCGGAACCGGAGAACAGACAGAAGGCGACAAAAAAAGCGGTCAGCCTGTTACAGCTAACCGCTTGTTTTTATTGTGGTGCGCCCGAAGAGATTCGAACTCCTGGCCTACAGGTTCGTAGCCTGTTGCTCTATCCAGCTGAGCTACGAGCGCGTCGTGAAAAGCTGTGTATAGCAATCGCCCTGCTCTGTCAAATATTTTCGTCCCCCAAAAATAAATTTTTATGCGACCGCTGCTGTCCGCCTTCCGGCGTTCACTAGGGCAGATAGGGCAAGACGGGCCCTTTCCCCGCTTCCTGCCGCAACCGGGACGCAGCCTGACAGGCCCCCAGTCTGCCAGATATTCCCGGCAAAAGCCGGGGCGGCGATCAGCCCGTGGAAAAGTTCGCGGGATGCTGGAACACGGACAGCCTGTGACCTGGCCCCACCGACTGCGCCGGGCCAGGATAGAGGCCGAACGGCTTTGGGCTGAAAGGCTGGCCATCCTTCTCCACCATTGCAGGGGCCGACGGTAGACAGAATGCATCCAGATTGCAGCCATAAAAAAACGGGCTCCAGCTTCACTGGAACCCGTCCGTTTTTTATGGTCGGGATGGCGCGATTTGAACGCGCGGCCTCAGCGTCCCGAACGCTGCGCTCTAGCCAAACTGAGCCACATCCCGTTGCAAGAGGGGACATTACACCGAACGCCTGTCGTATGCAAGCTTTTTTCCAAAAAATTTTCTTCGCCCAATTCCGTCCGCTGCTTCTGCCCATCGAACTCCCGGGCATACCGGCAAACGTTTTGTATATATCAGGCAATTAGGCTTTGACTTTATGAAAAAAGGGGCTAAAACGCTCATGCCGGTACGCCTGCCCGGTAAAAATCTTTTTGAGGTTGCTTTATGTCGAATACAGGATCCACGGACAATTTTGGCTACGGCCAAGAGTTGAAGCGCGAACTCAGCTTCAAGGACGTCTTCGTTTACGGTATGCTGTTCATGGTGGTCATCGCCCCCATGTCCATCTATGGCTACATTTCCAAAGACAGCCACATGATGGCGCCCTTCGTCTACTTCGTGGGCATCTGCGCCATGTTCTTCACGGCCCTGAGCTACATGAAGATGAGTAACCGCTTCCCCATCGCGGGTTCGGTCTACGCCTATGTGCAGCGCGGCCTGAACCACCATGTGGGCTTCATCGCCGGCTGGCTCATCCTGCTGGACTATGTGTTCGTGCCCGCCCTGCTCTATCTGTTGACCGCCAACTGGTGTGTGGAACTTTTCCCGGCCACGCCCCGCTGGCTGTGGGTCATCGTGTTCGTGGGCATCAATACCCTCATCAACGTCCGCGGCATCACCTATACCGCGCGTGCCGACTGGATCATGTTCTATGTGGAAGCCGTGGTCCTGGCCCTGTTCATCGGCTTCGGCCTCAACTATGTCCTTGGTGAAGGCGGCGGCACCGGCCAGCTGGTCATGGATCCCCTGTACCGCCCCGGCGAGATGAACCTGCAGTTCATCGGCCTGGCCTGCACCATCGCCTGCCTCTCCTTCCTGGGCTTTGACGGCATCTCCACCCTGGCCGAAGAGACCCACCGGCCCGAAGTGACCATCGGCCGCGCCACCATGGCCGCCCTGCTCTGCATCGGCTTCCTGTTCATGCTCCAGACCTACGTGGCCACCATCATCCAGCCCGACATGAGCAAGATGAACCCCGATACGGCCTTCTTCGACGCTGCCGAGATCGCCGCCGGTGACTGGTTCCGCAAGGTCCTGCTGGTGGTCAACATCCTGGCCGTGGGCATCGCCAATACCATGAACGCCCAGGCCGCCACCTCCCGCGTGCTGTACGGCATGTCCCGCGACAACGTGCTGCCCGGCGTCTCCGGCCTGTTCCGCAAGGTGCATCCCCGCTTCCAGACCCCCTACGTCGCCACCATCGCCGTGGGCATCTTCTCCATCCTGGTGGCCGAGCTCTCCACCGTGGAAGACCTGGCCCGCCTGGTGAACTTCGGTGCCCTGACCTCCTTCATCCTGCTGAACATCGCCGTGTACAATTTCTTCTGGCGCCGTGAGAAGATGCGTGGCGGCAAGGCCCTGCTCCATTATGTGATCTGCCCCTTCTGCGGCGTGCTCATCCTCGGTTATGTGTGGCTCTCCTTCGACAGCATGACCCAGATCGTGGGCTTCAGCTGGCTGGCTATCGGCCTGGTCATCGGCTACGTCAAGAGCAAGGGCTACAAGATCGTCCCCGAAGCCTTCCGCAAGAGCGATATGGTGTAATCTTCATTGCAGGAGTTGAACCATGCAATACTTTGACAAGGTCGTTTATACCTTCAGTGCCGGCAACGAACCCACCGGCACCATCGATTCCGGCGAGATCGTCATCTTCCGCACCCAGGACTGCTTCAGCAACCAGATGCATTCCGAAAGCCAGCTGGTGACCAGCTGCGACTACAGCAAGATGAACCCCGCCACCGGCCCGCTGTTCGTGCGCGACGCCCAGCCCGGCGACGTCATCAAGGTGGAACTGCTGGACGTGCAGTGCGACACCATCGGCACCACCACTACCCTGCCCAAGATCGGCCCCCTCTGGGACAAGTGCGAGACCCGCACCAAGCGCATCCCCATCGAGAATGGCAAGGCCGTCTTCAATGACGTGACCTTCCCCATCAATCCCATGATCGGCGTCATCGGCGTAGCCCCCGAAAAGGGCAAGAGCGTGCCCTGCGGCTACCCCGGCAGCCACGGCGGCAACCTGGACTGCAAGCTGATGGTCAAGGGCAACACCGTCTACTTCCCCGTGCGTGTGGAAGGTGGCCTGGTGCAGATGGGCGACATGCACGCCGTCATGGGTGACAGCGAGCTGTGCGGCACCGGTCTGGAGATCAACGGTACCGTCATCGCCCGCGTGAGCGTCATCAAGAACTGCCCGCTGGAATGGCCCGTGCTGGAGACCGCCGACACCTGGTACACCCTGGCCAGCGCCGCCGGCTATGAAGAAGCCCTGCGCCACGCCAGCGTGCAGATGCAGGGCTTGGTGGCTGCCGCCACCGGCTGGGATGCCACCGACGCCTACCTGTACATGTCCCTGCGCGGCGACCTGGAAGTCTGCCAGGCCTGCAAGCCCTGCGAAGTGGACCTCATCGTGCGCCTCGGCGTGCCCAAGGCCGACATGAAGCGTCCTCTGGTGGGCTAGCCTGGCTGACCGTCCGACGCGACGATACTGAAAAAGGCTGTCCGTATCTTGCGGGCAGCCTTTTTCATGTCCTTTTGCCTGTAAGGCAGGCACGACGCTATTTTTCCTTCCTGTCGTGCCGGGAAAGCCGCTCCAGCAGGCGGTCGTAATAGGTGTCGTCATCAAGGTTCAGGGGACGCTGGTGCTTCATGCGGGCCTGCAGGATCATGAAGCGCAGTTTCTGCATCTGGCGCACCCGTTCCTGTTCGTCCTCGCAATGATCCAGCAGGTCGGCCAGGTTGCTGATCTCCTTGCGTTCGGCCAGCTCCGGCGGCACACAGCCGGCGTTGCGCAGCACCTTGTAGGCCATGCGCAGTTCCGGGGGGACATGGCTGTCGTCTTCCAGCTCCAGGGGCCTGCCCCGGCCGGGGAGGTCATCGAAATCCCCCTTGGCCATGGATTCTTCGATACGGCGTTCGGCAATGGACTGGATGACGGACCAGGGACTGACCTCAGACATGTTTTTCCTCCGTATCGGGAGCATCGGCCCAGAGTTTCTTCCACTCCATGATCAGCTTGAGGGCCGCCAGCGGCGAAAGTTCCTCGGGATCGAGATCCCGCAGCAGCAGGACCAGCGGATGCGGCCCGGCGGCCGGTGCAGCCGGGATGTCGATGGGCAGGGACGGGGGCTCCTCGCGGGCGACCCGCTGCTCCATGCCGGGAAGGGCCAGCGTCTCCGTCTGGGGCGGCATGCGCCGCCCCTCGCCCCGGCTTTGCTCCAGCTCCGCCAGGATGGCCCGTGCCCGCTGCACCACCGGCGCAGGCACACCTGCCAGACGGGCCACCTCCACGCCATAGCTGCGGTCAGCGGGGCCGGGCACCAGCTTGTGCAGGAAGAGGATGTCGCCCCCGTATTCCCGGATGGCGATATTCATGGTGAACACGCCGGGCACGCGCTTTTCCAGCGCCGTCAGCTCGTGGTAATGGGTGGCGAACAGGGTGCGCACCTCGCCGTGCGCCCGGGCCGCCAGATCCTCCACCACGGCCCAGGCCAGGGCAACGCCGTCATAGGTGCTGGTGCCGCGCCCGATCTCGTCCAGGATGACAAGACTGCGCTTGGTAGCCTGACGCAGGATGCGGGCCGTCTCCATCATCTCGACCATGAAGGTGCTCTGCCCCTGGGCCAGATTGTCCGAAGCGCCCACACGCGAGAACAGCCTGTCCACCAGCCCCAGACGTGCCCGTGTGGCCGGGACCATGGAACCGGTCTGCGCCAGCAGGCAGATGATGGCCACCTGCCGCAGCACCGTGGACTTGCCCGCCATGTTGGGACCGGTGAGCAGGCACAGGCGGCGCCGGGCATCCAGCGTGATGTTGTTGGGTACGAAATTGGCCGCACCGAGCATGGCTTCCACCACAGGGTGCCGCCCTTCCTCGATGAGGATGTCGGCACTGCTGTCCAGCTCGGGACGGCACCAGCCGTTGCGGCGCCCCACCTCGGCAAGGCTCTGCCAGTAATCCAGGTGGGCGATGACGTCCGCCATGTGCAGGATGCGCTCCCGCTGCTGGGCCATAAAGGTGCGCAGATCCTGATAGAGCTGATATTCCAGCGTCTTGCGCTTTTCAGAAGCGGAAAGGAGCGCTTCTTCCAGCTCCTTGAGGGCGGGCGTGGTGAAACGTTCGGCATTGGCCAAGGTCTGGCGGCGGATGAAATGCTCCGGCACCGGCCCGCTGTGCGCGGCCTTGCTCAGTTCGTAATAGTAGCCGAAGACCCGGTTGAACCCCAGCTTGAGCTTGGCGATGCCGGTCTCCTGCTGTTCGCGGGCCAGCTCTTCCTGCAGCTTCTGCTCGCCGTGTTCCACCAGATCCAGCAGACGGTCCAGATCGGCATTGTATCCGGCCTTGAACAGGCCGCCGTCCGTGATGACCACCGGCGGGCTGTCCACTAGCGCGCTGCGCAGCAGATGCGCACAATCGGCCAGATCGTCCCAGCCCTTGAGCAGCTCATGGATGACACGGGGCGCGTCCTCCCCGTTCTCCTGCCCGGGCAGCGGGTATCTCCCGTCCGGGGGCTGCGTCAGGGCCGCCAGAACGGCAGGCAGGGCCGCAAGGCTGTTGCCGAGGGCGATGAAATCCCGCGGGGTGGCCCGGTTGACCGTCACGCGCGTGGACAGGCGCTCCAGGTCATAGACGTCCTTCAGGGCTTCCCGCAGCAGGGCCCGGCGGTTGTCGTCATCGTGCAGCAGGGCCACGGCGTCCTGCACGGCCAGGATGGGGGCCGCCTCGCGCCACGGATGCCGCAGCATGTCTTCCAGCAGGCGGCCGCCCATGGGCGTCATGGTGTCGTCCAGCACATGGCGCAGGGTCCCCTTGCCCTTGCGGCCGTTGAGGCGCTGGAAGATCTCCAGATTGCGTTCCGTCACGTCGTCCACCAGCATGTGACGGCCCAGGTCCAGCGGCTGGAAGGGCATCAGATGCTCGGGGCGGCGTTTCTGGGTCTGCTCCAGATAGACAAGCAGCGCGCCGCAAGCCCGCACGAGGCAGGGCTTGTTCTGGAGGCCCAGGGCTGCCAGCTCCTGCACGGACTGGGCTTCCAGCAGACGGCGTTCGGCCTTGCGGGCGTCGAAACCGGCCACCGGACGGCGCAGCAGGCGCACGCCTTCCAGCAGGCATTTGGGCGGCAATTCCTTGTCGTCCGGCACCAGCAGCTCGCGCGGGGCCAGCTTCTGGATCCATTGCCAGAGCTCGGGCAGGCGCTTCACCTCCATGCCGGACCACTGGCCCGTGGAGATGTCTGCCCAGACGAAGGCCCCGTTATGCCCCTCCCAGAAAGCGGCTCCCAGATAATTGTGGCTGTGGGCGTCCAGGTTGGCGTCTTCCAGCACGGTGCCGGGCGTCACCACGCAGGTCACGGCCCGTTGCACGAGCCCCTTGGCGGCCTTGGGGTCTTCGGTCTGGTCGCAGATGGCCACATGGAAGCCCTTGTCGATGAGCTGGGCGATATAGGCCTGCGCGGCATGCCAGGGCACACCGCACATGGGCACGGGGTTCTCCGTGTCCCGGCTGCGACTGGTCAGGGCGATCTGCAGTTCACGGGCCGCGGTGACGGCATCGTCGAAGAAAAGCTCGTAAAAGTCGCCCATCCGGTAGAACAGCAGCGCATCAGGGTAGTCGGCCTTGATGCGCAGATACTGCTCGAACATGGGAGTCAGCTTGGGAGTTTTTTCTGCCATATGCGTAATTGCGCAGCGGCGCCATCCAAGGACGACGCCGCTGCAGAAAAATGCGCCTGATGCGCGGGGGAAAGGACTAGGCCTTGTCAGGATCGGGAGCGGTCACTTCTTCTGGCTTGGCCTCGGCCTTTTCCTTGGCAGGAGCGGCTTCGATGGCCTGGGCCTTTTCCTGGGAGACCTTGCGGAGGAAATCGCCGCGCGCGGTCTCGCCGTCCAGGCTCTTCTTCAGCTTGGCCACTTCACGTTCCAGGGCGGACACACGCCACTTGCTCTTCATGTAACGGGCCGTCAGGTGCATCTTGTCCCACAGCAGCAGGGCCACCGCCAGCAAGGCCCCCACGAAGAAGGCCACGATGACGATGAAGTAGAACGGCAGCGGGATGGACGTCATCTCAGGCACGAAGAAAAGATTGAGTTTGAGCGTCATGGCCGTCGACAGGGCCGTCTGGTTCTGGAAGAAGAAGACCAGACTGAAGAAAATCAGCAGAACAAGTAACAGGACCTTTATATAGCGCATAGTCTCCTCCTCTGCGCGGTGGTGTTCAAAACCTGTCGAAATACGGCTTCAGATGGGCATAGCTGCTGCGCAGGTGTTCCGGGATCGTGCGCACCTCGTCCATCACGGCCATGAAGGAAGAATCCCCGTTCCAGCGCGGCACGAGATGGAAGTGCAGATGTTCCCGGATACCGGCTCCGGCAGCCTGCCCCTGGTTGAGGCCGATATTGATGCCTTCGCAGTGAAAATGATCCTGCAGCACCAGCGTGCAGCGCTGCATCAGGTCCATGATCTCGTGCGTCTCATCCCTTTCAAGCTGGGCCAGCGCCATCACATGCCGATAGGGACAGACCATGATATGCCCGTTGCTGTACGGGAATTTGTTCATGATCACAAAAGCATGCCTGCCCCGGTACAGGACAAGCCGCTCCTCGTCTTCATCCCTGCTTTCAGGAAGACAAAAAACGCAACTGTCCGGCTTGGGGCCAAGGATGTACTCGATGCGCCAAGGCGTCCACAATTGTTTCATTTTCTTTTCCTCAATACACGGCTTGCGCTCCGAGGGCAAGTCCTGCCCCGAATGCCGTTCTTTTATCTGGGGAATACGCCTTCCTGCCGGGCCATGTCCAGCGCCAGATGACGCTGGCTGTCCGCATCCGGCGTCTCTCCGTCCAGCTTGCCGAACAGCACGGCCCTCAGGATGCGCCCGAACAGCGGCCCCGGCGCGATGCCCATGTCACGCAGATCCCGGCCGTCGATATCGGGCTTTTCACGGCGCCACTGGGTGATGTAACGGGAAAGGTTCTTTTGCAGCCCGCTGTCTTCCACTCCGGCCATGATGTAGAGCAGGAATTCCAGCGAGAACTTTTCCAGCAGCAGGTACAGCTCGCTGATCCTGCCTGTCCCGGCCTCAAAAGCCTTTTGCCAGCGGGCCAGCTTGGGTTGCACGTGCCGCATGGACTCCCGCTGCTGCAATATCTCCTGCTTGCGTCCTTCCGGAAGGCCCAGGGCAGAGAAATTGGCGGAGACTTCGGCATAGTTCAGCCGGTGTCCCAGCGCCAGGAAATAGATCAGCCAGTTCTCGACGCTCTCATCGAAATACAGCAGGCGGTACCAGTTGAGCATGGAGCGCACCTGCTGCAGGATCTGGCGCTTGCTCGGCGTCAGGGCCAGCGAAGGCCCCAGGGCCCGCAGCAGGCCCAGGCCATCCAGGCGCTCGAAACAGGCCGCCGGATCGTCTTCGTCGCATATATGGGTATATTCGTTGAAGATACGCTTTCCGGAAAGTTTGTCCAGCATATGCAGGCTGAGCAGGTTCTTGATGAGCTTTTCCGCACTGGGCCCGATATGGAAGCCATACCGCTGTTCAAAGCGTACCGCACGCAGGCTGCGCGTAGGATCTTCCACGAAACTCAGGGTGTGCAGCACGCGCAGCACACCTTCCTTGATGTCGCGCTGCCCGCCGAAAAAATCCACCAGCTGCCCGTACGGCGTGCAGTCCAGACGGATGGCCAGGGCATTGATGGTGAAGTCACGCCGGAACAGATCCATCTTGATGGAAGACAGTTCCACCGTGGGCAAGGCTGCCGGGGACTCGTAATATTCCAGGCGCGCGGTGGCCACGTCGATGCGCTGCTCCAGACCGTCTTCGTCATGGTAGATGACCATGGACGTCAAAAACTTGCGATGCTCGCGCACACGGCCGCCCAGCTCGGCGGCCAGGGCCCGGGCAAAGGTCACGCCCTCGCCCTCCACCACGAAGTCCACGTCATGGTTGGGCCGGTCCAGCAGAAGGTCGCGCACGAAGCCGCCCACCACATACACCGGCATGTTCAGCTGCTGCCCCAGACGGCCTGCCAGCTCCAGCAGATGGCGCACCCGCGCGGGCAGACGGTCACGCAGCAGCTTGGCCACATTGCGTTCGCGCGAGTTGTTCTCCTGATAGTCCAGGACCTGACCGGGCTCGGAGGTCATGACATTGATGAGGTCCGTGCGGGTCACCACACCCACGACCAGTTCCTTGTCCACGATGGGTACCAGACGCTGCCGGCCGCCCACGATGATGGACGAGATGTCCCGCAAGGGCGCATCCGGGGCCAGCGTCTTGATATTGCGGCGCATATAGTCGTCCACAGGACGGTCGCCCAGCTTGTGGCTGGTGGCGCGGGAAGCCGTCTGGGCATCCAGGATGCCGATACAGCGCCGTGTCCCCGGCTTGAAGACGGGCACGGCCTTGAGGCCGAAATGCATCATCAGGGTATCGGCCTCGCGCATGCTGCGATCCGACTCGATCCCCACTGCCGGTGACGACATATAATCACTGGCGGTCTTTTCCGGCCCTGCCTGCATGTGCAGGTTGCGCACGATGGCGTCATGGACCTCGTTGAGGGTCAGGTTGCGGATGGAGGCCGACGCGGCATAGGCATGGCCGCCCCCGCCCAGCTCCGCACAGATGCGGCCCACGTTGATGGCATCGCTGCGGCTGCGGGCCACCACCTGCACCCGGTCCTCCATGCGGCCCACGGCAAAAAGCACCGTGAATTTTTCCATTTCCATCAGCCGGTGGGCCAGATAGGCGAAATCCCCCAGATAGTGTTCCATGGAGGCTTCGGCGATGACCACTGGCTCGTTGTTGATATGATAGACGCGCGCCGATTCCAGCAGGCTGTTGAGGGCCCGCACATGCAAACTGGTCAGCTCGTGGGCCGCCATCTCGTTGATGGCATTGACATCCATGCCCTGGGTCAGCAGCCAGGCCGAACTTTCAAAATCCAGCGGCGTGGTGGAACTGTAGGTGAACGAGCCCGTATCCCCGTAGATGCCGAGCCCCAGCAGGGTGGCGTCTGCGGCCTCCAGCACGATCCCCCGTTGCCGCAGCTCCCGCACCAGCAGGGCCGTGACCGAGCCCACGGTCTCCACATGGCTCGTCCGGGCCGGAACGTCCTCGGACGACGCTGGATGATGGTCCCAGACCTCGACGGAAACCTCTTCCCTGTCCAGCAGGGCCGACACATGCCGGACCCGTTCCCGCTGACGCGTATCCACCAGCACGAGGCGGGTGATCTCGTCCCAGGGGATGTCGGCACTTTCGGTCAGATGGTAGCGTTTGGCATCCAGCGAAGCCACGACCTTTTGCAGGCCGCGCTCCTGCGTACCGGGGAACAGCAGCAGGCTGCCGGGATACAGGAAATGAGCAGCCAGCATGGCCGCGAAGGAATCGAAATCGGCATTGGCATGGCAGGTGACCAGGATCCGGGGAGAAGATGCGGACATTACGACTGACTCCGTGGATGGAACTGCCTGTGCAGGGCATGGAGACGTTCGGCCTGCACATGGGTATAGATCTCGGTGGCGCTGATGTCGGCGTGACCCAGCAAAAGCTGCACGGCCCGCAGGTCAGCCCCTCCTTCCAGCAGGTGGGTGGCAAAGGAGTGGCGGAAAGTATGCGGCGAGATGGAGCGCCGTATGCCCGCCAGCAGGGCATATTTCTTGACCATCTTCCAGACATACTGGCGGCTCAGGCCCTTGCCGGAACGATTGAGGAAAAGATAGCGGCTCTGGGGCGAAAAGTCGTCACGCCAGAAGGACAACCACTGCTGCAACAAATCGAGCACCAGGGAATGGAGCGGCACCAGCCTGTCCTTGGCCCCCTTGCCCGACACCAGCACCAGTCCCCGCTGCATGTCCACATCTGCCACCAGCAGGTTACAGACCTCCGAGACGCGCAGGCCCGCCGCATAGAGCATCTCCAGCAGGCAGCGGTCACGTCGGCCGCATTTCTCGCGCATGTCCGGCAGTTGCAGCAGGCGCTCCATCTCGGCCCTGCTCAGGACTTCCGGCAGGTACTGGGGCAGACGGGGGCTTTCCAGCAGGCTGGCGGGATTGCTCTCCAACAGGCCTTCTTCCACCGTATACTCGAAAAAGCCCCGCAATGCCGACAAACGCCTGGCCAGCGTACGTCCCGCATTCTTTCTGGCCCGCAACCAGGCCAGATACAAAAACAGGTCATGCTCATCAAGGCTGCTCTTGGCCCCGGCGTCCAGCTCGTCGAGGAAAAGGAAAAAATTTTCCGCATCCTGCCGGTACGAGACCACCGTACGCATGGAAAGGCCCCGCTGGGCCAGCAGGTATTCCCCCCAGGCCGGGATCTGTTTTTTCAGGATCTGCAGGGAGCGTCCCGTCGTCTCAGGCAATGCACTTTTTTCCGTCATGTCATCATGCTAGCTGCCTTGGACGGATTGGGCAAGATTTTTGACAGCATCCGGGCAAATGTCTACAAGGGGGCCATGACTGCACCGACCATCACCGTTTTTGTCTGTCTGGGCTCCAATACTCCCGATGCCGCGCATATGCTCGCCCTGGCCGTGGAACGGCTGCGTGCCCTGCCCCGCGCCCGGGTGGATGCGCTCTCCGGCGTCTACCTGACCGAACCGCAGGACTATGCGGACCAGCCCTGGTTCCACAATCAGGTCGTCCGCATGGAACTGGATGCCGACTGGACCCCGCAAAGCTTTGTCCAGGCATTGCTGGCAGAGGAAAAACTCCTGGGCAGACAGCGCAGCAGCGATCCTGCCCTGCGCTTCGGGCCACGCTGCATCGACATGGATCTGCTGCTCTTTGGAGACATCCGGTGCGACGCGCCGGAAAGCATCGTCCCCCATCCGCGCATGTGCCAGAGGGCCTTCGTCCTCATCCCCCTTTGTGATGTGGGCGCCGCCTGCCGCATCCACGGCCGCACCCCGGCGCAATGGCTGACCGAACTCAAGTACCGACGGGCAGGTCAGAGAATTTTTCAGTGACGCGCAAAAACTCTTATGCTATCTTGGGTTGCGATAAAGAATGAGACCCTGCTCTATGCAGGAGAAGGAGAACGACCATATGTGGAAATGGCTTGTGCTGGGTCTGGCCGTTTACGTCCTGTACCGACTGTTTGCCAATGACTTTCTGAAGAAGAAAAAGGAAAACGCCGAAGACCAGGCCGCAGAAGTCGAGCGCAAGGTCGCTGCCGGCGAAATGGTCAAAGACCCTGAATGCGGCACCTATGTCTCGGTGGACGGCAATATCTCCGTGCGCGACGGCGACAAGGTCTACCGTTTCTGTAGTTACGAATGCCGTGACAAATTCCTGGAACGCCTCCAGGAAGGCGGTCGCGAACTCCCGCCCCGCGACTAACGGATTTTCATTCCGGCCAAAAAGCCCGTCTCGTACGGGCTTTTTCTTTTTATACGAAGCGTCGCCGTGTCCGGCAGCGCTTACGATACCGCGCATTCCGACGGCAGCCTCCAGACAGGAACTGCCCGGAGCCCGATCGTGGCGCCCCGGGCAGTTCCCCTTCAATCCGCCATGGGGAGATGCCAGTGCGGCTCCCCGCCCAGCGGGTGGACATGCTCGTGACTGTGGCGGACGTCCGGTGCGCAAGCCAGCAGGCGCCCTTCACGGATCGTCCGGTATTCCCCGCAGACCCGGGAAAGGAAGTCCCAGTCATGGGAAATGACCATCCGGGCCGTGGGCAAGTCGCACAAGATATCGATGAGCCGCTGCCGGGCCTTCTGATCCAGGTCATTGGTGGGTTCGTCCAGCAACAGGGCCTCCGGCTCCATGGCCAGCACCGTGGCCAGTGCCACCAGTTTTTTTTCTCCGCCCGACAGGTGGTGTGTCAGACGCTGCTCAAAACCGGACAGCCCCAGACGCTGCAGCGTGGCCCGGGCCTGTTCCCCTGCTTCCGCTGCTGAAAAGCCCAGATTGAGCGGTCCGAAGGCGACATCCTCCAGTACCGTAGGAAAAAAGAGCTGATCCTCGGCATGCTGGAGCACAAAACCTACCTTGCAGCGTAGGGCATGGAATCCCTTTTCATCATGCAGGATCTTCCCGTGGAAGCGGACCAGCCCCTTACTGGGCCGTACCAAGCCGGTGATACAGCGAAACAGGGTCGTCTTGCCGCTGCCGTTGGGCCCGTAAAGGCCTATCCGCTGTCCGGGCGCCAGGGCGAACGAGACATCTTGCAGGACACGGCGCGGCCCACGCGCGCCCGCATAGATCACCTCCACCTGTTCCAGGCTGAAAATATTTTCCTCAATGCTCACCGACCCGATCACAGGATGCTCCCTCCCGCTTCAATCCACAGGACGCAGGCCAGGCAGGACGCCGTGGCCAGTGCAAAGCACACATCCACCGGACGCAGGCAAAAGCTGTCCAGTGAATGGAAACGTCCCGAAAAACCACGCAGCCGCATGGCCTCGTGCGTACGCTGGGCTCGGTCATGGCTGCGCACCAGCAGCAGCCCCACCAGGGAGGCCACGGTCTTGTAGGTATGCATGTTCGTACGCGGCTGGAACCCGCGCAGGCGGGCCGCCGTCATCAGCTCCTGCCATTCCCCGGCCAGCAGATGGATATAGCGGCCGGTGAACAGGAAGAGGAAGACCAGCTTGTCAGGACAGCCCAGACGCTCCAGGGCATGCGCCAGTGTCGCGGCGGGCAACGTGGCCACCAGAGAAAGGAAAACACAGGCGATGGCATTGGACTTGAGCGTCACCAGCAGGGAAAGGTACAGACCTTCTCTGCTGATCTGGATGAAATGCCATTGCCAGACCACTGTTCCGGGCGTCGTCCAAGGCGTGACCAGCCACAGGAACAGGATGAACATGTTGACAGCCGCCAGGCGCCGCCACAAGGGCCTTAGAGGGGCCCTTGCCAGCCCCAGCAACACACAGCCCAGCCCCAGGCCCAGACAGCAGGCCGTCACCTGCTGCAACAGGGCCAGGGTCACCGCCAGCAGCACCGCCAGCAGCACGCGCGCACGCGGGTCGATTTGCTGGATGAAGGAATCCCGGACAAAAGGCTGTTCGAACATTGGATCATGCTAAGGCCGACGCCGGGAAAAGTACAGCCCGATGCCCACCAGGCCCATGATCCAGCCCAGCCCGCCCACGATGTCCTGCAGGGTAGGCTCTGTTTCATTACGGGCAGCAAGGGCTCGGCGCAAAGGGGCCAGATGCCGGTCCAAGGCAGCATCGACGATCGTTTCCACTTCCTTGCGGCTCAAGCTCAGGCCGTCCTTCGTTCCAGCCGAAGTGAAGGCTCCACTTTCCTCGCTCTCTGCGGTCTGCCCTGCGCCAGGGGACACGATCCTGCCCTCTGTCCCAGGAGCTGTCGCAGCCGTCCCGGCAGGCAGAAGACTGGAAAATTCGGCGGCATCCATATGCCACTCGTTCTGATGGCCTTCTCCGGCCACGATGCGGATGCGCAGTCCGTGCCCCTGGCGGACGGCCTCGGGGACCGGGAAGGCGAACGCCCCTTGTTTGTCCGTTCTGCCCTGCAGCAGTTCTGCACCGGTCTGCGCGTCAAAGACGATGACCGTCCCCTGCTGTACCGGCGAATCCCGGCGGAAAGAGCATTCCACCCGCACGGTCCCCCCTTCCAGCCAGGCGAAGATATTGACCCGATGCGCCTGCGCGACATCGGTACAGGCAAGGAGCAGCATCAGGCACAGGCTCCCCGCACAGATCCTTGTATGAACGTTCATGCATCCTCCTGTCCGTCGGCCGGCTGTACCGGGGGCATGCCCAGCAGCTCCGGGCGCACACGCATGATGAAGGAGACCGTGAACATGGTAACCAGCCCTTCCACCAGCATGACCGGCAAATGTGCCAGCAACAAAAGCCGCGCGGCCAGCCAAAAGCCTTCGTCCGTAAAAGCCAGGGCCAGCGCCGTCAACATGGCAGCCAGCGCCACCCCCAGGGCCCCGCCCATAAAGGCGCCCGCGCGTACCCCCCCCATGCCGGGGCATAGGTGACAGACGGCCCGGAACACATACCAGGAGGCCACAGCGGCAAAACCCATCGTAAAAGCGTTGACCCCCAGCACCGTGATGCCGCCGAACTGAAAAAGAAGGGCCTGGAGCAGCAGAGCCACCAGGATGGATGGGAAGGCCGCCCACCCCAAGAGGACCCCCACGAGCCCATTCATTACCAAATGAGCGCTGGACAGTCCCACCGGCACATGGATAAGTGAGGCCACAAAGAAGGCGGCCGAGAGGATCCCCACAGCCACCAGACGGTCATACTCCAGCTTGCGCAAGCCCAGTGCTGTCCCCGCCAGGGTCAGGACAGCGCCGCCTCCCAATATGGCAGGAGAAAGGACACCTTCTGCAATATGCATCATTTTTCCTTCACGGCAGCGGACGGATCCGCTGCCGTGCTGACATCAGTCTGCGCCTATTTCTTCAGAGGCGCTGTGAATTCCATCCAGATCACCGCTCCCAGCTCCACATCCTTGGGCGAGCCCTGGTGATCCATCTTTTCCTTGGACGTATTCAGGGCAGCAAAACCCCACCAGCCTGCCCAGGGGACACTGTACGTGAAGACGCCGTTCTCGTCAGCCTTGATGACCTGGGTCGTGAAATAAACATTGGGGATCGTGTAGGCATCATCACGATTGTAGTACTCCACCTCCACCACAGCACCAGGCACAGGCTTGCCGTCCAGCAACACGCGGCCCTGGAAGACATTGCCGCTGTAATTGGCAAAGGGACGGGTCAGGGGAACGATCTCCGTTTTCAGGCCCAAAGGAGCATCCCAGCCCTCTTCCTCACCAAAGGCCGCCACCACGGTCTTGGTATAGTGGATGATGAAGCAGTCTTCAGCAGGCTCGAAATAGGGCGCGGGCTCCATGGCAAACTGATACACACCAGGACGCGTGACGGTGTAAGCAGCCCGCCAGGCCTGATGCCCCATGATGGAGACAGGCTTGAGCAGCGCCTTGAGATCTTCTGTCTTTCCGTCCATCGTAACGGTCAGGGACTTGGGCTGCTGCATATCCATGCCCTGCATCTCCATGGGATGCGAGAATGAGATATCCAGCGCCAGGGGCGCTTCTTTCTTTTCCGTCACCGTCGAGGACGACGGGATGATCATGCCAAAATGGGCTTCAGCCTGGCCAGTGAAGCAGACAAGCAGGGCAAATACCGTGCACGCTTTCTTCCACATGCTGCGTTCTCCTTGAGATTCGTGAGGTGGCAATCCGCAACAACTGTCGTTCGGATGCCCATGAGTAACACGTTTTTAAAAAAAATAGCAATATTAAAAATCAATGGTCTCATCCCGACTCCCCGATTTGCAGGCTGTACGCCTGCGGGAATGCCTTTTTCAGCGTCATGGACCCGCAGCAAAAATTGCTGGAAAGATAGAAAGGCGATACGCCGTTCACTCGTCCAAGGAAGAGTGGTGCAGTCCTGGTGGTCATGACGAAGGTGCCGGATCGTCGGGCGAGACGCTTCAGGAAAAGACAGTTCCTGAATTAGCCACCTTCTTTTCCCGCCGCTGCCGTCGTGAACTTTTCGAACGCAGCGAATGACGACATCGACAGCATTTTTACTTCAGAGGAATCATCAAAGCTATCAGCACCCTTCACAGCGCCTATATTTTCGCCGACGAACAGCGTGTAAGACCATGGGAAACACAGCTCCGGGATACCCAGCCATTTGCTGCCGGCAGCGCATCCGTAAGACCATGGCAACATCTTTCACGAAGTCATGACATCTGCCTATGTCTCTACCCCCGAGAGCCATAAATTCAGCTTCTTGCCGTGCCATGACATGACCTTGCGGGATGGCCGTTGCCCCTTCCTCTCCGCGGGCTTTTCCATCCTTGCGCAGGCCCACCGGCAAAAGTTTTTGGAAGGGTGGGCACGGGGAGGGAGAACCTTTTTCCCAAAAGGTTTCCCTCCCTGCAACGTTTTCCTTCTCTTCAAATCTTCAGGTGTCTGCCTGCCGTCCTTGCCGCGTAACGTTCCCCTTGGAAAACGAGCAGGAGACGACCACTCCCCTGGCATCGGACAATGTCCCTCCTGCCGGGGAGCGGCAGGCATAAGGGGCAGGGACAGGCATGGGTGGCAGGCCAACACCTCATTCTTTCCCAACAAAAAATCCCCGGCTGATACCGGGGACGATCAACAACACTCGCAGAGCGGGGGATCTTTTGTGTCGTGCCGTGGTGCCAACAGGCTGACGCCATATGGACGCCTGCCCGCAGGGCGGGCGTGCAGCAGGCGATGGACGTCCCCTGCCGTTCTGCACGCCGGGACACCACA
>JABLTQ010072819.1_pt1 | contig 27813 bp, 25 predicted proteins | sample 7160101 | NCBI WGS metagenome assembly JABLTQ01 (sample SAMN14651228, study PRJNA627086) | human gut metagenome | isolation source: feces | host: Homo sapiens
GGCAAGCTGGCCATCGGCGGCGGCGCACCGGTGATGGTGCAGAGCATGACCAATACCGATACCCGTGACGTGGAAGCCACGCTGTCCCAGATCGACCGCCTTGTGCGCCGCGGTTGCGAAGCGGTGCGCGTGGCCGTGCCCGACATGGCGGCGGCCAAGGCCTTGCGGGCCCTGCGTGACGGTTCGCCCGTGCCCCTCATCGCGGACATCCATTTCGACTACCGTCTGGCGCTGGCTGCCCTGGAAGCCGGGCTGGAGGGCCTGCGCATCAATCCCGGCAACATCGGGCCCCGCGAGCATGTGGACCGTGTGGTGGATGCCGCCAAGGCCAACGGCGCCATCATCCGGGTGGGCGTCAATTCCGGTTCCGTGGAAAAGCATCTGCTGCAGAAATACGGCGGCCCCTGCGTGGAAGCCATGGTGGAGAGCGCGCTCAGCCATGTGCGCATGCTGGAAGAACGGGGCTTCTACGATACCAAGATCTCCCTCAAGTCCTCTTCGGTGCTCGATACCATCGCGGCCTATCGCCTGCTGGCCAAGTCCTGCGACTATCCGCTGCATATCGGCGTCACCGAGGCGGGCGGGCTCATGCGCGGCACGGTCAAGTCCGCTGTGGGCCTGGGCATTTTGCTGCATGAGGGCATCGGCGACACCCTGCGCGTCTCGCTCACGGCCGATCCTGCCGAGGAAGTGACCGTGGCCTGGGAGATCCTGCGGGCCCTGGGCCTGCGCCGCCGCGGGCCGGAGATCATCTCCTGTCCCACCTGCGGGCGCACGGAGATCGACCTCTTCGGTCTGGCGCGTGCCGTGGAAGATGCGCTGGCCGAATCCACGGCGGACATCAAGGTCGCGGTCATGGGCTGTGTGGTCAACGGCCCTGGCGAGGCCCGCGAAGCCGACCTGGGCGTGGCTGGCGGCCGCGACAAAGGCATCATTTTCCGCAAGGGGGAAGTCATCCGTTCCGTCAAGGGACAGGACGCCCTGCTCGCGGCTTTTATGGAAGAACTTCAACGACTGCTTAAAGAAAAGGAAACTCACTGATGCGTTTCAGCTCCACCTACATCCCCACGCTCAAGGAATCCCCTTCCGAAGCGGAAGTGGTCAGCCACAAGCTGCTGCTGCGCGCCGGCATGGTCCGCAAGCTCACCTCCGGCGTGTACATCTACCTGCCTCTGGGCCTGAAGGCCCTGGAAAACGTGCAGCGCGTGGTGCGCGAGGAAATGGACGCCGCCGGTTTCTCCGAGCTGCTCATGCCCATGGTCATCCCTGGCGACCTCTGGAAAGAGACCGGCCGCTGGGAGTACTACGGCAAGGAGCTGCTGCGCTTCAAGGACCGCAACGACCGTGATTATTGCCTTGGTCCCACGCATGAGGAAGTCATCACCGACCTGGTGCGCGGCGAAGTGCGCTCCTACCGCCAGCTGCCCGTGCGTCTGTACCAGATCCAGACCAAGTTCCGCGACGAGATCCGCCCCCGCTTCGGCCTGATGCGCGGCCGTGAATTCGTCATGAAGGACGCCTACTCCTTCGACTCCAGCGATGCCGGTGCCGATGAAAGCTACAAGCTGATGTACGACGCCTACTGCCGCATCTTCAAGCGCCTGGGCCTGCGCTTCCGCGCTGTGGAAGCCGATACCGGCTCCATCGGCGGCAATTTCTCGCACGAGTTCATGGTGCTGGCCGATACCGGTGAAGACACCATCGCCGCCTGCACCGAATGCAGCTACGCCGCCAACGTGGAACGCGCCGAAGTGGTCTGGAACGGCACGCCCTGCACCGAGACCTGCGCCCCTTGCGAAAAGGTCGCCACGCCTGCGGCCCACACCGTGGAAGAGGTGAGCGCCATGCTCAAGGTGGCTCCTTCGCAGGTGGTCAAGACCATGCTTTTCCTGGTGGACGGCAAGACCGTGGCCGTGCTGGTGCGCGGCGACCGCGAAGTCAACGACATCAAGCTCAAGAACCTGCTCAACGCCACCACCGTGGAGCTGGCTCCGGCCGCCGTGGTGGAAAAGGTCACGGCCGCGCCTCTGGGCTTTGCCGGTCCCGTGGGCCTGGATGTGCCCATCTACGCCGATCTTGAGCTACAGGGTGCCACTGATTACGTGGTGGGCGCCAATGCCGCTGACGCGCATCTGGTGCACGTGGACCTGCGCCGCGACGTGAAGGTCACGGCCTACGCCGACCTGCGCTGCATCACCCTGAGCGACCCCTGCCCGCGCTGCGGTGGCGCCATCGAGCTGCCCAAGGGCATCGAAGTGGGCCATATCTTCAAGCTGGGCACCAAGTACAGCGACGCCATGCATGCCGTGTATCTGGACGAGAACGGCAAGGAAAACGTTATGATCATGGGCTGCTACGGCATCGGCATCTCCCGGGTGGTGGCCTCTGCCATCGAGCAGAACCACGACGAGCACGGCATCATCTTCCCGCCTACCGTGGCTCCTGTGGAATGCATCCTGCTCAATCTCGATCCCGGCAAGGAAGAAGTCCGCGCCAAGGTCGAAGAGATCTACGCCATGCTGTGCAAGGCCGGCGTGACCGTGCTGCTGGATGACCGCGAAGAGCGCCCCGGCGTCAAATTCAAGGATGCCGATCTTATCGGCGCGCCCATGCAGCTGGTGCTGGGCGGCAAGGGCCTGTCCCGCGGCGTGCTGGAATGCAAGGACCGCCGCACGGGCGAAAAGGGCGAGCTGCCTGTGGACGCCCTGGAGACCGCGCTGCCCCAGTGGATGGAAGGCGTGCGCAAGGCCTGGGCCGAGCGCCGCGCCTAGGACGGCTGACAGCGGAGCCCCTGCATGCCCGCTGCGTGTGAACAAGAGCGCATCCTGTCCGTCACTGAGCTGACGGACAGGATGCGTCGTGCTCTGGAGGGGACTTTCCCCTTCGTCTGGGTCCGGGGCGAGATAGGCGAACTGTCTTTCCCCGGATCCGGGCATATCTATTTCACCCTCAAGGATGCCGGTGCCCAGCTGCAATGCGTCTGGTTCCGGGACCGCCAGATGCGCGGCCGGAATTTCGACCCCCTGACCGGCGAGATCTTCGCCGAGCCCCGGCCGGATCCCGCGCGCCTGCTGCGGCAGGGGGCCGAGCTGTTCTGTGCCGGACAGATCAGCGTCTACGGGCCGCGCGGCAGGTACCAGCTGATCGTGGAACTGGTGCAGGCCGGGGGGCAGGGCCTGCTGGCCCAGGCCTTTGAGGAGCGCAAACAGGCGCTGGCTGCCCGCGGTTTTTTTGCTGCGGAGCGCAAACGCCCGCTGCCTGCCAGCCCCAGCCGCGTGGCGCTGGTGACGTCTCCTGCCGGGGCCGCCATCCATGACTTCATGGAGCTGGCCTCCGTACGGGGCCTGGGGGCCGAAGTGCGCCTGTTCCCGGTGCGGGTGCAGGGCGAGGGCGCTGCCGGGCAGATCTGCCGGGCCCTGGACGAGATCAACCGGCAGGGCTGGGCCCAGGTCGCGGTGCTTATCCGGGGCGGCGGTTCGCTGGAAGATCTTTGGTGTTTCAACGAGGAAGAAGTGGCGACAGCCATTTTTTCTTCAAGGATCCCGGTGCTGGCCGGTATCGGCCATGAAGTGGACGTGACCCTGGCCGACATGACGGCCGACGTGCGTGCGGCCACCCCGTCCCACGCGGCCCAGCTGCTCTGGCCCTTGCGGCGCGAATACTGGCAGCGTCTGGACGAACTTTCTCTGGCGCTGGAGCGCGCACGGCAGGGGTGGCTGCAACGGCAGGAAGACCGGCTCCAGCGTTGCGAGCGCGGCCTGCACCTGTGTTCGCCCGCCCGCCGTCTTGAAGGGGCGGGGCTGCAATGGCAGCAGTGGCAGCAGCGTTTGCTCCAGGCCGGGGAACACTTGTTGCGGGATCGTGAGCGCAGCCTGCAGCACAGCCAGGAGCGTTTGCGGGCCCTCATCGGGCCGGGACGGCTGGTGCATCCGCAGCAGCGTCTTGCCCTGTTGGAACAGAAACTGGGCAATGTCGTGCATCTGCTGGTGCGCGGCCGTGAGCAATCCGTCCGGGACTGCACGCGTGATCTGGCCCGTCTGGGGCAAGAAGCTGCCTCGCGTCGCGGGCACGAGCTGGAATGTCTGGAACTGCGTCTGGCAGCCTGTAATCCGCTGGCCCCGCTGGGGCGCGGCTATGCTGTGGTACGCACGGATGAAGGGCGCGTGCTGTCTTCGACCGGGCAGAGCAGCGCCGGGCAGGACGTGCGCATCCTGCTGCAGGACGGGGAGCTGGAAGCCCGGGTCACCGCGGTACATCCTCATGACGGGCAGGGAGGGGATCATGCCTGAACAGTCTTCGTTTTTCCAACGGGCGGTGAGCGGTATCCTGGGGGCAGTGGTCCTGCTCCTGCTGTGGACTTTCCCGGCCATGGCGGCCATGCATCTGGACGTTCCCGCACGGGCAGCCCGTGGGGATGCCATCCGCGTGCAGGTCTCCGGTGACGGGGCAGCCCATCCTGTGACCGTCTCCTGGCTGGGGCGTGAGCATGTCATGGCGGCACAGCCCTCAGGGAGCGGCTGGCAGACGGAGTTCCTGCTGCCTGTGCCGCTGGACAGCCGCGCCAAAAGCCTTGCGCTGAAGACACGGACGCAAGATGGACAGCAGGCGGAGGCCCGTGTGGTCCTGTTCGACAAAAAGCGTCCCGTGCAGGCCCTGCGGGTGGACAAAAAATATGTGGATCCGCCGGCAGCGGTGCAGGAGCGCATCCGCAGGGATAGGGAAAAGGCCGGCAAGGTCTTGGACATCTACAGTCCGGAACGTTTGTGGACGGCGCCTTTTGCGCGGCCTGTGCCGGGAGGCGTGTCCAGCAAGTTCGGGCTCAAGCGGGTCTTCAATGACCAGCCGCGTGGCGTGCATCGCGGACTCGACCTGCGCGGAGCGGAAGGGACGCCCATCCTGGCCTGTGCCGATGGCCGGGTCGTACTGGCCGACGATTTGTATTTTTCCGGCAATGCCGTATATATTGATCACGGGCAGGGAGTGTTCACTTCCTACCTGCACATGTCCCGTATCCTTGTCCGGCCGGGCGATATGGTCCGGCGTGGCCAGGTCATCGGCCAAGTGGGGGCCACGGGACGGGTCACGGGGCCGCATCTGCACCTTTCCCTGATCGTCCTTGGGCAGGCGGTGGATCCGGAACCCCTGCTGGAAGCACGTCCCGCTGCCCGGAGATGATGAAGCATGAAAGCCAGAACGACCAAGAAGAACCTGACGTTTGAAGAGCGCATGGCGCGCCTTCAGGAGATCGTGGAAGCCCTGGAGAACGGGCAGCCGTCCCTGGAAGAGGGGATGGCCCTGTACCAGGAGGGCATGGAATGTTCCCTGCAATGCCGGCGCCAGCTGGAGCAGGCCCGGCAACAGCTGACGGTCTGGCAGGAAGGACAGGTCCGGGCGTTCCAGCCGGAAGAAAATATGGAAGATCCCCTGCAACAGGGTGTGGAGCAACGATGATGATGTCTACAGAAGCCATGAAATCCCTGCTGAAAGAACGCGGGAAGCTGGTGGAAAGCTATCTGGCGACCTGTCTTGACGGGCAGGAGATGCCGCCCCGGTTGCGGGAATCCATGCTGTACAGCCTGCAGGCGGGCGGCAAGCGTTTGCGTCCCGTCCTGTGCCTGAGTTGTGCCGCCCTGTGCGGCCTGAAGCCGGAGGACGTGCTGCCCTTCGCCTCTGCCATCGAGATGGTCCATACCTATTCCCTGATCCACGACGATCTGCCCGCCATGGATGACGACGACTTGCGCCGCGGCAAGCCGTCCAACCACAAGGCGTTCGACGAGGCCACGGCCATCCTGGCCGGGGATGCCCTGTTGACGGATGCCTTTGCCCATATGTGCCGGGTGGAGCTGCCCGCCGGCCAGGTACTGCGGGCTGTGGCGGAATTTGCCCGTGCCGCCGGTTCGTCCGGCATGGTGGGCGGACAGGAATGGGACATGCTCTACACCGGCCTGCCGCCCGTGAGCATGGCGGAGCTGCGCCGCATGCATGCCATGAAGACCGGGGCCCTGCTGCGGGCCTCCTGCGTATGCGGTGCGCTGCTGGCCGGTGCTGCGGACGATGTGTGCGAGCGCATCGGCCGTTACGGTGCCGCGCTGGGGGTGGCTTTCCAGATCGCGGACGACATCCTGGATATCGTTTCCGATACGGCCACCCTGGGCAAGCCTGCCGGCAGCGATGCCGAACAGGGCAAGAACACCTACCCGGCGTTGGTGGGGCTTGACGAGAGCCGCCGCCTGGCCCGTGAGCAGGCGGACGCCGCCTGTGCCGCACTGGCCGGTTTCAGCGGCCCCGAGGCCGGATTCCTGCGTGCCCTTGCCGGGTACACCATCACGAGAGCGGCCTGAGAAATGACGGAGAACACTGCACAGTCCCTGCTGGACAGCCTGACTTCACCGAAACAGGTGATGGATCTTTCTGACGAACAGCTCCCGGTGCTGGCCGCGGAGCTGCGCAAGCGCATCATCGACGTGGTGTCCAAGAACGGCGGGCATCTGGCCCCCTCGCTGGGGGTCGTGGAACTGACCCTGGCCCTGCTGCATACCTTCGATATGGAGCAGGACAAGGTCGTCTGGGACGTGGGGCATCAGGCCTACGCCTACAAGCTGCTGACCGGGCGCGCTTCCCAGTTCCACACCCTGCGCACCCTGGGAGGTCTCGCGGGATTCCCGCGCCGCAGTGAGAGCCCGTATGACCGCTTTGGGGTGGGGCATTCCTCCACGTCCATCTCGGCGGCCCTGGGCATGGCCATGGCCCGCGATCTGGCCGGGGGCAAGGAACACGTGCTGGCCGTCATCGGTGACGGCTCCCTGACGGCAGGCGAGGCTTTTGAAGGCCTGAATCTGGCCGGGCATATGGGACGCCGGCTCATCGTGGTGCTCAACGACAACGAGATCTCCATCTCGCCCAATGTAGGGGCCCTTTCCCTGTTCCTGAGCCGTACGCTGTCCCGGCGCTGGGTACGGCAGACACGCAAGGATGTGCTCCAGCTTTTGCGCTCCATCCCTCGCATCGGCCAGAAACTGGCGCTGTACGCCATGCGCGGCGAGTGGAGCTTCAAGTCCTTTTTCACGCCCGGCATGTTGTTCGAGGCCTTCCGCTTCACCTACATCGGCCCTGTGGACGGGCACGACCTGCCCGCCCTGTGCCGTCATCTGCAGATGGCGGCAGCCGTGGAGGACGGGCCGGTGCTGCTGCATGTGCGTACCTGCAAGGGCAAGGGGTATGCCCCGGCGGAGAAAGACCCCACGCATTTCCATGGCGTGGGCCATTTCGAGCCGGAAACGGGCCTGCTCATCCCCAGCAGCAACAAGACCCCTACTTTTACCGGCATCTTTGGCAAAACGCTGGTCGAGCTGGCGGAAAAAGACGACCATTTGCTGGCCATCACGGCAGCCATGCCCGAAGGCACCGGGACGAACCTTTTTGAAGAGCGGTTCCCGGAACGTTTCGTGGACGTGGGCATCTGCGAACAGCACGCCGTCACCTTTGCCGCCGGTCTGGCGGCCAGCGGCTTCCATCCTGTGGTGGCCATCTATTCCACCTTCCTCCAGAGGGCCTATGACCAGATCGTCCATGACGTCTGCCTGCAAAAATTGCCCGTGACCTTCTGTGTGGACAGGGCCGGTCTGGTGGGCGAGGATGGGGCCACGCATCATGGTGTCTTCGATATCGCCTATTTGCGCCATATCCCCGAGATGACCCTGCTGGCACCCCGTGACGAGAACATGCTGCGCCATTGCCTGCTGACGGCCACCATGTCCGGTGGGCCCTGCGCTGTACGCTATCCGCGCGGCGCCGGTATGGGGGTCCCGCTGGATGCCGAGCTGCGTCTGCTGCCCTCTGCTCAGGGCGAGATCGTGCAGGAAGGGGAGCGAGTGGCCATCGTGGCCGTGGGCAATCGCGTGCGCCCGGCCCTGGATGCCGCGGCAGCCATCGAAAAGGAATTCGGCTTCCGGCCGCTGGTCTTCGATCCCATCTGGCTCAAGCCGCTGCCTGCGGTGCAGCTGGCCGGGATCGCCCGCGCATTCGACCGCATCGTTTTTGTGGAAGAAGGCTGTCTGGCAGGTGGCTTCGCCTCGGCCGTGCTGGAGCGCTGGGCCGACGATGGCCTGTTGCGCGGTCAGCGCATCCGCCGTCTGGGTATCGGCGATGCCTTCGTGGAGCACGGTACTCAGGCCCAGTTGCGCGAACTGGTGGGCCTGCGGGCGCCGGACATCGTCCGGGCTGTGCGGGAACTGGTCCTGAAAGACTGAATTCTTGCTGAAGCAACGAAAAAAAGAGGAGCGTACCTGCGGGTGTGCTCCTTTTTTATGCATGTTCGGAAAGGGGACGGAACGAGGCGCTCAGGATAAGGGAAGATCACAGACGGAGCCAGGGTTACAGAAGGTGCGCGTACCGCGGTGGACAAGAGATGCGCCGGGGTAAGACTGGTTCCCTATATACAGGAAGCAAGGCGGGATGCACTGTTGTCATTGACGCGTGGTACGATCCCTCAGCTTTTCTGAACCACCTGCCGTTTTTCGATATAAAAACGGATACAGCCCCCCTTGAGATGGGCCATGATATTGCCGGGCAGCTGGAAGATGGTGCCGCCCCGGCCTTCCTGCCAGGCCTGATCAAGGGCCAGCAGTGTAGCGGAACGGGCCTGACCGCCGGAGAGCCGGGCCAGCCGGGCTACGGCCCGGTGGTAAAGACGCAGCCGCAGGGCCGCATGCGTCTCGCGCAACAGCGCGCGGGGCAGGGTGATGCTGCCGGAGGTCTCCCGCCAGGGCGAACGGGCAAGATGGCGTTCCAGCTCCTGCTGCCAGTAGTCTCCGTCGATACCGGCCAGATCCCAGAGGTTGAGGCAGGCTTGCTCAAGGCGGGGGTTCTCCTGTCGCAGGAGGGGAAGGATGGTATGCCGCAGACGGTTGCGGGTATAGCGGGTGTCCGCGTTGCTGGCGTCTTCCCGCCAGATGATGCCGCAGTGGTGCAGCAGATCTTTCAGGGCACGGTTGTCCGTGCGGAGCAGGGGGCGCAGCAGATGCCGTTCCGCGTCTTCGGCCCGCATGCCTCCCAGTGCCGGCCAGCCGGTACCGCGCAAAAAACGGAGCATCTGGTCTTCGGCCACATCGCTCCGGTGATGCCCCAGCAGGATGGCTGTAGCACCGCATGCCAGCCGGGCCTGCTCCAGCAGAGAGTAGCGCGCCAGCCGGGCTGCTTCTTCCGTTCCCAGGCCGTCTTGCTGCGCCAGTCGGGGCACATCTGCTGTCAGGATGCGGCAGGGAACGTGCCAGCCCTGACAGAGCCCGGTCACGAAGGCGGTATCCCCGGCGGATTCCGGCCGCAGCTGATGGTCCACCGTCGCCACATGCAGTTGCCAGCCATGCCGGGGGGCCAGCAGGGCCATGATGCACAAAAGAGCTGTCGAATCCGCACCGCCGGAAACAGCCAGCAGCCAGCTTTTACCGTCAGCCATGTTCAGGCTGTCACGACAAAAACGCTCCACATCCAGGCACAGGCGGGCCAGCCGGGAGGGAAGCGTTTGCAGTTCGGGGACAGGGATCATGCCGCAGGGCATCCCGTTTAGTTGGGGATGTGGAGTTCTTTCAGGGTATCCGTGATGTAGCCCATCATGTGCCGCTGCAGCTCAGGCGAGGCATAGGCCACGCATTCGCAGCGGATGCGGCCCCGGGCGCGCACCAGCAGCTCCAGGCGCAGGCTGGTCTCTTCGCATTCCAGTGCCATGACATAGGGGCCGCACTGGCTTTCGTGCTGCTTCTGCACGGCGCTGAGCATATGGGCAGGGATGGGCAGCCAGTAGATGCCGTCCAGTCCGGCGCCCAGATCCATGGCATCCAGATGTGCGCACAGACGCTTGGTCTCTTCGGCACGCAGGTCATCGATGAGGAAATAGCGCATTATTCGTGCTCTCCATTGTTCCGGGCACTACAGGTACAGCCCTGGTCAAGATTGAAGATGCGGCGCATGAGGCTGATGCGCGGCGCGCTGCCTTCCTGTGACATGGTACCGCGCTTGAGGAACATGATGGGGTCGTGGTTCAGCTTGCGGACCAGGGCCAGCGCCATGACCTCGATGGCTTCGCGCGTGGCGTCGTCCACATGGCCCAGGCGTTTCAGGGTACGGGCCACTTCTTCGCGGGCGGCGTTTTCGCCATGCTGGATGAGATCCACGATGGTAGGCTGCACGTCCAGGCTGCACAGCCACTGCCGGAAGATGTCCACTTCCTCGTCCACGATCTCGGCGGCTTTCTGGGCTTCGTCGCGACGGGTGGCCAGGTTTTCTTCCACCACTTCCTTGAGGTCGTCGATATCGTAAAGATAGACGTTGTCCAGGCCGTTGACGTCGGGATCGATGTCGCGGGGGACAGCGATGTCGATGAAGAACATGGGCCGGTTCTTGCGCGCCTTGAGCACACCGCGGATGTCACGGGCACGGATGACGGGATCCGGCGAACCGGTGGACGTGATGATGATGTCCACTTCCGTCAGATGGGAGGCCAGGGATTCAAAAGGCAGGGCCCGGCCATTGAACTGGCGCGCCAGTTCCTCACCACGCGAGAACGTACGGTTGGCCACCAGGATCTCGTCCACCCCGGCCTGGAGCAGGTGGGTGGCGGCCAGTTCGGCCATTTCGCCGGCGCCCACCAGCATGGCCTTGTGGTGCTGCATCTCGCCGAAGATGCGCTTGGCCAGTTCCACGGCGGCATAACTGATGGAAACGGCGCTGGAGGCAACAGCGGTCTCGGTACGTACACGCTTGGCCACGGAAAACGCCTTGTGCAGCAGGCGGTTGAGGATCACGCCGGTGGCATGGCAGCCGGCCGCCTTGCGGTAGGCGCTCTTGAGCTGTCCCAAAATTTGGGGCTCGCCCAGGATCATGGAATCCAGGCTGGAAGCCACGGAGAACAGGTGTCGCACGGCATCCATGTTCTTGTAGACGTAGACATAGGGCCGGAGCTCTTCAGGCTGGGTACCGCGTGCGGCGGCCCAGCGCTCCAGGATACGGCCCGCCACATCGCCATGACCGGTGGCAAGCAGTTCCACACGGTTGCAGGTGGAAAGGATCATGGCTTCACCGATGACGTCGTCACACGGCAGTGCCCAATTCTCCCGGCTGCAGAAATCCACAAGGGCGAAACGTTCGCGCACGTCCACACCGGCGGTGCGATGGTTCAGGCCAACAAGTACGATATCACAATCCATATCAACGTCGGTGGCTTAAGGTTTGATGAAGGAATGATGCGTTTCCATCAGGGTATTGACGATCACGATGGAAAAAAGGCTCAGGCCGAAGACCAGCACCATCAGGCGGGCAGGCTTGCGGCCGCGCCAGCCGGTGGCAAGACGTCCATGGAACACATAGGCCATGAGCAGCCAGACGATGATGCTGACCACCTCCTTGGGGTCACCGGTGAAGGTGGCACCGTAGACGGGCTTGGCCCAGAACAGACCGGAGACGACACCCAGCGTGTACAACGGGAACGAGGCCGCCACGCCGAAGGCATTGATTTTGTCCAGCAGGGAGAGGGCCGGCATGTCCTGCCAGAACCCTTCCATGCGCTGCTTGTTCTTGATGCGCCGCTCCAGGAACAGGAACAGGGAGCTGGCGGCAAAAGCCAGGGTCATAAGGCCCATGCTGAGGAACAGCGCCCCCACGTGCAGGGCGTAGAAAGAACCCTTGAGCTGGGGAGGGACCTGCACCACGGCAGAGAGATACGGGGCGGAAACGGCAAACAGGATGAGGGCCAGCGGCGTGGCCAGCAGGAGCAGGGCTTCCTGCCTGTAGCGCAAACGGCTGACAAGCCCGCACAGCAGGACGAACCAGGCCAGCATCTGCAAATAGCCGCCAAGGCTCAGGCCCGAGGGCATGGTCTTATGGAAGCCGAGCAGGAGGGAGCACGTCTGGCAGACGAATCCCAGCCCCGCCAGCCAGCAACCCAGCCGCCGCCAGAAGGCATTGCGCAGCAGCATGCCGGCCAGACCGGCCACAGTGGCAGCGCCGTAACAACACAGGGTCAGTAGGGTGGAGGTCTCAGGCGATAACATCAAGCAACTCCGGGATGCGGTCGTGCAGCTTTGGCGGCAGCAGGGCCCGCAGACAGCGCAGGCACGCCTGCCGGTCGCCCTGTTGCAGGTGATCCTGCAGGGACGACTGGGCCAGAGCGCGGAACAGGGCCGTATTGTGCCCTGTCTCGTCGTGCAAGGCAAGGACCATGGGACGCAACTGTCCCATCAGACGGACCATTTTCTGGCGGGCATCCAGCCAGTTCGCCAGCTCGCCCTTCCAGCGCCGGGAAAGGGCCGGGCTGGCCCCACCGGTGGAAAAGGCCAGGGCCATGCTGCCGGAGCGGGCCACGGCAGGCACGATGAACGAGCCTTCCGCCGGGGCATCGATGCAGTTGCACAGGATATGGCGTTCCCGGCAGAGGAAGGCGATATGCCTGTTGACCGCAGCATTACCCGTGGCGGCAAAAACCAGCTGACGACCGTCCAGATCTTCGTCACGGAAGGGCCGCTGCTCAAAACGGACGCAGGGCTGCCCCAGCAACGGACGCAGTTCTGCGGCAGGGGCTTCCATGTCCAGGGCCAGGATCGAGGCCGGTGCGCAATGCAGCAGGCCCTGCAGTTTGCGGCTGCCGACCCCTCCCAGACCGGCCACAAGGCAGTGCAGGCCGCTCAGGTCCAGAAAAAGGGGATAAAAGTTTTTTTCAGGGGATTCGTGAGGCATGGGCAACGTTCCAGGTAGCGGCCCGGATGCACGACAGCCAGCATGCCACCTGTCGGGGAAAAGGCGGCACACTGGCTGTCGTATCGGCTAGAGCCGGATCAGTTCCATGAAATAAGGCAGGGTGAAGCCCATGGACAGCAACAGCCCGATCACAAGGGCAGGCTTCTGGCGCAGCGGCGTAGCACTGCGTGCGACCAGGGTCCAGAGCAGGGCAGGCAAAAGCCAGAGCAGAACTCGAAGGCTCTGGAAGATGGCATCCTGCTGCATGAACACACCGGTGGTCTGCCAGGTCTGCCAGATCTCCAGCCCGCTGGATGCCACCAGCAGCAGCCAGAGCAGGACCCAGGCATTGCGGGCCCAGCGCGTGCACCAGGGGACCATGGCGTTATAGTAGTCCCGGCCAAAATCGTCGGCCTTGCGGCGCAGGAGCAGCCACACGGCGCCAAAGGCACCGGCAAGGGCGAAGATCAGGGGCAGGGTATAGCACAGGGCGCTCAGGTAGGCCTGGCCGAACTGGGGCGTGAACAGCTGCGGGATGGTGATGCTGCTGGCCTCGGGCAGGGAAAGGGCATTGTACAGACGGGTGACGGCCATGACGCCCACACAGGTCATCAGGCCCTGCAGGAAGGCGATGGCGCCCAGGATGATGTGCAGCACAGGATAATTGGCCAGGAATTTCCAGAGCATGAAGTAGCAGCAGGCAACGATGGCCGAAAAACCGAACATCATCCAGGTGGCTTCACTGAGCAGGACGATGATACTGTAGGAATCGAAACCGTCCAGCGCCAGGATGAGCCACAGGCGGCCCCCCAGCAGCATGAGCCAGCCCAGCAGCATGCTCAGGCAGGCCAGTTGTCGCGCACATTTGTTGTAAGCGGAACGTTTTCGCCGCAAGGCTATGATCTCGCCGCAGACGGCGATGCAGGTAAGGCCGAAATAGGCATAGAGCAGGGCAAAGGGCACGATGATGCTCCCCATGTCCAGCCCTGTTTGCAGCAGCGGATTGTCAGCGATGAAGGCGCGTACGCTTTCTAAAAAGTTCCCCATTGTTCCTCCAAAGATTCACCGGATCCCGGCCCTCCGGCGGGGAGACGCCAGGCTCGTGTTGGTTGTGCCTCAAAAATGGCTGTGCTGCAAGCAGCGCTTGCATTGCCGGAGCGCATCGGGCAGAAAAAAGACAGGAGTCTCCCATGAAAGCACATGCCCTCAGTCTGTCCTTTTTGCTCGCGGTCCTGCCTGCCCTGTCGCATCCCGTGGCTGTTCCGGCCGCAGATGCGCAGCAACAGCGGGAAAGCTGGCAGCTGCCATGGTCAAATGGCGGTGGGTTCGTGCATGCCTACCGTGGCCCTGTGCGTGAAGAGTTCCTGCAATGTGACAGGGGGCAATGCCCTCTGCCTGCCCATGGGGGGACTGTCCCGGCCAGTGGCACTGCCGAAGCTCTGTCGTCTGCAGCGGAACCCGCTACGCCTTCGCGACAGGATGAACCTGCGGCGCAGGGCAAGGTTGAGGAAAAGGCGGGCCATCCGGCTGCGAAAGGGCAGGAGGTGCGTACAGAGCAAGGGATTCCTTCCCGGGAACAACAGCCGCCAGCCACTGCCGCGACCGTCAGCCCTGCTGCTGCCAAGCAGGATATGACAGTCCGGGCAGAGGGGGCTCCCTCCGTGCAGGCGGCCTCCGGGGAGCCGGCCGGCAAAAAGCGGGCTTCCCCCTCCGCCACCGCATCCAGCCCGGTGTCAGGCACGTCGTCTGGGGCTGTGCCGGCACAGAAAACAGCCAGGGCGGGCAGAGATGCAACGCCTGCCTCCGGCGCAGACAGTCCGTCCAATACCGCAACAACGGATACGTCTGTGCCCGTCACCGATGAAAAGGCTGCCTATCAGGCGGGACTGGATTTTATCTTGTCGGGCCGTCTGGACGAAGGCATGGCCCGGATGCTGGCCTTGCTGGAGCAGCATCCTTCCGGGAGATATGCGGCCAATGCCGAATACTGGCTGGGCGAGGCCCTGTCCAGTCTGGGCCGGGACGAAGAGGCCCTGAAGCACTTTCGCAATGTAGATGCCCGCTACCCCAGACATCATAAAAATGCCGATGCCCTGTTGCGTACCGGGATGATATTGAAGCAGCAGGGAGATACGGCAGGTGCCAGCAAGGCGTTCCGGCAGGTAGTGCAGCGCTTCCCCACGTCCGCAGCGGCCGACCTCATCCGCAAAAAAGGACTCGTGCAGCCATGACAGATACTGCCGCCCCCCTGCCTGCCCGCTGGGCCGATATGGACGACCGCGCCCGGCGTGAATACTGGGCCGGTCTTGCCCTGCGCCATTGCCGCGGTCTGGGGGCCCGTTCCTGCTGCCGGCTGCTCCGGCATTTCGGCTCGGCCTTCGCTGCGCTGGAAGGCAGGGAAAGATGGGCCGATGCCGGGGTGGACAGGGGCAAGGCTGCCGAGCTCTCCGCGGGCTCGTGGCGGGTCACGGCCCGGACGGAGTGGGATGCCATCCGTGATCTGGACGCTGCCGTCGTCCAGTGGCATGAGGCGGCTTATCCGGCCCTGCTGCGTACACTGCCCGACGCCCCTGTGTTGCTGTACTGCCTGGGGGATCTTTCCCTGCTGGCCAATCCGGCCGTGGCCGTCATCGGCTCGCGCAAGGCCACGCCCCGGGGGCAGGCCCTGGCCGGACATATGGCGGGGGCCTTTGCGTCCTGGGGCATCACGGTGGTCTCGGGCATGGCCTGGGGCATCGACAAGGCGGCGCATGAAGCCGCGCTGGGCAGGACAGGGAGCAGCATCGCCGTCCTGGGGACGGGCATAGATGTCCCGTATCCCCGGGCCAATAGCCGTCTGTATGACAGGATGGCGGCAAAGGGCCTGCTGGTCTCGGAGTTCGCTCCCGGGACGCCGGCCCTGCGGGAGAACTTCCCTGTCCGCAACCGCATCATCAGCGGTCTTTCTCTGGGGGTGGTCGTGGTGGAAGCCGCCAGCCGTTCCGGGACCCTCATCACTTCGCGGCTGGCACTGGAGCAGGGGCGGGAAGTCTATGCCGTACCGGGAGCGGCCCTGTCGGGTCAGAGCCTCGGCTGCCAGGAGCTTGTCCGGCAGGGGGCCAAGCCGGTGTTCGCGCCGGAAGACGTGCTGGAAGACCTTGCCGGGCCATTGCGCGATTTTGGCGTGCAGGCCGGACATTTGGCACGGGAGGCCGCGGAACGTCGCCGCTGGGCCGAAGCCGAGGGCACGGGCCTGTCCCGCACGCTTTTTGCCTGCATGCCGCCGGGGACGGACACGCTGCCACGAAAGGTCGATCCCGGCGGCGGGGAAGAAGCAGCGATACAAGAGGCGGGCGGGGAAACGGACGCAGTTGCCTCTCCGGCACAGGACAATATCGTCCCGCTGTTACAGGAGCGGGGCCCCCTGCATGTGGATGCTCTGGGGGCGGCTCTGGGGCGCAGTCCTGCCGAGCTGGCACCGGTGCTGCTGGGACTGGAGATAATGGGGCGCATCCGGCGCTTGCCGGGGGCGCGCTACGAGGCTATATGATGGGACGACATGTTGCAAAGGATATGGTGGAAGAGGAGCTCGATCCCCGCACCACTCTGGAGATAGAATCTTTCCTTGCCTGGCTGGACGTGCAGCGGGGCCTTTCGGCCACGACGCAGATTGCCTACGGGACGGATCTGCACCAGCTGGCACTTTTCCTCGCACAGCGCGGCGTCAGCCTTGCCCGTCCGGCCGAGGTGAGCAAAAAGCATATCCAGGCCTGGCTGGCCCGTCTGTACGCGCTGGGAGAAGCCAAAAGTTCCATGGCCCGCAAACTCGCGGCGGCGCGGACGTTTTTTCGCTATCAGCAGCGTATGGGGCGCACGGAAAACAATGTGGCGGCCCAGGTGCGCAATCCCAAGCAGGAGCAGCGCCATCCCCGCGTCCTCAATGTGGATCAGGCATTTGCCGTGCTGGATACTCCTGATGCCCTGGCCGGGGCCGGTTCTCCCCGTATCCCTCCTGCCACCGGTGATGCCCTGGCGGCCCGGGATCATGCCCTGGCGGAATTGTTGTACGGCTCCGGCCTGCGCATCTCCGAAGCCCTGGGGCTCGACGTGACGGACATGCGGCTGGAAGAGGGCGTCGTCCGTGTCTTCGGTAAAGGGGCCCGCGAGCGCATGTCTCCGTTGTCGGATACGTCCGTAACGGCGTTGCGGGCCTGGCTCGAGCAGCGGGGCACGCTGGCGCCGGAAGGTGAGAAAGCCCTGTTCGTGGGAGCACGGGGCGGCCGCCTTGATCGCCGTGAGGCCATGCGCCGCATCGAAAGGCTGTGCCGCAACGCGAGTGTGGAGCCTGTCTCGCCTCATGCCTTGCGCCATTCGTTCGCGACCCATATGCTGGATGCCGGTGCCGACCTGCGCAGCGTGCAGGAGCTGCTGGGGCACCAGCGCCTGACCACCACGCAACGGTATACGCGGGTCAGTCTGGAGCGGCTGATGCACCTGTATGATGAGGCGCATCCGAGGGCACAGAAAAAATAAAAAAATCACAAGTTCGTCATAAAAAAGAAAAGATAGAAAAAAATCAATAAGTTAAATTTTATTTTTCAGTAAAGTGAGTCAGGTTTTTTTTTATGGGGGGCTTGGCAAGCCCCAGGTCTTGTGCTAAAGGTAACAAGCGTAAGGCGACTTACACACGTAACTGTGCAACGAAATTCCCAAAGAGGAGATATACCATGGCTGCACTCGTTCTTGGTCACATGAACCCCGATACCGACAGCATCATTTCCGCCATCGCCGCTGCTGACCTGTACAGCAAGCGTGGCTTTGAAGTCACCCCCGCCGCCCAGGGTGCTCCTACCCCTGAGACCGAATTCGTGCTGAAGAAGTTCGGCCTGACCGCTCCTCAGGTCGTGGAAGATGTGGCCGGCAAGGACCTGTACCTGGTCGACTACTCTGACCTGGCCCAGGCCCCCAAGGGCATGGACTCCGCCACTGTGCTGGGTATCGTTGACCACCACAAGCTGGGCGATGTGACCACCTCCAGCCCGCTGGAAGCCTGGATCTGGCCCGTGGGCTGCACCGGCACCGTGCTGAAAAACATGTACGACTTCTACGGCGTGGAACTGCCCAAAGCCATCGCCGGTGGCCTGCTGTGCGCCATCCTGTCCGACACCGTGATGTTCAAGTCCCCCACCTGTACCGAAGCTGACAAGAAGGCCGTGGAAGCCCTGGCCAAGGTCGCCGGCGTGGAAGACGTCATGGCCCTCGGTATGGAAATGTTCACCGTGAAGAGCGCTGTTGACGGCGCCTCCATGTCCGACCTGGTCTTCCGTGACTACAAGGACTTCGACATGAACGGCAACAAGGTCGGTATCGGCCAGCTGGAAGTCGTCGACCTGTCCATCCTCGACAAGGTGAAAGACGGCCTGAAAGCCGAGATCGCCAAGGTCAAGGGCGAAGGCCGCCACAGCGTGTTCCTGCTGCTGACCGACATCATGAAGGAAGGCTCTGAAATGCTGATCGTCTCCGACGATCCCGCCGTGGTCGAAAAGGCCTTCGGCGTGAAGCCCGACGGCGACAGCGTGTGGCTGCCCGGCGTGATGAGCCGCAAAAAGCAGGTCGTGCCCAACTTTGAAAAGGCCTTCAAGTAAGGCTTTTGCTCAAAGCTGATACTGGGGCCGCTCCTTTGGGGCGGCCCTTTTCTTTTGGCAACACGTCATGACGATGCCACCAGGAGTAGAAGACAGCATCCCTTTGAAAACGAAAACAGTGTCGTTTCTGTGGCGTGGAAAGACTGCCCCCAAGTATCGGCACCGACCCTCGGGGGAGAAAGGACATCTCCGATTTTGAAAGACACGGATGATCCCTGCCGCGTGACAGACAGCACAGCGCGACAGCGCACGCCTCTGGAAAGGAATCCCTTCGATAGACAGGCGTGGTGCATGGGATGGCTCAGGCAACAGGAAAACGCCATTGGAACATAAGGTCTTTTCAGCCACCCTTTCCATTCCTCGCCCTGTTTGTCCGGAAGTGGGAAAAGTATTTCGACCAGGCCTGCTGTATGAGGGATTCGCAAGCGCCTTCCCTTGCGTGCGTTCAGACACTAGCATCGCCTGCCGGGAAAAGGAAAAGCGGCCTGCCCTCCCAAAAAGAGCAGACCGCTTTTGCATATGCTTGCGGCGTAGGAAACGGGATAACGGACTCGGCTCCGGGCTTTTCCGGCGTCTGTGTCGTTTCGCTCCAGTCGCGGTGTTATTTATTGGGGAACAGTTCCCGGGCCTTTTCCGCGAAACGGCGGCCGAAGATCTCGAAATCGGCCTTGCATTCCTCATAATGGTTGCCCACGGCATCCAGAGCCACAGGCCCCAGATGGATATAGGGCTTGCCGTGGGCAGCGCCGCCGGAATAGACCAGCATGCCCTTGACCAGCATATGAGGCAGCAGGGTCATGATGGCCACATCGGCGCCACCCTGGGCATAGTGGGCGGTCGCGAAGGCCCCGCCCAGCTTGCCGGCCAGCTTGATACCGCGGGACCCTTCATCGAACCACTGCTTCATCTGCCAGCAGGTATTGGCCAGGTAGGTGGGCGTCCCGAAAATGACACCAGCGCACTGGTCGATGTAGTCGGCATCCATGGCTTCTTCCACGGAAAAGAAGCGAGTCTCTCCACCTGCGGCGGCCAGTCCGCGGGCGATGACTTCGGCCATCTCACGGGTATGGCCGGTCTTGCTGTAATAGATGATGGCAAATTTCATGTTCTGGATCTCCTTCAGGCAGCAGCCATAAACAGGTTGCCTGCCGGTTTACATCTGTCCCAGCATGCGCGGCACGAAGGTCGAGAGATCAGGGAAGATGATGATGACCACCAGAGCCAGCAGGGAGGCAATGATCAGCGGCAGGGCCGCCTTGCTGATGCGTTCCATGCTGATGCCGCTGATATTGGCGCCTACATACAAGTTCACGGCCACGGGCGGCGTCACCTGTCCCACCGCCAGGTTGACTGTCATCATGATGCCGAACCAGACAGGATCCCAGTTGAAGTGGGCCATGATGGGCAGCATGAAGGGCAGGAAAACGTAATAGATGGAAATGGCATCCAGCAGCATGCCCGCCAGCAGCAGGATGATGTTGATCATCAGCAGGACGACCCACTGGTTGTCCGAAACAGCCAGAAGCACGGCGGAGCCTTTTTCCACCAGGCCCACAGTGGAAGCCACCCAGGAGAAGAGGCCCGCACAGGTCACCACCAGCATGACCACGGCCGTGGCCCGGATGCTGGCCGCGAAGATCTCGACCAGGATGCTGATGCTGTTGATGGTGCGGTAAATGAACACCCCCACGAACAGACCGTAAAAAACGGCTACGGCAGCAGCTTCCGTGGGCGTGAACACACCGCCGTAGATGCCGCCCAGGATGACGACAGGCGTCATGACCCCCCAGAAGGCTTCTTTCAGGGCCGTGCTGACGCGCTTGCCGCTGGCCTGCCCCCTGTAGCCCCGTTTACGGGAGATAAGGAGCACGGCCGCCATGATGAACAGGGCCACCACGATGCCCGGCACGAAACCGGCAGCGAACAGGGCAGGCACGGAGACATCGGCCACGCTGCCGTACACGATGAAGGCGATGCTGGGCGGGATGACGATGGCAAGGCCGGAGGTGACGGAGACGGTGGCCGCGGCAAAGGCCTTGTCATATCCGGCCTTGGCCATGCCCGGGATCAGGATCAGGCCCAGGGCCGCCACGGTGGCAGGGCCCGAACCGCTGACAGCGCCCCAGAAGGTGGCGACTGCCACAGTGGCCAGCGCCAGGCCGCCGGTCATGGAGCCTACCAGAGCTTCCATCAGGGCCACGATGCGCGCGGCGATGCCGGAACGCTCCATGATATAGCCAGCCAGGATGAAGAAGGGGATGGCCAGCAGGGGGAATTTGGCTATGCCGGCAAAAAAGTTGTAGGAAAGCATGCTGAAGCCCAGATCCCATTGCCAGACGACGACCAGGGCAGAAAAGCCCAGGGCCAGTGCGATGGGCACACGCAGGATCAGCGGGATGGCAAACAGGACCAGCAGCCAGAAAGCCGGATCGTGCAGCAAGGATGTGGTTTCCACACGGGCCTCCTAATAGCTGCCGCTGCGCAGGTCGGCGCAGGCTCGTTGCAACATGCGAAAAATGGTCAGCACAGAAAAAAGCGGGGTGGCTATGGTATACCACCAGACAGGGACGGCCAGCGCTTCGGAAATGACTTCCAGCTCGTATTCGTCCCGTACTTCCAGCCAGCCCGTCCAGGCCAGGGCCCCGAAAAAGCCGAAGCAGAGCGCCATGGAGAGCAGATAACAGCAAAAGCGTAGCGATTTGGGCAGGGCATCATACAGGATGCTCATGCCAAGATGGCTGCCGTCACGGAAAGAGCGGGCCGAACCGAGCAGGACGATCCAGACGAAGAAGTTGATGGTCAGTTCCTCCGTCCAGGCAAAGGAAAACGGTGTGCAATAGCGCACGACCACATTGACAAAGGCGATGGTCACCATCACCGCCAGCAGCAGCGCGCCCAGCATCTCTTCCAGGCGCGTATCCAGAAAACGCAGCATCGAATCCATCCGGTGGTTGAAGGGGGAGGGCCCAGCCCTCCCCGCAAAACGAAAGAACAAAAATCAGCAAAGCCTGCCGTACGGGGATCGCTCCCTAACGGACAGAGGCCATATCCTCCTCGGCGGCCTTGACAAGATCGGCACCGATCTTGGCGGTCCAGTCCTTGCGGACGCCTTCCGTGGCCTTGGCCAGAGCGGCGATCTGTTCGTTGCTCAGGCGGGACACCGTCATGCCGTTGGCTTCCATGACCGCGTAACAGTCCGTGGCCTCGGGCAGCTTGCCGATGCTCTTGAGGTAGGCCAGGGCGGAACCGTCGTCCATGCCCAGACGGGAAAGGGCCTTGCCGTACTTTTCCGTTTCGGCGGCGCATTCCAGCAGCAGCTTCTGGTCTTCAGGGGTGAAGGACTTCCAGACGAGGGGATTGACGCCCAGCATCAGGGGGTCGATGATGTAGTGCCAGTCGCAGTGGAACTTGTGGTAATCCCAGATCTTGAGCGGGATGTTGATGCCGTTGGTGGGGTTTTCCTGGCCATCCACCACACCCTGCTGGAAACCGGTTGTGGCTTCGCTCCAGTTCATGTTCACAGGGTTGGCGCCCAGGGCACGGAACGTTTCGATGAAGATGGGGCTGCCCACCACACGGATCTTCAGGCCGCGCAGGTCTTCAGGCTTGGTGATGGGGCCCTTGGAAGTGGTCAGTTCCCGGAAGCCGTTCTCGGTCCAGCCAATGATCTTGACGCCTTTCTTTTCCACAGCCTGGGTCATCATCTTGCCGGACTTGCCGGCCAGGATGGCATCCATGGCCTTGTAGCGGTCAGGCTGCACGGCCAGGAAGAAGGGCAGGGCAGGCAGGTTCAGTTCCTTGATCTGGGGAGACCAGTTGATGGTGGAGGCCAGGGCAAAGTCGATGGCGCCATTGCGCAGCAGCAAAAATTCCGAAGTCTGCTTGCCGGCCAGCAGCTGGCTGGAGTGGTAGACCTTGATGTTGATGCGGCCCTGGCTGCGCTCACGCACCAGATCGGCAAAGAACGTGGCGGTCATGCCCCAGCCGGAGGTGGCACCGGGCACGACGCTCAGTTTGTACTCGCTTTTGTACGGAGCTGCCGTTGCCGGCAGGGAGAGCAGACAGACACACACGGCCATGACTGCCCAGCGGTAGAAACCTTTCATGAAACATCCTCCTCAGGATAGAACGTCCTGCCGTGGCCACAGTCCCCACGACACGCGGCAGCATCTCACAACAGCGGCAGGACGAAATACAGCACAGGCAAAATGACGACCAGGGCCAGGGTGGAAAAGATCCACAGCGCATTGGCCATGTCCACGTCGAGCCCGAACAGGGCCGGGGGCACCAGGGCCGTCATGGCAACGGGCATGCAGGAAAGGATCGTCACGACCCGGAGCGGCAGCCCCCCGTCGATGCCACCGAGCCCGGCCAGGGCGGCCAGCGGTACCAGCAGCAGAGGGACACCGATGAATTTGACGATCGCCAGGGCCGCGGCCTCACGCGTGTAGCAGGATACGCGTGAAGGACGCAGTCCCAGCCCGATGGCAAAAAGAAAAAGCACCGTGGCAAGGAGCATGGCGGCCGCAGCCACGGAGCCCAGCGGCGCGGGACGGGGAAGGCCCAGCATGTTGAGGGCAAGTCCCAGCCCCAGAGCTGTCAGGATGAGCAGCAGCACGGGATCAGGCCGGAAGGAGCGCAGGCGGAACGCGCCTTCGCCGCCTCCGAGACGGCGTGCCACGGGAAAGGAGATACCAAAGTAGAACATTTCTTCGCAGATCCGGAACAAGGCCACGATGGCAATGGCCTTTTCTCCAAAAAATATGACGGAGACCAGCGCGCCCACCGCTCCCAGATTGGAGAAGGTCCCGCAACAGTAGAAGCTGCCGGTACGCGGCGCATCCAGATGCAGGGCCCGGGCGACGCGCAGGGAAAGGAGGCCGCCCCAGATCCAGGAGGCGATACCCAGGAAAGGGAGGGCCAGCAGACGTGAATCCGGTGAGGGCAGGCCCCACAGGGAAAGCATGGCAGAGCAGGGGATGAGGCAGAAGACGGCAAAGGATTGCAGACGGTTCCGGATGCGTTCCAGCCTGGGCCGGGGGATGCGCAGCAGATGCTGCACGGCATGACCCGCGGCAAGACTGAGAAAAATGAGGCAAAGGGAAAGGAGCAACCTGTCCATAAAAACGCGATCCGGCTTCTGGCATCGGCGGCATGACGGCAGCGCATGTCCTTTCTGATTCCGATGCCCTTGTCATGCTAGGCGCAGGCCCTTATCTTGTCAAAGCCTATCTGCCTGTTTGGCATATTGTCACGCGCAGGGGCGCAGGCCAGATCGATCTGATGGGCTATGCGCCGTAGGCCCGGAAGATGCGGCTGCCTTTCCCGGCAATGCGGGTTCTGCACCGGGAGCGCAATGGAGCCCTTTCCCTGTCAAGGAGATATTGATGCAGAAAAAGCTGCTTGTTTTCGTTGTCCTGCTGCTGTTCCTGCCTGTGGTCAGCATGGCCAGGGATTTCAACGGATTCAGTGCCGACGTGCCCCCGGGATGGGAGGTCAGCGAGGATAAGGGCGCCATGGTCGGCTTCGTGTCGCCCGACAGGGCAGCCGTCGTGACCGTGACCGTGGCCTCAGCCCGGGATGTCGATCCGGCGGCCTTCGCTGCGGAGATGGCCCAGGGCCTGGGGGGCAGGGAGCTTGTAGAAGAAGGGGGCGTGTACAGTTTCACGTTCGGGAATGATGGTGTGGCTGTCGTGCATGTTGCCGGTACGGATTTGCGTGTGATCTCCATCACCGGTGGACATCCCGCCCTGGAAAGCCTGATCGGCAGCATAGAGTGGCGCTAGGTTCTAAGTTCAGGAAGGGCACAGGCCTTACGGCTCCTCATGGCTGTGAGGGATGCGGATAACACATCGCCATGTTCACGCTGGCTGACCGCTCGTTAAAGCCTTTCAGCGCGGGGCAGCCCATGATGCATAGCGGCTCCTGACGGCCGCCTGCCGGCACAGGAAAAGGCGGACATCCGTCCGTGAAGGGATGCCCGCCTTTTGTATTGTCTGTATCGGGGAGAGCGAGACGGGACGAAACGGGGACAGCGTTGCTGCTGCCCTGTCCCGTAGCGGCAAGAGTCCTTCGCAGGGCAGTCCGATGTCCTAGTGGTTTTGTCTGGCTGGCAGTGCTCCCCGATGCGTCCACCAGTGGATCATGCCGACGAACAGTGCGCCGCCGGCGATGTTGCCCAAGGTGACGGGGATGAGGTTGCGAAGGGCGAAATTGCTCCAGGTCAGGCTGGCCAGCGCCTCGGCGGACAGGCCCGAAGCCCTGGCAAAAAGTTCATTGCCCGCCGCCAGGATGCCCGCAGGGATATAATACATATTGGCGACGCTGTGCTCGAAGCCGGAGGTGATGAACAGCCAGATGGGGAAGAAGATGCCCAGCATCTTGCCGGTCTGGCTGCGGGCGCTCCAGCAGAACCAGACAGCGAGGCAGACGAGCCAGTTGCACATCAAGCCCAGATAGAACGCGGGCAAAAAATCCAGAGCGACCTTGCTGGCGGCGATGCGCAGGGTCACGCCGCCGAGCATCCCGGCGCCGCTGGCAAGCTGGCCGGACGTAACGATCATGTGGGCAAGGAAGATACTGCCCAGAAAATTGCCGGCATAGACGAACAGCCAGTTGCGCAGCAGGGCTGTCAGGGTGATGCGCTTTTCTGCAAGGGCCATGCACATGAGCGTATTGCCGGTGAACAGTTCCGCCCCCGTCAGCATGACCAGCATCAGGCCCACCGGAAAGATGGTGCCTGCCAGGCATTTGCCAAGTCCGTAGGTCTCCGGCCGGGCGAGCAGGTTGAAGGCGGCCATGTTGGAGCCTTCCGCAGCAAAGGCGATGAAGGCCCCGGCCCAGAAAGCGAGCACGAGCTGACGCACCCAGCCGGCTTTGGCCTTTTTTTCTCCCATGGCTAGCCCAAAGGCCACGGTTTCCGGTTGACTCAGCATAAGCGCATCCATGGTTCCTCCCGGGGATGGTGCTCTTCTGTGCAGGACAAAAAAGGATTGCCTGGCGAAAATGCCAAGGCAACCCTTTTTTCGTGTTTTTCCCTGATTGTCAACAGGTTGCGGTGGACAGGCGTCTCACTCCCCCTGTGGGCAGCTGTTCCCACTGCCCTGAGGGATACCATCGGCGATGTCGGCAAGGATGGCCATCACGGCAGCTGCCACCCGGCGGGAAGCCTGGCCGCTGGCCCCGGGCAGGCCCGGATGCGGGCAGGGCTGGAGTACGGTGTCCCCGGCGGCGGCCAGGTCAGCAACGGAGGTGCAGGCGATATGCCAGCCATTCTGCACAGCGGCCGATCCGGACGGTACAGGGGGAAGCAACAGGGCACGTTTGCCGGCATACAGGGCCTCCCGCTGCAGGGAAGGGGAATCGGTCACGACAAAGGCGCTGGCGCATGCAAGCGAAAGAAAGGCGGTGTGCGCCAGGGGAGGAAGGATGCGGATACCCTCCGGGATCTGCTGTTCCTGGAAACAGGAAAGGACAGACGGATGCTGTGCCAGCAGGATGGGGCGGTGCTGCCGGACATGCAGGGCTTGCAGTCCTTCCAGCAGGGAACGCATGCCGTCGGGGCTGCGGAGGAGCGCCGATCGTGAGAGGTAGCAGAGGATGCATTCTCCAAAGGCTGCTCCGTGGCGCTCTGCTTCCTCGAAGGGCCTCAGGCGGGGGCGATCCTGCTCGAACAGGTCATAGAGGGTATCCCCTGTGACGCAGGTCCCCTGCTCCATCAGCCGGGCATGCAGGTACTGCTCGTCGGCCGGGTCGAGGCAGCAGAGCAGGCTGGACAGGCGATCCGTGAGCTCGGCGTGCCGTGCTTCCGGGCAGCTCATGTCTTCCCGGCGTTGTCCGGCGCCCACATGGACGACCGGGATGCCATGTTCCGCCGCGGCCAGAGCGGCTGCCAGCGTCGTGACGGAATGGCCGTAGACCAGTGCCGCGGCGGGGGCTTCCCTGTGCATCAGCAGACTGGCGCTGCACAGGATGTGGGCCAGCAGGCCCGCATCGGAAAGGGAGGCCGGAGCCGGGCCAAGCCGGTGGCAGGGCGTGATACCATAGTCCTCGAGCAGGGGGGCCCAGAGGGCGTGATACTCTTTTTCAGAGGAAAGGACGAGGCGGGGCTCCCAGGCACGGAAACTCCGTACCGCACGCTCTACGGGGACATGTTGCAGCAGCTGGGCGCGACTGCCCACAAAGACCAGGACACGCATGCTCATGGATCAGGCTCCCTGCATCACGAAAGCCGGTGGGGCCGGCGCAACCGGGCCCACACGCTGCTGAGGGCGAACCAGATGCAGGCCACAAGGATCATGGTGGCGCCGCTGGCTGTGGACATCCACTCCTGTGCCGAGAGCAGCAGGCCGGCTACCCCGGATGTGATGGCCACGACCTGGGCCCACCAGAACATGCCGCCCGCCGTCTGGGCAAAGTTGCGTCCTGCCGCCGCCGGGACGATGAGCATGGCCGTGACCAGCAGCACGCCCACGGTCCAGACACAGAACATGACGACCAGGGCCAGCAGACCGGAAAAGACATATTGCCACAGGCAGACATTGATGCCGTGGACACGCGCCATGACAGGATTGAGGGCAATGTAGAGCAGACGGTTGTAGCCGATGATCTGAAAGACCAGCAAGGCGACGAACAGGACGGCCAGGCACACGATCTCGCCCTGACTTACGGTCAGTACATCACCGTAAAGGAACTGCTGCATGGTACGGGCCATGCCCGGCTGGCGGCTGACCACTGCCAGGCCGAACGCCACGACGGCGGAAAAGACGATGCCGATGACGGTATCCGAGGAAAGGGCGCTGCCCCGGCGCACGGCCATGACGGCCAGGCCCACCAGCACGCCGAACGCAGGCATGGACCAGTGCGGATCCACAGACAGCAGCAGGCCAAGGGCCACACCGGCAAAGGCAGAATGCCCGATGGCATCGGAAAAGAAGGCCATGCGGAAGGAGATGACCTCCACTCCCAGGGCGGCTGTCATGGGGGTGAGCAGCAGGACGGCCAGCAAGGCCTGCTGCATGAAGCCCAGTTTGAGGCAATCCAGCGGCAGCAGGGAAAACATATGGCAGATGGAGGAGATATCAGGCATGGCGCTGCCCCTTGTCTTCCCCGCCCGCAGGCGCCATACGCAGGGCATGGCACAGGGCGCCGCATTTGTTGCAGGCGGTTTCAGGGTGTTCGCACTGGTTGGGGTAAAGATGGATGGGCACGCCGAAGAGCTGCATCAGGGTAGGAGCAAGCAGGGTCTCCTGGGGCGGCCCCTGGGCGATGACCTTTTTGTTCAGTCCGATGACGTGATCGGCGTAATGGGCCGCCAGCGGCAGGTTATGGGTCACCATGAGCTGGGTGAAACCCTGCTGGCGCCGGGCGTTGTCGAGGACTTCCCAGAACAGGCGTTCCCCCTGGAAGTCGACCCCCGCCGCCGGTGCGTCCAGCAGCAGGATCTCGGGCTCACGGGCCA
>JABLTQ010003163.1_pt1 | contig 27519 bp, 32 predicted proteins | sample 7160101 | NCBI WGS metagenome assembly JABLTQ01 (sample SAMN14651228, study PRJNA627086) | human gut metagenome | isolation source: feces | host: Homo sapiens
ACCTATAACTCCAATATTATGGCTTGTTCTATTTTTATTTAAATAAAATGGATCAAAAAAGATTGGTAGTCCATAAGCAGAATCTTCTCCTATTAGCCAACCAGTTGAATCATTATGATAATTTTCGGTAAAGAAAAATGTAGATGCCAATGTTAAAGTCGGCAAATACATAGCATAATCTTTAAAACCTTTGGTAGTTAAATCATAAGCTTGCCATGCTTCCATTTGCCTCATTCTTGGAACTTCAACTTTAATTTGGTAAAGCTCTGCATTTCTTTTGATTTCCTTTACTAATTCTTCTCTAGTTTTCTTATCACCACTTATTGCTAGAACAATAGATACATCTTTTATCTTCTCATCATTAGATGAAATTTGTTCAATCAATAATTTATAATTACCCATCAAGTTTTGCATTTCAGTAACATCACTTAAATTTTTTGATGAATTATAATCAGCAAGCACTGCCTTAAAACTACTATTAAGCACATTCAAAAGTTTTCCTTGTTCTATTGAATCATTAATAGTAACTGATGCCTTTATATTAGGTAAATTAATTATTCTATCTAAGAAACCATGTTCAATAAATAGTGGATAATTTTTTATAGAAAGTAACTGTACCTCTTCATCATCAAACTTTAACGTTGATATTCCTTCATTTATTTTTATTGGTGTTATCAAATCTATAAAATCATAGTATATAATTTGATCTAAATTATTATTTGAAAAATACATATTACAAAAGATTTTTATTAAATTCTTCTTATTAGTAATTTGCTCTAATTCAAGTTTTGGAATAACGCCATTACAAGCGAGTTCAAACTCTTCTTTATTCTTTTCTAAAGCTTCTTTATTTTTAGATATTATTGCTAAATAATAAGAACTAGCAGAAGTCATATTTTCACTTTCTATCGCCTCTATAAAATTATGATTATTAATTAAAATATTCTTTCTAACCTCATTATCTGTTTCATCAATTAATTTTAAATAATTCTCTTTATTAACATTCAAATTAATCTTTTCATCAAACTTATATGCCTTAATAGTAAATGGTAACCTGTATAATTTAGACAAAATATGAAAAAATGTATTTTGTTCTTTATCACTAGTTAATGATAAGTCAATCGGATTAGCACTATACATAAGTGCATATCCACCATTTTTTAATGTAATAATACCATTATCACTTATATCTTTAATGTTTGTAAAACATTGTGAATTTTGAACTTTCTTTTTCAAAATTCCTTTTGATAAATAAATATCTTTTTTATTCTTCTTTATTTTATTTATCCTTTTTTCTATTTTTTTATTTTTGTATTCTTTAATTTTATCTAATAATTTATTTATAAAAACCAACCCCCTAACTTTAGTCTTTATAAAAATAGTAATTTCTATTTTTAAACATAAACTTTGTAAATAAACCAAATAATTTATACATTCTATTACACTTACTAAAATCCATAGGAATTAATGCTAATACTCCAATAGATATAACAATTATTGCAAGAGTATATAAATGTAATAAAAAAAGAATTGTAAAGATTAGACCAAATATTGAGCCTATAATTATATCTTCCAATTCTAAATTAAATAGTCCTAAATTTCTTTTTATACTCTGTAGTGTGATGTACAACCAAATTCCCCCTTTTTATATACTATCTTTTTCATTACCATAATCCATAATATTAGGACGACTTCTATATCTATGACTATGAGGATTTCCTATATTTCTTATACTATCAAAAGCACCGCCAAAGCCTGACTTGATATTATTAATACCTTGTTGCGCTAATGATACTCCACCTTTAATATAATCAACATTATATTTATCGTTAGAAAAATCCCATTTTTTCGCAGCATCTGCAATATTACTTTCACCTTTAGCATCCAACATTCTTCCATAAGCTCTTGCTAATGGATTTTTACTATCTTGCATCATTTGACCTTTCATCATTTGTGCTAATCCTTTTCCTACTTGATTATTAAAACCTTTTGATAATCTTGCATTTGCCTTAGGATTAACACTTGCAAGACCATGTCTCATTCCATTTAAAGCTTGAAAACCACCTTTAGCAAGTTGTCCTATACCCTTACCTGCTTTTACTCCACCAATAGTAGTATTTTTCATTGCTCCTAAAGTTCCAGCCATAAGTGTCCCTCCAGCTGCTATTCCTCCTGTTAAACCTCTCATAGCCATAATCATATCTCTACCAGAGTTAGCAGATACATTATCACCAATAAAACGATTTAAAGAAGTACAACCTGTCATAAGCATCATTGCACAACCTAAATATAAAATTGATTGCGCAACTGTTTTTGTAAAATAATCTAAACTATTTATTTCTACACTATTTTGAATTGCATTAAACATTATAGAAGTTAAACCAATTAATAACATCATTGCACCTGCTTGTAAAACTAATGATGCTAATTGTTGATATAAAGCCGATCGTTGTTCTCTCCTACCAACAGATGTGGCAATTACAAGTGGTGAAATTGTCATTAAAAATGCTAATTCTAATTGCCTTCTACCTAACATTAAAACAGCAAACCCAACACTAAATAAAAATATAATTCCTATTACTATTCCAAATAAAAAGTTATAGGAGAAAGCATAATCTTGTCCATCATTCCATAACCCCTTTTTATAGATTGTGCAACGATATGAAAAAGCTCCCGAATCTGATACATCACTAGCTGTAATAGTATCATTTCTAATCAATTTTTCAAAATCTTCCATAGTGTTTGCTTTGCTTGTATCAGCATAGCCATCCAAATATTCTTTTATATCTTTAACGTTTTCTTTATCAACTTTTTCTCCATCTTTAACCATATAACAAGATTCATTTATACTTAAATAAGCACTTTTCATTTTATCACCTATTGTTGATTGTTCTGTGCTAAAATTGTTATAAATAGAGTTAGATAAATTAATTCCTAAACTGATGCTAGTATTGAAAATCAAGTATATACTAAATATTAAAAAACCACATTTGATTATTTCTTTAGCAATCTCAAATAATGGTTGTTCATTATTATCCGCATCTAATATTCTAAATGATATTTTCCAAACAGAAAATAGTAATAATACGACAAAAGATAATATAAAAAAGGCATTGAATATTTTTGTAAATGGTGAATTTTCTATATTTTCCAACATCTTAATAAAATTTAAGCTATTTATTTTTTGTGCTACATTATAAAGAGTATCAATTGTTGAAAATATAATATTAACTATCCCTATTCCTATGCCTCTTAATATATCTAAAACGCCATATTTAATATCACTACTTATACTTAATATCTGAAACATATTACCCCAATATATCAATAACAAAATTAATAATTGAAGGAACTAATATTAAAAGTGCTACTCCCCCTAATGTATAAAGAATAGTTTTTTTCCTTCTTTGTTTTGTTTCATCATCTCCAATTATAAATTGAATTACAAAAACAACTAAAGCAATAAATGACAAAACTATACCAAATATCTGAACTTTAGTAGCTAAACTTTTAATTATCGCTCCAAGACTTTCAATAGTTACATTACCACCTTCTATTTTTTCAACAGCATATACATTAGTTGTTAGAAAAAAAGATGATATTAAACTCATAACTATTGTCATAACTTTTATACCATTTTTTTTAATATCATTTATAATAGATACAATCTTTTTATTCTTTTTTATATCAACCAACCCCTTCTTATAATACTTTTTCTTCTTTTATCAAATCATTAAAATAATTAAGTATTAATTTTAAATTATCATGTATTAACCCATCTTTTTCCTTTTTTATTCTTTCTTCTAAACTAGCAATTAAACCATCTTGATTCTTTCCAAACAAATAAACATCATCATACAAAGTACATGCTGTATTATTATCAACTATAATATAAGCAATACCATCTGATAATTCACTTTCACTTCGTTCTTCTACATCTTGTTCTTTAGTTAGTTTATCAAGTGATTTTAAAGTATATCTACCTGCTGGGATATTAACATCACTAGTTCGTAAAACTACTGCCACTATATCCAATTCCAACTCATTCACCTCTCTATCATATATAAAATATAGATTTCTAGCTTCTTTTTCACTTAACTTTAAATAGTCATATTTTGATATTTTTGAGATAGACTTAAAAACTGACACTTTATCAGCATCAGTTTTTAAATACAATTCTAATTCTCCATTTTTGTTATTACCATAATATTTAAAATCAATATTATACATATCATAAATATCAAGTAATTCATTTAATGAATATTCTTTGTTCTTATCTATCATTATTTTTCCATTTCATCAGAAGTTTCTTTTTCTTCCTTTGGATTTGAAAGTGAATAAGCTAAATGCTTATAAGTTGTTACTATTGGATTAAAAGCCTTAATAGGTTCTTCCTCAGTACCATAATTTTTAATAGTATTATAACCATTTAAATATATTAACGAACCTTGTTTACTAATATTGCATATTTTCTCGGCATTTTTATTCCATAAAGTAAAGTCTAGAAAATCTACTATCTTTTCGCCTTCTTTAGTTTTATAATCCCTTTCACACGCTACACATACATTAGTAACTTTTGTTCCATCTTTTGTTTCTCTTAATATAGGATCTTTTGTAAGTCTCCCTATTACTGTAAATTTATTTTCGCTATTCATAATTTCCCCCTTTTAATATTTTATTTCTTTTTTCTTTTATCTCTTGAAAGTAAAACTAACACAATACCTAATCCACATAATGAAACTGGTATTAATATTTTGTAATCATTAGCAAATGTATTTGGTACATCAATAACAATTTTTTCATTTGATAAAGTATCTTTTACTATATCTCCATTGTTTAAAATCTCAAATTCATGAATCTCATCATTTAATATATATCCTTCTGGTGCCTCCTTTTCTACAAACTTATATTTTTTACCGCTTTCCAAACCTTTTACATAAAGTTTTCCTGATTTATCAGTTCTTCCACTATAAATTAAAATATCATCTTCTGTATAGATTTCAATTAAAGCACCTTCAACAGGTTCACCAGTAGATAAATCAACTTTAGATAATTCAAAATCCCCTTTTGCTAAATAATTTTTTTGATTTATTATTAGTTTAATTGTATCAGTATATTGATCTTTGTATTTCATTTCAAAACAATATGGTTTACTATTTAATACATGGTTTCCAACTGTCTTGGTTTCAATTAAACAATACTTACCTAAATATAGATTAGTCAATTTAAAATATCCATCTTTTGTAACAAAAGATTTTATTAATTGTTTATCTTTGTAAATTAATGTACCATCTCCAGCATAAATATCACCATCAGCAATTAAGTCATAATGTACTCCATCTAGTTCTATTTCTTCATACCTAAATGTTCCATTTTCTATAACTAGCTTTTCACCAACCTTTTTAATTTCAACTTCTCCCTTAACCTCTTTGTTTTCAAATTGAACTTCTAACATAAGTCCAAATTCATCATCTTGAATAAATTTACTGTTTTCATCAATACTGAATTTTAGTGGTACACTATTCCAAACATATCCAGAAATACTTTGCTCTTCCAATTCTTCTATTTGATAATTTCCATATCCTAAAACATAAGGAGTTATAAACATACCATCTTTTGTTTCAAAAACACAGATTTTTTTTTGACCTGGATATGTAACGTTTTGACACACATATTCTCCTGTATCAAGATTTTTAATTCTAAATTTAATTCCATCTCTAACTAATATTTTTCGTGATTCACTATCAACTTTTATTAGTTTTAATTTTGCCTTAATTTCAGCATTAGAAATTATTTTAGTTATATCTTCATCTGAATCATTATTAATCACAATTTCAAAGTCCTTAACTTTTTCAAAACCTGATGTTGAAGATACTTGTTTAAATATCCATTTACCATAAGGTAACTTAACAGATACAAAGCCCTTTTCATCAGTTTTAATTGTTTTATAATACTCTCCAGTTGACTTCAAATATATTTCAAACGAAACATTAGGTTCACCCTTTAATATTGTCGTAGAACCATCTGCAAATACTTTATAAATATTTACTGTTTTTTCTATAACATCCTCATAAACATCCATCTCTATATCAAGATTATCTCTATCAATTTTAAATCTATATTCTGTTTTATCAAGTAAATATCCTTCACTTGATGTTTTTTCTCGTAATATATATATTTTATTTGGTGATAAAATTTTATCTGTTTTAGCGCCAAAAGAATCATCTATAATTAAATCTGTTATAAAATTATAGTTTTCATCAAGCAATTCATAAACAGCATTTTTAAATGTTGCATCTCCTTGTGGTTTGCTTAATTTAGTATCTAAATCCTTTTTATTAATTTTTAATGAACCACCAACAACATTTAGTTTAACTCTTACCAAGACTGGATCATCAACTCCAAACATTCCCATCTTTTGCGAAGTAGCATCTTTACCAACAAAAATAATGGTAGGATCTTGTGTATATGTTTTTTTCTTTAGCACAACAGTAATATTTCCAACAACATTTGGTGTAACTGATAAAGTATTTCCATTAATAGATACACTAGCATCTGAACTTTTTACTACATCAAAATTTGATAATATACCTTTTGTATCAGTAAAAGTTGTTGTTTCTCCTATTACTGCATCTTTAGTATCACTATCAAATGTAGGAACCTCATAGTGTGTACTTGCTAATCTTAAAATTTCATTTCTTTCAGCAATTAAGTTTATGAAATTCCCATTTCCATATCTTTCTGTCCAAAATTCAATTATTTGCCCACCAGTAGCTTCCCAAATTAATGATTGAGCTGCTGCTCTATATCTTAAATTTTCATGTCCAGGATAATTATATCCATAATATCCATATAATTGAATTTTTCTATTAACTTCATCAGAATAAGGAGAATTAATCCAACCGATTGCTCCTTCATAATCAGAAGTTGTAATATTAACTCCTGGTTCTATACAATAAGCAGTTTTACCATCTAAATCATACAAATTCCATTGTGCAGACATATAAGGTTTTCCACCACCACGTCTTGTATAATACCAATTATCAACTGGTGTTTGAGTTAATGTTGCTGCTGATACTTCTGTATAACCAGCAAGCATAAAAAAGACACTAACAAAAAACATTAGTGCCAACTTATATTTATTTTTCAATTTTTATTTTCCCCCTTTAAAAAACACAACCTTTTCAGTTGTGCCATCATATATTTAATTATTATAAAAGAATTTTCCATCTCCATAAGTTAAAAGAACTCTATAACCTACTATTTGTCCCTTATAAGCAAAACTCTTGCAAGAAGCAGAGACCATATCATGTTCATCATCTAAATATTTTAATTGAATATCAGGTAATGCCTTTTGACATTCCTCTCTTGTAAAAAACTCACAAGTAGATTTTATTCTTTTGTATTCTTCATCTTGAGTTGGATCATCATTCTTTTTTGTATCTTCTTCTGAAACTTCAATTATAGTTGAACCTTTATCATCTGTTTTATTATTAGTATCATCTGTTTTATTACCAACTTCTTGTTTACTATTAAGATCATTATTACTTTTAGTTTCATTAGAAGAATTATTATTTTTAGATTCTTCAACTTGATTCTCATTAGTTATAACATCATTATCAATAGATAATTTATCTTCAGAATTAATAATTTCATCTTCACTTAATGTTTCATTAGTTTTTTCTATAATTTGTGTTTTTTCATTTTTAGATACATTATTTTCTTTATCCCTTGTTTTAAAAATAAACAATGTTGTACCACCTACTACTATAAGTACAATTAATATTACAATAGACACAAGAGGTATTATCTTCTTTCTTTTCATAAGAAATCCCTCCTTTTGTTAAAATAATTTTAACACGAATTTCAAAAAAAGTCAGCACCTAAGACATATTTTGCAAATTAATAATTGGTACTTCTTGTAAAGGTGTTGCATAAATACCAAGTTTTTGTTGAGTTTCACAGATTCTATTATAAAGTAAATTAATATATGTAACTAAACTTTGGTATCTTTGAACTGAAATATCTAAATCAGCTAGTAGTCTAAAATATTCTGATGTACCAGATAATCCAAGCTCTGTAGATCTTCTCACCACACTATCCTTTGTATCATGTGATAATGATATTTTAATTTGTTCCATTTGATCACCTCACTTTCTTGATCTTATTTAAGTTTTTTTTACGAGATCACTTTAAACTCAATAAAAAAAGTATAGTCATTTCACTATACTGATTTTAAATTTCTTTTGTGTATCCCATAGCACCAGCCATCTTCACAACACAACTATCTTTAATTTGATAAAATGAAGTTCTTGTAGCACCTGTTTGTCTCATAAACTCTGCTTGTGATTCCTTATAATACAAACATATTAAGAAATATTTAAATTCTAGTTTGCTTAAAAACTTTAGTGAAGAGGTTATTTCACTATACAATTCCCTAATTTGTTCTTCTTGTGTAATTTTCCTTGTTACATAATCTCCTACTTTATCAACTTTTCTAGGAACAAAACATTCATATCTAACTTCATAATTACAAGTTATCGTTGGTTTTTTAATGTTTGGAAAATTAAGTTGAGCTTTAATAAACTTATCAATTTCCTTTGTAACTTTTTCATAGCAATATTCAGTATCATATTTTAGTAAATCATTTTTTGATAATAAAGGATTATCAATATATATGTCATCAATCTTAAACTCTAAAACTATTGGTTCAACCATAGCTAACCCCCCTATAAATCCTAAATTAAGAAAAAAGAGGGAAATTAGCCCTAAGGCATTTCTCTCTTTCAATAAAAATATTCACTAAATAAGACACTAAAAAATCACAACTTGTTTTTACTTGCGTTAGAATAAAATAATTGTTTGTTTCCTTTCTTGATAATAATCTTTTCATTTGTTTCACCACCTAAACTTATTTCCTAATAATAAGCCGCTTTAGAAACCTCTCGCTTTTTTAATTAGGGGATTTACTCTACTACTTTTATTAGGATTTGTCAAGCATTTTTTATCATTTTTTTTGTAATTCCACCAAAAAAAGCCCTAAAACACATTTTTTTAGAGCAAAAACAATATTAAATTAATAAAAACTTAAAGAAAGTAATATCTCTTTGGACATACTTTTTTCAAGTTTACTCTATTATACTACTTGACGTGTAGAAAGCAAGTCTTTTTCGTGTCAAATTCATGTTATTTCATGTCAAATTTGGTTTTTTTCGTGTTATTTCGTTATTTTGTCAATTCTACTATACTATTAAGCAGATCTTCTGCGTTATCAGAACTAAAAATTATTTCATGTAGTTTATCATACTCAAGTGTTGCACTATCTAATGATTTATTAGTAGAATATAACAAATCGTAAAATGTATAAAGTTTCTTTTCTTTATCATCATATATTTCTAAAATCAAAGATGTATCATAATGTTGTTCCATTATATCGTTAGGAGTATTAACCACATCTTCTATTGCTTTTGGATAAGCTAAATTAAACATTACTATATTTAATCTAACATTATCTACTGTTCTACTTTCTCTTTCTAATATTCTATCATTTTTATTTTCAACTGTTGGAATTATGCCATTAGAAGATTCAACTTCATACTTTAAATTATTGTTAGACAAAAAAAGATTTAGATAAAAATTCATATAAAACTTCCTCTCTCGATTGGTCTATTATTATACACCTATTTTTTATTTTAAACAATATTTTTGAGTAAAAAAATATATGATAATATTTCACAAAAACATCATACAAGTTAACAAAATAACATTTCAAGCTTATTTTTATACATTTTACGTAAATTTTGCGACTTTTCTACATATAAATGTTATAATATATAGTCAGGAGGAAAAATATGCAAAAATTCACAGATGTAATTATGGAATTTGTGAATAAAATGGGGTATTTGAGTAGTAAAGATATTGAAGGTATTATTTTTTACGGTAGCAATCAAACTGGATTTGGCAATCAGTTTTCTGATATTGATTTGCATATTATATTTAATAATAACTTAGAAGAAGAAATAAGAGGTTCAGCACTTATAAATGGTATTAGAATTGAATACTTTGAAAAAAGATTAGAAAGCATGTATTCAAAAACCTTAAACGAGTTTAAAAATCAAGGAAATGCTGTAGTATCTATGATAGTGTATGGTGATATTATTTTAGATAAAAATGGTAAAATTAAAACATTGCAAGATTATATTAAAGCTATACATTCTTTGCCTATGCCATGTCTATCTGAAGAAGAAGCTAAAGAACAGCTGGCAATAATTAATAATTTCTTTGATGATTTAAAAAATCTAATAGAGCAAAATGACATTTACGCCAACCATGCTTATCACTTAGCTTTAGAAAGAATTAAGGACTTTTACTTTTCTTACTATGGATTACCTGGAGTATCTAGAACAAAGGCACTAAAAACTATGTTAAATGATGATTATAGACATGCAATAAAGAAAGAAAACCCACCAGCAGAATTTATTGAATTATATTTAAGTTGCTTGGATGAAAATCAAACTCTTCCAAATAAGTTGATCTCATTAGAAAGATTATATAATTATTCAACTAGAGAAATAGACTTTGATAAATACAATCATAGAATTGTTCTTTCAAAAAAAAGATAAAATTAGATTAATGCTTATTTAGCATTAATCTTTTTATATGTCAAAATTCCTTATTTTTATTTATTTTATATAATGTAATAAGTGCCAATATTCCCCTGATTATTGCATATATAACATAAATAACCATAAGTACGGCTAATACCACAAAAAGTATAACCTTAAATATTTCATTCACATCATTCATATTCATAATCAAACACCATATATTATTTATTTATCAACAAGTTTCATACCAAGTTTTTTCTTTTTATCTCTTATTTTTTCTTCTATCTTATCTTTTTCTTTATTCATCTTTGAAAGTGCATCCAAATTTTCTTCAGTTTGTTCATGCATCATTCTTATAATTTTATCGTAATCATAGCCATCATCATTTTTTCTAAAGCAAAATATCAATAAACATATACCACCTAAAGCAGCTATAAAAAAGAATAAAATTGGAATTATTAATTCTTCTTCCATACAAACATCCTCCTTAATAATACCAAAATGCTTAACAAAAATAATTGCATTTTCTTTTTAAACAACACTATTCTCATTTTTTTAACCATATCTATATATAGAAAATAATCCATTTCATAACGAAGTGTATATTTAAAAAATTCTCTTTTTTGCCACTTTTTTCTTTCATCAATAATTATATAAACACCATATATTATTGACAATATTACCTGTATAATTAACAAAACTACATAAAATCTTACATCATCATTTCCTCTCACACTAACCACCGTACTCTTAAAAATTATATCACATTTTTATTTAATAATTTACTTTTCTATTATTTTTATGTTCTTTTTAAACTTGTTATTGTCAGAATCAAACTCTCCAAGATATGTAGTAAATTGATTTCCTACCTTTGTTTTATCTTCAATAACATAGTTTCCTTCATTGTCATAAACATAAAATATTTCTTTATTAAATTCATTTAAAGAAACCTTTTTAAATATAATTCCATGTTTTAGATAAGACAATAAATCATAGTAGCTTATTAAATCATTAGTCTTGTCATCAATTTTATTTTCATCATCTTTTCTTCCTGCAATTGCATCTTTCATTTTTTCTATAAGTGTGATTTCTTCCCCAACATTTTCATATAATCTATATATTCTTTTATCTATTCCTTCTAATTCTTTCTCTACTTTTTTTCTTTGAAATTTAAAAGTACAGTTACTTAAAATCATTTCTTTTTGCATTTCAAGTATCTTAATTTCACTTTCAAATATTTTAATCATATTATGAGAATCTTCAATTTGATACCACAAACATAAATCAATAACTTTTTCCGCAAGACTTTCTTCTTTTGATTCATCATCTAACACTTTTATCATCTCATTTGACTCATCAATTAATTCTTTTACTATCTCTTTTTTCATAATAAACGTTCCTTTCATAATACTTCTACATAATATTATATCACATTTTGTGCATATTTAGAGAAGAAAAACGAATAATACAAAATAAAATGTAAAAATTATTGTATGGGTGATGTATTATGAATGAAAATAGACTAGAAATTCTAAAGGATGAAATGGATTTAAAATCAAAAGAGATTGCAAAATTACTAAATGTTTCTGAATCAACTTATTCCGAATGGGAGCATAATAAAATTCCCATTCCAACAAAAAGAATGATAGAGTTAGCTGATTTTTACAAAGTTAATATAGATTACATACTTAAACTAACAAATAGAAGATTAGAAATAACAAAAACAACTAACTTAAATTTAAAAGAAATTGGTCAAAGACTATTAATGATACGAAAAGAACTAAATTATTCACTACGTGAACTTGGAAGTATATTAAATTGCTCATTCTCTGCTTTAGCAAGTTATGAAAGAGGAGAAAAATTAATAACATCTGAAATATTAATTAATCTATCTAAAATTAGTAACCACTCAATTGATTGGATACTCGGAAGAACAAAGAAAGATATATTAGTCGAAGATTAAAAATGAAATTTATAAAATTAAGAGAAATGAGAAAATTTAATAACTTGAAACAAGAAGATGTTGCAAATATACTAAATGTAGAAAGATCCACTTATACCGGATGGGAAAACGGAAAAAATACCATCCCATTAAAACAGTTAATCAAAATATGTAATTATTATAAATGTTCTATTGACTATATAACTGGTTTAACAAAAGAAAATGATTATTACTGTTTAACAAAAAAAAATATTAATAATATTGGAAAAAATTTAAAAAAATTAAGAGTAGAAAATAACTTAAAACAAAAAGATATTTATTCTTTTTTAAAAATATCTTCATCAAGTTATTCTTCTTATGAAACTAATAAAATATTAATTCCAACTGAAATAATATATAAAATAGCAAAAAAATTCAAACATTCTATTGATAAATTAATAATTGAATAAAAAAGCTTTTCAACAACTTGAAAGCTTTTTTTATTTAAAATAAATATCTCTTCTCTTAAGTAGTCTTTTTACATTATCTTTTACACCAGTATTATATAAAGAACTTGGATTTAATAATTCAGATAAATTTGAATAATCATCATTTAAACTCATATCTTCCATTATATATTCTTTATCTTTCCAAAAACTTCTTATGGCAAATGGTTCTATTTTATATCTATCCATTGATGATGACGAACTTAAAAGCCTATATTTATCATCAACAATTTCTAATGCACTACAATTAGATAAAGAAAGTGCCACCAAATTCTCATCTAATATTAAATTTTCAACATTTTCAAAATGACCATTTATTTCATCACAATGTGGTGCAAATACCATATTTTTAAAGCCAAAACAATCTTGTTTAATAAGCTTACCTCTATTATTAGGATTAACAGAATTACCATACTTAAACCAACACATACCTCCAGCTGAAATTCCACTCATTACCTTTCCTTGATTGTATGCTAGTAACAATTTATCAGTTATCCCATAATTACGACATAGATTTACTAAGGTAAATGTATTTCCACCACCTATATAAACAACATCACACCAATCAAATATATCATTTATTTTTTGACTATTATGTAAATCAGATAATTCTAAACACTTACATAGACATCCATATCTTTTAGAAAACACATTAGAAAAGTAATAAAAATAGTTCTTTATGTTTTCAGGATCAGCAAGTCCCAAAAATAGAATTTTCGGCCTTCTAGCATCAGACAAATTTATTATTTCTTCATCAAAAAATTGTGTTTCATATGGCATTAAAAATCCATTTTCTTCTTCCCCAATATTGCCACCACCACAAGCGATTATTTTTTTAGACATAAAATCCCCTCATTTGACTTTATATATTAACATATTTTTAAAAAAACTTCAACTATTATGCACAAATTTCATCTAACAAATTGTAAATTAAAAGATTATATTGTATAATATATACAATTATTTTTACTTAAAAGGAAGTGATATATAATGAATGTTGGTATTATTACTACTTCAAAAAAAATAGATTATTTAAATCTACCAAATAATACATACTTGATTTTTTATATTAAAAAAAATAAATTAAATTTTCAAAATATATCTCATATTATAAATTATTTAATTCTCAGTGATTGTAAAACAATTATAATGGATAATAAAATAAAATCATTAATAGAAAAGGAAAATTACAAAAACATAAATATAATATCAAAAGTATCCGAAATTAATTCCCATTCTGATATTTTAAAGATTATAACATATTATTATTCGACTAAAAATCATAATACAATTTCATATGAAAACTGTGCAAATTCAAGAAAGGATAGGCAGCCTTCAGAAACAGTTAAAATAATAAAAGATATTTTAAAAACAAATAACTATCAAGTTTCTGAAAAAGGATTAAAAAGAAGTTTACGTGGATCATATTCTATAAGATTAGAATTAAATAATGGTAAGGGCGCTAACGGAAAAGGAACAACATTAGAACTTGCAAAAGCTTCAGCATATGCTGAATTAATTGAAAGATTACAAAGTAATATGTTAAATAAAAAAAGAATTACAACAAATATTGTTGATAAAAGACATGATATATATGAAATTTTACTCAATATGGCATCTAATGAATATAAAAAAAAGTTTTTTGATTTAAACAAAATATATTTCAATGTATCAGAAGCTACCAATATTAAAACTAATAAAAAAGAATTAATACCAATTAATGCAATTTGTTCATTCTGCCATACTAATGGATTAGCATCTGGTAATACTTTTGAAGAAGCAGTTAATCAAGCAATTTTTGAAATATTTGAGCGTTATTGCTATCAAAAATGTTTGGAAGAAAATATTTTAATAAGAAATATAGATATATCCTCATACCCACTTACAGAAAAAAATAAGAAAATGTTAGTTCTTCTAAAAAAGAAGGGATTTGAGTATTATATAAAAGATTGCTCTTTAGGAAAGTATCCTGTAATAGGATTTTTGTTATTTAATAAAAAGCACAATAAATATACATTTACAATGGGTTCGGATACATCATTTAATATTGCACTATCAAGGTGCATAACAGAAATGATGCAGGGAGTAAATTTTAAGGAATTAAAACAAAAGATGGTCCCTAATTTAAAAGCAGAAGAGCTAATACAAAAGTATGGTACATCATTCAAATCATATAATTGGTTAAGATGCTTTAATAACAACAACGGTTATTTAACAAAAAATTTTTTTAATAACAGTTATATTAATATATCAGAATTACATTTCAAAGATTATCTAACTTCAAATAAGGAAGTGTTAAATTATTTAAAATTTTTAATTAAAGAAAATATATATGTAATTGATTATAACAATTTAGGATTTGATACTTATAGAGTTTATATTCCATATATGACAACTGTTGATTGCTATGATATTGAAGATTTAAATGTTAATAAAAATTATGATAAACTTAAATATACTTACACACATATACTAGAAGTTTCAAAGAAAGAAATGCTTTATTTTATCAATATATTTTTAAATAATAATAAATTATTAAAATATGATGAAATGATTAAACCATCTGATTTATTTCATACAAACGAGATAAGTGATTATTATAAATTAGATTTTACTAGTTTATTAATAGTTTTATGCATTTTATGTTCTAAAACCAAAGAACTTCAGCAACTATTACAATATAAAATAGAAAACTTTAAATTAAATCCGCAAAAAATACTAACCTATAAAATAACAGTTAATTGTATTACAAATAAGGAATACTATAATGTCAAAGATGAAAATATTACCAAATACATTCAATATATTATTAATAATCCAAGGGAATATTTATCGAGTCTAAATCCTAAATTTGTTAATAATGATTCATTGGTATATAATAAAAAAGCCTAACGGCTTTTTTATTATGCTGTTTTTATTAGCAACAGTCAGAACAGTTACCATTTCCAGCCATAGACATAGATAATGTCTTATTTACATTATTTAAATTAATTAAAAGATTACTATTTCTTTTAAATAATTTCTTTATGAAATTTATCATTGTTTCACCACCTTTCACTTCAATAATTTTGTGCTAAATCATTCTTCTTTTTTTTTCAAGAACTTTAACATTACCATTATTTCCATTAACTTCAATTGCGTCATGTTGATTACACAATTCTTCAAGAGATTCCTCACCTATTCCGGTTACACATGGAATTCCTAATTCTCTACATACAATAGCAGTATGGCAGAGAAAGCCTCCATATGCAGTAACAGCTCCTTTGGAATTCATCAAATGTGGTAACCAATCTGGATCAGTCATCATTGCTAATAATATTTTGTTAGCAACTATTTCATCACTTGGTGAATCTAAATATCTTCCCTCTCCAGATACAATGCCAGGTGCTGCAGGTATTCCAAATAACCCTTCTTCTTTTGAAGTTCCATATTCATCACTAACAATTACCTTTTTTGTAACAGGTCTAAATTGTAGCATAATTAATTCTCCATCCAAAATCATCCATTCAAAATCTGCATTACTACCAACTTTTTGTTGATACTCCAACATTTTGCTTCCAATTGCTTGATTATTTAATTCTAACGAATTAGCACATCTACCATCATTCCATATTTCAGAATGAGGTGTACTTGAGCCAGACACTAATTTTTCACCGTTGCCTTCAACCCATTCAAGAACACCAGAATTATCAGAATTACCTATCCAAACCCCAGCATGAGTTGGTTCTTTAAATGATTGTATAACAACAGCCATATGTGGCTGATCAAGACCATTAACTTGAATATACTCTTTTAAACGTTCATTGTTTATTGAGTCTTTTACTTTAACAATATTTTCTAACACATCTTTAGGAGAAACATTTAAATATGAATCAAACATACCAGCGAAAGAATTTTTTTCTCCATCTTCTATATCTGCTGAACTTCTTACTGAATAATGATCATACTTTTCTTCCAAAAATTTTAAATCTTCAGTAGTTACATTAACGCCAGTTGGAACAACCATACTAAATGGTACTTTTATACCTTTACTATTTAGAACAGACAAGCCATACATTTTTCCACCTATAAATTTTACAACAAATTTTTTTATATATAATTCACTTAAAATACTGCATGTATCTAAATCCAATATCTTTTTTTCTGCCAGTGAATCAAATAATCTTTTTCTAAGTGTAAATTGTTCTAATGAAAATGAATCCATAGAATCATCTTTACAATATACTTGTTGTAACTTTTCTAAATATTTTCCATAACCTTCTTCAAAAAAGTGATGTTGTTTATCTTGCCATTGTTTTAAAATGATATACTTTTTTAATAAGTCATCTGATACCACCAAATTATTATCAGATAATTTAGTTATTTCTTTTGTATCGATAGATAAATAAGCCTTATCAATTTGAGATATTATATTTAAATAATCATCAGGATATTTTTTTTGAATTTCGTCAATAATACTATCACTTAATATTGAATGTTCATCCATACTCTCCAAAAAGTAAAAATATGCAAGAGATCTTAATGCGTAAGATACTTTTTTATTTAAATCTTCTTCTTTTTGTGATTTTTCATAATATTCCTCTGTGTCTTTTCTAATATTATTAAAAATATTATCTAATTCATCAGAGCTTATTCCTTTATTTAATGCACTAATATACTTTAATATTCTTCTAGCAAAATCCCTATCTTCTATTCCTTCAAACATCATACGACTTCTGAATGCTTTGTTTGTTATAGTAGCTTCCAAAAGTTTTTTATAATCCTTAAACTCCTCTAATCTTATCATTCTCTTTCACCTTTCTTTCCTTGTTTTATTGCTAAGCAAACTCTATCAGTATTTTCTTCTGATAATCTTTTTAAGAATTTAAATCTATTAACATTGTCCCATACATCAGATAAATTTTCTTTATTTAAATCGCCAAGATAACTGTCTTTAATAAATGGACAACAATAAACTTTTCCATTTGAATCTATGGTTACTCTGGCAACACCAGCAGTGCATTTCCAATTATCATTTCCTATAAAATCCTTTTTACCATTACTTAAAGAATATACTTTTCTTACTCCATCACTATCTGGCACTTCTGAATAATATATATATCCAAATTCTGGATGTTCTTTATATAAATCATTGATTTTCTCTTTCAATGCCATTTGTTCTGAAAGTGAAATTTTCATACTATTGTCAGCGCTTCCTTGAACAATTAGATTTGATAGTTGCACATCTTTAACTCCCATTTGCTTCAATAAAACTATCATATCCATTATATCACAATAATTGATTTTATTTATAACTGTATTTGTTACTACTGGATAACCTTTTTCAATAGCATATTTAATATTTTCAATCGTTTTATCAAATGTATTTTTCCCTCTTATTTGTTCATGACTACTTTTCAATCCATCAACACTAACATAAAATAATAAGGCACTTTTGTTTAAAATATCTGAATCAATCTTATCTAGTACATTTTTTAATAATAAGGCATTGGTAAACACATCAACTTTAATTCCATTTATAAGGAATTTTTTAATTATTTTTTCTATCCCTTTATATGTTAAGCATTCACCACCAGATATTGTAACCTCCATTACATTTGAATTAATTATTGTATCTACTATTTCATCTGCCTTTTCAAAAGGAAGTTCAAATCCATCCAATTTTCCCAAATAACAATGTTTACACTTTAAATTACATTTATTAGTAATTTTCCATTGAATTTTAATTGGAGTATCTAATTTTAAGTTATCCTCATAATAGTCCTTAGACAATAATTTTTGTTCTATTTCTGAATACAAAATTTTTAACTCTTTTTGATTGTAGCCAGTTTTTTTTGCAATATCTTTTAATTTAATATTTTTGTCAAACATATCAAGTAGCTCAAATGTCAGATCATTAACAACATAATATTTTCCATTCCAAAGAATCAAATTTCTTTGATCTTTTAGCTTTCTCTTTAACATTTAGTCATCCTCCTTTATTATTTCATCTCTATATAAAGCAATTATTAAATTTTTATATTTTTCAAGTTCTTTTAGTTTTATTCCATCATTTATTTTTTTTATCACATTCATTGATTCTAAATTATATTTTCTTGGTGGATTTGATAAACTAATAAAATCTTTTCCTTCTTTCCTTAATATAGAAATATTTACTTTCATATGCTTATTTTTTATTTTATTCCAGATTTCTTCCATTTCATTTTTTACCAAAAAGTCATTAAGCATATTCATCTTATTACCTAGCTCGATTTTGCATCCGCACCTACATCTTACTAAATTTTTACATACCTTACAGTATTCTGGAATCCATTGAAATTTTCTATAATCTTTTATAGAGCTTTGGTTCCAAATTTTTTTAAAACTCTCTTTTTTTATGTTTCCTACGAAGTTTGAAGAACTAGGACATATTTTCACATTTCCACAATAATCAATGCTACAAAACAAATATCCAGCACCACACCCATGTGTCAAATATAAATATTCATCTTCTATAGTACATGGTGCAATACAATCATTAATAGAAAAATTATATCCTTGTTTTTTTAATAAATCTAAATTTTTTACAAAATTATTAATATCAATATAGCACTTATTATTTTTTCCTTCGCCAATATTATTATATTTAGCGAACGAAATTGGAATATTATTCTTTTTACCATAATCCAAAACAAATGTCATCTCATCAATATCTTGATTATCGCTAATAACAGTATAACTAATTTTTACATTAGTTAGTTTCTTCGCCAACTCGATATTAGCTAATACTTCATCATAACATTTAGAATTCGTTAATTCATTATGAATTTGTTTACTACCGTGAAGCGAAACACATATACATAATATTTTTTCAAGAATATTTTGATATTTTTTTAATAGTATTCCATTCGTTAAAAGAGTTTGTCTCAGTCCCAATTCAGATGCATACTCAACAAGTTCCTTAAAATTTGGATAAAGCAAAGGCTCGCCACCAGTGTAATAAATATCATATATACCATTTTCTTTTAATTCTTTTAGAATCTTTTTGGCTATATCTAGTTCCATATAATTATTGCTCTTATTTGAGACAGAACAAAATTTACATCTTAAATTACAACTATTATTTAGTTCTAAATATACATATAATGGCATACTTACAGTATCAAGGCAAACATTTTGATTATAACCAACACTTTCATACTTTATCATTTTGTTTTTTCCTTAATCTTATTATCAACTTGAACAATTCTACATTGCGTCATTTCCGGTTTCAATTCTTTTAAATATATTTTTGATTTTAATTCATTTTTATCAATCTTTTTAAATATCGTTTTTTTATTCATACTCTCACCTCTTTTGTAATTTAAACTATAAAATTCCCTATCTAAATACATATACTCAGAACGATACAATATCTTTTCTCTATTAGCTATAAATTTATGGATTTTTTTATTTTTATTAAATTTTTCTATGATATTTAAACATTCATCATAGTTATCTAATGTTGTTCTATAAATTAAATTTAAATCTTGACTTTCATTTAAATTACTTAAATTTACAATTTTAGAATTTCGCATATAGTTGAATACACTTAATCCAAATGTATCTAAATATTTAAATTTTTTAATAAATTTCAATGTTTTGATTATATTGAAAATATTTTCTGTTGGGTATCCAATCATAAATGTAGCAGATACTGATATACCAGAATTAAAGAAATTCTTCATTACTTTTTTTGCATCATTTAAATCAATACCTTTTTTCATATCGTTTAAAATTCGTCTATTATTTGATTCTATACCAAATGATATTTCACGACAGCCACTTTCATATAGTAGATTTGCAACAGCAATATCAAGATATTTCTTATGAATTCTAGTCTCTACCATCCACTTGATTTTTATATTATTTTCAATTAAATATTTTGATAGTTTTATTAGAATATCTGGTGGAACACATTCATCAATAAAATATATTGCTTCAATGTGCTCGCTTTCGTATAAAAATTTTATATATTCTAATATTCTATCAATATCATAGCAGTGATAGCCATTGTAATAAAAATATCTTGAGCAAAACATACATTGTGAATGATAGCATCCATAATTTAAAGTGAGAGATATTAATTTGAGATTTGACAAATATTTATTTAAATTCAAGTCAGAAAAATCAGGTACATATCTTTCTTTATAAAACTCATCTTTAGCTATATTATAATTAAATAAAATTTTATTTCCTAATCTATAAATTGTGTTATTAATATTTGATGTTTTTTCATTTTTTTTGAACATTTCTATTAATTTTACAACATTATCATAATTCCCAAATAATGTTATTCCATCTATGAACAAACATTTTTTCATTAACTCTTCTAAGTTTTTATTAATATGTGTTATATAGTCTCCACCAAAGATAATTTTTATCTTATCATTTTGACTTTTTAAAAATTTTGAAAAGCGAATGGCATAATTTAGTTGAAAAGGATATTGGATAGACAAATATATAATATCCCCATCTTTTAAATCTTGCTCATTTTCTAAAACTCTATCAAACAAACTATTATTTTTATCAAATGCAAGTTCTATCACATCATCAATAGTTGATATTTTTTTAGAAAAGTCTATTCCTCTTCTTCCCCATTTAATATTATAAAAATTACCAAGTATATTTAAATATTGAAGAACTTTATAGTTTGCTGAAACTATTTTTGATGTATCAATGTATTTACATTTAAGTTCTTTAATAGAATTTTCTATATTTTCAATAATATTTTTTTCGTTTTCATTTAAGGAATTATAATATTTTAAACTCAATTTTTTAATGTAGTTTTTAGTAAAACATTTCTCTAGAAAAATTGCTGATAAGTCATATTGCTTTGATGTGATGCCACTATTTTTTAGATATCCCTTAAGCAATGGAATACTGATTTGTGGACAATTAAATGCAGTTCCAGGTAATGTATAAAGATATATCATTGTAATGTTTCCTTTACTCTTTTGATAACTTCATATGAAAACAATTCGTTATTTACCCATATTTTTATAAATGGTACAATTTCATTAAATTTTTGTATTCCTGCTAAATCTTTTAAATTTTCATATACTTCATTCATAATTTTTTCATCTTTAAAAATCAATGTGATAAAATTAGCTTTTGATTCAATAATTTCTATATCTTTATAATTAGATAATGAGTTATATATTAAGTCTCTATTGTGCTTTATGTAATTTCTAGTTTCGGTAAAAGCATTTAAAATCTTTTCATCTTTCAATAAAGATACGAAGAAATTTTCTGAATAAGAAGTTACTGAGTGAGGTGGAATAATAGTGTTTCTCAAACCATCTATTTGTTTTTTTGTTACCATATATCCAGTTCTATATCCAGAAGCAAGGAATTTTTTTGAAAATGATCTGAATATAATAACTCTATCATTTTTTAAACAAATATCTAGCATTCCATTTTCATCATCAGAATAGTCGACATATGCTTCATCAATTATCAAAGTACCATTATAGATATTTAAAATATCTTTTATTTGTTTTTTGGTAAATTTTTCTCCATCAAACCATCTTGGAGATGAAATACACAATAAATCTTTATCAGTTGTCTTTAATTTTTTTAAATTATTTACAAAATCCTCTGTATGAAGTCCTTTTATTAAAATTAATTTTTTTTCATGTAATAATGCAGTTCTTTTGTACAATGCAAATTCAATTTCAGGAAGAATTATTTTTCCCCACATGTTTAAGCCTACAATAGTATTGATAAATTGACTTATTCCAGATCCAACATAAATATAATCTTTTTTAGCATTTATATAATTTGAAATAGCATTTACCAAAGGATCTTCTAGCGGATAAGCTAAATTATAATTAAAATCCCCATTTACATTTTCTTTAAAATGTTTTCTTTCCCATTTTCTTAACAATTTGTTATTTTGCCATACTGATGCCATAAAATCATCACTCCTTTCTACAAACAACAACACACATAGCTGGATTAAATTCGGGTATTTTTTCTGAAATCCATTTTCTTTTTACAATTAAATCATTGTTTAATAGTTCCTGTTCAAATGTATTCCAATTAACTATATTGCAAGATGTAGTAGCAATATTAATTTTTTCATCATTGTTGACTACAACTCTTTCGACATCATCAAATGATTTAGTTACATCTGATTTATATTCTTTTATACCATCACCCATTGATACTATTAAAGCAATACTATTTTTATTCAAATGGCTATATATAAAATTATAAAATTTATTTCTATGTTCCTTATTAACAAACATATGAATAACCGCTATAGAGTAAATAAAATCAAATTTATCATTTAAAGTATCATTAATAATATCAAATTGTTTAAATTTATCATTATAATTATAATTAGACAATTCCTTACATTTTTCTATAACTGTATTTGAATAATCAACAGCAAGAACATCATAATTTTTATTAAGAAGAAATATAGCATCCCTGCCTTCGCCACAACCAAGTTCTAGTATTTTTGCATTTGATGATATTTTTTCTTTTAATATTGTTTCAATAACATCTGGTGTTGGCTCTTTTGAAGACCAAAGATAATTATGTTTATATACCTGTTGGTATCTTTTTTCGTATGCTTTATAATAGTCATCATCTATATCGTTAAAATTATCATTACCCCAATATTCACTTTCTCTCTTTGTAATGTCTCTTGATTCCAAAAATTTTTCTCTTTTTTCCATATTTATCACCAACCAATTCATTAAAATAATTTTATAGAAATAGAAAAAGGGGAACCTAAAATAAGGTCCTCCTCCTCCAAAACGAATTAACAATAAACTAATTAAATAATCGTGTTATATTTTATCATATTTTTTTATTTTGTCAATAGTTTTTTAAAAAAATGTGGTATATTTAGGATTTTTTTGCAATTGTAAGCAATTTTATAATTATTTGATGAAGTCATCTATTATGAATTTTTATATAAACTCTCATATAAATATTGACTTATTTTTTCATGTCCTAACTCATTAGGATGTAGGCCATCACATAAATCTTTTATATTTATAACATCAAACATATTAATAAAATTGATAGAATATTTATGGCACAATGTTTCCAAGCACTCGTTAATTGTATCAATATTTTCTCTTTTATAACCTACTCTAATTGTTTCATTAACATTCAGTAAGCCAAGAAAATGTATATTGGTTGTATAATTTTTTGCAATTTTAATTAACTCAATAATATTATGTTCAAATATTTTCAGATAAGTTTTATCATATCCTAATTTTAATGCATCTTTAATACCAAATGAGAAAAAAAGTTTAAATTCATCATCATAATTAAATCTCCTTTTTAGTTCAAACTCAAATCTCTCAACAATTTCAGATGAAGTTTGTCCTGGAATACTTAAGTTCAAGAAAAACTCTTTCAATAATTTTTCATCTTTTTTTCTTAATCTATTCAACCAACCAAAACATTCAGTATCGCCCAATCCATAAGCAATACTATCACCAAAAATGATATTTACAGTATCTTTTTTCACAATAGGTTCTCCTTTCTTACTAGATTACTTTTTCATAATAATTTACAAGTATCTTTTCCCCATTTGGATAATATTCATAATCTGTTTTTATATATTTTGAAAACCCCCATTTTAAATATATCTGTATGTTTCTTGTCTCACATGGTTCAACACCTAGTGTTAAGGAATTAAAGCCTCTCTTTTTTAAATCATTTTCCATAAATTTATATAATTTTGAAAAATATCCTTGATTTTCAAATTTTTTATTTGTTCTAAAAGCTGTTAAATATGCTTTACCTTCACCTACTAAACTATCTTTATTTTGCATATCTATATCATTTTCAGAAACGATTGCTGTTGCTTCAGTAATTATTTCATTATTAAGAATACCCACGTAAACAATTCTATTATCAATATTACGTAATGATTCTATTTTGAATTTTTTCCAAACATCTGAATTATCATGTTTTTTTATTTCTATATCCCATTTCTTAGTTAATAATTCTTTTGTTGCAATAATACATTTATAATTACTTTCATTATTTAATTTTTTTACATCAATTAAACCTCTTGTATGAAAGCCAAGTTTTTCATAAAATTTAATAGCATTTTTATTATAAGCAAAAACATCAATAAAAATATATTCACAACCTACTTCTGTTAAATACTCTTCAATTTTTTGCATAAGTTGTTTACCAATACCCTTGCTTCTAGCATTTTTAGATACTATCAATTCTGAAACTTCACCACTTCTAGGACATTTATAATCTAAATAATCGTATTCATCATAGGTTCTAACATACCCCATTATTAAACCGACAACCTTATTATTTTCTACTGCTAAATAACACTTACCATTATTATTATTCACTTCTTTCAAATCCAAAATAGCCATTTTATCTCTATATTCAGGATGTAATTGATCTAAATTGTCCTTATCAATTGTTAATATATATTCTTCAAGTTCCACAAGTAAATCTTTAACATCTTCTAAATATTTTTTTTGATATTCTATTATTTGCATTAATTTCTTCATTCCTTTCATTCAAAACATACATAATCAAAAAGACACAAAATTATATTATTCTCAGACTAACTTCTTTTATTTATTATTAAAAACAAATATTTCAGATTCACCACTATTTTTAACAATATAATTACCACTTGTATATTCTTTTATTGTTTTTTTCCAAAATAAATATGCTTGCTTACTATTCTTCATTGGTTCAACTTCCCAATATCCTCTATATTTTTCAAAAATTTCCATTGCAACTTTTTTACCTATATGATTTCTCCTATATTGTGGCATTATTAAGAATTCCGCTATACATTTTCCATTACTATTGAATTTCAAATTTTCATTTATCATTGCAAATCCTAAATATGTTTTGCCCCTTTTTATAAAGTAAGCATCTCTATCTTCATCTGTAAAATAATTATCAAACCATTTATACTGAAATTTAGCATTTTCATTTAAATCATTTTCTATATATTGACTACCATCATATAAAGCAAATTGTAATAAATTATATAATATTTCTTTTTCATCTAACGTTACCTTATCTAATGTATAATTCATCAAAATCACCTTTTTCTTAACTTTCTTCCCACATAATATTATAACACGAATTTTATAAAATCAATTTATTAATAGTTTTTCAAATAAAAAAACACTAATAGGGAAAGTTTTATTTCCCTACTAGTGCTTTATTTATACAAAAATTGACTTCAATACATTATAAATTACATCTACTACTATTGAATTCCCTGCTTGATGATATAAATATGTTTCTGCACATACTCTTTTTGCTTTATTATAATCATCATCATTAAAACCCATAAGTCTCCAAGCCTCTTTGGATGTTAATTTTCTAATTCTCATATTTAAACCCCCTCTATCAAAATCTTACAATTATCAGATGTATTATTTGCTGTAAGTGTTGGTGCATATCCCTTTTGAGAAAATACTCTCGAAGATTGAGCAAACTTACAACTTTTATCTTTGCCACAAACACCACCTGTATTATACTTTTTTAAATCAACTTCATACTCCCTATCAGGATTATTTTTTTTATTAAATATAATTTTATTATTAACTATTTTATATTTATTTGTAGTTAAATAATATTTTTCGTCTACATCTCTTTCTAAATAATCTAATAACGTTTTAGAGCATCCTGTACCTTCAATAAAGCTAAACTCTTCGTTCTTATCTAATATAGCAACAAGAAAATATCTTTTTCTTGTTTGTGGTACTCCATAATCAATAGCATTTAACACTTTATCATATAATGTATATCCTAAGCTAGTTAAATCTTGTTTAAACAAGTCTAGTGTACTTTTAAATGCTTTACTAGTAATATTAGCAACATTTTCAAATATTACATAGTGTGGTTTCTCTTTTACTTCTTTTAGTAATCTTATCATTTCCCAACCTAGACTTGATCTAGTAGAACTCTTAAAATCAAATCCTTTCATTTTACCAGCACAGCTGATATCCTGGCATGGAAATCCTCCGATCCATATATCACAATAAGGTAAATTTTCTCCTTTTATTTCTGTAATACTACCTAAATTTAATGATTCATCTATATTATGAATAGCACAAAATGATTTGATTGCATTTTTGTCTATTTCAGAAAAAAATTCTAATGTATAATCCTTAATTATTTTTTCTTCTTTTAATTTTTGAAAAGCTTTTTCTGGTGCTCCAATACCACTAAAAAAAGTACCAACTTTTATGGTACTCTCACTATAATTTTTATTTGTCATTTATAATTCCCCCTTTTCTATTTTAACGACAAAAAAAGATACAGATTGTCTGTATCAAATTCACTAATATTTATAAGGAAAATAAAGGCTTAAAACTATAATTATTATTTTTTGATTTAAACAACGCACCAGTAGGTTCATCTGCTATAATAACTTCTGGGTCTTTAACAATAGCTCTTGCAATCGCTACTCTTTGTCTTTCACCACCACTAAGCATACTAG
>JABLTQ010042105.1_pt1 | contig 27250 bp, 22 predicted proteins | sample 7160101 | NCBI WGS metagenome assembly JABLTQ01 (sample SAMN14651228, study PRJNA627086) | human gut metagenome | isolation source: feces | host: Homo sapiens
AGGAGATCAAGTAATCATCATTCACGCTGAACACTTACTTACCCGCTCGCTGGCACAATTCCGAATTGCCTCAAGAATCGCGGTATCCGATACCGGTTTTTCTACATATCCGTCAATGATTCCTTTCTGCCGGGCCTCTGCCATCTCACGATTGACTCCATCAATAATAATAAGCTTCAGCATGTCCGGATATCTGCCTGCAAGCGACATACAGAAATCCACTCCACTGCAATCCTCCATCGTCTCGTCTACTACCAGCACATCTGCCTGCTGCTGTTCCAGACATTTTTGCAGTTCTTCTCTTTTCATACAGGTCTGAATCTGGATCCCGATCTTCTCAAAATTCTTTTTCAGCAGCTGCAATACCTTTGCATTGTCATCTGCCACCACGATCCGATAATCCTTTCTGGGAATATTCTGCACAATCTGTGGCATATGCTCTGTATCCAGTACCGGAAGGTAGATATGAAAGGTACTTCCTTCTCCTTTTTTACTCTCTGCATAAATATATCCCTTATGTGAAGTAATAATCTGCTCCGCAAGTGCCAGTCCAAGTCCGGTACCCTCTCCCCCTTTTTTCGTTGTAAAAAATGGATCAAAAATCTGACGCAGCGTCTCTTTATCCATTCCACACCCATTATCTTTCACCTGGATATGGATATACTTTTTCCATACATCCGAAAGCTTTTCAATCACTCCCTGAGCCAGTTTTTCTTTTTCTTCTGAATGGCAGGATATTCTGATATTTCCTTGATTTTTTCCAATCGCATGCACCGCATTAACGCAGACATTTAAAAGCACCTGGTTCAGCTGTGTCGCATTTCCAAGGATCATTTCATCATCTACCCGAAACTCACTTTCCATATGGATCAGAGGCGTGCAGACAGATTCCATCATCCTTTCTGCACGCGTCATGAATTTCTTTATCGAAATATTTTTATAAACGGTCTCTACATTCTTTCGACTCAGGGACGAAATCTGGCGCACTACATCCTTTGCTTTTTCCGAAGCCTCATAAATTTCTTTTGCACTGTCCTGTTCTTCTGATCCTTCCGGAAGTTCCATCATCAGAAGCTCTGCATATCCCATGATCGGAGTCAGAAAATTATTGAATTCATGTGCGATACCACCTGTCATAGTTCCCATGATCTGAAGTCTTTGCTGATGTGCGATACTCTGCTCACTCCGATGCATTTTTTCCAACTGCTCATTCAGTTCTTTCAGATCATTGATCTCCCGCACAGCTCTTCTCATATCACGCATCACTCTGCCAAATAAGACAACCGCAATACCGGCAGCCAACAAAATACCAACAAAAATACATACCATTTTCAAGAAACCTTCAGCTATCGGTTCGTACAGATCATCGTAGTCGATCACCGCACTGACTACCCAGAAGCTGTCTCCGATCTGAACCGGAGAATATGCACTGATTTTCTGTACTCTCGGACGTTCTTCATTTGTCCACCAATACGAATAATAATGAGAAATACCTTCTTTTCTCTTCTTCTGATCCTCAATCATCTTCTCCAGACTGGAGTAATCCAGATCCGGATACATTTTCTTCCTTCCTGCAATAACCGGAATTCCCCACTGTTCTTTCTTCGGATGCATGATGATCGTTCCTTCTGCATCTTTGACTACAATGTATCCATTCGTTCCGATGTGAATTCCCGAAATCAGTTTCTGATAATATTTTTCCGCATCGATCATCAGACAGATCTTTCTCCCATCCTTCAAAATACGCTTATATACATTATAAATTTTCCCATCTGTATCTTTTTCCATATAAATGCTATTCTTTACCGAGCTTTGAGTGAGCAGCTGTGAACTTACAATCTGTACATCCTTGATACTCTCTGAAAGCTTTCCCTGTTCGTCTTCCAGGTACAGATTCGTGATAAAACTGGTCTGTGTGTCTATAAATTCCCGATACAGTTGTTTTGCCTCATCCTGCGGTCTGTTCTCTGCTGTTTTCGCAAGAAAGCTTAAACTTTCCTCATATTCCTCTGCGGACATCGCCATATTTTCACTCAGGATTCTGGTTGTCAGGAGCATCTGTTCCTCCTGGTTCTGCATCAAAGTATCTCTGTACTTTTTCCAGACACCAAATCCTGCAAATACAAGAATTACGATTAAAAAAAGTGGAATCGCAGCAATCAGTGTCTTTTTGTTTTTCTTCATATATTCTCGTCCCCGGTTTGTTATCAATTGACTTGTTCTCTTTCTAATATTATAATGTTTTTTATAAGTTGTATAGAATTTTATAGAAATTATTACTTTTGGGAGGTTGCCTCAATGGCTGACAAAATACTGATCGTAGATGATGATCCGGCAATCTGTAAGCTGCTGGAAAAGGTAATGCACAGCAATGAGCTGGAAACAACAACAGTAAACTGTGGCATGGATGCTCTGTCCATCCTGAAAAATCATACATTTGACCTGATCCTTATGGATATCATGCTGGGAGATATGGAAGGGTTTGAAGTTATCAAAAGGCTTCGCAATCAGGGGATCAGTACTCCGGTTATGATCGTCAGCGGACGTAATGAAGACTATGATTCTCTGTACGGGCTTTCACTTGGAGCGGATGATTATATCACCAAGCCGTTCCGACCGCTTGTACTTGGTGCCAAAGTAAAAGCACTGATCCGCCGCAACAAGAATCTGGTACTCGACAATTCCGATACTCTGGAATGCGGTCCATTCAGCTATGATACCACAACCATGCGTTTTTACAAAAATGGCGAAGAACTTATCCTTTCTTCCAAGGAGTCTGCACTTCTTCTGCTTTTTATGAAGCATCCGCAGCAGGTTTTCACCAAGGATATGATCTATGAGCATGTCTGGGGCAATACGGTTGCCGTTGATGACAATGCGATCATGGTCTACATCAACCGGCTTCGTGGTAAGATCGAGGACGACAGACAGAATCCGGCGTATATCCTGACAATCCGCGGACTGGGATACCGTTTTGTTCCGTAAACGACCTTTTCATCAAGAAGAGGCTCCATCCGGAATCTTCTCCTAATGAAAAAGATGACTTTTCACCCACTCATTTGTGAAAAGTCATCTTTTTTATTCCTCACCAGTCTGGTGCAGTCCATATTCATGGCAGAAAATTTGATTCCCGTTCTCAGTTATTATACGCTCTATTTTACAACTGGAAAGAGGTTCAGGATTGCCCCGTTCTCGTTTGGAATTTTATTGCACAGCATCGCAAGAAACAGTGAGGTGGCAAGTAGATCGGCACACCCACCCGCGCTGATACCACGCTTTATATAATCCGCATCCATGCGGATCAGTTTGTCTAACGCATCTTCTGAGTAGGCTCCGCCTTCCTCCAGAAACTGCATCGCTTCCATCTGTACCTGATAGAGTACTGACGGATTCTTTCTCGATAAAATGTTGGAATCCTGCACCCGGCTCATCAGTGCAAAAAGGATCTGTAATTTGATTCGGTTCCACTCCATTCCCCGCAAAAGTCCATCCTCCAGTACCGGAAGCGCAATATGAAAAACAGATGGATATCCGGCAAGGGCTTCCCCGCGGATTCCGGTAGTTCCGTACTTTCTGAGATTTTTTTCTCCGTTGCTTTTTGCCGGTTCATTACCCAGCAGTTCAATCTCAGCTTTTAATGTTTTTGCGGTCATCCTCTGCTCCATGCGCAGGATAGACTGCAGCGTCACTTTCCCGTCTTCACGTATGCATCTTGCTGCTGCCGCACTGAATATCCCCAAAGTGAAGATCATCCCTTTGTGCGTATTTACATGATCGGTTGCCCGATACATTGCATCTTCGGCAAGTATTCCGCTCTTACGGATTTCCCGGAAGAGTTCTTCCGGAGTACACGGTAAGTGGTATCCCTGATATGCCATTCTGACAAACCACGGATAGAGTGCTTTTGCACTTTTTTCAAAGGTTTCTACATCCATATCTGTGTGGGCTCCACAGGAATACGGATCAACAAGACCAGGTTTTGGAACTGTATAGACTTCTTCGAGCAGAGCCTGATAAGCCGTTTTACCGATTGCTTCTACAATATATTCCGCTTTTTCAACTGCCTGATTCTTTCCCATACGGTCCTCCTGTTCTATCAATTTACCAATAAACTATCTTTTTTAGGAATTCCTAATTAGTCTTCAAATTTAAACGGCTTGATCTGACGGACAACATCCATGATGGTACCGTCACGGCTTTCAATGACACCGACAACACGATCTCCAAACTGTACCTTCTGTGGTTCCCCTGCGATAGAGTAAGCGATATCACGTAATTCTTCGATGGTCTTAAACGGAAGGTCTACATCTTTCATTGCTTCGATCAGGTCCTGTCTCTTCGGATTGATTGCAATACCATAATCTGTGATGACAACGTCTACACTTTCTCCCGGTGTTGTGACGGTTGTTACGTCTGTACAGATTGCCGGTGTTCTTCCCTGAAGAAGCGGTGCGATAACGATGGCACATTTTGCTCCGGCTGCTGTATCCGGATGTCCACCCTGCGCTCCTGTGATCATACCATTAGAATCTACAACAACGTTACAGTTGAAGTGTACGTCAACTTCCAGAGCTGCAAGAATTACGAAGTCCAATTTATTGACAACTGCACCCTTGTTGAACGGGTTCGCATACTCACCTGCACTGATCCGGAAATGATGCAGATCTTTTACAGATTCTACGGCTGCAAGGTCAAAGTCCTGTGTATCCAGAAGTGCATCTACCTGACCGTTGATCAGAAGGTCGCACATCGGCTTTGTAAGACCACCCACACCAAAACGCATTCGGATATTTCTTTCTTTCATTACCTTTGCAAGTGAAATAGTAGATGCGATAGAAGCTCCGCCGACACCTGTCTGATAAGAGAATCCATCTTTGAAATACGGTGTATTTACAACGAACTGTGTACAGTAATCAGCCATCATCAGCTTTCTCATATCTGTGGTCGGTTTTGCTGCACCTGTTGCGATCTTCTTCGGATCACCGATCTGGTCTACTTCTACAACATAGTCTACCTTTGTCATTGAAATATGTGCCGGAAAGTTCGGGAACGGAACCATGCAGTCTGTGATTGCTACGACTTTGTTTGCATGGAAAGCATCTGACATTGCGTAGGAAAGTACACCACAGTCAGATTTTCCACCGATACCACGGCAGTTACCGTACTCATCACAGGTAGGAGTTCCGATAAATGCGATATCGATCTGTGTCTCACCTGTTACCAGGGCACGTACACGTCCGCCGTGGGAACGCATGATCGCAAGACCTTTTAATTTACCATTGGAAATAGCTTCCCCGATCTTTCCACGCACACCGGATGACTGGATATTTGTAATGGTTCCATCTTCAATATACTCTACCAGAGGATCATGTGCTTTTCCAAGAGAGCTTGCACAGATAGTAATGTCCTTGATCCCCATATCATGGATCTCTTTCATTACCATATTTACAACGTAATCCCCTTCACGGAAATGGTGATGGAAGCTGACTGTCATACCGTCTTTGATGCCACATTTTACAAGAACATCATGGATACTGTCTACCATCTTGCTTCCGTTGGAATTGATCACACATTCTACTTCCGGTCCGTGTTTTTTATAGACATGTCCGTCAAAATGATGAACACCCTGAAATACTTCTTTACCAGTTGCTTTTAAAATCTCTTCCGGGATATCTCTACCTACTGCGTTAATCATCTTATAAATCCCCCTTATACACACCTGAAGCTTTTGCAAGCTCAATTGTTCTCTTTGCTCCGTCATAGAAAGCGATATCGATCATCTTACCATCTACTGTAAATACACCGATTCCCTGTGCTTTCTTTGTATCAATTTCACGGACAACTTTTTCTGCAAAAATGATATCTTTCTGTTTTGGTGTAAAGATTTCATGTACAATGTTGATCTGTCTTGGGTTGATGATGGATTTTCCATCAAACCCCATCAGGTGGATATTCTCAACATCCTGGCGGAAACCATCCATATCATCAAGATCTGTGTATACAGTATCAAAGCACTGTACACCTGCCGCTCTTGCTGCGATCACCATGTTCTGTCTTGCTCCCATGAGCTCGATTCCGGTTCCGGTAATGTGTGTCTGAAGGTCTTTGGTGTAATCTCCGCCGGAAAGGGCAATTCCGAAAAGTCTTTCGGAAGATTCGCAGATATCAAGTGCACGCATCACGCCTCGTGCTGATTCAATAGCTGCCATGATCAGAACACTTCCCTCTTCACGTCCGAAATCTTTTTCAGCCTGAACAACTTCAGCTTCTACCACTTTTACGTCCTGTGCGGATTCTGTCTTTGGAATACGGATCGCATCACAGCCGCCTGCTACTGCGCAGCGGATATCTTCTTTCCAGTAAGGAGTGTCCAGTCCGTTAATTCTGACAACACGTTCACATCCTCTATAATTAATCGTCTTAAGTGCATGATAAAGAGAAAATCTGGCTGCATCTTTCTGGTTTTCTGCAACCGCATCTTCCAGATCAAGCATGATGGAATCCGGTTTGTAAATATAAGGATCTTTGATCAGTCCCGGTTTCTGTGCATTTAAAAACATCATGGTTCTTCTAAGTCTTTTTTTATTCGGATTCATTATCTGATCGCACCTCCCCACGGTAAATCTTCGATCTGTCCTACCGAACGGTAAACAGCTGCTTCGATTCTTGCTTTGATCGTACAGTCAAGAGCTCCTTTATCTACGATTGTAAGCTTTACATTATCGATTCCCAGATTTTCCAGTGTTTCATAAGCTACTTTCTTAATCTGGTTTCCATACTGATTGATCACTGCGCTTTCCAGTGAAAAATCAACTTTTCCTTCTCCGGCTTCTACTGTTACCTGGCAGTCACTGGATTCTAATGTTCCTGCAATTGCAGGTTTCTTGATTTCCATTCGTGCTTCCTCCTTAACATCCATTTGCATTAGTATTTGCTTCGTTGTGTTTATCATAGGGTTCTTACCTTACAGAAACACCTATGGTTTTTTTAATAATTGTTAAGATTCGCATATTTTTGCTGTTACAACTGGTCTTTCCAGTGCCTGTGAATTCATATTCACCCAGCGTTTCATATATACCCTGTCTTCTTTCCATTCAAAAGACACATGATCAAAAAAAGCCATCTCCGGATAGCGCCATTCCATCATCAACACATTTTCTGATTTCCAGTAAGCGCATGCGGCAATTTTCATTTCATCCATCTCATACTGATGGTGCAGATATCCACCTGTCATAGAGGTTTTCCCATGAATCCAACAGTCCAGTCCTGCTTCTACAAAATGTGTTCCTCTGTTATCTTTCATCCAGAATATTACTTTATCTTCTAAGAATTCCAGACCTGTTTTTTCTATTTTATCTTCATTCTCAAAAGGTTCCATTTCTATTTTCCGATTTCCTGAAACTATTTTGTTACTGACAGATCTGTTTTTATTTTCCAGAGACATTCTGAGACCTTTATTTTTTAATACATTCCACATCTTTTCAGCGAAATTTCTTTCTTCTTTCATCGGATCCAAAATCTCTTTTTGAATCAGTTCCGTCTCCAAGTAATTACTGTCTGCCGTAGTGATAGCAATTACCATATTTTGTTCCGGAATAATCGCACAGGTCTGTCCAAACATTCCATCTGAACACCAGATATCTCCTGTATGCGTCCAGTGAAAATTATAATCTTTTTCTCCTGCTTTCCTTGGTTGTGGATCTTTTTTACCGAGTGCAAGATTCACCCAATCAGCACTTAATAATTGTTTTTCTCCCCATTTTCCTTGATTCAGATAAAGTAACCCAAGTCTGGCCATTCCTTCTACCGTAATGCTCACACCATTTCCACCTGAACAGATTCCTTCCGGACTTTCTCCCCAGCTAAACTTCTCCAGACCAATGTACGGTGCCAGTTCTTCTTCGATCAATTGATGGCATGTTTTTCCTGTAATACGCTGTACGATCGCTGACGTAATATAAGAATTCCCACTTGAATACATAAATTCACTTCCCGGCTCTTTTACAAACGGTACTTTAAAATATGCATCCAGCCAGCTGGTTTTTAATGGTCTCCATTCATTTCCACCTATACTTCTTTCCTGTCCACTGCGCATCGTAAGTAAATTCCGTATCGTAAGCTTCTGAAGATACTCATTTGCTGCCTCACGATATTCCGGAAAATAATCAAGTACCTTATCCTCCAGCTTTATGAGTCCTTTTGTATATGCAATTCCCGCCGCTGTATTTGTAAAACATTTTGTAAAAGAATGGACAATATGTGGGATTTCCTTCCGATACGGTTCATTATATGCTTCAAATATAACTCTATTGTTTCTCAAGATCATGATTCCATGGATCTCTGCTTCTCTTTTTTCCATCTCGTTCAGAAAATTAATAATATATTCTGATGATACGCCTTCCTCTTCCGGAGTTGAATAGGTTAATTCTTTGTTCATGCTGCCACCTCATCTAACTTTATTTTAAACTGGAAACGGGGGACAAAATTTTGCCCCCTTTGTTATACATAACTCTTTTCTGTCTTTTAAAAGAACGGGAATACCAATGGAAGAATTCCTACACAGCATATAAAGCTGATAATAACCAATGGCCATCCAAATTTTGCAAAGTCAGTAAATTTTAAGTTTGTAAAGATCATTAATGTCTGATTTGTTCCTGATGCGATCGGTGTCAGGAAAGAGCATCCTGCTCCAATTGCAATTGCAAGAACAATTGCCTGTGGGTTTGCTCCCATTGATTCTGCAATAGAGATCCCAATCGGGGCAAGTACTCCTGCGGTTGCCATATTGTTCATAAACTGTGTTGCAATTGCCGATCCAAGGAACAATACTGCTGTGATCAGATACAGATTTTTCGTATCTCCAAGAATACTCAGCACAACAGCTCCAAACACTTCCCCAAGTCCACTGTTCTTCATAACTGCAATGATCAAATTGATACCTGCACAGAAAAGTACCATATCAACACCGAATGAAGTGATTACTTCTTTTGGTTTTACAACAGTTGTAAGAACCGAAACCGCGATTAGTGCATATCCGATAAAATTCGGGTTCACTGTAATATCTGTAAGCGAATCCAGAATCAGAGCAAGTACGAACAGAAGGAAACTGATTCCTACAACCATCTGTTTCTTTTTCATTTCAGGTGTAATTTCTGTAGCTACCTCTATCTCTGAATTGCTTGGCACTGTTTCCTCATAAGACGGGCACCAGCGGTTCATCACGATCATATAAATTCCACCCAGAATAAAAATCGGAATACCTACCCAGGCAAAATCAAACATGCCAAAAAGCTTAAGTCCAGCTTCTTCAAGCGCTGTATTTGCATAAATATTTGTCGGTGTTCCAATCAGGGTACAAGCACCCCCTAAAGTACTTGCATAAATTACAAACAAAATCATTTTTGAATGACTGATCTTATTTTTCTTAGCAATACTGAAAATCACCGGCAAAAATGCCATTGCAACATAACTGTTCTGCAGAACAAATGATACCAGTCCTGATGCAAGATAAAGAATTGCAAAAATTAACATTTCTTTTTTCTTTCCACTTACATTACCGGTTAATTTATCTAAAGCATTTCCCATTACGATATCAAGCCCCGTTGCAGCAATCATTCCTGAAAACATACATATAATTGCCATCAGATGAAAACTTGAACTGCTTAACACGGCATATACTCCGTCTGCATCCATTGTTCCTGTAAATACAACGATCGGTGCCATAATCAAAAAACAAAACCAGTTTGGTAATTTTGGCGTTGCAAGAACTGCAACGAAAACTATTAATGTCAGAATCGCTCCTATTGTAGCCATACTCATCTTTCTTTTCCTCCGTATCCATATACAATAAGCTTTTTCGGAGTGCGCTTTTCCAAAAACTCTCATTCTTCTCTTATATGATGTTTACCGGCTCATCACGTTAATCTTATTATAATCATCCGGTACTGTTTTCACCAATGCCAAAGAAAAATAGGGGTATAGCTTCATGCTATATCCCTATATTTTTCCCTCTTTTATTTTTTCTTTCAAAACGGATATACAATACTTTTCCTGTCTGGAAAGAATTTTATTTTTCAAATACATAATACCTGTTTTTGTTTTTTTTATCTTATTTTTTCCAACACAAAAAAGATCAATATTTTCTCTATTCGTTAAATACGGAAGAAACACTTCTGAAATAAAACAGCACCCCATTCCCCGCTCAAGCGTCTGCATCGCAAGCATCGAACTGTTTACGATCATTTTTGGTTTTAATTCTTTTCCATGTTCTTCAAATATCTGATTGATCTCCTGTCTGACATGACAGGATTCATCCTGTATGATAAACTCGTCCGACATTCTTGAAATATCCATCCATAGATATTTTTCGCCTTCTCTTTTTTCTGCTTCCTGAATCATCTTATATTTTTTTGGAACTGCAAGCAGCATATAATCTTCTACAATAAGATCAAATACAATTGATGGATCTCTTTCACTTATATCGGGACCAAGTGCCAGATCATATGTCCTGTTTTTTAAACCTGTTATAATTTCCTTTGCCATGACATTTGAAAATGTTGCCTTACAACCGGTATATTTTTTACTGACCTTATCCTGAACTTCCATTGCCAGCAAAAGACTGGCACTTAGAGACATACATACATGTATTTCCTGTTCTTCCGATAGTTGAAGTTCCTTTAGTTCATGCTCCATTGTGCTGTTCAAACGTTTGATTTCTTTTCCATACGCAACATAGATTTCTCCAGCCTCTGTCAGACTGATTCCATTCGATTTCCGCTCGAAAAGTAAAATTCCAAGTTCCTGTTCCAGACTGGATATAAATCTGCTGAGTGATGGTTGTGAAATGTATAAAAGTTCAGCAGCTTTTGAAATACTTTTGCATTCTGCAACCGCTAAAACATAGGTAAACGATTTTAAATCATCCATTTTTATCCTCATCCTCCTGTGATCTCACTAAACAGATTATAGACTTTTTTATTTCAAAAGTGCAAGACTTTTTAATAGTTGTTAAGGTTTCTATTTTTTTATAATTGTGATAAGATTAAAATATAAATTTCATATAACATTTCTCAAAGAAATCACTTGAATCCAATCAAAAAAAGAAAGGATGAGTTATTATGCCATTACCGCAACGAACTCACATTTATACAATCGATGATATTTATGCCCTGCCAGACGGACAACGCGCTGAGCTAATCGATGGACAACTTTATATGATGGCACCTCCTACCAGAAAGCATCAGCAGATTCTTCTGTCTGTCAGCCGCAAAATTGCCGATTACATTGATAAAAACAACGGCTCCTGTGAAGTTGATATTGCACCATTTGCTGTTTTTCTGAATGCTGATGATAAAAACTATGTCGAACCGGACATCAGTGTCGTCTGCTCCTTGGAAAAACTCACAGATAAAGGCTGTATTGGCGCGCCAGACTGGATTATTGAGATTGTCTCTCCAGGCAGCCGTAGAATGGATTACTATACCAAACTTTTTAAATATCGTACTGCCGGTGTTCGGGAATACTGGATTGTTGATCCTGAAAAGAACCGGATTACTGTTTATAATTTTGAATCTGAAGATACCACAGAATATACTTTTTCTGATTCTGTTAAGGTTGGGATTTATGAAAATCTCATAATCGATTTTGGTTCGATGAACTTTTAAAATTCTAATATAATAACCGCTGAGATTGATCTGTATCAATTTTTTCGATATCTGTCAATACCAGCGGTTTTTCTATGCTTTAAAACATTATCTGATAAACGTCAAAACAAATATTACACTTCCGTAAGCTCCCCTGTCTCCGAATCCATAATGAATCCCTTGATCTCAATATTCTTCGGCATCAACGGATGTGTCTTCAGTGCATGCACAGTCTCTTCCACCGACTTCTCCACAGATTCAAATCCACCCAGCCATTTTTCCAGATCAATTCCGCTGTGTCTTACGATGTCAATATGTTCTTTGTCGATTCCGCGCTCTACCAGTTCTTCTAACAGTTCATTTCCGTCCATTCCCTGAACGCCGCAGTCAGTGTGTCCGATGACCATAACCTGCTCCACACCAAGCTCCAGAATAGCAACCAGAAGGCTTCTGACCACACTTCCGTATGGATGTGTAATGACTCCGCCTGCATTCTTGATGATCTTTGCATCCCCGTTCTTAAGTCCAAGTGCCGCCGGAAGAAGCTCCGTCAGTCGGGTATCCATGCAGGTCAGCACAGCAAGCTTCTTGTTCGGGTACTTGCTGGTCAGGTACGGCTCATAGCCTTTATTTTCCACGAATTTCTTATTATACTCTACAATCTGTTCTATCATCCTGTGTAACCTCCCATTTGATTTTCGCAACGATATTTCTAAAACAGATTATAGACTTTTTTTCTCTGTAAGCGCAAGGATTCTTAATGAATTTTAATGATGTTCTTTCTTCCAATACCGGAAAAATGCATCCTCCTGCTCTGAACGGATTCCATACTTTCTTCTCGCAATGTAGAATTTGGAATTCCACCCTGAAGTCTTCACCGGAATCGTCACCACATTGTGCAGCCGCACGATGTCCATATACGGTAATACGGAAATCCCGAATCCATTCTCCACAAGTCCTGTGATAACTTCAATCTCTTCCGCAGCACACACCGGCTTTACTTTAATTCCTGCTTCTGCAAAAATCTGCTCCTGCAGAGTACGGAAACCGCTGGTCTTGGAAAACATGATCTGAGGATATCCGGCTGTCTCTTTCAGACTGATCCGTTCTCTATTTTCAAGCGGATGCCCCTTCGGAACCACTACCGCGATATACGAATCCCGAATCGGATAATACTCGATTTCATCCGATTTCAGAAGATCCGAACAGAAGCCGATATCATATTTTCCATCCAAAAGTCCTTCTGCGATCTCCGGTGTCATCCGGTTGTAAATGATAAACGGAAATGTTGCCCCAAACTCTTTCAGCATATGTGGGATCGTCCCCGGTGCCAGAGGATACACACTGCCGATCCGCACCGTTTTCTCTTCCGTCCGAAGTCCTGCCGCCCGCTCTTCCAGACGAAGATACGCTCCCAGGATTTCATCCACATCCTTCATCAGTTCTTTGCCGTAGCGGCTGAGACTCACATTCCGCCCTTCCTTCTGAAAAAGCGGGACTCCATACTCTTCTTCTAACGATTTGATTGCATGGCTGAGCCCCGGCTGTGAAATATTCAGCGCCTTTGCCGCCTTTCCGTAATGCTGGATTTTTGCCAGCTCTGAAAAATATTTTAAATATTCGATATTCATATATTCCCTCTTTTATCTTCCGCAGTCATCTTATTTTTCAAAATCAACTCTTTACTCGCCATTATCTTAGCATATTTCATTCTATTTTAGAATCAGTTCATTCAAAATAATCATTTGTTTTTATCGATTTTCTTCATTATAATGAGAAACAGCTTAAATATAAAATTTTTGTAAATTAACATCTATCAGGAAAGAAGGATTTGTACTTATGAATAAGAAAAAATTTCATCTGGCCGGAGAAGTCGCTCTGCTCATCGTCCTGCTGATCAATTCACTCGGCGTAGATCTGATGTCAAAAAGCGGATTCGGAATCTCAACGATCTCCTCTGTACCGCTTGTATTTAACAGCGCCTTCCCGATATTCAGTTTCGGAACATGGAATTATATTTTCCAGACACTGCTTGTCATTACACTGATGATCCTCAGGCGTTCATTCTGCCCCGGCTACCTTTTCTCTTTTGTAGTCGGAATCGGATTTGGAAAAATGATCGACGTACATAACTCATGGATCCAGGCTCTGCCGAACTCCCTGCCGCTTCACATCGTTTATTTCCTGGCAGGATTCCTGCTAGTATGCTTCGGTATCTGCCTTGCCAACAACTGTATGCTGCCGATCATCCCAACTGATATCTTTCCGCGTGACTTATCAGGGATTGTAAAGAAAAATTACAAAGTCATCAAGACAGCCTTTGATCTCAGCTGTCTGACAACCACCGTGATCCTCTCCCTTGCAATCCTCCATGGATTCTATGGAATCGGAATCGGCACTGTCTTCTGTGCATTTCTGACCGGGAAAACAGTATCTGTCATCCAGAAGTTCATTGGAAACCACGTGGAATTTTACCGCGCAACCGGGAAAAAGAAAATTACTCTTGAAAAAAATATGAGACATGCATAACAGATTTTGGAGATTCCGATAAACCTTCGGAATCTCCTTTTTAGTCCCCGTTACATTGACAAATCTTTTTCTCATCCCGTATACTAGAAACAGATTATATTCTGTAAGGAGGCTTAACTACTATGATTATAAAAAACGGACTTGTCATTGATCCTGCTTCCGGTCTTTCCGAAAAAATGGATCTTTTGATCGAAGATGGCATCATCAAAGAAATGGCAACTCAGATTACAAAAGAAGGAGAGGACGTTCTTGACGCCACCGGATTTGTCGTTGCACCGGGACTTATCGACACTCATGTCCATTTCCGTGATCCCGGATTCACTTATAAAGAAACGATCCACACCGGCGCGCTTGCCTCTGCAAAAGGCGGTTTTACTTCTGTCATCTGCATGGCAAATACTTCCCCGACGGTAGATTCTGTTCCGGTTCTCAGAGACAACCTGGAGCGTGCTTCCAAAGAAAAGATCCGTATCTTTCAGGCTGCATCCATTTCCTGCAATCTGAAAGGCCAGGAAGAAACTGATATGGATGCATTAAAAGAAGCCGGCGCATGTGGATTCACCGATGACGGGATCCCGCTTATGAACGCCGAATTTTGCTATCACGCAATGGAAAAAGCGGCAAAGCTTAACGTACCGGTCAGCCTTCACGAAGAAGATCCTTCCTTCATCCGCAACAACGGAATCAGTCATGGAAAAGTATCAGATGCCCTCGGCATCTACGGTTCTCCTTCGATTGCTGAAGAATCTCTGGTTGCAAGAGACTGCCTGCTGGCACTCAAATCCGGTGCCGATGTTGTGATCCAGCATATCAGTTCCGGTATCTCGGTCGATCTGGTCCGTACCTACAGGAAAATGGGGGCAAACCTTCACGCAGAAGCCACACCACATCATTTTACTCTGACAGAAGATGCCGTCCTTGAACACGGCACCCTTGCCAAAATGAATCCGCCACTCCGTACCGAAAAAGATCGCCAGGCAATCATCCGGGGACTTGCAGACGGAACCATCGATCTCATTGCTACCGACCATGCTCCACACAGCAAAGAAGAAAAAGAGAAGCCGATCACCGAAGCACCAAGTGGAATCATTGGTCTGGAAACTTCTCTTGCGCTCGGTATCACAAACCTTGTAAGACCCGGACATTTATCCCTCCTCCAGCTTCTGGAAAAGATGACCATCAATCCGGCAAAGCTTTATCATCTTCCTTACGGACAGATTGCTGCAGGAAAGGCAGCCGACCTTGTGATCTTCGATGAAAATGAATACTGGACTCCGACTGAATATGCATCCCTTTCATCCAACTCACCATTTACCGGAACTCCTTTGTATGGCAAAGTGAAATATACGATCTGTAATGGAAAAATCGTTTATCATGATTAAAAAAATCCACGGACTTTGAATCTTCTAAAGTCCGTGGATTTTCCCGTCTTCTTATTTATTTTCCAACATAAAGTATTTCATACTTGTTCCGCTTTCCGCGACATCCGCAAGGTTGATACAACTGTTTCCCATACGGTCGATCAGATGCAGGATATTGGTAAACGGAGCAGTAAGGCTCGCCTTACATTTTCCTTTATTGACACGCTCAATATGCGCTTTCCGCATCTTGATATCCAGATCCAGAAGCTTATCCTTCCGCTTCATCATCTTGCCTGGTTCGATACCATCATCTCCCTGCAGTGCCTTTAGAGAATCACAGAACATCTTATTCAGAACCTTCAGACTCTTCTGCAGCTCATCCATCGCTTCCGGTGTATATTTATACTTCCGGTCTGATTTTTCCAGCATACATTCTGCCATTTCCACACTTAAGGTTCCCATACGTTCCACATCGCTGAGCACACACATGAGGCTCGCTGTCTGCGCTGCCTGCTGCTCGGTCAATGAACCGGAAGAAAACAAAGCTGCAAGATATTCGGTAATACATTTTCCAAGGCGTTCAACCTGTTCTCCATTTTCTTTCAGATCGTCAATGGATTTCACTTCTTCATTTTTCACAAGCTCAATCGTTTTCTTCAGAATATCTCTTACCTGGTCACTCATACGGAAAATCTCTTTTGCCACAAGCTGCAGCGCTGCTGCCGGCTGACTGATGATATTTTCATCCAGATAAATCGGGCTGCCTGGATCTTCGACACCTTTTTTGCCATCCGGGAGCAGTGTCATGACAATCTTCACCATCAGTTTAATCAGGCATACCCAGATCAGTGTCATTGTAATGTTAAATACAGTATGTGCATTTGCAATCTGTCTGGAAATCACTTCAATCTCCGGGCCTTTCGGCGAAATGCTCTGGATCAATACCGCAAATGGTTTTACGAACCAGATAAACAAAAAGCAGCCGGAAATATTAAAAATACAATGCGCCACAGCGGTTCTCTTCGCATCTTTTGACTGTCCGATACTGGCAAGGAGTGCTGTGATCGTTGTACCGATATTATCACCTAAAAGGATCGGGATCGCTCCTGCAAGCCCAAGTATACTCGTAACCCCGTCCGGTCCCGACTGGGAAGCGAAGTTCTGCAGTACCGCAATGGTCGCACTACTGCTCTGTACAACCAGCGTCATAAGTGTACCAACTGCCACACCAAGTACCGGAATATGTGCTACACGTCCGATCAGATCTGTGAATACCGGACTGAATGCCAGCGGCTTCATAACATCTCCCATTGTCTCAATCCCCAGGAACAGAAGACCAAATGCAAAGATTGTCTGACCAATGCTTTTTACCTTCTCTGATTTTGTCACAAATGAAATCAGGAAACCGATAAAAATAATAACATAAATATAATCACTGATCTTAAATGCAATGATCTGTGCTGTCATGGTTGTACCAATATTGGCACCAAAAATGATGGAAATCGCCTGTGGCAGATTCATCAGTCCCGCACTTACAAAACCGATTGCCATAACCGTTGTCGCACTACTGCTCTGCAATACCGCTGTTGTCAGCGCACCGGCGAGCACGCCAAGAAGCGGATTCTTTGTAAGAAGTGCCAGAATGTTCTTCATCTTATCGCCTGCTGCCTTCTGCAGACATTCACTCATCATGTTCATTCCATAGATAAATACTGCCAGACCGCCAAGCAGTCCGAAAATAATCTGAATTTTCTCGTTCATAGTCTTTCCTCTCTCTACTTTCTATACGATTTATTTTTCATTCAGTTCCTGCCATGCACTGACTGTTCCTGTATAGATTTCTTCCAGTTCCTTCATTGACAGATCTTCCAGCGGATTTTCTTTATTTACAATCACTTCGATTCCATCTTTTGCGATCATCTCATAATTCAAAAGCTCTTTTTCATAATCCTTCAATTCCCTGGATGCCATTGCAAAATCACATTTTCCCTGCATTGCATCATTCAGACCTTCCGTTGAATCCGACTGTTCCACTGTAATCTTTGCATGTGGATTGATCTGGCAATACTCATCTGATAGCTGCTCAAGCAGTGCTGCTGCCGAGGTTGAACCATGGATCACAATCTCTCCCTCTGCCTGATTCGAGAGGAATGTGCTGCTCTTTGCAACCGGCACAAAAGATTCACTCACGATATCCTGTCCTTTTTCTTTTACATATGTAAGGAAATCCTGTTCCAGATCATTCAGGGTTCCTGAATAAGCCAGATAAAAAGAACGACTGAGTGGATAGTTTCCTTTTTCAACGTTCTCTGTGGTGCCTTCCTTGCCATCTACTTTTAATATTTTTTCCTGCGTCAGATCCTTCGCTGCTCCCATGGAAATATATCCAATCGCTGCCGGATCTTCTTCTACCTTTGAGACAACCTCTTCTGTCGTCTCCGCTGTCACTGCATCACTTCGCGTAGCATCCCCGGTATCTTTTGCCGCCCCTTTATCCAGTCCGACAAGTCCTGCAAATGCACCTCTTGTTCCGGAACCATCTTCCCTTGCGATCACCGTAATCTTTCCCAGCTTATCAAGCCCTTCCACCTGCTCTTTCACAGACTGTGTCTTTGCTGAACATCCGACTGCAAGTCCGGACAGTATAATGAGTGCCAGTAATATGTTTTTTCCTCTCATGACTTTACTCCTTCGTCTGTCGTATCCATTTGTACTTTTACATTTTATCTGTCTCCTATGCAATCGTTATCAAATCTGTGTTAAGTTTAGGTTAAATCTTATTTTTTTCTTCCATTCTGGTTTTTCCCAATCAAAATGAGTACATCGGATTACTTTTTCCAGATATGAAGCTGTACCTGCCCTGTCAGATAAATGAAAAAAACCACCATTTTACATTTCCAAGATTGTAAAATGATGGTTTTTATTCATTTGGCAAGAACTCTGTTTACCGAGACACCTTCTTCTTTCTATCCAATCCCAAGCACACCATACCCGGCCATTCCAAGCACTGCCGCAAGTGTGATCACCTTCGGTACCGACCAGTTCCGCTTCAAGATCAGATAAAACATCACAATTCCGATCCCGCATCCAAACCAGTCAATCCGCGCATTCGGGAAATAATTTTCCTGCATCAGATTCAGGATCACCGCAAGAATCATTGCGATACAGATTGGCTTGATCACATCCAGCATACAGCTCATAATGTCATTCCCACGGAACTTTGCAAAACACACCGCCACACCAAGCGTCAGCGTATACGCAGGCATCAGCACACCCATAACAGCCGCAATTCCGCCAAGCACACCTGCCGTCTGCATCCCGGCAAAGGTTGCGCAGTTGATTCCAAGTGGTCCCGGTGTCATTTCCGCAATGGCGATCAGGTTGGTCAGATCCTCCGCCGTCATCCACTGGTTCACTTTCATCTCCTGCATGATAACCGGGATCATCGACATCCCGCCAAAGCTGGTAAACCCAATTTTCATAAATGCCACAAACAGTCTGAGATAAATCATGCCATCTGTCCTCCCTTCGCCTTTTTCACCGCTCTTACCGAAAGTGCCAATATGATTCCAACCACGATCATCAGCACATTACTGATGTCTGTGAAGACACACAGCACCAATGCCACTGCACAGATTGGAACTGCCATCTTCTTTCGGAATGCTTCCTTTCCAAGGGACAATGCCGCACTTCCCATGATCGGGACCACCGCGCAACGGATTCCCCGAAGGGCTGCATAGCACCAGACATTGCTTTTCAGAACCTTGTAAAATACAGTCACAAACGACAGGATCAGCACCGCCGGACAGGTCATTCCTAGTACCGCACAGACTCCACCGAACCAGCCGCCTACATAATAACCGAACAGCATACTGATATTGGTGATCATAATTCCGGGAACTGACTTTCCAACCGCAACCATATCCAGCAGTTCTTCCTTCGTGATCAATTTCTTTTTATCGACAAACTCCTGCTCCATCTGCGCCAGAATGCTCCATCCTCCGCCAAATGTAAAGCAGCCTATCTTAAAGAAAAACGCAAACAGCATCAGTCCATTTTTTATTTTCTCTTTTTTCATCCGTTCATCCTCCTGCCCTTTACTTTATCATCTCTATTGACATTTGTGAAATATATGTTTTATTATTAAAAATATAGTTTTAACCTATGGAGGAGTTTTATGAACTGGAATCAGCTGCAATATGTCATCACCATTGCCGAAGAAAAAAGTATCACCAAAGCGGCTCAGAAGCTTTATATCTCACAGCCATCCCTTTCCTTAAGCATTCAGGCTCTGGAAAAGGAAACCGGAGTCCCTCTTTTTGAGAGGAGCCGTGGCGAGATGAAGCTTACCTATGCCGGCTCCCTCTTCTACGAATGGGCGGTTTCTACCCTGCATTCGCATACCCAGCTGGAGTGGAAGCTTGGCGATATTGCCTCCGGTTCACGAAAACTGATCCGTCTGGGTCTCAGTCCCCACCGGAGTGAGCGGCTTCTGGCTCCGGTTCTGGAACGCTTTTATTCCATGTATGAGAACTGTGATATCCAGATCATCGAGCAGCCAACTTATATCCTGCGGCAAATGCTGGAAGCAGATCAGCTGGATCTGATCCTGGATATCTCCAGCCCGGATACGATTAACTTTGAAAGCGAGCTGCTGGTGAAGGAAAGTTTTGTCCTGGCAATCCCGGATTCGCTGTGTCCATTTTCTGATCCGCCAGCGCACCTGTCTTCTTCTGCTACTCTGGTTTCAGACAGCCAGGCAGAATCTGTATCCGAGACCAGTAACCGGAATTTTTTCAGAAACATTGTGAAATCCAAAAAAGAGGAGGGCATTTCTGCCACTCCTCAAATTCATTTGCCTGCGCTATCTGCAATTCCATTTATTCTGCTTTCTGAAGATCACGATCTCGGAAAGATCAGCCGCAAGATCTGCGAGACTGCCGCTTTCCATCCGAATATCCGCTGCATCTGCACCAGCAGTAATACTGCCTTTTCTCTTGCAAGACGAGGGATGGGGATTGCCTTTCTTCCTGAAATTTATGCACGGACTACTTCCTTTCCGGACATTCATTTCTTTACCCCGGATCACTTTCATGACACCAGGGATATCTGTGCCGTCTACCGGAAAAACATTTATCATCACGCACAGTTTCAGGCGCTTCTTGCTCTCCTCCGCGAGATCGTCCCGGCAATCTACAGGGCAGCTTAGTCTGCCCTGATCCGTACCTTAATTCTCTTCTTTTCTGCCCCTTACTCTACATTTTTCAGTGCCTCATCCATCGGCACATGTTTAATCCTTCGATATTCTAACATTGCCACAACTGCATAGGTTCCGATTCCGATCAGGAACATTTCCACATAGATCTTCGGATCAATCCAAAGTGCGATCCAGCCGGAAATACTGGTCAGCATCATTTCCCGGAACAGCACATTCATAACTGCTTTCTCAATCGGAAGGCTGAGAAGCAGACAGATGATCACCACGATCGTTGTCGACCAGATATAAAGCCTGCTGATCTCTCCATTGGTATATCCCAGGATCTTTGTCATGGAAATAGCCTGTGCATTTTTCTCAATAATGATCTTGGATAACAGATAGATCACAACCATATAAATACCGATTGCAAAAGCATTGACCATCCCCATCATATTTCCCATAGATACATCCAGCTGTCTCGAAATCTTTGTCAGTGCTTCCAGATCAAGCACCGAACCGATGTATTTCCCGTCAATATCCTTGATCTTCGAATTGGAAAAATATCCACTGAAATAATCGTTTCCCAGATCAAAGGTATCATTCAACTGCTCCTGTGGCATAAAGACACAGATTCCACCGCTGTATTTGTAGATTCCTTTAACCTTGAATGTATACTTTGTCTTTTCATATTTTTCTTTCAACGTGATCGAGTCTCCCGACTTCAACAGAAACTTCTCTGCATAGGCACTGGAAATATAGACACCGTCACCGTCCTCCAGATCTGCATCGATATATTTACTGTCCGGTTTGATTCCATACAGGATCACTTCATCTGTCTTATATTTGCTTGGCAATGTTTCCAATGAGTAAGCGCTGAACGCTTCCGCATCTTCATTTTCCGTCTTTGTTCCATAAGAGAACTGTAAAAGCTCCAGCATACTGTCCAGTTTGTTTCCGCTCATCGCACTTACCGGAACCTCCAGCATATACTGGTATTTTGCAAGCATATTGCTCTGGATATCCTGCTGATAGTGCGAAAGTACTGACGGCAGCAAAAGTCCAAAGAATAAAAGCAGATTCGCAAATATGATTCCAATAAAAAGTACGATGTAATTGCTCATATTCTGGAAGATCACTCGAAGTCGGAACCGATGGAAGATTCCAAGCTTCGGACTTAGCCGGACTGCTCTTTTCCGCCTGCTTCCAGAAAGATCTCTTCTCAGGAATTTCAGCGGTGAAAGCCTCAGCTTGTAACGAAGGATTCCATAGTTGACTACCAGCATGATCAGCACCGGAATCACCGTTGTCATCCAGAAAGCATCTGCATTCCACACCGTCACATAGGTCGGCAGACTATAGCTTCCATAATATATCCCCGCACATACATTTTTCAGTGCTGTATAACCCAGAATATTTCCGATCACCGCACCGATCAGCGTGACGATCACCGGAAGTGCCATGTAATGTCCGACCAGTTCTTTTCTTGTATAACCGGAAGCCCGCAGAGTTCCGATCACGCCTGCTTCTTTCCGGATCGTATTGCTGATCGTGATTCCAAATACAAACGCCATGATCACAATGATCATATAGAGGAGCATTGTGATCATGGCACGGTCACTCCCCATATCATCACCGGTAAATGTAATTGCCTGGTTCAGATACTGTGGCACAAATGACTCTAAAGTAACTTCTTCCCCTAGTGCTTCCATCAGATCTTCCGACATCTTTTTTTCCTGTTTTTCATTTTTCGGTGCTTTGTCATACATCCAGGAATAGCTGTACTGAAGCTTCTCCTGATCCAGGGATTCAAACTCTTCCGGCGTAACAATCGATACTCCAAATTTGACTGCATCAAACATACTGTCATTGTTGTTCTGAAACAGACAGCTATAATCAGAAAGTGCCACAAATCCTGTGACTTTCCATTCTTTTGAGCCACTTTTCAGTATATCTCCAACAGAAATGCCGTTGTTATCCGCATACATACGGTCAATAGCCATCTCTCCGGCTTTTTCAGGAAGCTTTCCTTCCATCAGGCACACCAGGTTGACCTCTTCCCGGTTTTTGAAAATACGCATGGTATTTCCATTGTCCAGGGCCTCTTCCAGATAAAAATTCTCATACAGCGTTACACCATTTTTCTCAATGTTCTCCCGCTGCGACTTCGTGATTTTCTTCTTTACCCGGAAATTTCCATCTTCGATTTTGTACTTTTCAAAGCCTTCATTATATGCTTTCAGCATACTTCCATCTGCAACCAGAAAACCAGATACAAATCCGATCGTTGCGATCATAAGAATCAGCACCACCAGATATTTTCCAATCTCACTTTTCAATTCCCGTGGAAGTCTTTTTCTTAAAGGACTCTTCATAACCCGCGTCCTCCTTACCATTCCAGCTCACTTGCTGATAGCTTGTGTTCATTACAATAATTCTTGCGGATCATACCGTCACGCAGCTTTACTACCCGATCCGCCATATCCTTGATCGCATCATTATGTGTAACCATCACGATCGTATTTCCATATTTCTGGTTGACGGTCTCGATCAGCTTCAGGATTTCCTTAGAAGTATTATAATCCAGCGCACCTGTCGGTTCATCACAGAGCAGAATATCCGGATTTTTCACGATTGCACGCCCGATTGCTGTCCTCTGCTGCTGTCCTCCGGAAAGCTGGTTTGGCAGCTTGTTCTGATGCTCATAAATTCCCAGTGTGTGCATCAGCTCATCCACATCCAGCGGACGGTCACTCAAATAAGCACCAACCTCAATATTTTCCCTGAGTGTCAGGTTCGGAATCAGATTGTACATCTGGAAAATGTAACCCAAATGCTTTCTCCGGTACAGTGACAGCTTCTTCTCTGTCATATCCTCCAGCTGTTCTCCGTCAATCGTAATACTTCCTTCATCTGCCCCGTCAATGCCGCCTATAATATTCAGAAGAGTCGATTTTCCGGAACCGGATGGTCCCAGAAGCACACAAAATTCTCCTCTTTCAATTTCCAGATCAAGTCCTTTCAGAACATTTACCCGGCTGTCGCCTGTTCCAAACGATTTTTTGATCCCTTTAATCTCTAAAAACATTCCTCTGCTCCTTCCTTTAGTTACTTACATCGTAGTGATGTTGCATTTCATACACTTATGTTAGTTTAAGCTTACTTTTTTGTCAATATTTTAATTGGTATTTTTTTCAAAAAGATATTGACAAATGGAAGGAAAATTTTTAAAATAATTATCTGTGTAATTTTATACCAAAATCTTTGTGGATTTTTCTGGATATCAAAATAGATGTCTACTTTTCGCCACATAACTTGTTGCAGACAGCGGCAGTTATGTGGCTTTTTATGTATTATCGGCGAGTATCCACTTACCGTAGCTTTTCCCGTATTCAGGCGGGATTTTACGACTACTTTTGAATCTTATATTTTATCATTATCAGGAGGAATGTTTATGAATCAGACTTACATGAAAGAAAAACCGGTTCTGCCACTTCTGCTTTCCATGGCTCTGCCGATGGTGATCTCGATGATGGTCAACTCACTCTATAATATCGTTGACAGCTATTTCGTCGCGCGGATCAGTGAAGAAGCCATGACTGCACTGTCCCTTGTCTACCCGATCCAGAATTTTATCACCTCGGTCGGTGTCGGATTCGGAATCGGGATCAACGCCGCCATTGCCTTTTATCTTGGCGCCCAGGATCAGAAAAAAGCGGATGCAGCTGCCACACAGGGACTTTTTCTCTCTGTCATCCACGGTATTGTTCTTACCGTAGTCACAATTGCCGTAATGCCGCTATTTTTACAGATTTTTACAAAAGACGTGACCGTTATTCAGATGGGAAATGCCTACTCCCGGATTGCATTTGGATTTTCCATTGTAATCTCTCTTGAAATTACCTGGGAAAAAATTTTCCAGGCAGTCGGACGGATGCGCGTGTCCATGATCTGCATGATGAGCGGATGTATTTTCAATATCGTACTGGATCCACTTCTGATCTTCGGAATCGGACCGTTCCCGAAAATGGGAATTGAAGGAGCCGCACTTGCAACCGGTCTTGGTCAGGTTGTCACACTGGTACTGTACCTTGCCTTTTATTTTACCAGACCGCTTCCGGTGAAAATTCATAGAAGCTGCCACGTAGACCGTGCCATGGTCGGACGGCTTTACGCGGTTGGAATCCCTGCCACTTTGAATATGGCACTTCCATCCCTGCTTATCACCGCACTAAATGGGATTCTCTCCGCCTACTCCCAGGTTTACGTGGTGGTGCTCGGAATCTATTACAAGCTTCAGACCTTCCTGTATCTTCCGGCAAATGGAATCATCCAGGGAATGCGTCCGTTGATCGGATACAACTACGGTGCCGGTGAGACAAAGCGTGTCCACAGACTGTTTGCCGATACCCTTTATCTGAGTCTTGGGATCATGCTCTTTGGTACCGTTTACTGCCAGCTCTTCCCGGATTCACTGATCGCACTGTTCAGTTCTAATCCGGAAACCATTCAGGCAGGAGGAATGGCACTTCGGATTATCAGCCTCGGATTTTTAGTTTCTTCCGTGTCCATCACCAGCTCTGGTGCACTCGAAGGACTTGGAAAGGGAACACCGTCCCTGCTCATCTCACTGTGCAGATATACGATCATCATTATTCCGGCCGCATTTATCTTAAGCCGGATCTTCGGGGCTTCCGGAGTCTGGTACGCATTCGGAATTACCGAATTTGCAACTGCTGTGATCGCCTATATGACTTACCGGCGGGCAACCATAAAAAACTAGGCATATCTGCATCAAAAAGTTCTACTACTTTTTCGATACAACAAAAAACCGTAAATCCGGATTTGCTCTTTACAATACTGCAAATCTCCGGATTTACGGTTTTTAATTTTCTCTTTATTTTACTTTTCCATCCCAGTCCGACTTTTTATTTGCAGACTATTCTTCTTCGCTGATAATATGTCTCGCAACATAAACACCACTTGCAGATGCATGGGACAGAGAATGTGTAACACCACTTCCGTCACCGATCACATACAGTCCCTTATGGCAGCTTTCCAGATTCTTATCGATCTCTACTTCCATATTGTAGAATTTTACTTCCACACCATAGAGAAGGGTATCGTCATTTGCTGTACCAGGTGCTACCTTATCCAGAGCATAGATCATCTCAATGATTCCATCCATGATTCGCTTTGGAAGAACCAGACTCAGATCACCAGGCGTTGCTGATAAGGTTGGTGTTACCAGACCTTCTTCAATACGCTTTTCTGTACTTCTTCTTCCACGTACCAGATCACCAAAACGCTGTACGATCACACCACCGCCTAGCATATTGGAAAGTCTTGCGATACTTTCACCATATCCGTTACTGTCCTTAAATGGCTCGGAGAAATGCTTTGCAACCAGAAGGGCAAAGTTGGTGTTGTCCGTCTTTTTTTCATTTCCTTCATAGCTGTGTCCGTTTACTGTGATAATACCGTTGGTATTTTCATTTACCACAATACCGTTCGGATTCATACAGAAAGTACGCACATTGTCCTCGAATTTTTCTGTACGGTATACGATCTTGCTCTCGTAAAGCTCATCTGTCAGGTGTGAGAAGATCACTGCAGGAAGCTCTACACGGACACCAATATCCACACGGTTTGATTTGGTCGGGATTGCAAGATCCTTGCAGACCTTTTCCATCCATTTGCTTCCGCTTCGTCCGACAGAAACCACACATTTCTTACATTCATAAGCGCCATTTTCACATACAATGCGGTATCCGCCATCAGTGATCTCGATTGTCTCAACCGGTGCATCAAAGAAGAAGTCCATTTTATCCTTCATCTGATCATAAAGATTCTGAAGAACGACGTAATTGATATCTGTTCCCAGATGACGTACAGATGCATCCAGAAGATTCAGCTTGTTCTGAAGACAAAGCTTTTTAAATTTTGTTCCGGCTGTGGAATACAGTTTTGTCCCTTCTCCACCATTTTCCATATTGATCTCATCGACGTACTTCATCAGCTCAACAGCCTGTTTTTTGCCGATATACTCAAATAAAGTTCCGCCGAAATCATTGGTGATATTGTATTTTCCATCTGAAAATGCTCCGGCTCCGCCAAATCCGCACATGATCGAGCAGCGTTTGCAGTTAATACAGCTCTTTACTTTTTCGCCATCAATCGGACATTTTCTCTTTTCTAGCGGATAACCTTCTTCAAATACTGCGATCTTGCAGTTTGGTTTCTTTTTCATCAACTCATAAGCAGCAAAAATTCCGCCTGGTCCGGCACCGATAATAATTACATCATACTTCATCCGTATATCTCTCCTTTTATTTGCATGATAAAATGATGATACCAGGGTCAAAAGGTCAGAAAGCCGATGCAAGTTTACTTGCAAGAGGATTTTTGACCTCTTGACCCGCCAAAAACATGAGTAAGTAGCCATTTTTCAAAGAAAAATGAGCGGATTACGAATGTTTTTGAGGATTGCGAGAGTGCAAAGCACGTAGCAATCTGGTATCAAA